>Ga0208045_1000071_pt1 | contig 48272 bp, 35 predicted proteins | sample PL_2010_200m_FD_184160 | JGI IMG/M metagenome (GOLD analysis project Ga0208045, IMG submission 184160) | Freshwater microbial communities from Powell Lake, British Columbia, Canada to study Microbial Dark Matter (Phase II) - PL_2010_200m... | ecosystem: Environmental > Aquatic > Freshwater >...
CTAGCAGACTATGCAGGTTTGGATACGACTCAGCCGGTGCGGTCTGGCGCTCGATGAGATCCAGTAAGTCTTTGAGACTCGCCAGCTCTTCACGGATCGCCGACGACAGCGAGCGCATTACAGCCTGCCCGGGCCCCGCCAACCGCTGGGATTCATCCTCGAGAAGATGGTCGGTGAAGGGTAACGAACCAAGCGAAAACGTCTCCCGTACCTGACTTGCTAATGGCCCATTGCTTTCGGCTAATGCAACGAGATACAGCAGCTCCTTGAGCAGAACCCGCGGTGGTTCGTAGGCATCATGACTGCTGAGCTGACGAAGTTCACGGTCAAGCCTGGAAAACAATTGCTTGCGTGATTGGCGCGGCAACAGTTGGCCATCCAGCTGGGCCTCCAAAGCTGCGCTCCCCAACCAACACAGGCGACCACCCGCCGAGTTTGCGAACAGCAGATCCAACCGGCCCAGCGCACGCGCCATAAGCTTAAGGCTGGCCGAGGCATTGTCTTCACGAATGAAGCCGAGCAAGCCCACCTGATACATTTGACGCAACCTGCGCGCCTCTGCCGCACGCGCAGCGGGCTCGCGCACCGCAGCCTCGATTGGCGGACGCGCATGATCGAGGCGGACGCTAAAGAAGAAGCTTTCCGGTAACGGCGACTGGCCACTAACCAACCGCAACGCATTGATTGGCGGCAGCAGCAGTTCGGGCATTTCCTGCCGGCTGGCGTCGACGCTTTCGAGATAACGTCCTAACACATACAGCGCGTTACTCAGCGCTGCCAACTGACTGTCTCGATCTTCCCCCGCCCCTACGGGGATGTCTGTCGCCAGCTGGAGTATTTCCTGCGCGAGCAGTTCGGCGCCGGTCAACTCGATGAGCCGCAGCGTGCCGCGAACCTGCTTGAGATTCTCGACAGCCTGCTGCAACAGACCGCTATTGTTTCTGTCGATGATGAAATGCTCGAGGCTCTGCTCGGCTTCTTCCATGGTAGCGAACAACTCATCGCGAACCAGGCTGAGTGAAGTAGCTCCGGTAACCATGCCTAGCGCGCCTCCCGCGCAACGTTTGAATGATGCATCAGTCAGCGAAATCCGGTTTCTGCTTGCTCATATGGGCAGCCATGGCCACCTTCAGGTCAGCCGACTGAAGCATCGCTGCGTTCCAGGTGGCGATGTACTCGAGGCCATCATCGACACGGTGGTCGCGCATATAGCGAATCATCTCCTTGGTCCCGCGAATGGCGACTGGTGACTTCGCGGCGATATCGGCCGCCAGAGCGAAAACCCCAGCCATAAGGGATGGTTGGTCGGTGTAAGTTTGATTGACTAGGCCGATGGCCTTCGCTTCCTGCCCGTCAACGTTACGCCCGGTGTATGCGAGCTCGCGCATCATGCCGTCGCCGATGATTCGCGGTAGTCGCTGCAGCGTACCGACATCCGCCGCCATCCCCATATCGATTTCCTTGATCGAAAACTGCGCATCGAGCGTGCTGTAACGCATATCGCAGGCAGCGATCAGATCGATCGCACCGCCGATGCAGTACCCTTGGATGGCCGCTATGACCGGCTTGCGGCAATTATCCACCGCGTTGAACGAGCTCTGAAGCTTGAGAATCTGGCGACGCAGGCGTTCGGCGTTGCGGCCCACATCGCTACCCATCTGGGTCGCGGCTTGCGCTAACAGTTGAAGATCAATACCGGCTGAAAAATGCTTTCCCTCGCCCGACAGCACCACTACCCGAATGTCGTCCGTATCATCGACCCATTGGAAGATATCGACAATTTCGCTCCAGAATGCAGCATTCATGGCGTTGACCTTGTCAGGTCGGTTAATCGCTACATGGGCGATCTTGTTCTTCAACTCCACACGGAAGGCTTGGTAGTCGGTCACGCTATCATCCTCGACAGCCGAGGCACTCAGTGCCTGAACGGGTTCGACAGCCCCCGCAGGGAGGACTGTTCTCAGCCGAACAACTATAACAACAGCCGAGTGAAAGTCGATGCGGGACGATGTGAAGCAGCCCACGCCCTCGCACATGATCTTCTTTGACAAGCTGCGATACCGGCTGGATGGGCCGAGTCATGGGCTACTCCTCAAGGATGCAGTCGACTGTATAACCTATCCCGTCAGGATGCTCCGCGTGCTGCAGTCCATGTACATCAGCATCGAATCCAGGAAATTGCGCGGCGAACCGCTGAGCGAAGGCTAGATAATCGAGAATCGAGCGCGTTTCGGAGGTGAAGCGCTCGCCCGGCATGATCAGGGGAATCCCTGGCGGGTACGGCACCAGCATGACCGCGGCGATGCGCCCTTCCAAGGCCTCGATGGAGACTGCCTCAACCTCGCCGCGTACCAGCTTGTCGTAAGCCTCGGCCGGCTTCATTGCCAACGCAGGCAGCGCGGTATACATCCGCCTCATGGCTCTTGCGGTGGCGTTCTTGCGGTAACAATCATGGAGCGAGTCGCATAGATCCCTCAGCCCCATCCCCATGTATAGGCTGCCGCCTGCCTGCACCACAGTCGGCAACGCATCGCATAACGGTACGTTGTCGTCGTAGTGTCTTTTGAATTCCAGTAACTCGGTCAGCAGCGTGCTCCATTTACCCTTGGTGATACCCATGGAAAACAGCACCAGGATCGAATAGAGACCGGTTTTCTCGACGACCAGCCCCCGTTCCCAGAGAAACTTGCTGACCACTGCCGCTGGGATGCCCCGCTCGCTCAACGTGCCACCGGCAGTCAGACCGGGCGTTACCAGCGTGACCTTGATCGGATCGAGCAGCACGTAATCATTGGCGACATCCCCGAAACCATGCCAATCCGCTTCCGGCTGCAGCAGCCAGTCGCTGGTGACCAGTTCGTCTGCCCCATCTGCCGAAGCAGGCTGCCAGATGCTGAACCACCAGTCATCTGGCGCCAGATGCTGCCGGAGGTTAGCCAATGCGCGGCGAAAGCTCAGCGCCTCATCGAAGGTCTCCTGAATCAGTGAGCGACCGGCGGGACCCTCCATCATCGCCGAGGCGACATCGAGCGAGGCAAGGATGCCGTACTGCGGGGAAGTGGAGATATGCATCATGAAGGCTTCGTTGAAGCGATCACGATCCAGCTGTCGCTGCTCACTGTCGAGGACATGAATCATTGATGCCTGGCTGAAAGCCGCGAGCACCTTGTGTGTCGAATGGGTAGTGAATACCAGCGGCCCCTGCTCGCGAGTGTCCATCCCGTAACGCCCGTCGTAGAACTCGTGAAACGCGGCGTAGGCGTACCAGGCCTCGTCAAAATGCAAGACATCTACGCTATTGCCGAGGGTCCGCTTGATCAGGTTAGCGTTGTAGCAAAGGCCGTCGTAGGTGGAGTTGGTCACGACCGCCAGCTTCACTCTTGGCGAGCGCCCACGGGTGAGTGGGTTGGCATCGATTTTGGCCTGAATCGATTCCGGGGAAAACTCCTCGAGTGGAATCGGACCAATGATTCCGAGTTCGTTGCGTGAGGGCGTTAGATAAAGAGGAATTGCGCCGGTCATAATGATCGAATGCAGTATCGACTTGTGGCAGTTACGATCCACCAGCACCAGGTCGTCCCGGGCCACCATTGAGTGCCAAACGATCTTGTTTGCCGTAGAGGTTCCGTTGATCACGAAAAACGTGTGATCTGCACCGAAGTTTCGGGCCGCTCGGGCCTCGGCCGCTGCCAACGGACCAGTGTGGTCGAGCAGCGAGCCAAGCTCAGGCACGGACACTGACAGGTCGGAGCGCAGCGTGTTCTCGCCAAAGAATTGATGGAATGCCTGGCCGACCGGGCTCTTGCGAAAAGCGACACCACCGCCATGGCCAGGCGTGTGCCACGAGTAGTTGGAGTCCCCCGTATGCTGCACCAGCGCGCGGAAAAACGGCGGCAACAACCCATCCAAGTAGCTCCGCGCGGCGCGAGCGACCTGCCGGGCGAGAAACGGGACGGTGTCCTCGAACAGATAGAGCAACCCGCGCAGCTCGTTCAGGTCCGCCATCGCCTCAGCTGGCGCATTCTCGATGGTGATCTGCTCACCAAGCGCAAAAATTGGTAGCTGAGGCGCACGCCGGCGTGCGACTCGTATCAGCCCCACAACATCCTGTAATAACCGTTGGTTTTCGCCAGCGCCTTCTGCAGCAACCAGGATGCAGGCCAGCCCGTGATGGGTTGACGCGACAATTCGACCCTCTGCAGCACTTCCCGTCGGGAGAATATGAAAGCCGTCCCGCTCAAGCTCGGCTGCTATTTCTCGTACTCGCTCGCCAGCGACGGTATCGGCCTTGATGTCACGGTGAACAATGAGGATGGGGAATTTGAGGTCTTTATACATGAGGGCGTCCTGGGGGGAGTCCTCTCCAGCGTAGAGGCTCTACCCGCAAGCACCAAGCTAGAATTTATTGCGCCGCGCCGAAGCGTCTGTGGGCGCGTCGACGCCTCAGGCCGGCAATGCTTCCGCCTCGTTGGGGACGGGTTGCTCCAACTGAACCCAGAGGGGCACGGCACCCGCTGCCTTCTCGATAGCCTGCATGCGTGCCGCATGCGCAGCGACTTCTTCCGCATTGGCGCGGATCACCAAGGTACCGGGGCGGTCAGCTGGCAACCGGCGGATAGGCGTAGGCTGCTGACGGCCGCCACTCTCGGAACCGGCGCCATCACCCGCCAGGGACAGGTTGGTTTGTCCACCCGTCATTGTCAGGTAGACGTCGGCGAGGATCTCCGCATCGAGCAGCGCGCCGTGAAGATCGCGACCCGAGTTGTCGACCCCATAGCGTTTACACAACGCATCAAGGCTGTTGCGCTGGCCAGGATGCCGTTCACGGGCCATCAGCAGGGTATCGAGGATGCTGCAGTGATCGCTTAGCTCGGCACGATCCTGCTGACCGAGCAGGGCAAACTCGTTATTGATGAATCCAACGTCGAACGCTGCGTTATGGATGATCAGCTGGGCGCCTTTTATGAATTCGAAGAACTCATCGGCAACCTCCCTGAACCGAGGCTTATCGGTCAGGAACTCATTGGTGATCCCGTGAACAGCGATCGCGCCCTCGTCCACCTCACGATCCGGCTGCAGATAGACGTGATAATGCCGGCCGGTAAGGCGACGACCGATGACCTCAACACAGCCTATCTCGATGATCCGGTGACCATCGGTTACTGGCATACCAGTGGTTTCGGTATCGAGTACTACGCTACGCATATTTCACATTACTCAGGCAGGTTGTCGTTTGGCTTGTACTACGCCGCGATTGGCCAGGAGATCGGCGCGCTCGTTCCCCGGGTGCCCCGTATGTCCGCGGACCCACTGCCAACTCACCTCATGGCGGTTGACCTGCTCATCCAACAGCCGCCAAAGATCAGCATTTTTGACAGGTTGTTTGGCGGCGGTCTTCCAGCCGCGCTTCTTCCAGTTGGGCATCCAGTCATTGATGCCCTGCATAACGTATTGGGAGTCGGTTACCAGCTTTACCTGGCAAGGCCGCTTCAGCTCTTCCAGTGCACGGATGGCAGCCGTCAACTCCATGCGGTTGTTGGTGGTTTCCGCCTCGCCACCCCAGAGCTCACGCTCCACGCCCTTGTAGAGCAACAGCGCACCCCAGCCACCCGGGCCAGGATTGCCTTTGCAGGCACCGTCGGTATAGATCTCGACCGTTTCGTCACTCATGAGAAATTCTTTGCCTATTACTGTTCGGCGTCCCGGCGACTGACCTTCGCCACAGGCATCGGTAGCAGCTGCCCCATGCGCTCACGGCGGCTTTGCCGCACAGGTCGCAGACCTACCATAAGCTTTCGCGCCACAAGCAGGTAGAAACCTCCCGTAGGCAATTGCGACCTTTGTGCCGCGTTCTCCAGACCGGATAACCGCGCCCGCCATTGGCTCGACGAAAGCGGCGGACAATAGCATCCGAACTGCCGTTTCTCCAGCGAGAATCCAAGCAGGTTCAACCAGTCACCTACTCGCGTCGGACGGATGCAACGAGCGTGGCGAAACGCCTTGCGTGACAGCAAGCGTGTCGCACCCCAGGCACTCCAAGGATTGATCCCGACGATCAGCAAATGCCCTCCCGGCCGGACGCTGCGGGCGGCTTCACGCAGCAGGGCGTGCGGCGACAGGCTGAAATCCAGACCATGCTGAAGCACAACAACGTCAGCAGCATGTTCGCCGATCGGCCAGGATTGCTCCTCGCAGATGATTTCAACACCTGCAAGTGGCGGCCCTAGGCGGACGCTGCGTTTGATTTTCTGCGGCTCGATCGCAGTATTGGCAAATGGCCCGTAATGCACCAGGTAGCTGCCAAAACACCGCGACAGCTGTTGATTGATCACTAACTGCTCGTGTTCAAGCAGTTGTCGACCTGACGGACCATCGAACCAGGCACTGGCATTGTCCATCAGCGACAGCCAGCGTTCGTCCGATTTGGCACAAGACTCACTCATGGCTAGCCTCCATTCGTCGTTTTGGCGGACCCGATCAATACGCCCTATCGGTTCAACTCTCCGATTCGGCTGTTAGGATGCGCTTTTGCTAATGACTTGGCGACCCGTGCATATGTTGAAGATAGACGCTCTGCCCGCCTTCACCGACAACTACATCTGGTTGCTGCAGGATCCTCAAAGGCGTCTCTGCGCAGTGGTAGACCCGGGTGAGGCTACCCCTGTTCAGCAATGGTTGGACACTCGCCCCGGCTGGCAATTGACTGACATTCTGATCACCCATCACCACCACGACCATGTAGGCGGAGTCGAGCAGCTCAAGGCCCAATATGGCGCAACGGTCTATGGCCCAGCGAGCGAAAATATACCGGCCAGAGATCATGCGCTGGTCGACGGGCAGCGCATCCGCATTCTCGGCCAGGAATTAGAAGTTTTTGAGGTCCCGGGGCATACCAGCGGTCACATTGCCTATTTTCATGACGACGCCCAAGCGCCCTGGTTATTGAGCGGCGATACGCTGTTTGCCGCAGGTTGTGGCCGCCTGTTCGAGGGCACCGCCATCCAAATGTTCACATCACTGCAACGGCTTGCCGCACTGCCTGCAGCTACCAAGATCTATTGCACCCATGAATACACGCTGAGCAACCTGCGGTTTGCTCAGGCAGTCGAACCGGAAAACCCTGATATCGCTGAACGTCTCGAACAGGTCGTCCGCCTGCGTGAGGCAAAGCGCATCACGCTGCCCTCTGACTTGGGTACTGAACAAACCACCAACCCCTTCCTGCGCTGCTGGGAGCCCGGAGTGGTAGCCGCAGCAAGTCGACATGCCGATCGGCCACTGGAGACAGCGGAAGCCGTGTTCTCAGTACTTCGAGGTTGGAAAGACAGCTTTTAATGAAGATCGACCAGTCGCCAAAAACCGAGGCGTCGGGTTGACCCACCGCAGCGGCATTCCTACACTCCCTCGAATTTGCGCCTAGGGAGCCCATCAGCCAATGCCGTCTGACTCTACGAACAGCCCACAGCCGGACGCCTTGGCAGCCTCCGGCCGGGCCCTGGCGCTAGCAATCTGTCTCGCTATAACCGGCTGCCAGAGCACCTCCTCCCGAGCCCCGACAGACAGCGATGCCCGTACCAGGCCAGTGCCGATTGTGCAGGACACCCTGTGGCTCACGGAGAAAGCGCCGGCAGAGCCAACCCATGCGGACGTATGGGATCGCATCAGGCATGGATTCAAGCTACAGGACCATCTGGAAAGCAATCCGCGCATCGAGCAACAGCGCCTCCTTTTTTCCAGCCGACCGAATTCCATCGAGATGGCAAGCGAACGCGGCAGCCCGTACATCCACTACATCGTCGAACAACTCGAAGAGCGAGATATGCCCCTCGAGCTGGCGCTGCTGCCCATTATTGAGAGCGCGTACAACCCGTTTGCTTATTCTCCAGCTCAGGCAGTCGGCCTTTGGCAGTTCATCCCTTCGACAGGCCGCCACTTTAATCTGCAACAGACCAGCTGGTATGACGGCAGACGCGACATCACCGCGTCTACCACCGCAGCGCTGCGCTATCTGACCTATCTGCACGGCCTGTTTAGCGACGATTGGTTGCTTGCGCTGGCTGCCTATAATGCCGGCGAGGGAACCGTCAGCCGCGCTATCGAGCGAAACCAGAAGCTCGGCCTGCCGACCGATTACTGGAATCTGCCCCTTCCTCGAGAAACTCGCGATTACGTACCAAAGCTGTTGGCACTTTCGCAGATGGTGCAAAGCCCTGATGCATACGGACTGAATCTGAACCCCATCGCTAACGAGCCCTATTTTGAAGTAGTCGCGTTAAAACAGCGCATGGAGCTCGCCAGGGTCGCAGACATGGTGGACCTGGACGAAGACGAGATCTACCAGCTGAACCCTGCGTTTACTCGGCGAATTACACTGGACGGCCCGCAGCACCTGCTGGTCCCAAGCGACAAAGCCGAGATGTTTGCGGCCAACCTTGCGCTGATGAAACCGCAGGATATGGTTGACTGGCAGCAATACAAGGTACGTCCTGGTGACACGCTGGGCGCAATCGCCAACCGGCATCGCCTATCAGTCAACATCATTCGTGACATCAATCGCCTACGCAGCGATCACCTGCAGATCGGGCAAGTGCTGAGCATTCCGCAATCAGCCGGCGCAGCACAGTCTCAGGAACTGCTCCACGCGGTTGCGAGAAGCCAGCCGGCACCGCGTAGCTACCGCGTGCGCCAAGGTGACAACCTCTGGGATATCGCCAAAGCACAGAAGGTTTCGGTCCGTGATCTGCAGCGCTGGAACAACCTGTCAGGCAGCAATCTCAAGGTCGGCCAGGCACTCTTTCTCCAGGCTGCCGGCAATAACCAGCAGACCAAACCCGCGCCGACCTATTACAAGGTCAAGAAAGGTGATTCGCTTTATGTGATCGCCAAACGCTTCAATGTTCAAATCAACAACTTGAAGACCTGGAACCCCAGAGACAGCGCGATGCTCAAACCGGGCCAGACCCTTACGCTGTACATTCCACGCTGAGCTGCCGCGCGCAAAGGTTTAGGCGGCCCTGCTCAATTGCGCTTGCTCAGTGCATCGAGACAGCGCCCGGCCAGCTGGGTAAATCGCTGAAAGGCGACAAACTGCTCGTGTTTGAGCGCTCTTCCGGAGACGCGATTATCGGCATAGAGCACGCCGATCTCACGCGTGCCCGCCACTAATGGCGCAATGAAAAACATGCCTTTTCCCAACTGTTGGCGAAGCGGCAAGCTCACCAGCTCGTCGAGGTTATAGCTTGCCGGAATGCCCATCCACAGTGGCTGACGCTGGCGCAGTACATAACTGAAGATATGCGACTGGCCTGACGGATCAACGGGCAGCACGAATTGCTCAAGCCAGGACTGAGTTTGATCACCCACTGCACACTTAGCACGGAACGACCGCTGCTGATCGGCAAGTACGGTGAGCATAACGCGCTCCAGCCCTGCGCCTTGGTGCAGCCCCTTGAGCAACGTATCGAGTATCAAACCGACATCACCTCGACTGGTGGCCATCATGCCGAGGTCCTGCATGGCCTGCTGCATCAGTAGCAGGTCAGGCTGCAAGAGGCTCGCGGCGCGCTGTGCCTGCTGCAATTGGACCTGTTCCGGGTCAGTGGACGGTATCAGCTTGCACAGTCGACTGGCGCCGAAAGTAGCCGCTACGTTCACCGCCTCGTCCGCGCTAGCAAGGACTTGCTGCATCGCATCCGCTTCAGAGATGCCGCTGAAATCGGCCAACTCCTTGACCAGCCCTTCCATTTCCGGGCAGCCCCACCCATTCAAGGCCGCTGCGCCAATGCGAACCCCCAGGCTTACGGAGTGCACTGCGGGGTCCCGCAGATTCCCCGCCCCATGAGCGAAGCTGGCCAACTCACCGATATTCCAGCTCTTGATCAGCCCCAGGTTAAGCTGGCGAAAACTCGTACCAAGCACCTGTTCGACGGCTTGATCGTGGTCCGTGCCGGCCGCCAAGGCATCACCCAACTCATCGGCCTGCTGGCCACCGCAGCCCCAGAACGCGAGCTCGCCCACTTCGTGCAGCAACGCGGCGATGAAAACCTCTTCCTCATGCTTGGTCAGAACGTAGCCGGCAATGTTGCGTGCCTGCACCGCCGCATGAAAGGACCGGGCGAGCAATTCCTGCAGTTGCTGTCGCGGCGTACGATCCAGCAAACCGTCGATCAGGCTGACCGAAAGACTGATCAACCGGACGTTATCGAAGCCGATCATGACGATGGCTCGAGAGATGGTCTTGATCGTTTCCTGGGACGGGTTGTAATAACTGCTATTGCCAACCCGAAGCACCTTCGACGTCAGGGCTGCATCGCGCAGGAGCACGTCCGCTAGCTGCTGGACGGACGCATGCTCTTGCTCGGTGATCCGCTGAAGGTCCTGCACGACCGCCGCCAACGCAGGCAGTTCGGATTGGTTCAGGCGGTCTATCCACGCCTGCAGACCGTAACTGGTTTCACTCAAAATTTGAGACCTCACCCAAGGATCGGGCGGCTGAAGGGAAAGGCAGTTTGCCCAGATGGCCGGCCTTTTTCCAGCGGATACAAGCTGTTACTGTAGCCGGCCGAAAAGACCGAAAGCGCCATGGATCGGATTCACCGTTTGATGCGACCCATCCTATTACTGTTGAGCTGTCTGGGACTGAGCTTTCCGTCGTTCGCCACCATCAGCGAAAGCCACGGTTATGCGCAGTTCGGCACCCTTAAATATGCGGAAGACTTTACTCATTTCGATTGGGTGAACCCCGATGCGCCTAAGGGTGGCAACGTGCGGCTGATGGCTTCCGGCACGTTTGACACGCTGAATCCTTACACATTCAAGGGAACCAGCCCAACCGCAACACCTGGCTTCTTCCAGTATGGCGTCTCTGAACTGAACGAGCCGCTGATGGTTGGGACAGGCGTCTATGATCCATCAGGCGACGAACCCGCTTCAGCATACGGCCTGATCGCCGAGACCATCGAGTACAGCGACAACCATAGTTGGGTGGTTTTCAACCTGCGCGACTCGGCGCGCTTTCACGACGGTCGCCCGATCACGGCTTACGACGTTGCATTTTCTTATCGGCTGTTGATCAAAGATGGTCACCCACGCTACCGCACCGATCTGCAGGGCGTTGATCGCGTCGACATACTTAATCGCCATCGCATTCGTTTCGTGTTCGACAAACCGGGCCAGCCATTGCTGATTATGCGCCTGGGTGAATTGCCGGTGCTGCCGCAACACTATTGGAAGGACCGGGATTTCCGCGCAACCACGTTCGAGCCACCACTGGGCAGTGGCCCTTACAGAATCAGCGATGTTCAGCCAGGACGACGCGTCACCTTCGAGAAAGTGAAGAACTGGTGGGGTAGCGATCTCCCCGCCAACCGCGGAAAGTACAACTTCAATCGTGTCGACGTGGAGTTCTATCGCGACACGACTGTTGCCTTCGAAGCCTTCAAGGTCGGTGAGTTCGACTACTACATCGAGCACCAGGCAAAAAACTGGGCCAATGGCTATCAATTCCCTGCGGTTCTGCGCGGTGACGTGATTCGCGCAGAGATTCCACACGAAATCCCTACCCAGACCCAGGCAATGTTCATGAACGCGCGTCGTTCGACCTTTGCCGACATCAGGGTACGGCAGGCTTTGGGCATGCTGTTCGACTTCGAGTGGACTAACCGCGCCCTGTTCTATGGGGCCTACCAGCGCAGCGAAAGCTACTATCCGAACAGCGTGTTCTCCGCGACCGGGACACCAGAAGGTGGGGAATGGCTCCTGCTCTCGCCATTCAGGGAGCAACTCCCGGCGCAGCTCTTCACCGAGCCATTCAAATTACCGAAAACGGACGGGCGCGGAATTCCACGCGACACTTTACGCAAGGCGCTGGCTTTGCTCGGGGACGCCGGCTGGAAGCTGACCCCCGACGGCCTTCGCGACAAGGCGGGGCGTCCATTCAGGTTCGAGATTCTGCTGGTCAATCCGGGGCTCGAGCGAATACTTCAGCCGTATGTGGAGAACCTGTCGCGAATTGGCATATCAGCCCGTCTGCGAACTGTCGATGGCGCGCAGTACAAGCAGCGGCTTGATCAATATGACTACGACATGATCTTGACCACGCTGGGGCAGAGTCTCAGCCCTGGGCTGGAACAGTGGCTGTACTTCCATTCGACCCAGGTGAACGTAAAGGGCGGTCGCAACTACGCCGGCGTCGCCAACCCCATCGTCGACACAATGATCGAGAAACTGCTTGCGGCGAAGACCCGGGACGAGCAGATAGCCGCCACACGCGCTATCGACCGCGTTCTGCTCTGGAATCACTACACCATCCCCAATTGGTACATCAGTTACCACCGTCTGGCATACCGTAATCGGTTTGCCCACGTCACCACACCGCCCTACACGCTGGGATTACGCGCGTGGTGGTTGAAGGACCTGGAGGAGAAGGCTCAATGACAAGCAACATACGTCGGGTGTTTCTACAAGCGGGCACCTTCGCCCTGCTCTCGCTCACGGGCCTGGCCGAAGCGGCACCGCAGCATGCGCTGACCCTGTATGGCGAGCAGCCCAAATATCCGTCTGACTTTTCTCATTTCGAGTATGTCAATCCGGACGCCCCCAAAGGCGGAACGCTGCGCCAGGCAGGTTTCGGCAGTTTTGATTCCCTCAACCCGTTCATCAACAAAGGCGTAGCTGCGGATGATATAGGCCTCGTCTATGACACGCTGACGACTAACAGCCTTGACGAGCCCTTCACGGTTTATGGCCTGCTCGCAGAAAAGATCGAGAAAGGGCCAAACAATGAGTGGGTGCGTTTCTACCTGCGGCCCGAGGCGAAGTTTCATGACGGCGAGCCGGTTGAAGCTGAGGACGTCGTGTTCACTTTCGAAACACTGATCAGCAATGGCGCGCCGCATTACCGTGGCTACTACGCTGACGTCGAAAAAGTCGTGATAGAAGGCCCGCGTCGCGTCCGCTTCGATTTCAAGCATGCAGGGAATCGAGAGCTGCCGCTGATCCTCGGCCAGCTGCCCGTCCTGCCGAAGCATTGGTGGGCAGACAAAGATTTCGCCTCTGGCAGCATGGAAGCCCCATTGGGCAGCGGGCCCTATCGCATCGAGCGAGCAGAAGCGGGTCGCTCAGTCCGTTATGCCCGCGTCGAAGATTACTGGGGCAAAAACCTCGCGGTGAACCGAGGTTTCTATAACTTTGATCACGTCAACATCGATTACTACCGCGATAACACCGTAGCGCTCCAGGCTTTCAAGGCTGGTCACTTCGATTACTGGCTGGAGACGAGCGCGAAGAACTGGGCCACTGCCTATGATATCGAGGCCGTCAAAGACGGGCGGATCCTCAAAGAGGAGATCGCCAATCACAATCCCCAAGGCATGCAGGGATTCATATACAACACCCGCAGAGACCGATTGCAGGATCCGAGGGTTCGAGAAGCCCTGGCGCTGCTCTTCGATTTCGAATGGACAAATCGCCAACTATTCAATGGTGCCTACTCACGCACCACCAGCTATTTCGATAACTCCGAGCTGGCGTCCTCGGGCCTGCCCAGTGAGCAGGAGTTGAGCATCCTCGAACCACTACGCGGCAAAATTCCGGATCAGGTATTCGAAAAACCTTTCGAACTGCCACAAACCAACGCCGATGGCATCATCCGAGCACAGCAGCGCCGGGCCTACGAGCTGCTTACGGCAGCCGGCTGGAAGATTGAAAACGACCAGATGGTGGACGCCAAGGGCAAGCCGGTCAAACTCGAGTTTCTGTTAGTGCAAGCAGACTTCGAGCGCGTGCTGCTGCCCTACAAGCGTAACCTCGCCAGCCTGGGCATCGACCTTGAGCTCCGCCGCGTCGACGTATCGCAATATATCAACCGGCTGCGTTCTCGTGACTACGACATGATTGTCAGCGGGTTCGGCCAGTCGAGCTCGCCAGGCAATGAGCAACGTGAATACTGGCATTCGGCGAGTGCCGATAATCCAGGAAGCCGCAATTACATCGGGCTGAAAGACCCCGCCATCGATGTGCTAGTCGAAAAGCTGATTGCCGCTGACTCGCGGGACGAGTTGATTACACGTACTCGTGCGCTGGACCGTGTATTGCTCGCAGGTCACTACGTAATTCCGAACTGGCACATCAAAACCTGGCGTGTCGCGTACTGGAACCATCTCGCACACCCAGAAATAACGCCACGTTACGATGTCGCCCTGATGACCTGGTGGAACAAGCCAGACGTAGACAAGCCCGAGCCGGAACCGCTTGAAGACAAGCCAGCGACCGAAACTGATACCAGCGTCACCCGTGCGACGGAACAATAGGCATGCTCGCGTACATTTTCCGGCGCCTACTACTGATCATCCCAACTCTGTTCGGCATCCTGCTGATAAATTTCATCATCATTCAGGCCGCACCCGGCGGTCCCGTCGAACAGGCGATCGCCAAGCTGGAGGGCTTCGAAGGCGCAACCAGCCGGATCGCCGGCGGAGGGTCCGAAGTCGCGACTGGGAGCAACAGCTATCGAGGCGGGCAAGGCCTGGACCCTGACCTGATTGCCGAAATCGAACGCCTGTACGGCTTCGACAAGCCGGCACCAGAACGCTTCTGGATCATGCTCAGCAACTACCTGCGGCTGGATTTCGGCGAAAGCTTTTTCCGCGATGCCAGTGTGACCGATCTGATTATCGAAAAAATGCCGGTGTCGATCTCGCTGGGGCTATGGAGCACGCTCATCATGTACCTGGCATCGATCCCACTGGGGATCGCCAAGGCAACTCGACATGGCAGTGCATTCGACGTCTGGACCAGTTCGGCCATCATCATTGGCTATGCAATACCTGCGTTCCTGTTCGCCATCCTGCTGATCGTGCTGTTCGCTGGAGGCAGTTATTGGAACTGGTTCCCACTGAGGGGGCTGACCTCCGGAAACTTCGAAGAGCTTTCGCTCACCGGCAAGATCATCGACTACTTCTGGCATCTTGCGCTTCCCGTTACGGCATTGGTGATCGGAAATTTCGCGACGCTCACCTTGCTGACGAAAAACAGCTTCCTCGATGAGATAAACAAGCAGTACGTCATCACAGCACGCGCTAAAGGCTTGAGCAAAAATCGCGTGCTGTACGGACACGTATTCCGTAACGCAATGCTGATCATCATTGCTGGCTTCCCCTCGGCATTTATCGGCATGTTTTTCACCGGTTCACTGCTGATCGAGGTCATTTTCTCGCTAGACGGCCTTGGCCTGCTTAGTTTCGAGGCAGCCATCAATCGTGATTATCCCGTCGTGTTCGGCACGCTGTTCCTCTTCACCTTGCTCGGTCTGGTGGTCAAGCTCATCGGCGACCTGACCTACACGCTCGTCGATCCCCGAATCGACTTCGAAAGCAGGGAGGCTTGAGATGAAGCTGTCGCCGCTGAACCAGCGCCGGTTCGCCCTGTTCAAGGCTCACAAGCGCGGCTGGTGGTCACTGTGGATCTTTCTGACCCTGTTCGTACTCAGCCTAGGCGCCGAGCTGATTGCAAACGACAAGCCGATCCTGGTTCGTTTCGATGGCGACTGGTATGTCCCGGTATTCAAACGCTATCCGGAGACGGTGTTCGGTGGCGAGTTTCCGCTACAGGCCAACTACAAAGGCCCTTACATTCAGGAACTGATCGAAAAGAAGGACGGCTGGATGCTCTGGCCACCAATTCCTTTTCACCATTCGAGCATCAACTACGACCTGCAAGTACCCGCCCCCGCACCGCCATCCTGGGAGAACTGGCTGGGGACCGATGACCAGGGGCGAGATGTGCTCGCAAGAGTGATTTATGGATTTCGTATTTCGGTTTTGTTTGCATTGACCCTGACGCTTATCAGCTCGGTGATCGGCGTAATTGCCGGCGCGCTGCAGGGTTTCTACGGCGGCTGGGTCGACCTCGTTGGTCAGCGAGTCCTGGAAATATGGTCCGGCCTGCCGGTGCTCTATCTGCTGATCATCCTTGCAAGCTTTGTGCAGCCGAACTTCTGGTGGCTGCTCGGCATCATGCTGTTGTTCTCCTGGATGAGCCTGGTCGATGTAGTTCGGGCTGAGTTCCTACGCGGCCGTAATCTCGAATACGTACGGGCAGCACGCGCCCTCGGCATGCGCAACGGCGCAATCATGTTCCGCCACATTCTGCCGAACGCGATGGTGTCTACCATGACCTTCATGCCATTCATCCTCACCGGAGCGATCGGCACCCTGACCGCCTTGGACTTCCTCGGCTTCGGCTTGCCGCCTGGCGCTCCTTCGTTGGGTGAGCTGGTCGCACAAGGCAAGGCAAATCTGCAGGCGCCGTGGCTGGGCATCAGTGCATTCATGGTGCTAGCCGTCATGCTGACCCTCCTCGTGTTTATCGGAGAGGCTGCTCGCGATGCTTTCGACCCAAGGAAATAGCATGACCGAGAACCTTATCGAGGTCCGCGATCTGGCCGTCGAGTTCGTCACGAATGGTCAGGCACAGCGCGTGGTGACGGGCGTGAGCTTCGATATCCGCAAAGGCGAGACGCTGGCGCTGGTTGGCGAAAGCGGATCCGGCAAATCCGTCACGGCGCACTCGATCCTGCGGCTGCTGCCCTACCCCCTCGCACAGCATCCGGTAGGAGAAATTCGCTACGGTGGTGAGGACTTGCTCAAAGCGAGCGAGAAACGCATGCGCGGCATACGAGGGGACCGCATCGCCATGGTGTTCCAAGAGCCGATGACCTCGCTGAACCCGCTGCACACCATTGGAAAGCAGATCAATGAGGTGCTGCAGATTCACAAGGGGCTCAACGGCAAGGCAGCTACAGCACGTACCCTTGAGCTGCTTGAGCTGGTTGGAATACCCGAGCCTACCAAGCGAATCCGAGCCTACCCTCACGAACTTTCGGGCGGCCAGCGCCAGCGCGTCGTAATCGCCATGGCTCTGGCAAACGAACCCGAGTTACTGATCGCCGACGAACCCACCACTGCACTGGACGTCACAGTGCAACTGAAAATACTCGAGCTGCTCAAAGAGCTGCAGGCCCGACTAGGCATGGCTCTGCTGCTGATCAGCCACGACCTGAACCTGGTTCGCCGAATCGCTCACCATGTATGTGTCATGAAGAGCGGTTGTGTCGTCGAACAGGCACCTTGCGAGGAATTGTTCCGATCACCGCAGCATCCCTATACACGGGAACTGCTCGGGGCAGAACCTAGCGGCGGACCGGTGTCGGTTGAGCCCTCGTCGCCAACACTGCTGGAAGTGAATGATCTGCGGGTCTGGTTCCCAATCAAAAAGGGGCTTTTCAGGCACACCGTGGACCATATCAAGGCAGTCGATGGCGTCACGTTCAACCTGCCGAAAGGTCAGACGCTGGGCATTGTCGGCGAAAGCGGCTCGGGGAAATCCACGCTGGGTTTGGCTATTCTGCGTCTGCTTTCGAGCAGCGGCGAAATCCGCTTCCAGGGCCATGCGCTTGAGGCGATGTCACAACGAGCGGTACGTCCATTGCGCCGGCAGATGCAGGTCGTGTTTCAGGATCCTTTCGGCAGTCTGAGCCCTCGTATGTCGGTGGGGCAGATCGTCGGAGAGGGGCTCAGTATCCATGGCTTGGGGTCGGCCGAGGAGCAAGCGCAAGCAATAATCGATGCACTGGTCGAGGTTGGACTCGACCCAGAAAGTCGGCACCGTTACCCCCATGAGTTTTCGGGAGGCCAACGGCAGCGAATCGCCATTGCCAGGGCCTTGGTTCTCAAGCCTGATCTGATCCTGCTTGATGAACCAACCTCGGCATTGGATCGAACCGTACAGCGGCAAGTAGTCGAGCTACTGCGCTCACTTCAGGCCAAGTACAACCTGACCTACCTGTTCATAAGCCACGACTTGGCAGTGGTCCGGGCGCTGAGCCATCAGATGATGGTGGTCAAGCAAGGTAAGGTCGTTGAGCAGGGAATGGCAGAAGCAATCTTCGCCGCTCCCCAACATCCATATACACAACAGTTACTGGAATCAGCGTTCATGGTCCCAGCTACTGATGAACAACCAGAAGAGGGACAAGCACATGGGTTTTCTAACCGGTAAGCGCGTATTGATCGTCGGCGTCGCCAGCAAGCTGTCGATTGCCTCCGGAATCGCCGCGGCCATGCATCGTGAGGGCGCCGAGCTGGCTTTCACCTATCAAAATGAGAAGCTCAAGGGCCGCGTCGAGGAGTTCGCTGCTGGCTGGGGCTCGGGTCCGGAGTTGTGCTTTCCTTGTGATGTCGCCAGCGACGACGAGATCGTCACGGTATTCGAAGAGCTCGGCAAGAAGTGGGACGGTCTGGACGGTATCGTTCACTCGGTCGGCTTTGCGCCGGGCGATCAGCTCGACGGCGACTTCACCGAGGTCACTACACGTGACGGCTTCCGCATCGCCCATGACATCAGCGCCTACAGTCTCGTCGCGCTGGCCAAGGCTGGACGTCCGATGATGAAGGGTCGCAATGGCAGCATCCTCACGCTCTCGTACCTCGGTGCTGAACGCACCATGCCCAACTACAACGTAATGGGCATGGCCAAGGCCAGTCTCGAGGCAGGTGTTCGCTACCTCGCCGGCAGCCTGGGCCCAGAGGGCACTCGCGTAAACGCAGTGTCCGCTGGCCCAATCCGTACGCTGGCAGCCTCTGGGATCAAGAGCTTCCGCAAGATGCTGGCGGCCAACGAAAAGCAGACGCCGCTACGCCGCAATGTCACCATTGACGAGGTCGGCAATGCGGGTGCCTTCCTCTGTTCAGATCTGGCTTCCGGTATTAGTGGCGAAATTCTCTATGTCGACGGTGGTTTCAACACCACTGCGATGGGTGCAATGGAAGACTGACCCACCCGGCGCTATAAAAAAACCCGCATATGGATGCGGGTTTTTTTGCGCTAGGACTTGCTCAGAAGGTCTCGATCTCAGCGTCAGCGTGCAGCATCTGACGGTAGGCAGCGAAGTCCTGTTGGCCGCTGCGTGAAGCTAGGAAGCGACGATAGTTCTGTTTGTCTTCCTCAGAGAGCTCGGCTTTGGGCTCGCTTACACCGCTCAGACGAACCACGACGAGATCTCCGTCTGGCAGGCGAACACTGCTGTAGCTCGGCTTGTCGCTTTCCTCCGGTTTCGGCATTCGAAACACTTGTTGAAGTACTGCCGGCTCAACCCCTTCCTGGCTGCGCGAGGCGGCCTCGACCGGCTGCCACTGCTGCTCGACCTGCCCACCATCACGTAGGGTAGCGATCAGCTGCTCACCGGTTTCAATCGCTTGTTCTGCCGCCTTACTGCGCTTGAGTTGAGCGATGATGTCGTCCTTCACTGTATCGAAAGGCAACACTTCGGGTCTCAGGTGTTCCTTCACTCGCACCGCAACGACGGTGTCCGGATCCAGTTCGATCACACCGCTATTAGCGCCGTCGATCAGAACCTCATCACTGAACGCAGACTGGATGACCTGTCGATTTGATGCGACGCCAGCTCCACCTTCACGACCGAACGCCTCGGTCGTTTGTACCGAAAGACCCAATTCCTGTGCTGGCTGGACAAGATCGGCAGATTCGAATGCGGTGTCCTCGAGCTGCTTGCTGGCCTCGACGAAGCGCTGCTCAACCTGTTGAGCTTTGAGTTCCCGCACCAGTTCAGGTTTTAGGCTTTCCAATGTTGGGATCTCTGGCGACTGAACATCCAGAAGCTTGATTAAGTGCCAGCCGAAATCGGAGCGAACCGGCGCAGAGACCTGGCCCTCCTCCAAAGCGTACAGCGCCTCCTCGAAAGCAGGGTCGTAAACTCCTGGACCAGCAAAGCCGAGGTCCCCCCCTTCACTCGCGGATCCCGGATCTTCGGAAAGTTCCTTAGCCAGCGCTGAGAAGTCGTCGCCTGAGGCCAAACGCTTAGCGACCTCCTCAATCTTCTCCCTGGCGCTTGCATCGCCAGCCTCATCGGTCTCGATCAGAATATGCGCCGCACGGCGTTGTTCTGCCAGGTTAGCGATACGCTGCTGATACAGATCCTGCACTTCCTCCTCCGACACTTCGACCTGGTCAAAGAAGGACTCCTTGTTTAGCTCGACATACTCGACAATAACCTGCTCCGGCGAGCGAAAGCGGTCCGTATTTTGTTCATAAAATTCGCGCGCCTCGTCACTGCTGACTTCAACTGCGTCGGTATCAGCCGCCACGGTGATGGTTGCGAAATCACGCGTCTGCTGCTCAAGCCGAGCGAAAGCTTCGATCTGGTCATCCGTGACGAAACCGGAACCGGAAATGCCGGCGCGAAGTTGGCCAATCAACATTTCCTGTTTCAACAGCTCGCGGAACTGCAGCCGGGTATAACCCATTTGCTGAATTACCTGATCGAAACGCGCAGCATTAAATGCGCCGTCCACGGCAAACTCAGGAGTTTGCAGGATCAGCTGATCGAGCGCCGTTTCGGAGAAGGCGAAATCCGCATCGCGGGCACCTTGCAGCAAAAGCGCACGGTCAATGAGCGCGCGTAGTGATGACTCGCGTACCAGCTTGTCGTCCAGCATCGACGGGTCGAAGTTGCCTCCTAGCTGCTGAGCCAGTTGACGACGCTGCATGTTCATGGCCTGGTTGAGCCCGTCCAGTGAGATTTCCTCACCGTTGACCTCAGCGGCATTTCGGCTATTGCTGGCGGCATTGAAAATGGCGTCAAAGCCGGTCAAAGCCAGCAGCATCACGATGATGCCTATGATGGTTTTGGCAATCCAGCCTTGTGAGTTGTCCCTGATATTCTGAAGCATGCGTCCCCCAGGAGTCAGCTGCGCAGTCGTCGCTGCAGCGCGGGAATCCGGATAAAAAGAAAGGCGCATCCAGGGATGCGCCTTCTCGGAGCTTTTGGAGCAGCTGGGCCTAATCCCCCAAGCCCGAACGCAACAAGCAGTGCCTGTTCGAATAACCGCCCCAAGCCAGGGCCAGTGCTAACTGGCAACTGGCCGGATCGAAAACGCTTAGTTGACAGCGTCTTTCAGAGCCTTACCTGCCTTGAATCCCGGGATCTTGGCTGCAGCGATGTCGATCGGCTTGCCAGTCTGGGGATTGCGGCCAGTGCGAGCAGCGCGCTCCTTGACAGCGAAAGTACCGAAACCAACCAGCACCACGGAATCACCAGCCTTCAGAGCGCCTGTAACGGATTCAATTACTGCATCCAGCGCGCGGCCAGCAACAGCTTTCGGGATATCAGCAGATGCGGCGATAGCATCGATCAGTTCCGACTTGTTCACTCTAAGTCCCCTTATTTCTGTTGAGTCGTATCTATAATTTTTAGGTGTAAGCAAAGCGGTGCCGAAATAGCAACTACACAAAAGGCCGGCTTATATCAAGGCCACCGAAAATGTGTCAATCAAGCCTCTCGGACTAATGCGTGCTGATTCGCTCCTTGGAATCAGACTCGCGCTTGTCATCCTTTGCAACGATATCTGGAGCCGCATCGGGCAAGGGCTCCGGCGCGTATTGCAGCGCAATTTGGAGGACTTCGTCAATCCACTTGACCGGTTTAATCTGCAGGTCCTGCTTAATATTCTCAGGAATCTCTTTCAGATCACGCTGGTTTTCTTCAGGAATGATCACCGTCTTGATTCCGCCGCGGTGTGCCGCGAGCAGTTTCTCTTTCAAACCGCCAATCGCAAGCACCTGCCCCCGCAACGTGATCTCGCCGGTCATGGCAACTTCGGCCCTAACAGGAATCTGGGTCATTGCTGAAACCAACGCCGTGCACATGCCGATGCCTGCGCTAGGACCATCCTTCGGCGTAGCGCCTTCCGGGACATGGATATGAATATCCTGTTTTTCGTGGAAATCGACAGGGATGCCGAGACTCTTCGCGCGACTACGTACCACGGTTAACGCTGCTGTGATGGACTCCCCCATCACATCGCCAAGCGACCCAGTTTTGGTCAGCCGCCCCTTCCCTGGAACTACGGCTGCTTCGATGGTGAGCAACTCGCCACCAACCTGAGTCCATGCCAAGCCGGTGACCTGACCGACCTGATCTTGCAGCTCGGCAAGCCCGTAGCGGAATTTGCGAACCCCCAGGAAGTGCTCCAGCGATTCGGCTGTAACACTGACTTCAAAGCGCTTCTCTGCGGCATGCTCCTTCACCACCTTGCGGCATACCTTGGCTATCTGACGCTCCAGTCCGCGAACGCCGGCCTCGCGAGTGTAGTAACGAATGATGTCGCGAATAGCTTCATCATCGAACAGCAACTCAGTCTTTTTAAGGCCATTGGCCTGAACCTGCTTCGGGACCAGATAGCGGGTGGCAATATTGATCTTCTCGTCTTCCGTATAGCCGGGCAGACGAATGATCTCCATACGATCAAGCAGTGGCGCCGGGATGTTCATGGAGTTGGCTGTGCAAAGGAACATCACGTCTGAGAGGTCGTAGTCGACCTCGAGATAGTGATCGTTGAAGTTGTGGTTCTGCTCAGGGTCTAGCACCTCAAGCAGAGCAGACGCAGGGTCTCCGCGCATGTCGTTACCCATCTTGTCGATCTCGTCGAGCAGGAACAACGGATTGCGCACACCGACCTTGCTCATCTTCTGGATCAACCGACCCGGCATGGAGCCGATATAGGTACGACGGTGTCCACGGATCTCGGCTTCGTCCCGCACCCCACCCAGCGCCATGCGAACGAACTTGCGATTCGTCGAGCGCGCAATGGACTCGGCCAACGAGGTCTTACCCACGCCTGGTGGACCGACCAGGCACAAAACCGGACCTTTTAGTTTTTTCACACGTTTCTGCACCGCGAGGTACTCAAGAATCCGATCCTTGACTTCTTCGAGGCCGTAGTGATCGGCATCAAGCACTTCCTCAGCCTTAGCGAGATCAAGGCGAACCTTGCTGGCCGCTTTCCACGGTACGTTGACCAGCCAATCGATGTAGGTCCTGACCACGGTGGCTTCAGCCGACATCGGTGACATCTGCTTGAGTTTGTTCAGCTCGGTGGTCGCCTTGGCATAGGCGTCCTTGCTCAGGCCGGCATTCTCGATGCGCTTCTTGAGATCATCGATTTCATTGTGGCCTTCGTCGATATCGCCCAGCTCTTTTTGAATGGCCTTCATCTGCTCATTCAAATAGTACTCACGCTGACTGCGCTCCATCTGCTTCTTAACTCGGCCACGAATGCGTTTTTCCACCTGTAGCAGATCGATTTCAGCATCAAGTAAGGCCAACACATGTTCGACTCGCGCCGGCAAATCGGTGATTTCGAGGATTGCCTGCTTCTGTTCGATTTTGAGCGCCATATGCGCAGCCATGGTATCGACCAGACGCGCAGGCTCGTCGATGCTGGCAAGCGAGGCAAGCACCTCGGAGGGCACCTTTTTGCCCAACTGAACATATTGCTCGAACTGGCTCAAAAGGCTGCGGGTGAAGACTTCCGCTTCACGCTCTTCGATCTCCGACTCATCGATCAGTGAGACCTCGGCCCGGCAATGGTCCTCAACGTCGAAAAACCGGTCTATGACGCCACGCTGTTCGCCTTCGACAAGCACTTTCACTGTGCCATCCGGCAGTTTCAGCAGCTGCAGCACCGTTGCGACCGTACCCACACGATAGAGCCCCTCTTCGTTCGGGTCGTCATCGGCTGGGTTCTTCTGGGCCAAGAGCAATATCTGCTTATCGCCAGCCATTGCTGCTTCAAGGGCCTCAATGGATTTTTCCCGCCCAACGAACAGCGGAATCACCATGTGCGGGTAAACCACTACGTCGCGCAGCGGCAAAAGGGGCAATTCGATGGTTGTCTTCATAAATTCAGCTCTACGACGGCCATACGGCGGTAAACGGGAAATTCATACCCTTGGCAATCAAGATGAGGGCGCGCAATGCAAAAAACAAGGAGACTGTAGAAAAGCAAAGGGGGCCGGAGGCCCCCTTGTTCTATCATGCGTCCGGCGCGGCCTTGGCAGGCGGCTCACTGTTCTCATATATGAGCAGCGGCTGAGAAGTCCCTTCGATGACGCTCTCGTCGATGACTACCTTGCTGACATCCTTCTGAGAAGGAATTTCATACATGGTATCCAGCAATACACCTTCGAGGATTGAGCGTAGTCCTCGAGCACCTGTTTTGCGCTCCAGCGCACGAGCCGCGACTGCTTTCAGTGCGTCGGCACGGAACTCCAGATCGACACCTTCAAGCTCGAAAAGCTTGCCGTATTGCTTAGTCAGGGCGTTCTTCGGCTCGGTGAGGATCTGAATCAGCGCCGCCTCGTCGAGCTCGTCGAGTGTAGCGATTACCGGCAGACGACCGACGAATTCGGGAATCAAACCAAACTTCACTAGATCGTCCGGTTCAACTGAACGCAGCGACTCGCCAATTTTCTTGCCCGGCTCCGTACTGCGAACCTCTGCATTGAAGCCGATCCCGCCTTTGGTTGCACGACCCTGAATAACCTTTTCGAGTCCGGCAAACGCACCGCCGCAAATAAACAGAATGTTTCGTGTGTCCACCTGCAGGAATTCCTGCTGCGGATGCTTACGTCCACCTTGCGGTGGTACGGAGGCAACCGTGCCTTCGATCAGCTTCAGTAACGCCTGTTGCACACCTTCGCCAGAGACGTCACGGGTGATCGAGGGATTGTCCGACTTACGCGAGATCTTATCGATCTCGTCGATATAGACGATGCCCATCTGGGCCTTCTCCACATCGTAATCACACTTTTGCAGCAGTTTTTGAATGATGTTTTCAACGTCTTCGCCCACGTAGCCGGCTTCGGTCAGCGTAGTAGCGTCAGCGATAGTGAAGGGAACATTCAACAAACGGGCCAGCGTCTCCGCAAGCAACGTCTTACCAGAACCGGTCGGTCCGATGAGCAGTATGTTGCTCTTGCCCAGCTCGACTTCTTCCTTCTTATCGCGCTGGTTGAGTCGCTTGTAATGGTTGTACACAGCCACAGCCAGGATCTTCTTGGCTCGCTCCTGACCAATTACGTACTGGTCGAGGATGCCGCTAATCTCCTTGGGTGCAGGCAGCTTTTGCGATGTGCTCTCAGCCTGTGCTTCTTGCACCTCCTCACGGATGATGTCATTGCACAGGTCGACGCACTCGTCGCAGATAAAAACCGAGGGCCCGGCAATCAACTTGCGTACTTCGTGCTGGCTTTTGCCGCAGAAAGAGCAATAGAGCAGCTTGCCGGAATCCTCGCCGTTGCGGGTGTCAGTCATTCGATCGATCCAATCGGGGAAGGCATGTAATACAAGATGAAGGCAAATGCAGGCATTTTCAAGGGTGCGCAAAGCGCACATGACGGATGCCCGCTAACTACGCCCTCCTAGACCAGCGTTAGACCGGCAGCTGCCGCTTATCATGAACTGCATCGACAACGCCATATTCCAGCGCTCGCGTAGCACTCATGAAGTAGTCACGATTGGTGTCGCGCTCGATCGTTTCCAAATCCTGGCCGGTATGGTGGGCCAGCAACTGGTTCAGCCTCTCGCGAATGAAGAGGATTTCGCGGGCATGAATATCGATATCCGACGCCTGCCCCTGAAAACCACCCAATGGCTGGTGGATCATCACTCGGGCATTTGGCAGACAGAAACGCTTGCCTTTGGCCCCGCCAGCGAGAAGGAACGCACCCATGCTGCACGCTTGACCGATACAAGTAGTAGAAACGTCAGCCTTGATAAACTGCATGGTGTCGTAGATAGCCATACCAGCAGTCACCGACCCACCAGGGGAATTGATATACAGGTGAATGTCCTTCTCAGGGTTTTCCGCCTCAAGGAATAGCATCTGCGCGACAATCAGGTTGGCCATATAGTCTTCAACCTGGCCAACCATGAAAATCACCCGCTCCTTAAGGAGACGGGAATAAATGTCATACGCCCGCTCGCCACGAGCGGACTGCTCGATGACCATCGGCACGAGGCCGCCAGCGGCCTGAATGTCTGGTGCTTGCATAAACGGATTGCCGGACATGTCCAACGATACTCCCTATGTTACGCCGCAAAGACATAAGCCAGCTCAAGGCTGGCTTATGAATGTGCATTAAACGATTGAAGGAACTCAGGCAGCTTGCGGGGCTTCCGCAGGCTTCACTGCTTCTTCGTAGGAGACCGATTTGTCGGTCACTTTAGCCTGCTGCAGGACAGTATCTACAACTTGCTCTTCGAGCACAACAGACCGGACTTCGTTCAATTGCTCGTCGTTCTTGTAGTACCAGGACACGACCTGTTCCGGCTCTTGGTAGGCAGAGGCCATTTCCTCGATCAGCTCGCGAACGCGCGCATCATCAGGCTTGAGCTCGTACTGCTTGACCACTTCGGCAACGATCAGACCCAGCACAACACGACGTTTGGCCTGCTCCTCGAACAACTCAGCAGGCAGCTGATCAGGCTTGATATTACCGCCGAACTGTTGAACAGCCTGAACGCGTAGACGGTTCACTTCGTTATCGATCAGGGCCTTCGGCACTTCGATCGGGTTGGCGCTAACCAGACCGTCCATAACCTGGTTCTTGACCTTGGTCTTGATGGCCTGGCGCAGCTCGCGCTCCATGTTCTTTTTAACTTCCGCACGGAAGCCTTCCAGACCACCTTCCTGCACGCCGAACTGGGCGAAGAACTCATCATTCAGCTCTGGTAGTTGCGGGGCTTCTACGCCGTTCACGGTAACAGTGAACTCAGCCGTTTTGCCTGCCAGGTCGAGGTTCTGATAGTCCCCAGGGAATGTCGGGTTAATAACCCGCTCTTCACCAGCCTTGGCGCCAACGAGCGCAGACTCAAAGCCGGGAATCATGCGACCGGAACCCAAGACCAGCTGCGTGCCCTGAGCGGACCCGCCAGCGAAGGCCTCGCCATCGATTTTGCCAACAAAATCGATGTTCAGCTGATCGCCGTCTTCGGCAGCACGGTCAACCTTTTCGAAGCGTGTGTTCTGCTTTCGAAGGATCTCAAGCATGTTGTCGACATCAGAATCCGCCACTTCGGCCTGCAGACGCTCGACTTCGATGGCATCCAGACCAGCCACCTTGAATTCTGGGAACACTTCGAATGTGGCTACGTACTCGAGATCCTTACCCTTTTCGAACACCTTAGGCTCGACCGCCGGCGCGCCGGCGGGGTTCAGCTTTTCGGCAACGACAGCTTCATAGAAGGTCGCTTGAATCAGGTCGCCTAATGCTTCCTGGCGGGCAGCCGCTTCGTAACGCTGACGAATGACGCTCATCGGCACCTTGCCGGGACGGAAGCCTGGAATCTTTGCACGACTGGCGGTCTGTTGCAGACGCTTGTTGACTTCGGTCTCGATGCGCTCGACCGGCACGCCAATGGTCATGCGGCGCTCAAGAGCGGAGGTGCTTTCAACAGAAACTTGCATGGATTTTCCTCGTTGCACAGACATAAGCCGGCGTTCCGGCCCCAGAATGGGCAAGCATTCTAGTGGCTCGTACCAGAGAAGTCACCCTGCCTATCAGGCCGCAACCAAACACAGCAGCGAGTGGTTCAGTTGCGGCCACCGGAACGCAACCTGAGCGCCGGCAGCTGTACGCAAAATTGCAGTGGCTGATCGGAGATTGATCTGATCTCAAACGCACACGGCGGCACTGCGGACGATCCGCCATGCACGCCGCATCCACTGACGTGCCTGCGTAGCTGTAACGAGCTGAGCAACGGGGCCTGTTTAGGACGCCATGTTCTTAGGAACTTGCCGGAGCATCCACCCTCTCAGTGGTCTATCTTTTGAGTAGCGCTACGACCGACCCTGAGCGAGAAGGATGAAACGAACCATGACCGATGATCTGGGTAAACTTGTGTTAAGGGTTTCGGTGGGTGTACTGATTCTCCTGCATGGCATCTTCAAGTTGCAAAACGGAGTCGACGGTATTGCCGGCATGCTCGGTAATCATGGCCTACCCACGTTTTTGGCTTATGGCGTTTATATAGGCGAGGTAGTCGGACCAGCCCTGGTCATTCTGGGTGTGTTTACCCGGATTGGCGCATTGCTCATAGCGGGCAACATGCTCGTCGCGTTTCTACTCGCCCACATGCAAGAGCTGTTCTCGCTCGGCCAAATGGGTGGCTGGGCGCTCGAGCTGCAAGGCATGTTTTTGTTTGGCGCGATTGCGATAGCCCTGCTTGGCGCAGGCAAATTCAGCGCTGGGGGCATTGCAGGGCGTTACAACTAATGAGTGTGTATCGATAGCCAGCTTCGGCGACAAGAATCGGACGTCTATCGCTAGAGGCATAAGCCCCTTGCAAACACTGACACGCTTCGCCCTTATCAAAGCTTACATGGTCCCCGATCGCTTCGTCGGCGCAGCAATTACATGATCGTAGCTATTATCAGCCCATGACCGCGTCCGTGCCGATCCGCCAACCCTGCCCGCCTGCCGCCTGCATCTGCGGGCGCGAGCAGTTGCTGGAAGACCCAAGCAAAGCCGACCTGCGCATCCTGCGGCTGACCCGCCAGGAGGAGAATCGTCTGCTAGCGCGCCTGGAAAACATTGAAAACCTGGCTGACCTTGAGCGCATGCAGCAACGAATCTACGAACAACTGGGGATTCGCCTGCGTATTGCGCCGGGCATCAACGAAGTGCGCAGCATGCGCGGCATTCGCATCGATATTTCCGAGCTGCCTGGCTTGTGTCGCAAAACCCGGCAATCCATTCCGGCTGCGATCCGCCGCGGCCTGGAAAAGCGCCCGGACATCGCCTTCAGCCTGCTCAACGCGCACGACCTTTTGCGCGATGCCTGACTAGCGATCGCACTCCGACGAAAGATGAGCTATCCGCAATGGCACTCACTGTTGCCATCTGCGATAGTTGTACGACCAGTCGAATCCGGCCGGTATGCCACCTGCCCACAAGGCCGGCGGCACCTGTGACGCCTTGCGAGTCTCGCTGCTTCTATCCGCACGCAGCCTACCGCGTCTTTCGCGCAACCCGCGCGTGTCGATGGTTTACCAGCCATCGTTGAGCCGAGCACTATGCTCAGTGCCGGCCGTTCGCCAATAAAAATTCCGATCCGAACAAGGACGCCCCATGAAACTGACCCGCTGCTTGACCGCGCTGGCTGCCGCTGCTGCGCTTTCTGTCACGTTTGCCGCTTCGGCTCGTGAGTATTCCGTTTCCACTGTGCTGTCCGACGCCTTCCCCTGGGGACAAGCCGCCCAAAAGTGGGCTGACCTGGTCGAGGAGCGCTCGAATGGCGAGATAACTCTGCGCGTATACCCCAACGCGCAATTGGTTGCCGGCGACCAGACCAAGGAATTTTCCGCCATGCGCTCCGGCTTGATCGACATGGCTGTCGGCTCGACCATTAACTGGTCACCACAAGTACCAGAGCTGAACCTATTTTCCCTGCCCTTTTTAATGGCCGACAGCGCCGATCTCGACGCCATCACCCAGGGTCAGGCTGGCAAGCAGACGTTCGCTGCTATCGAGAAACGAGGCATTGTCCCGCTCGCGTGGGGTGAGAACGGATTTCGCGAGATTTCCAACTCGGTCAAGCCTGTGAAGACGCCCGCCGACCTGAAGGGGTTGAAGATTCGCGTAGTCGGTTCGCCGCTTTTTCAGGACACCTTCACCGCCCTGGGCGCCAACCCGACGCAAATGAGCTGGGCCGATGCCAAACCGGCGCTCACCACCGGCGCCGTTGATGGCCAGGAAAACCCGCTGTCGGTGTTCGACGTGGCGCGGGTCGATCAGGTTGGGCAGAAGTACCTAACGCTCTGGCATTACATGGCCGACCCGTTGATCTTCGCGGTCAACCAGCGTGTCTGGAAAGAGCTGCCGGAAGCCGACCGCGAGCTGCTGCGCCAGGCCGCCATCGACGCTGGCAAGTGGGAAATCGAGCTATCGCGCAACACCGAAGCCAAGCGTTTGGAAGACATCCGCGCTCGCGGCGTCGAAGTCACCGAACTGAGCGAGGCCGAGCATCAAGGGTTCGTCGAGGCGACTCGCAGCGTGCAAGAGAAGTGGACATCTAAAATCGGCACCGATCTGGTCGAAGCAGCCCGCTCGGCCATAGCAAAGTAAAAACCGTTCTCCCCGACGGCGCGATGCCGTCGGGATTCGAGGAAATCCATGAACAATCGACAGGACGCGCGCCTTGAGCGCGTGCTGGCTACCCTAGCGCTGGTGATCATCAGCCTGATCAGCCTGGCCAACGTGGTGGTGCGCTATTTCACTGACGCCTCCTTCGCCTTTACTGAAGAATTTTCCGTTTTTCTTCTTGTGATTCTCACCTTCGCCGGCGCCTCGGTGGCCATGCGTAGTAACCGCCACATCCGCATAGGCTTTGCGGAGCGGATGTTTCCGCGCCTGCGTACGCCACTGATCCTGGTGCAGTGGCTGGCCAGCGTAATGGTGCTCGGCATGGTCCTCTGGTACGGCGGGCAGTTCGCGCTGGAGGAATACCAGTGGGAGTCCGAGTCTCCCGGCCTGGGGCTGCCGAACTGGTGGTATGTGGTCTGGCTGCCACTGCTGGCGCTGATGATGCTTATACGCCTGACCCAGATGACGATCGACAGGCTGCGCGGGAGGCTCACCGATGAGCCCTGATCTCTGGATGCTCGCTAGTTTTCTAGTGTTGCTGCTGATTGGCGTACCGGTTGCGTTTTCCCTGGCGCTCTCCGGCGCCATTGGCATCCTTGCTGGTCTATCACCGGATATGCTCGCCACGCTCGGCACCAACACCTACAACGGCGTAGCCAAATACCCCCTGATTGCCATTCCGCTGTTCATCCTCACCGGCCTGGTGTTCGAGAAATCCGGCGTGGCGCTACGTCTGGTGCGCTTCGCCCAGGCCCTGATCGGCCCGCGCCACGGCGGCCTGGCGATGGTCGCCATCCTGGTCTGCCTGATCATGGGTGGCATGAGCGGCTCCGGTCCCGCCGATGCTGCCGCGGTGGCCATGGTGATGTTGCCGAGCATGACCCGTGCCGGCTACCCCAAGCCATTCTCAGCCACGCTGATAGCCGCATCCGCCTCGACAGCGATCCTGATTCCGCCTTCCATTGCGCTGATCCTCTATTCCATCGTGGTTCCCGGCGTCGACCTGAGGGCCTTGTTTGCAGCCGGACTTTTCCCCGGAATACTTGCAGGCCTTGTGTTGCTGCTACCTGCCTGGCTGTTGGCGCGCCGCTACGGTTGGGAGAATCCAGAAGGTGCTGAACGTCCACCGCTGGCTGACAGTTTCCGCCAAGCATTGCCAGCGCTCTTTGCCCCTGTACTGATTCTGGGCGGCCTTCGTAGCGGCCTGTTCACGCCGACCGAGGCAGCGGTTGCCGGCGTGACCTATGGCGTGGTCATCGGCTTGTTCGTTACGCGCGAACTGGACTGGCGCAACCTCTGGCGGCTCTGTGGCGAGGCAGCGGTAATCTCTGGCGTAGTGATGCTGATTATCGCGCTGGCGGGCATCTTCGCCTGGGCTGGCACGATGCTCGGCACCTTCCGCCACCTCGCCGAATGGCTGATTTCGCTGTCAGATAGCGGAGCGGTACTGCTAATCCTGGTGATGGTCGCAGTGTTGCTGGCCGGCATGCTGCTGGATGCAATTTCCATCTACCTGATCCTGATGCCGATCCTGATTCCTGTGATGCAGCACTTCGGCTGGAACCCGGTGTGGTTTGGTATTTTGCTGGCGATGAACATTGCCATCGGCCAATTCACCCCACCGGTCGCGATTAATCTTATGGTGACCGCGGAAGTCGCCAAGATTCGCTTGGAGCAAACGGTTGGTTGGGCCTTGCTGTTCGTTCTGGTGATGGGCAGCGCACTGATCCTAGTGGCGGTTTTTCCGGAAATCGCCCTGTGGCTGCCTAGAATGCTTGGCTATGCGGTCTAGTTGAGCTGGAGCTCCCACCCTAACGAGTCAGTCGTCGGAACGGCTGCAAAAACGGCCGATCCCGGTCACCGAGATCGGCCGTTCTCAACACTTGAAATAGGGTGGTGCTCCGAACGCTTGAACTAACAGAAAAAACAGTCGACTGGCTTTCGCTCAGTACGGGTCAGCTGTCAGCTGCCCATCACCGCCAAAGCGGCGCGCCCATGGTCCGCCGACGGTTTCTGCAGAACGCTTGCCGCAGATGAGGCGCGCTGCTGCATGACGATGTCCAGTGCACGGCTGGGCAGGATGTCGACGTCATCGAAGGTAATGAGTTGACCCGGCTCGACCGCCCTCCTCAATGCAGTCTTGCGCAACAGGCCAATCGGGACATGATCCGGGTGCTGGTCGAGCTTCAGAGCCTCGCCGCGAAACTGGAATCCGCCGATGCCTCGCTCGATCAGCTCACCTGGGCGCATGGCTCGCTTGGCAATTGCGCCCACACCCAGAGTCGGTGTCACGGAGTTGTTCAGGAGCACATCACCACCACTGAGCACTCGGCGCACGGTTTTACCGACTTCCAGCGAACAGAGATGGAACGGGCGCACCAACGTGTAATAAGGGCCTGGGCCGAGCTTGAAATACTCGATGGCAGCCCGCTGATCGTCATCATGGCGACAGACCAAAAAAACACCGCCTGCGGGATAACCGGAAGGAATCAGATAATCCACAAAGGGTTGCCCCAGCCGCTCGGCCATCATGCCTAGCAGGTTGCCCGATTCCGTCAAATTGGTCGAAGCCAGGCCTTCCAGCCCCTGCTTGGTGATCGTTGCGCCCAGGCCGTTGCCGACAATTGCCTGTTCGATCTGCACTTTGGTGCCGTCGGTGAACGAAGTGGTCTGGTCTACGCTTATGCCTTGGCGCTTTGCCCAGTACCGCATGTCTTCAACCGAGGGATCGTGGTTCAGGTAGCCTTTCATGTTGCCGTAGACCAACGGTTTGAAGCCCATCATCAAGGCTTCTTCATGAAGTGCCGCTAATGACCCCGGCTGGTCGCCCTCGGCCTCGGTAAGGAAGCCCTTGCCAGCCAAGTACGAACCCGTGGTGACCTGAAGCTCAGCATTGATTGTCACAACCGGCAAGCCAGCCTCGAACGCACGCTCGATGACCTCGGTGCCATGAAAGACATCACCGCTGCACTCGACGATCAGGTCAGCATCAGCGATCAGATGGTCGATCGAATTGGTAAGGCGTTCAGACAGCGGAAAATCAGTGAAGGAATTCAACGGACGGCGAGTCAGTACTCGCGAGATTTCCAGATCGTGATAGTGCTGCTTGATCAGCCGGATGAAGCAGTGCGCGATCATCCCTGTGCCGGATACACCGATCTTCTTCTTGATGTGCGAGCTAGACATAAGCGAATCCATTCAATAGGCAACGAATGCTCTGACCGCAGCGACAGAAAAAGATTTTACGGTGCTGCAAATCAGCGCCTGTCGCCGTTGCCTGGCACGGCTGCGTTTGGAAAACCACATACTGAAGCTAAGCGTCAGCAGGGTTATTCAGCCAATTGATTAATGGCAGAGAAGAGGCGCGGCTGGGGTATATTTTTGTCGTCAGATTTCAAAGGCAAAGGAAGCGGCGTTGCACCGCTTCCTATTGGCAGAACTATTTAAGCGCCGCAATCGCAGCGTCGTAGTACGGCTCGGAACCGATCTCGGCAACCAGCTCGCTGTGAAGCACCTGGTCCTGTTCATCCAACACGACGACAGCGCGAGCCGACACACCAGCAAGCGGGCCGCTTGCGATCAATACGCCGTAGTTCTCGAGGAACTCGCTCCCACGCATGGTGGATAGGTTGATGACGTTATCCAAGCCTTCAGAGCCGCAGAAGCGCTTCTGCGCGAAAGGCAAATCGGCAGAGATACACAGCACCACTGCATTAGCCAGTTCGTTGGCCTGTGCATTGAACTTGCGCACCGAGGTGGCACAGGTCGGCGTATCGATGCTTGGGAAGATGTTCAAGATCTTTCGCTTACCCGCGAAGCTCGCAAGCGTCACGTCGGACAGATCTCCGCCTACCAGGCTGAACGGCGCCGCCTTCTGGCCAGCCTGCGGAAAGTTGCCGGCAACCTGGATCGAATTGCCTTTCAGGGTTACTTCAGTCATGTGGATCCTCTCAGTCATGGGCCGCGGGCGTACCCGCGGCGCGGGTTTTAAGCGGCGTGTGTGCGGGCAAAGTATTCCTTGGTCAACTTGACCACCACCGGGCTCAGCAGCAGCAGCGCGACGAGGTTAGGAATTGCCATCAGGCCATTCAGGGTGTCCGCCAACAGCCAGGCGAAATCGAGCTGAGCGATCGCACCGAACGGAACAGCCAGGACCCAGATGACCCGGAACGGCCAGATCGCCTTGGTACCGACCAAGAACTCCCAGCACTTTTCGCCGAAATAGCTCCAGCCCAGGATCGTGGTGAACGCGAACACCACCAGTGCAATGGTTAACAGCGCCGCACCAACACCAGGCATTGCCGACTCGAAGGCTGCTGCAGACAGCGCCGCACCGCTTTCGCCGCCGGTCCAGACACCGGAGCAGATGATCGCCAGGCCGGTGATCGAGCAGATGATGATGGTGTCGATAAAGGTCCCCATCATGCCGATAAGACCCGAGCGTACCGAGCTTTTAGTGGTGCCGGCGGCCTGCGCGATACCTGCAGTGCCCAGCCCCGCTTCGTTGGAGAAGATGCCACGCGCCACACCGAAGCGAATCGCAGCCATCACAGCCGCACCGGCAAAGCCGCCGGTCGCAGCGATTGGCGAGAAGGCGTGCGTGAAGATCAAGTCGAACGCAGCCGGCAGCTCAGCAGCATGCACCACCAGCACCACGATGCCGGCGATGACATAGGCTACGCACATGAACGGCACCAACGCGGCGGCTACCGCACCGATGCGCTTGATGCCGCCAAGAATGACCAGCCCAACGAACAGCATGGTGACCAGACCAGTGACCCACAGCGGTACTGAGAACGTGGCCTCCAGCGCCAGCGCCATGCTGTTGACCTGCACCATGTTGCCGATACCGAACCCAGCCAAGCCGCCAAAGATGGCAAAGGCGCCGCCCAGCCATAACCAACGCTTGTGCAAGCCGTTCTTGATGGCGTACATCGGTCCGCCGACATGCTCGCCGCGGTCATCCTTTTCCCGGTAATGCACCGCCAGCACGACTTCGCAGTACTTGGTCGCCATTCCCACCAGCGCCGTGCACCACATCCAGAACAGCGCGCCAGGCCCGCCGAGAAAAATTGCGGTGGCGACACCGGCAATGTTGCCGGTGCCCACGGTTGCGGCCAGACACGTCATCAGCGCTTGAAACGGGCTGATTTCCCCTGTGTCGTCGTCGCCTTTTGTACGTCCGCGCCAAATCAGTGCGAAACCAGTACCTATGCGCACCAGCGGCATGAACTTGAGCAGGACCATAAGGAAAAGACCGGTACCGAGAATCAGCACCAGCATGGGCGGTCCCCAGACGAGACCGTTGACGCTATTAACCAGGTTTTGCAGGAATTCCATTCAAGGCACCCTTATTGATTATGTTAGACATCCTTGCCCGAGCGGGCCGAGTCGGAACGAACACTGAACGGCGCGTGGAGTACGCGACTTCAACTGCTGCCCGAACGACCCGGTAATACTCCGACTTCAATGTCCGGAGCGTTACCGACAACCTGCAAGACTCGTGCTAGAGCCTCGCATCAGCCGCCATGCAAGGAGCGACCGAGCGATCCTACCACCACCTTCAGCCCTTGGCGCCACACCCTTTGTGTGGGATCTGCAGCGTATGAGCGGGACGAGCGAGCGACCGGTTAGTCAGCCTGCGAATCCCCGCCAGGTTGCCGCATACGGAAGCCTGTGAGCGTAGCCTAGCGCGGCACCAATGCCAGTCGATCCGCGGCATTTTTTAGGGAGGTTGTGATCAGAAATCGCGTCTGTAAAAGACATCCAACGAACTGGCGAGCCCGCTGGCCGCTTCGAGGAAAATCCGCTTAGTCAGCTGATAGCGCAACGCAACCGTATTGGCGGGCTCGAACACTCCAACGCCATAACGTAAGGTCAGCCGATCCGTTAGCTTCCCGCTCGCGACTACGCTGGTGTCTGCACCACTACCTTCAGTGTCCAGCTGAAAATCCTCGATACCCAGGCGTTGCGCGACGTTGCCGGTAATCGACGCGCTGCCGGCCAAGCCGAGTCCAAGGGCCGCTTGGGCCAGCAGATTGCTGTCACCCGTCTCGGCGCCAAGGGGCCGGCCAAGCACCAGGTAGGACAATGCCTGCTCCTGACTCATGGCGGGCTCGGCAAATACATCGACGCGGGGCTGCTCTGCACTGCCGGTAATACGCAGGCCAGCAATGACGTTCTCGTCTTCGATACGCCGAATGGCTTCGATATCCAGGTAGGGTTGCGACAGCACACCCGTGAACAACAACCGCGCGCGACGGATCGTCAGGCGCTGGCCGTAAGCGCGGTAACGGCCCTTGTTGAGACTGAGTTCACCACGCGCATCGAAGTCGTCGCCTATGTGCAGGTAGCCGGCAAGATCCGCCGTTAGACCGAAGCCGGAAAAGCGCAGCCTGTCCTGCCCAACTTCAACGTCGACATCCATGCGAATGGCCAAGGGTGGCTTGTTCTCTTCCGCTTCGGCGCCCACGATGACCGCATCCTCAGACACCTTCACTGTCGAGGGCGGCAGCTCGCGGACGGTAATTTCGCCGCGTGGCACACGAAGTTTCCCGCTTACGGCCAGCTGCTCGTCAGCCAACTGAATGCGTAGATCGGGCGCAATTTCGAGCTCAGCATAAGGCTCGACTATCACAGGCAACTGACTGCCGCTGATTCGCAGATCGAGGTCCAGCGCCTGTCCCCAGTCGATCGTTCCCGCAATCTGCCCCTGGCCCTGCTCGCCGCTGCGCCAGTCACCGTCGACACGAACCCGCTCGCCGTCGATGATGGCCGTGACCTGCAGCTGCTCGAAGCTGACCGGCAGCTCGGCGCCCGCAATCTCGCCTTCAGTAAGCCTCAGCGCTCCGTTGATCTGCGGCTGTTGCAGCGTGCCCGAGATCTGGCCATTGCCGTTCAGTTGTCCGTCGAGTCGTTCGACCTGCGCAATAAAAGGCTTGATAACAGACAGATCGAAGTTGCTTAGCTGGAAATTGCCAGAGATTGGCTTGACCTCACCACTGGGGTCTACCTGCAGTCGGACATCCAGATCGCCAAGATCGCCTCCCTCGAATCGTAGCCTGCTATCGACCTGTTTCGGGGCCAGCTGACTAGTCAACGACAAGGTCTGGTACGGGAAGTCGAGCCACTGCTCACCGTCGCGCATGCGCAACATGCCAGGGCCGGCGTCGACACGGATAGACCCGCTTGGGCCCGCGCTCGGCAGATCCAGCGCTAGATCAGCATTGACTTCGCCCTGCCAGATCAGATTGTCCGGCAGGTATTCGCCAAGCGACTCGAGCGGAAAGTCACGCAGGCGATAGCGCAACTGTGGGTCAGGTTGCAGCCGCTGATCGTCGGCACACAGCGTGGCTTGCCCTGAGAGCCAGCAGTGCGCGCCGAACGTAATCCGGCCGTTCTCCAGGCGCTGCAGGATCGCTGGGTCCCGCAAGGCCCACTGCTGCCCCTGGGCATCCAGTTCGGCTTCTACCAACCGGCCCCGCCAATCGCCACCTTCGAGCCCACCGGTCAACGCCAACGACAAGTCGAGCAATGGCCCTTGCAGCAGCAGGCTCGCCTGGTGGTCGGTTTGCGTGCCTTCGGCGCTCAGTTGCAACTGACCCACTTCGGTCGCTCCGGCCTGTAAGCCTGTTGCGTCCAGGCTGAGCTGGACGCGCTCGCCCTCCGAGAGGCTGGCGGCAAGTTGCAAGCGCTGGATTCGATTGTCCTGGAACGCAACATCAGCGCCGCTCAGCGCCAGCTTTCCCTGAGGTGCGTCTGGCGTGCCTGCCAGGTCGAGGTTACCCGTCAGTCTGCCACTCAGGTCAGGCCAAAGCTGGCCCAGACGCGAGAGATCGAGCGCCAGGTTCGCCTGGAGCATTTCAGCCCAGCGGCCGCTGCCCTGGATGCGGTTGTCGCCCAGACGCAGATCGACCGTCGGCAGGTTCCAGGTGACGTTTTCGCCGCTCGCCTGTAGCTGAAGCTTGAGCGGTTGTTTGCGCAACGTGCCATTCAAGTCGAGGGCGGCCTCAGCCTGCAGATTTTCGTTTCGTAAGGCTCCGCTACTGCTCAACGTGCCGCCGATCTGCCCTGGCAGCTCCGCGACCCAATAAGACGGATCGAATTCGCTTAGATCAAGCCGAGTCGTCCAATCGAGGCCGTCTGCGAACCCGACACTGAGATTTCCTTCGGCCCTGCCCTGTCCGGCTAGCAGCTCCAGCTGCGGCAGGTGAACGACTTCGAGATTGCCGCTGACAGGGCTCTGCAGCGTGAAATCACCGGAAGGGCCTGTCAGCGCAGCATTGAAATTCCCGAGGTAGTTACCGTCGTCATACTGGATCTGCGCATCGAGGGTTCGCAGCGCAACAGGTGGTTCCTCAATATCGGGATAGAGGCGGCGCCATGGGAAATTACGCCAAGCCAACTGGGCTTCTGCATCCAGACCGTCCTGCCAGCTAACGGCACCGCTCAAGTCGACGCCCTGCTGCTCGCCCGCATCCAGGCTAAAGGCCTCGATCTCTGCGTGCACCTTGTCCACCAGGCCGTTCAGTGCAACAGCCACCGCACCGCCCTCGCCTTGCAGGCTCCCGTTACCGTCCAGGCGGTAGCCCTGTTCCATATTGCCTTTGACGGTCAGCTCCAGCGCCTCCAGACGCAAGGCATCTGGCAGCTTTGGTGCGGCCTTGAAATCCTCCAACGCCAACAGCAGATTTGCTGGTACGTCCGGTTCAAGCGGGCGCACCCAGCCGCTGAGTTTGGCGTCCAGGTAGCCCTGACTTTGTACGTCGACCATCAAATGTTCGCGCAGCTCGCCATCAACCTCGAACTTCAATGCCCAGGGCTGCGCGTTTGGCGAGCGGATCGCCACAGTCCCCCCCAGCGCCAGCGGCCAGTCGGCTCTGGTCAGCAGGCGGCCCGCAAGTTCGAGCACAACGTCATCACGGCGAACCTTCAAAGACCTGATGGCGAGCCCCTGCTCGTCCCAGTCTGCCTGCAGTTCGGCCCCCTGCAATTGTTGAACGCCGTTGAGATTGACCGCACCGATGTCGACGCGCTCGATGCGCAGCTCAAGCGGCAGATCAAACTCAGGTAATTTGAAGGGCTCGCTTGCTGTCTCTTCTTCGTCAGCAGGTGGAAACTGCAGATCGATATCGCCAGTGACCAGCTCTTCAATGCAAAGGGTCTTACGCAGCAAGCAACTGGGCGACCAGCTCATCTGCGGCGACGCCACTTCGACCCGGCGACTATCTTGTTCCCAGACCAGACCGTCCGCCTGCCAACGGCCGCCTAGACGCCCGCTGAATGCTTCGAGCTGCAGCCCAGGGACTTTGCCCAACACCCAACGACTACCGGCTTCGGTACCGACCAGCAGACCAACCGCCAGAACGATGGCCATGAGCAGGGCCAACGGAAACAGCAGTACCCAGCTGACTATCTTCGAGCTACGCCTCAAAGCTCCGGCCCCATGGAAAAATGCAACCGAACACCACCTTCCCCATCCAACGGATGAGCCAAGTCCACGCGAATCGGCCCAACCGGCGAGACCCAGCGCACGCCGACACCTACGCTGCTTTTGAGGCTCGGCAGCTCTAACGAGTTGAACGAATTACCCTGATCGACAAAGGTCGCCAGGCGCCATTTCTCGGTCAGTGAATACTGGTACTCGGCGCTGACCGCGAGCTGGTAACGCCCGCCGATTCGGTCGCCATCGGAGTTGGTCGGTGACAGGCTCTGGTAGTCGTAGCCCCGCACGCTTTGGTCACCACCGGCGAAATAGCGCAGCGATGGCGGCACGTTGGTGTATTCGTCCGTCCAGTTGCCGCCCACTTCCACCCGCCCGAGAAAGCGATGCCGAGCGCCCAGCGTGGTCAGGCCCTTGACCGTCGCGTTGGCATGGACCAGATCAGCGTCCGAGAACACGCCTTCCTTCGCCGCGCCCAGTTCGAACCTCAAGCGATAGCCATGACTGGGATCGAGGCGGTTGTCGCTGCGCAGAAAGCTGTAGGCCACACCAGGCATCAGCAAGGTGCTGACCCCCGAATCATCGCCCAGCTCGTACTGCTCATGGCGCCACTTCAATGCCCAAACGCGCTGCCAACCGCTGGGCAACCTGCGGTGCCACTCGGGGCCAACCGTCAGCAGTCGACTCAGGCTGTCTTTGTCGCTCAGCTCTTCGTACTGATAGCCAGCCGCGTAGCGCAGTTTGTCGGTCAAGGGTGGGTCCAGCGGCACGTCATAGAAGAAGCCGACGTTCTGCCGCGGCGCGGACAGTTCGGACTCGATGCCGTAGCTGTGGCCCTGCGGGTTGACCCAATGACGGGTGAAATCGAAGCGTATACGCGGACCGACGTCGGTCGAATAGCCCAAGCCAAGTCCGAGCGTGCGCGGCTCTCGCGTGGTCAACTGCACCGCGACGGGAATGCGCTGTTGATCGGCGTTGGCCGGATTGGCATCGACTCGCACACCTTCAAAATAGCCGCTGGACTGCATCGCCTGGTTGAGCTCGGCAATCAGCTCCGAGTCATACGGCGTGCCGGGTTCGAAAGGCACCATGCGCGCCAGCAGATCCGGGTCAAACGGCGAGTCACCTTCGAACCCAACATCGCCGAGCAGATAGCGCGGCCCGCTGTTGAAGACCAACTCGACGTCAGCGGCATTCGTGTCGGGGTTGATCTCCAGACGTTGACGCTCGAAACGTCCGTCGAAAAACCCATAACGCGAGGCCTGGTTGAGAATCCGTTGTTTGACCGCTTCGTACTGCCCATGATTGAGCACAGCGCCTGGTTTCAAGGTGTTGCGCGGCACCCGAAACGTCTGCAGTTCGGCGGCCGGTCCGTTGACCTGCACCTTGATATCTCGCAGACGAACCGGCTCACCGGGCTTGATTCGCAGCGCTAACTGCGGATTTTCCCCATCGGTGACCCTGGTTTCGATTTCAGCATGGTAATAGCCCAACGCTTGGAGGGCTTTGTTCGCCTGCTCCTGGGCGATACGGCTGTAGCGCAGCAGTTCTTCTTCGTTGCGATCGCCTAGCTCGCCGATGTAGTTCTCGACGTTTTCCCGCAGCGCATCGTTTGATGGCGTGAGCTTGACGTCGAGTTCAGCTGCGTACACCACTGATGCACAGCACAACATGAGGCCTGTCGGAACGACACGGCGAAGGAGACGGATAGGCATGACCAAGGATGCTAGCACGCTGCGCACTGGGCTTTGGCGAAGTGTCGATGCGTGTAGCTCGGCATATACAGCGTCAGACGAAAGCATGGGAGCACTTCTTGGGACAACATCAGTACGACTGTCGCCCCGGCGCAAAATTCGCTCTATGCAGTAGATGATTCGACCTGTCGCGGCGCCGGATGGAAGAACACATGCTCAACGACCGGGCCGATCGCCACCTGGCCAATGTCTTGGTAACCCTGACGTTCATAAAAGTGCAGGTAGCGCGGGTTGCCAGTGTCGATCACGAGGCCTTCCGATGCCGAGTCCGCAGCACACCAGTTATGCAGCGCTTCAAGCAGCTGTTCGCCGTAGTGTTGCCCCTGGCACTTGGGATGAACCGCCATCAGCGGCAATACATGATAGGAGCCCGGCGGCAGACAACCCAGCACCGCGGCGTGGTAATCAAGGTAACGCCGCGTGCAGCGGAAGCCCGCTGTGAGCAGCATGCGCATTCGCCAGGCCCAGCTTTCGGTAATGTCCAGCCGACGCTGCGGTGGCGCAATCAGCGCGGCAGCGATCAGCCGATCATCGAGCAACAGCCCAAGCGCGGGCTGATCCTGCAGCAGGTGCTGATTGACCAGCTCGCGGACGGTTGCGCGGACACGCTGCTCGTAGCCGGGGCGATCAGCTTCGAACAGATAGGCGAAGGTCGGTTCGTGTCGGTAAGCGTTGTACAGAAGCGAGCGTATTTCCCTGGCGTAACCACTGTCGAGCATTCGTACTTCTGCAGTCATCGGCATGGCGGTTCTCTTGTTATGTCCTCGGAGCTTGTTTCACGTTAGCACCCGTATCGGAGTCCTGCCGGACGAGAACCTGATTGATGATTACGGCTCGCCGTAGCACCGCCATACCAGTAGAATCGCCGTTTTGACGGAGTCGCTGCCGATGAAGCTTGTTTCTTTCAATATCAATGGTTTAAGAGCTAGACCTCATCAGCTTTCTGCCATTATTGAGAAGCATCAGCCCGACGTGATCGGTCTGCAGGAAACCAAAGTTGCGGACGAGCAGTTTCCTCAAGCCGAAATCGAAGCCCTTGGCTATCACGTTCATTTTCACGGCCAAAAAGGGCACTACGGCGTCGCGCTGTTATCCCGACAGGCTCCACTTGAGATCCACAAAGGCTTTCCCGGCGACGGCGAAGAATCGCAGAAGCGTTTCATCTGGGGCCGCTTTGCCGATGCCAACGGCGAGCCGGTTACCGTCATGAACGGTTATTTCCCACAAGGCGAAAGCCGCATTCATCCCACCAAGTTTCCCGCCAAAACCAAGTTCTACGCAGATCTTCAGGCGCTGCTCGAAGAGCGCTTTACCCCGGAGCAGTCCGTGGCCGTGATGGGAGACTTCAACATCTCGCCGGAAGACTGTGACATCGGCATTGGGGAGGTGAACGCCAAGCGCTGGCTGCGCACCGGCAAATGCAGCTTTCTGCCGGAAGAACGCGAGTGGTTGGCTCGCCTGAAGAACTGGGGATTGCAAGACAGCTTCCGTACGCTCAACCCCGAAGTCGTCGATCGCTTCAGCTGGTTCGATTACCGCAGCCGCGGATTCGAAGATGACCCACGCCGAGGGCTGCGCATCGACCTGATCCTGACCACTGCAGGTCTACATGAGCGCGTCACAGATTGCGGTGTCGACTATGACATCCGCAGCATGGAAAAACCCTCGGACCACTGCCCCGTGTGGATCGCGCTGCGCTGATCATCATGCTGCTGATGCCGCAGGTTGGGCGAGCCTACACATAGTTTTGCGATCTGATCGACAACCCCGACCCGCCGCGGCCGACTGTCACATAACGGTAAGCAAAGCGTCTTAATCTCCCCGCTTCTTTGAAAGGGAGAGTCATCGCATGACAGGTTCAGCGTCCGTACGCGGCAAGGGAAAGCGGGCGCTGCGCCTGTGGGCCTTCGGCCTACTTTGCGCCAGCCCGCTCGTGCTAGGCGAGCCATTGGCTACCCCCGTCAACAACAGTCCGGTCCTGCGTATTCAGGGTTCAAACACGGTCGGTGCGAAGCTCGCACCGATGCTGCTGGCCGGCTTCTTCGAGGCGCAGGGCCTGAATTCGGTGCGAATCAGCCCGGCCGGCAAGGAGAACGAACAGCGCATCAGTGCCATCGACAGCTCTGGCCGAGCGGTTCATGCCCTTGTTGCAGCACACGGCACCGGCACCGGTTTCGCCGGGCTTAAAGACGGCTCCTCTGATCTCGCGGCTGCTTCGCGCCCCATCAAGGACAGCGAGTATGCAAGTCTCTCCGCCCTCGGCGACTTGCGCAGCGCAGCAGCCGAGCAGGTGATCGCGATCGACGGACTGGCAATCATCGTCAGCCCCGACAACCCAGTCTCTTCACTCAGCGTTGAGCAGGTCGCCAACCTGTTTGCCGGTGAAATCCACAACTGGAAAGCGCTCGGCGGCAAAGACATACCTGTGGAGCTGCACGCGCGGGATGACCAGTCCGGCACCTTCGACACTTTCAAGGAGCTGGTGCTCGGAGCGCAGGGGAAGACATTGGCCGCAAATGCCGCCCGCTATGAATCCAATGACCAACTCTCACAGATCGTCAGTGGTCGCCCCGGCGCGATCGGTTTCGTCGGCCTCGCATCGGTGGGTAAAGCCCGCGCACTGGCTATAGCAGACGGTGATTCACAGCCCATGCTACCCAGCACAGCGCTGGTGGCGACCGAGGACTATCCATTGTCGCGGCGGTTGTTTTTCTATGCGAGCCCGGCTCAGCAGTCGGAGTGGACCCGAACCTTTCTAGGCTTCGTGCACAGTGCTGCTGGCCAAGCCATCGTCGCCAAGTCGGGCTACATCGGGCAAGCCATCAACGCGATCACCCTCACTCCATCGCCTGGCATGCCGCAGCCGTACCAAAACCTCGCCAGCCAGGCGCAGCGTCTGACGGTTAACTTCCGCTTCGATGAAGGTAGCGCACGCTTGGACAACAAGGCGCAACGTGACGTCGAGCGGCTGATCGAGTACCTGCAGAGCACCAACAAAACGATGAGCGCGGCGGTCCTGGTTGGATTCGGAGACGCTCGGGGCGACCCGGCGCGTACCGCTTTGCTCTCCAAACTTCGCGCCATGGCGGTACGTAGAGAGCTCGCCCGTGGCGGCATACTCGTCAGAGAAATCAACGGCTTAGGCGACGAACTTCCAGTAGCATCGAATACGCACAGCGGTCGCGTAAAGAACCGCCGTGTCGAGGTATGGGTGTACTGAGCGACGGCGGACCTGTGCAAAAACGTATCGGCCGATAGCCTGCGGCGTACTGTTACGTCGCGACGGGCACGATTAAGCTCAAACGATTTCCAGCAGCGGAAATGATCATGTATCTGGTTTGTGGCGAAGCCCTGTTCGACGTTTTCGTAGCGCCCGGGGGCACCCCGCGCAATCGCTTGAGTCTCGACGCGGTGGCTGGCGGCTCGCCCTTTAACGTAGCGGTCGGCCTCTCCCGCCTCGGCACGCCGTCGGCTTTGTTCACGGGCATGTCCCGAGACCACTTGGGTCAGCAATTGCGGCAAGTGCTTGAGGACGAAGGAGTCGATACGCGCTATCTGATCGACTTCGATGCACCCACCGCATTGGCGATGGTCGCCCTGGGTGCCAACGGCTCACCCGTCTACAGCTTTCGCGGCGAAGGCTGTGCCGATCGGCTCCCACGCGCCGAGCATGTCGCCTCGCTCAGCGATGAGATCCGCGGCATTCACGTCGGCTCCTACTCCATCGTCACCGCCCCGATCGCTGACACCCTGCTGTCGCTGGTCCGCCGCGAAAGCGAGCGCTGGCTCATTTCCTTCGATCCCAACATCCGCCTGAACGTCGAACCGGACCTGGCCCGCTGGCGCGAGCGTGTCGAGGCGATCGCTGCGCTTGCACATCTCATCAAGGTCAGCGATGAGGATCTGGCTCTGCTTTATCCTGGCGAAACCCCCGAATCCATCGCCCGGCGCTGGTTGCAAGGAGGCTGCGAACTGGTGGTGTTGACCCGAGGCAGAGAAGGCGCGCAGTTGTTCAGCCGCCGCCAAGGCGAGTTTTATGTGGAGGCAAAACCTGTGAACGTGCGCGATACGGTTGGTGCCGGCGATACCTTCCAGGCCGCGCTGCTCAGCTACCTGCACGAACACAAGCTGGATACAGCCGCAGCCCTGGCGCAGATTCAGCGCGACCAGTTGCAAGCCATGCTGGCGTTTGCCGTTCAGGCAGCGGCAATCACCTGTTCCCGTCGCGGCCCGGACCTGCCCTACCGATACGAAATTGTCTGACGGTTGGCCATAACAGCGCGAACGTCTATAACCCCAAGGGGACAACAATAAGGACGACGGAACCGGGCATGAAAGCGTTAAAGATCTCTGACCCATCCTACGAACTGATGGACGATCACCACGGCAACTCGCTGATCTACCGTGAGCATGGTTTTCCGTGCCCGCTGGTGCGCTGGCACAACCACAAGGAATACGAACTGCATTTGATCGTCGCCAGTTCGGGCAAGGTCTTCGTTGGGGATTATGTCGGCAATTTCGGTCCCAACAGCCTGTTCCTGACCGGCCCGAATCTGCCACACAACTGGATCAGCCAGGTCGATGAGGGTGAAGTGGTCGCCAAGCGCGACATGCTTGTCAATTTCACTGACGAACTGTTCGAAGCGGGCCACAACGTGTTTTCCGAACTGCGCAGTTTGACGCCGATGCTCGAGCGTTCACGCTATGGGATCGAGTACCGCTGTCCGCAGACCATTGCCGAGGCCAGCAGGCTGATGCATCGGGTCGCCGGCAGCGGCGGGGCCACCCGCCTCGGCTATTTCCTGATCATGCTGGAGCTGCTGGCCAGCTGCGACGACTACCAGCTGCTCTCCGGCGCCACCTCGTCGCAGCTGGGAGATGAGCACCACGCCGACCGCACCAACATGGCGGTCAACTACATCTTCGACCATTACATGCGCGAACTGCCGCTCGAAGAAGTCGCGAGTCACCTGGGCATGAAGCCCACCTATTTTTCACGCTTTTTCAAACGCGCCACTGGGCGCTGTTATGTCGAGTTCGTCAACAGCCTGCGCATCAGCAAGTCCTGCGAGCTGCTGCTGGACAACGACAAGCCGGTCACCGACGTCTGCTTCGAGTCGGGCTTCAATAACCTGTCCAATTTCAATCGTCGCTTTCAGCAGCTCAAGGGCATGACCCCCTCCTGCTACCGCCGTCTGGTTGAGCAGCGGTTGACCGAGCAGAACCTCGCCAGCTGATACGCTTCGTCGCTGCGTGTCACATGAGGTTCTCCCGCCGTCATGAACGGTTAAAGGCCGGTCGCGCCGCTTTTCTCCGAGGTTTCAGAGCGCTAGCCCACACTAAGCGAGCGCTTGCGCAGGTACCCAATCAACCTCATCGATCAACCGTAACGGTGCAAAAAAGTACCAGATGATGTGCAGTCAGGGCTTTGTGAGCCTGACACTCCCGGCGTTGTAATGCTCGCGAGCCGCTCGTACCGCAGTAAGCGAGCCACAACAAAAACAATAAGTGCTTCCGCCCTCCGGCCGCGGAAGAGGAGCCCTCGATGAAATTTGCGAAGTTGCTAATCGGAACCACCTGTTTTGCCATGATCGGCGCGACTCAGGCTGTCGCCGAGACGCTGACCGTTGCGACCGTCAACAACGCTGACATGATCCGCATGCAGCGCCTCTCCAAGACCTTCGAAGAGCAACACCCCGACATCGACCTCAACTGGGTCGTGCTCGAAGAGAATGTCCTGCGCCAGCGCCTGACCACCGACATCGCCACCGAAGGCGGCCAATTCGACGTTCTCACCATCGGCATGTACGAAGCTTCACTCTGGGGCGATAAGGGCTGGTTGGCCCCCATGACTAATCTGCCTGATGACTACGACCTCGATGACGTCTTCCCCTCGGTGCGTGAAGGCCTGTCGGTCGATGGCACTCTGTATGCGCTGCCGTTCTATGCCGAAAGCTCGATGACCTACTACCGCAAGGACCTGTTCGAGCAGGCCGGGCTGGAGATGCCGGAGCATCCGACCTGGACGCAGATGGCCGAATTTGCTGAGAAGCTGCACAAGCCCAGCGAAGAGCAATACGGCATCTGCCTGCGCGGCAAGGCCGGTTGGGGTGAGAACATGGCGCTGGTCACCACCGTTGCCAATTCCTTCGGCGCGCGTTGGTTCGATGAAAAATGGCAGCCGGAATTCAACGGCCCCGAGTGGACCAAAGCAGCCAACTTTTACGTGGACCTGCTGAGCAAGTACGGCCCGCCAGGTGCTTCCAGCAACGGCTTCAACGAAAACCTGGCGCTGTTCAATAGCGGCAAATGCGCCATGTGGGTCGATGCCACCGTAGCCGGTTCCTTCGTCACCGATAACTCCCAGAGCAAGGTGGCGGACAAAGTCGGCTTCACCTTCGCGCCTCAACAAACGACCGATAAAGGCTCTGCCTGGCTTTATTCCTGGGCGCTGGCCATTCCTGCTAGCTCGAACAAGCAGGAAGCGGCCAAGACCTTCGCAGCCTGGGCCACCTCGCAGGACTATGCCGAATTGGTTGCCGAGACCGACGGCGTCGCTAACGTACCACCGGGTACTCGCGAATCTACCTATAGCGATGAGTACATGGCCGCAGCGCCGTTCGCCAAGATCACGCTGGAATCGTTGAAACAGGCCGATCCCGCCTCGCCATCGGCCAAGCCGGTGCCCTATGTCGGCATCCAGCTGGTGACCATTCCGGAGTTCCAGGCCATCGGTACCCAGGTCGGTAAGATGTTTGCAGCCGCCCTCACCGGACAGATGCCGGTCGAGCAGATGCTCACCGCCGTGCAGCAGTCGACCACGCGGGAAATGAAGCGCGCCGGCTACCCCAAATAGGCACCGCAAGCAGGCAACGTCCCTTCCTCACCGAAGGTGAACACCAGGCAGGGCTCGCCCGAGCCCTCATGGCCTTCTTTCAGCCGGAGCACAGCCATGGCTACCACCTCAACAGCCTTGCCCAAGGCGCCCGTTACCGATACGGCAAGCGAGCCGAGCGAGCGCAAGCCGCGCCGGTTCGGCCCCAGTTGGTTTCTCGTCAGCCCGTCCGTTGCGC
>Ga0208045_1000074_pt1 | contig 47107 bp, 34 predicted proteins | sample PL_2010_200m_FD_184160 | JGI IMG/M metagenome (GOLD analysis project Ga0208045, IMG submission 184160) | Freshwater microbial communities from Powell Lake, British Columbia, Canada to study Microbial Dark Matter (Phase II) - PL_2010_200m... | ecosystem: Environmental > Aquatic > Freshwater >...
CATTGACGAAGACCGCCGGTCAAACGCTGAGTGTCAGCGGCAGCACAACGACGTTGACGGTGAACAACTTCACCGAGACAACGGGCAACTTCACTGCCCCGGCCACCTTGAACATCAACGGCACGGCTACACTGACGGCCGGTACTTTCACTGCGGGAGCGAATGTCAATGTCAGCGGCAATTGGACGAACAACGGCGGGACGTTCACGGCAGGCACGGGGTCAGTGAGCTTCAGTGGTGGCAGTGCTCAGGCAATCGGCGGAACCACGGCAACAACCTTCAACAGCCTTCAACAGCCTTACTGTGAACAACTCTGCTGGTGTCACGCTTAGTCAAAATGCCACGGTCAATGCAACACTGACCCTCACCTCTGGCAGCATCACGACAGGTTCAAATAGTGTGATCATTCCTTCCTCGGGTACCCTCGACAGACCGGGTGGCGGTTTCATTATCGGCAATCTCCAGAAGAACTTTGCTACCGGCACACCGGTCAGTCGGTACTTCGAGGTCGGGACAGGGACCACCTTTGCGCCGGTGAATATCACTTTCGCCAGCGTTACGACCGCAGGTAATCTCACGGTGAGTACCACCGCCGGGGAGCATCCTCAGATCGCGACTTCGGTCATTGATCAAGCGAAGGACGTGAACCGGTACTGGACGCTCACGAACAGCGGCATTGTCGCTTCCGGTGCCGGATACACTGCCGACTTCAGTTTCGTCGCTGCATCAGACAAGGATGCCGGCGCGACCGCCGCCAATTTCATTGTGATGCGCTATTCCGGAACGTGGAGCACATCTTCGGTTGGAACGAGATGGTCTGATAGCACCCAAGTTCTGACCGAAACGAACTATGGCGATTTCGCGGTTGGAGAGACAGCAATCTTGACGTGGGATGGTGGGGCTGCATCCATCAACTGGGGTGATGCGAACAACTGGAATCCGAATGGCGTGCCTACTTCTATCATGAACGTCGATCTCTCCGGTGCCAACACAATCGATATCAACGTTGCTGCAGCCTGTAACTCGATCACACTGAACAACGGCGGGCTTCTCCTCACAATCAAGTCTGGCAATTCCCTCACCGTCAGCGGCAATCTGACAATACAGAACGGCACCCTGAATACTGAAATCGCGTTCCCCGCTGTGACTGGGACAACCAGCATCACAGGCGGGACGGTCGGTTACACTGGATCTGGTGCCCAGGCCGTTGTGGCGCTGGCCTACAACAACCTCACGATCAGCACCGGAGGAACAAAGACACTTGGTGGAAATGCAACTGTTGTGGGAGATCTGAACGTGACGAGCGCGACGTTCGATCTGGGGACGAACACTGTAAACCGTACCGCTTCCGGTGGAACGCTGTCAGTCGGTTCAGGTGCATCGTTGAAAGTCGGTGGCTCGAGTGGCGGCCTCACGGGAAGCAATTTCCCGAGCAACTTCGCGACGAACACACTGAACGGTGCTGTCGAGTTCTCTGGTTCCGGATCTCAAACGATACCAGTGTTGAATTTCACAGATCTGACAAGCAGCTCGACCGGCGCGCGGGTGCTGGCCAGCAGCGGCGCCATTGGTGTTTCGGGCACATTCACGTCATTCACTAATGCGTACACAGTCACCGGCAGCACGATGGACTTCAATGGTGGTGCGCAGACGATACCGGTGTTCAATGGTGGCACGGGCTACAATAACCTGTCGACCGGCGGAGCGGGAACAACGAAGAATCTTGCAGGGAATATCGTGGTTGGTGGTTCCTTTACGAACGGGTCCTCTGTCACAACGACAGTCAGCACACTGACGCTGAGCATCGCTGGTAGCAAGACAAACAGCGGCACGATGCAGTTTGCTGGTGGGACAAACGGCGTGGTCTTCAGCACTGGAATCGTGGAATACAACGGGACAACCGTCGACGCCCCAGCTGGGCAGACTGTCGCTTTGGGCACCTATGCCGGCTTGGTGTTCAGCAACAACGGGACGAAGAAGATTACAGGTGGAACGGTAAGGACAACATCAGACCTGACGGTCAATAATGGTGTCGTGGCTCAGGTGCTCTCTGACGGAACACTCCAGATCGACACCAACTTGGCAAATAACGGCAACCTGACGAACAATGGCGTACTCATAATAGGTCCAGATCAGTAAGTAACTGTCATCAATTGAGAAACAAGATTGACAACGGGAAACATGAAATGAGAACTCAACGCGCTTCGATGAAGACCAAAAAGACTGTACTAAGCGGCACTCAGAGTTTTGGAAAATCTAGTAAACCAGAAACATACATCAAAAGGGGTTGCACCATGCTCACCACAACTCTCTTACGGTCCGTAGCCTGTCATACGGCTCTAGCCGTCCTGGTTGTTCTGGCATTGATAGGCCAGGCCCACAGCCAGAATTTTACCAACACCGGCACATACACGAACAATGGCACGGTCAGGTTCAACAACTTCACGAACTCAAATACCGGCACCGTGGCCAACACGGGTAACATGCAGGTTCGTGCGGCCCTCACGAACAGCGCGGCAAATACTGCGTTTGTGACGAGCAACGGTGCCGTTTCCTACATAGGCAAAAATACATCGCAGAACATTATCAACAACATCAATAACAACACCTACGGAAGCCTCATGTTACGTATGGGAGGTACGAAGACACTCCAAGGCAACATTACTGTCCCTGGAAAAGTGTTTGTAAGGGATTCGGTCACTGGCACACCTGTCACGAAGCTTGCCTTGGGTTCCAACACCTTGCAGGTGAGTTATGTTGGTGTTCCATTCGACACTGCGACGGGTGGCAACACTCCCGGCACGTTCGACTTCACGGGCGGCACCGTTGATTACGCGGGAAGTGGTGCACAGACCGTCATCAACCAGGCCTATAACAATCTCACAGTGAGTCAGGCTGGAGGTTCGAAGTCACTGGGCGGCGATGTGCTTGTGCAGGGCGCATTGACACTAGCTGCGACAAATCCCGACCTCTCTCTCGGCGCAAATCGCCTCACATTGGCGGGTTCCTTCTCTAATGCTGGCACAGGGACTTTGACAGGGGGGGCGACATCGCATATGCAAGTTGCTGGGACATCAGCAACGGCCATTACGTTGCCTGCAATTACACTTGACACTCTTACACTCGCGCGTTCCAATAGCGGACTCACCATGGGCGGAAGTATGACGGTGGGTGTCCTCAATTTGAACAGCGGCACCCTGGCGGTTGGAACGAACACACTGACACTAAATGGTCAACCGACGCAGACCACCGGTACCTTTACCAGCAGTGCAACCGGTACCGTGGATTACAATAAGAGCTCAAACTCCCAGACAATCTTGGCTGGCAGCTATGGCAATCTGACGTTCAGCGGCTTTTCGAAGACGGTGGCAGCAAGCACAATCAACATAGCAGGGACCTTCACTCCCGGCGGTTCTACAACTGCGCATACAGTGACAGGCAACACGATCGCCTTCAATGGAGCGACAGGTCAACAGGTTCCGTCGTTCAACACAGCTGGAGGTGGAGTGGGCTACAACAATCTGACGATTCTGGGTAACGGAAGTTCGAAATCCGCTTCTGGCGATATCACGTTTGCCGGAGCCTTCAGCAATGGAAGCGTTACGGACTCCGTCTACTTTGATCTGGGAACTCACGGCTTAACGGGTTCTAGCGCATCGAACTACAACAACTCAGCCGTTGCATTCGGTGGTGCAACCGGGCAGGCGATCGCAGGCACGGGTTACGTTCTCTACAATGCAGCAGGTGCTCAGACGATCGCAGGTGGAACGTACGATAAACTCCAGATCGAAGGAACGGCCGGTTCTCAACTGAAGAGCATTCTGACGGGTGGCTCTGATGTGACCGCAAACTACACGTACGTATACGGCGGACAACTCGTCGTAGGGGCTAGCCGGACGTTAATGGTCAACAACAATATTGTGAATAACAGCACTGTAACTAACAACGGCACAATTCAAGTCGGCGCGGATTAGTAAAGCGCAAGGCGAGAGCCAATTCTACTATCGGGAAAGGAGGATATCATGAGATACAGTAATGCACGTCCGCCGTAAGCGGCAAGACTACTGGTTGCTCTCTGAGCAAGGGCAACTCGCTCTAAGTTTCATCAATTAACCAATTAACCAGTTAACAAGATTCAAAAAGGAGCATCAGCCATGAAGACGCAACTTGCAGCAAGCAGCGGTGACCACTCGGTCACATCTCGAAATAAGAAGCACAATTCACCAATCACTAATCACCATCTACAGTTTTCAAAAAGGAGCAAAGTCATGAGCACCTCAAAATTCTTCACCGTCGCGCTGTCGGCCGTCGTGGCCATCATCCTAGTTAGTGCCAGCTTGTTTGGGCAAAACAACGTCACCAATACAGGCGACTGGACAAACACTGGGACCTTGAAATGCAACAGCTTCACGAACTCTGGAGCTAGCGCTGTGTTTGCGAATTCCGGTGGAAGTTCTTCAATTCAGCCCAAGGGCAGCCTTTCCTTGGTGAGCGGCGCAACGGCAGCCAATTTCGATGTGCAGGCTGGCGAGGTACGATATCGCTCTACAGCCGCTCCGCAGGACATCACTGCATCAGTGAACCTGGGCAAATACGGCAATCTGTATCTGATCGGCGGTCAAGCAAAGAACTTGCTGGGGGACATAACGGTGACGGGGAAGGTTACGAGCGACGGTGCCAGCACTGTGCTGAATATTGGGGCGCGCACATTGAGTGTCACCAACACAGGTGCGGTTCCGTTTGACAGCGCAAATTCTGGGACATTCAATTTCGCATCGGGCGAGGTATCCTATTCAGGCACTGGATCCCAGACAGTTATCGGCGCTGAATATGGGAAACTAACGGTTGATGGATCAGGCACAAAGAACCTAGCTGAGAACGTGACCGCGAAAACCACGTTGAACTTGGTTGCCGGAGCTCTTTCAATCGGTGCGCACGGTTTGAATATCAATGGCACCTACACCGGTGTTGGTACGCTCAAGGGCGGCATCACTTCAAATCTTGCGGTGGGTGGATCTGGAAACATCACGTTGCCGGCGTTTACGGTTAGCAGCGACCTCCTTAACTTCACGTTCAATCGTTACACGGGTGTTGCCACGGCATACGACACAGTGAAGTTGGCAGGCAATCTAACAGTGAACGGCACCCTCACAGCAACAGCTGGTGCCCTGCAAGTAGTTAGCAATACGCTGGAGCTGAAAGCTGGAGTTACCGGTACAGCCAACGGCGGATTCAAGAGCTACTGGGATGGCACGGTATACTACAACGGCCCCGTCGATCAAGCAGTCTTTGCTGCGGCGTATGGCAATTTGCAGTTTAACAATAGCCGGAAGGATCTTACGAATGCCGGTGTCTCCATCGCTGGTACCTTCACTCCAGGATCAGCGGTGGACCATACAATCACAGGGAGTACGATCACATTTAGCGGTGGAACAGGATCAGCTCAGTCGATCCCGCAATTCAACTACTTTGGAGCAGGTGGATCTGGTTACCAGAACATTGCTACTTCTGGTACAAACAAAACAGTCGGTGGCGACCTGAAGGTGGCAGGCACCTTCACGAACGGTGCTGGCATTACGACGAACGTGTCAACCTATGCACTTAGTGTCGTGGGTACCAAGTCGCAACTCAGCGACGCTTCGAAGATGCAATTTGGTGCAGGAGACAACGGTGTCGTCTTTACATCAGGTATCGTTGAATATAACCGTGCGGGGGACCAAACAATCAAGGGTAATGCCGCAGATTTCTACAAGTTCCTCCTCATCTCGGGGTCCGGAACGAAGACAATCTCTGACGCCTTGAGCACCGCGATCGTTCACACCACGAGCGATCTGACAATCAGTGGTGGCCTGACGCTTGCAGTCGCTCCTGACGGCAACCTGCAGGTCGATGGTAACTTGAGCAATGCTGGAATAGTAACGAACGCGGGTGCCATCACTGTCGGGAACTAGCTCATCCTGGCTTCGTCACCAAGCCGTCGAAGGCTTGATGGCGATCGTGGCGTACAGAGAGTATGAGGTTTAGATTCTGTTCGCCGAAGCTAATGCCCAGTTTTTGGGAGTCTGTAGTTCAAAGTGGAGAAAACCATGACACCAGTATTCGGCTCGGATGTGAACTCTGGGGTACCGGGACCACGTGGTGTGCGTACGCAACATCATGGCACTACACTGTTCTCCTGCGGCCTTCATCTAAAGGAGACGATTTCTCAAAGGTACTGCGATCCGGTGCGGCATACCGTGCAGGATCGCAAGATGAGCGTAGGCCAAGAGGCGCGTGGTGCGCCCACAGTCAGAAACCTTCCGAAGGTCTGGGAGGATTCCAAGCGAACCTTCGGAGGGTTCGAAGGTTGCGAAAGGTGGCGAGGGAGTACTCCGCCCATTGGTTGCGCCCGCGCGCGAGAAAGCCTTGGAAACGGGCCGCCTGAAAGGCAACCGGAGGGGAGTAGAGGGTCCATTTCCGATTGTCGATTGTCGATTTTTGATTGGCGATTGGGAAGAGGAAGTCCACTGTGGCTCGCCGTGCAACATCGCGAAGTGGATGTGGGGCATCTGGGGCCACCTGCAAGGCAACCGGTGGGGAGTAGTGGGTCCATTTCCGATTGTCGATTGTCGATTTTTGATTGGCGATTGGGAAGAGGAAGTCCACTGTGGCTCGCTGTGCAGCATCGCGAGGTGGACATAGGACACGGGCCGCGTGGTGCTCCACTACAAAGCCAACGTCATCCTGATCCCGATCGAAGATCGGGTGATGGATCTGCTGTATTGCATCAGATTCTTAGGGTTCGCGAGACAACCCTCGGAATGACGGAGCGCTTTGGGAGTGGGCCGCCCAATCAGAATTGTCAATTGCGAATTGCCAATTGTCAATTCGGGAGGACTGGTCCACCTTGCCAGGCTGAAACCGTTGCTGGACGAGGCGTTGATTCGACAATGGGGCTTCATCCGCCTTCACGCGGTAGCTCCGGAATTGCCCGAGGTGGTCCGCCGCGGCTCGCTGTGCAGCATCGCGAGGTGGATGTAGGTCGAACCTTTAGTTCGACGACAGGGAATGGTCCGCCCAAACAAAGCAGACGTCATCCTGAGCGAAGTCCCGAGCTTGTCGAGGGACGTAGCGAAGGATCTGCAACCGTGAATCAGATTCTTCGGGTTTGGGAAACAACCCTCAGAATGACGGAAGGCTTTCCTGTCGGTCGAGACGCTGTCTCGACCACCAGACATCGCGAGGTGGACGTGGGGCGCGGGCGATGTGGGCTAAACAGGCCTGTAGGTCGAACTTTCAGTTCGACGACAGGGATGTGGCCGACCGCAAGGCAACCGGTGGGGTGTACTCCGCCCAGAAGATACGAACGAGCGCGGGAGTCAATTGCGCGCTTGGTGGTTATCACAAGTAACCTTCCCAAGGTCCATGTGAATGCAAAAGCAACCTTGGGAAGGTGCAACACTGGAAGGTGCAAGACCACTCGCTCTTGTGCGAGCGATGCGGAGCATGAGTTTTCGCGGACGCGTAGTCCGGGTCGGTACCCGATGCTGTCGTTTCGGGACCCCCGAGGTCCGCAACTCCTTCTCATGCAACCGTCGTTGCTTCGCAGGAGAGAAGTGGGCAAAAAAAGCAAAGAAAGCGTTTTCATGATAGATAGCGTAAGATATGGCCCACGACTTCAGTCGTGGGAGCTAACAAGGCGTGGGGAGCCCCGCTCAGGTTCCCCACCAGGGTAGCGTCCGATTCCAAATCGGACTCTCCAAAGATGGGTGCAGAGAGAGGGCGAGTTGTGCTCCTTCTCGTCCTCTCTCACCTCATCGATACAATGAGCGCTGTTGACAAGGAGCGAAAAGAAACAAAAGCAACGTCATTCTGAGCATGCCCTGAGCTTGTCGAAGGGCGCAGCGAAGAATCTGACTTATGAAGGCCAAAACAGAAATGGGCTATTGTGAGCTGGCGATTAGATCCTTCGTCCTTGAGAAGCAGGACTCAGGATGACCCTAGGTGGGATTATGAAGCAATGTTACGTGTACATAATGTGCAACAAGACGCGGACCCTTTATACGGGCATGACGAACGACCTGTATCGTCGAGTCTACGAACACAGGCACAAGCTCGTGAAAGGTTTTACGAGCCGCTACAATATCACGATGCTCGTCTATTATGAAGAGTACTGGGATCCGTCACAAGCTATTGCACGAGAAAAACAGATCAAAGGCTGGCTGAGAAGTAAGAAGATCGCTTTGATAGAATCGATCAATCCAGGCTGGCTCGATCTGGCAGCAAATTGGCCTAACGAATGAACCACAAACACACATATCGTCACGTAGCTCCAGGCGAAGGTTACGACCTGGGGTTGCAGCCATCCGATAAATCGGACGGCTATGACGTTGCGAAACCCTTCGGGTTTCGATTCAAACAGCCGTCGACTTTAGTCGATGGCAGCAAGAATTACAGTCAATGAGCAAATACCACACATATCGTCACTCTGAATTGAGCGAAGGTCCTGATAATCGTCAGCATCTCCGCTCCATCCCGGATGTCCGGAAGCACGGGTCAACTCTCATGACTCTGGCCGAAGGCAACGGGCTGTTACGCAGGGTGCGTGGAACCAAGAAACGAAAAGGTATACCTATGGGCGCGAAAACCAAGACCCAATTCATACGCCGGCTAAACCGGTGGCGACTGCGAAGATCGCCACTGAAAGTCGCGTTCTTGCTCTTCCTCTGGCTTGTCACAATTGCCAGTGAGATGAGGGCCGGAGATTTGAAGAACACCGGCACCATCAACAACACGGGCAAGATCCTGGTCAAGAACCAGGCCAGCGGACTTCCCGCCATCAACACCGGAGTCTATGAATTCTTCGGCGCGAACCAGGATAGTATTCCATCGATGTCGTATCAGGATCTTAAGTTCACAGGGTCTGGCACAAAAACTATGAAGCCGGGTTCCGCTCATATCACTGGAACATTCACTATCGCTTCTGGAGTCACTGGCTATACGCCCGCAGGATCAGATATCGATCTTACAGGCACATTCGATGAACAAGGTTACCTCCTCGGGACTATTAAGAAATCTGTCACATTATCAGGCGCGACCACTTCTTCTAATTTCGGCAATATCGGCGCGACAATATCCTGGACAGGAACGGCACCTGGATCAACTACGGTAACACGTGTCACTGGCGTTGCTTCAAACTCAGTCGATCCGCTGTATGCAGGCAAACAATCCATCAAGCGTTATTTCGACATTGCACCAACGTTTGCATCAGGGCTCAACGCATCTCTCGACTTCAAGTACGACAATTCTGAGCTCAATGGACAGGTTGCTAACACCCTTGAGTTGTGGCGATCCAAGGACGGAGGCGCCTCATGGAGACGTCAGGGTTGGACCAGCCGGGATGTCATCAATCGAACGATTACGAAAACTGGAATTCAAGACTTCAGCAGATGGACAGCCTCTGATGCTGCCAATCCTCTTGGCCCATCTTCCATCGAATGGGTTGCCTTGAATTTCAGCGGAACATCTGGCAACGGGCAATCCGGAAGCATCAATACAAACCTGGCAAGTCCATTCGTGGCAACTGTGACGGACGGCTACGGCAATCCAATCGCCGGGACGTCGGTCACATTTGCCATTACAGGAACGCCAAGTGGCGCACTGGGACAGAATCTCAGTGCCGTCACCGTGAGTACCAATGCGGGGGGCCAAGCTTCAACAGTGCTGCAACTTGGAAGCGTCGCAGGCAGCTACACCGTCACAGCGACATTCGCGGGGATGTCCGGACCGGCAACATTTGCGGCGACTGCAACGAGCGGTGTACCACCGCCTCCACCAACGCCTGTTGTGACATCAATGATTTTGGCGACCGGCAACTCTCAGGTTGATACGGTCGGACGACAACTGGCGAACTCGTTCGTCGTAACCGTCCTCAACCAATTCGGTGCTCCATTCGCGGGAGCGACGGTCAACTTTGCCATATCGGCCAGACCGCTTGGAGATGCGAGCGCGACGCTCAGCGTCACCTCGGCTACCACGAATGCCAGCGGCCAGGCGTCGACCAGGTTGACGCTCGGCACGAAGCCCGGCACGTACACCGTCGTTGCTACCTCGGCGTCGCTGTCCGGCGCATTGATTCCGTTCAATTCTTCGGCGGTTGCTGGAAGCGCATTTGCGCTTGGTGCGCAAACGGGCAACGGTCAATCGCAGGTGGTCAAGACGGCACTGACACAGCCGTTTGTCGTGACCGTTCTTGACGTGTTCGGCAATCCTATTCAGGGTGCCAGCGTCCGATTTGCCATCACGAGGACTCCATCCGGAGCGTCGGGTCAGGCAATCACAGATACGCTCGTACTGACGGATGCACAGGGCCGTGCCCAAACGACACTCACGCTGGGCGACAGCGTCGGTGTCTATGAAGTTTCAGGGATCTCCGGCGCACTGCTGGGAAGCCCCTGGCTCTTTGCGGCAACTGCCACTCCGGGTGTCGCGCCGCCAGCAGCAACATCGATGGTCTTGATGACCGGGAACGGTCAGAGCGCGACAGCGGGATCGCAGCTCGCGAATCCGTTCGTTGTGACAGTCTTCGATCAGTTCGGCAATCCGTTCGCCGGCGCAACGGTGACCTTCGCAATTGCCAGCAAACCGTCCGGCGATGCGACGGCAGCGCTTACAGTCCTCTCGGCCACTACGAATGCAAGCGGTCAGGTGTTGACACAGTTCACGCTTGGCTCAAAGGCCGGGCCATACACGGTGGTCGCGAAGTCGACCGCACTTCCTGGAATCTCTGTCGTCTTCAATGCAACGGCGACTGGCGGACGCGCGGCGATGATAGCGATGTTCTCGGGCAACGGTCAGTCTCAGGCGGTCAAGACAACCCTGACATTGCCGTTCGTTGTGCTCGTGACTGACAGCTTCGGGAATCCGATCCAAGGTGAGAATGTACAGTTTGCGATAACGAAGGCACCGGCAGGTGCAACCGGCCAGCAACTCAGCGGCGTTCAGGTGAGCACGGATGTCGATGGCAGGGCGCAGACGGTAATGACCCTCGGTGACAGCATCGGCGTCTATGAAGTCTCGGCAACGTCAGGCACGCTGCAGGGGAGTCCCATTACGTTCACGACAATGGCGACATCGGCAACGGCGAGGCCGGTTGCAGCATCGGTGAAGATTGCCGCCGGCAACACGCAGATCGGCGCCGTGGGCAGCCAGGTCGCCAATCCGTTCACCGTAACCGTGTTCGATCAGTTCGGGAATCCATTCCCCGGCGCAACGGTGAACTTTGCCGTTGCATTAACTCCGGGCAGCGATCCGTACGCATCATTGACATCGTCGACAGTAGTGACGAATGCGAACGGCCAGGCATCATCAAGCCTGATCGTGGGTCACAAGGTCGGAACGTATGTGGTGGTTGCAAACTCCGGCAATTTGCCGGGAAGCCCGGTTGCATTTGCAGTATCCGGTGTGGCGGGTCGGGCAGCCTACCTGTCGCAGATTTCCGGAAACAACCAATCGGCTCTTGCAAAGTCGTTCTTGCCGGAACGGTTTGTCGTCAGCGTGACTGACACCTTCGGAAACGTTCAGGCGGGTGCCACTGTTCAGTTTGCCATCACTTCGGCGCCTTCGGGTGCGACTGGTCAAACGCTCTCACTCGTTCAGGGTGTGTCCGATTCGACCGGACGTGTGGAGGCGCAACTGAAGCTGGGCGATAGAGCCGGCGTCTATGAGGTTAAGGCAACGTCGACCGGCTTGAACGGAAGCCCCGTCATCTTCACGTCAACGGCCACGATTGCCGCAGCTGCCAGTATTGCCTACACAGCGGGTGACAAGCAGTCAGGTCAGGTCTTCACGACTCTTGCCAGTCCGTTTGTCGTGACGGTCCTGAATGCAGAGGGTAATCCGGTTCCGGGTGTGGCGGTGCGGTTTGCAGTCGCCACGACACCTAGCGGTGCGACTGGCGCAGTGATGTCTGATACGCTTGTGCTGACTGACGCTTCTGGCCGGGCTTCCTCGAGGCTTGCGCTGGGCACGAAGGTCGGAGCATACACTGTGACGGCAACGTCAGGCACGCTCACCGGCAGCCCGGTCACTTTCACAGCGACAGCCGTTGCCGGCAGGGCAATCTATCTGTTGCTCGCGGCAGGCAACAACCAGACCGGCCTTGCGGCGAATGCACTGTCTGAACCGTTGACTGTGGCGGTCACCGACTCGTTCGGCAATGCCAAGCAGGGTGTGACCGTGAACTACGCGATCACGAGCTCTCCGGATTCAGCGGTGGGTCAGCTGTTGACGAACACGAGTGGTGTCACCGACGCTGATGGTTTGTCGACAATCCGGTTGACACTTGGATCTCGCATAGGTCTCTATCGGGTCTCGGCGTCTGCGGCATCGCTGCTCGGCAGCCCTGTGGTGTTCAATGTTGCTGCGACGACGATCGTTGGCAGCAATCAGGTCGGTATCGTCAGCAACCGGTTGCAGCAGCCGTTCAGCACATTGGTTCTCGATCAGTTCGGGAAACCGGTGGTTGGTGCGCTCGTGACGTTCACGATCGATAGCATCCCGAACGGATCGTCGGGTGCGTCGTTCAACGGATCGACGACGATTAGCGTGCGGACGGACTCGACTGGTATGGCTTCGGTCTTCCTGACGCTGGGCAACCAGGCGGGTACCTACAGAGTGACAGCATCGTCCCCGAGTCTCACCGGCGGTGCGGTGATCTTCAGAGCTACCGCAGTTTCGACCGTCAGTCAACCGACGATGGTCTACCGTACCGGTGATGCTCAATCGTCTCAGATTCTCACGCAGCTTGCGAACCCGGTGGAAGTGTCCGTTCTGGACGCCAACGGCAGTCCAAAGGCCGGTCAGACGGTTACGTTCAGTATCGTCAGTGCTCCGAAGGATGCGACTGGTCAGCTCGTTTCGCCGTCCTCGGTTACGACGGATGCGAACGGTCGTGCCTCTGCACTGGTGAAACTGGGCAGCAAGGTGGGGCCGTACAGGATCGCGGCAGCATCGACTGGTATCGACGGAAGTCCGGTCGAATTCAACGTCAACGCGATCGTCGGCGCGGCTGCTTCGCTTGTCCAGATCTCCGGCGACAAGCAGTCCAAACTGTTCGCTACCACGCTTGACTCGGCGTTCATTGTTCGGGTGTTCGATCTGGGCGGGAATCCGGTACCAGGAGTCACGGTCCAGTTCTCGATCGACTCGATCCCGAGCGGTGCGACAGGTCAGACCATCACTCCGACCACCGCGACGACCGATGCACAGGGCCGTGCGACGGCGGTGTTGAAACTTGGTGATAAGGTCGGCGTCTACAAGGTCACGGCCTCGGCGTTCGGTCTCGCCGGCAGTTCGATCGATTTCCGTGCACGTGCAACGGTGGGTGTTGCCCGTACGCTGTTCGCCGTCGCCGGCGACGGTCAGACAAAACCGATCGGCGTCGCGCTCGACACTGCGTTTGTGGTGCGCGTGGTTGATCAGGGCAACAACCCTGTTTCTGGGGTTCCTGTTCAGTTCTCGTTCGATTCGACCCCGAACGGTGCGACAGGCCAGCGCCTGACGGTGCTGAACTCGGTTACGGATGTTCTCGGTCAAGCTTCCGCGATCCTGACGCTCGGCACGAAGGTCGGCGCGTACGTTGTCAACGCTTCGTCGACGGCTCTTGCAGGATCCCTGGCGAGATTCACTGCTAGTGCCGGCGTTGGACCTGCTGCAGCAATGGTCTTGACATCGGGCAACGAACAGTCGGCGTTCATCTTCAGCGAATTGGCCGCTCCGTTCGTTGTTACGGTCGTCGATATCGGAGGAAATCCGGTGTCCGGCGCGAACGTCCAATTTGCTCTGGATAGCATTCCGCGGACTGCGATTGGTCAGAGCTTGCGGATCATCAACTCGACGACAAATTCGAGCGGCCAGGCCTCAGCCATCCTGCGTCTCGGCAACAAGGAAGGACGCTATATGGTGCTCGCGACCTCGCCGAACCTGATCGTGGGCTCTGTGCGGTTCGCAGCCACAGCGACCGTCCTCACCGGAGACGTTAACGCGAACAGCATGGTCGACATCGCCGATCTGACGACAATCATCGACAACATCCTGGGCAAGATCAGGCTGACCGGAATTGATTCGGTCAAATCTGACTTCAACAGGGATGGTCGCATCGACGTCGTGGACATTGTCGCAATGCAGAATTACCTCCTGACAATTTCCCCGGCGAATACATCCATCGGCACGCTGGATAAGGATCCGCTGCTTCCGATGAACGTGGCGCTGGCGGCTGGTCATTCGACAACTGACGTGAAGGGCGAGTTTGTGATCGCCGAGAACGGTGTCCGGTTCAACATGACAAACGCCATACCGGTGAAGGGCGCCCAGGTCATCGTAAGGTTCAAGCCGGGTGTCAGCATCGCGCGGCCGGATGTCATATTCGATCGGGCACGTGTTGATTCCTTCTACTATAACATCAGCGGCAACGAAATGAGGATCGTAGCGTACAACTTGCGGAATGTCGTGATCCCTGCAGGTGACGGACCGTTGTTCAGGCTGCCGATGAATATCAGCGATACCAGCTCCATCGAATCGGCTCAGCTGATCGTCAGCAAGGCCGACAACGCTCTCATCTACGATCAGGCGCTTGCCCGCACGGTGACGGTCCGTAAGGCTCTGCAAGGAGAGATCCCGGCATCGTTCATCCTGTTCCAGAATTACCCGAACCCCTTCAACGAGCGGACGAAGATCGACTACGAGATCGCGGATGCCGCGGGCCAGGCGGATGTGGTTGTCCAGGTCTTCAACACACTTGGACAGAAGGTGAAGACGCTTGTTTCGGGAATGCACGCTGGTGGACGGTATACCGTAGTGTGGGATGGAACCGACGACGGTGGCAACAAGCTGTCTTCAGGATCATACTACTACCGTCTGATTGCAGGGTCCTTCATCAGTTCGAAGAAGATGATCATGCTCAAGTGACAAGGGACGGCCTTCCTGATGTTGTCCGACAGTTGACTTGCCCGCCAATGTTCATGGCGGGACTGTCGGACATGGACCCTCTGAGGCTGTCCAAAATGTGGGTCGAAATGCTATTTCGACCACGATGAGGTTCCGAGATCTCCGCCATTTCTGATTTCTTGAAGCAGCAATATCGGTTGAAAGTACTTTTTGGACAGCCTCAGAACTCTTCCTTTGGCTCTTGGAAGGCTTCCCCTCAACCTTGAAAATCCCGTTCCGGTTCGCCGAAACGGGATTTTCATTTGACCGCTCGAGATCCGGCGCTTCGTTGCTTCTCAAATCAGTTCTGCATACTTTGGCGAAGCGAACTACTCACTTCATTACCGGACCCGACATATGACTCTGCAATTTCTCGGAGCAGCTCAGACGGTCACAGGCTCTATGCATCTGCTCACGGTCAATGGACGCCGTGTCCTCCTCGATTGCGGCCTGTTCCAGGGCAAGAGGGGGGAGGCATTCGAAAGAAACAAGAACTTCCCATTTGATGCGTCGGACATTGATGCGGTGGTGTTGTCGCACGCTCATATCGATCACGCCGGCAATCTGCCGAATCTCGTGCGAAGTGGATTCAAGGGTCCGATTTACGCAACGAGCGCCACGCGGGATCTCAGCAACGTCATGCTGTTTGATAGTGCCTACCTCCAGGAACGTGACGTTGAGTTTGTGAACAAACAGCACAAGAAGAGGAATGAACCCCCCGTCGAGCCTCTCTATACTTCGGAGGATGTCGAACAAACGGTAGCGCAAATGGTCGCTGTGCGCTATGGGCAACCTATCGAGATAGCAGAGGGTGTCACGGTCTCGTTCTCCGACGCCGGCCACGTGCTTGGTTCCGCCGTGACCCGCATTGAGACCAAAGAGGCTGGAAGAACCAAAGTCATCGGGTTCTCGGGTGATATGGGCCGAAAGAACATGCCGATCCTGAAAGACCCGGAATCAATCGGCGACGTCGATGTCTGGATTTCGGAGAGCACATACGGCGGAAGAATCCACGAGCCCATCGTCGGGATGGAGCAGCGCCTCATGGAGGTGATCCAAAAGACGCTCGATCGGAAGGGGAAGTTGATCGTCCCCGCATTCAGCGTTGGGAAAACCCAGGAGTTCCTTTATGTCCTCTTTACACTCAATGACGCCGGAAAACTTCCTTCCATACCGATTTTCGTCGACAGCCCCCTCTCCGTCAACACAACTGAGGTGTTCAAGATGCACCCGGAGTGCTTCGACAAAGAGACGCTTCAATACATTCTTCAGAAAGAAGACCCCTTCGGATTCGGGCGGTTGAAATTCATCCGCAGTGTGGAAGAATCGAAGAAACTGAACGACCTCGATGAACCGTGCATGATCATCGCCTCCTCAGGGATGTGCGAAGGTGGTAGGATACTGCACCATCTTGCCAACAACATCGAAAATCCGAAGCACACCATCCTGGTGATTGGATTCATGGCTGAACATACGCTCGGTCGCAGAATCGTCGAACGGCAGCCGCAGGTGAAGATCTTCGGCGAGATCCACCCGTTGAGAGCTGAAGTAGCAATCCTCAATTCCTTCTCTGCCCACGCCGGACAGGACGAACTCGTCGGATACGCACAGTCAATGGACAAATCCAGAGTGAAGCAGACGTTTCTCGTCCACGGCGAACTCGCGCAGGCGCAGCAACTCTCGCAGAAACTGTCAGAGGCGGGCTACGGGAACATAGCAATCCCCGCGAGGGGAGATACGGTGGAGATCGTGGCATGAAGATTCTCGTAACAGGAGGGAGCGGATTGGTGGGGAGGTACATCGTAGACGAACTCGCTCTATCCCACCAGGTCGAAATCCTTGATGTGAAGAAACCGCATCGGACTGATCTCCCTTTTCTGGAAATTGACCTCTTGAATGAGGCAACGGTAAGAAAGCACGTCAGCGGATTCGACGTCGTTGTCCACCTCGCCGGTATTCCTCACCCTCTGAACGACCCGCCTGAAAAAGTCTTTCGGACAAACGCTCTCGGCACATTCAATCTCCTCGAAGCGTGCGCGGTGAACGGCATCCGCAGGCTCGTCTTCATCTCAAGTGAGTCAGTCCTGGGATTCGCCTTCTCCACCACACGTATGTGGCCCGAGTACTTGCAGATTGATGAGCATCATCCTCAGCGCCCGCAGGATCCCTATGGTCTCAGCAAAGTCACGTGTGAAGGCCTCTGCCTCGGTTTCAGTCGGCGAACAGGAATGCAGACAATCTGCCTCAGGCCCCCCTGGATATGGGTCCCGGAGCCGAACGAGATCAAGATGTACAAACAGCTCAGAAGCGAATACCAGAAGTGGTCAAAGAATCTCTGGGCCTACATTCATGTGTACGACGTTGCGAAGGCTATTCGACAATGCGTCGAATCTCCCGGCCTTCCTGTTCATGACGCATTCTTTGTCTGTGCCCCAGAGACCTGGACAGATGTCGAAAGTCGGTCGCTCGCAGCAGAATATTTTCCGGAAACGAAGACTATTGCGCCGTCCCTGTCTGGCAACTTCTCGTTCATCAGCACAGAGAAGGCAAAGAGAGCGTTTGGTTTCTCACCTGCTCATACCTGGCGTGAAATCTTCACACGCTAGCTGTGAATCGCAGGGGGTACAATGAGGGAGGCCGTCCAAAATGTAGGGGCTGTCCCAAATGTAGGTCGAAATGCCATTTCGACCACGTTAAGGCTCCTGAAATCTTCGTAATTGAATGAATCCTGATGTAACTCGAAAGGTCGATAGTACTTTTGGGACAGCCTCATATTGAGATTCAGATATCTCCGATTTTCGTCAACTCTTGAAGCTGCACTGTCGGTGGAAAGTACTTTTTGGACGGCCTCCTGACGTTCGGGGGCTTTCCGATGATCTCAATCCTCTGTAGAGAAAGGCAATGCCCAAACCCATCCTCATAGACACCGACACGGGGGTCGACGACGCCCTCGCGTTGATCTTGGCTTTCCGATCCCCGGAGCTCTCGGTGAAAGCCATCACGACTGTTGCCGGCAACATCGAAGTTCAGAAGTGTACGCGCAATGTTCACCGGGTACTTGACCTTCTTCAGATCCGGGAGCGCCCCATCGTCGCTCAGGGGGCAAAACGCCCGCTTCGTCAGCCGCTTCTCACCGCGTCCGAAGTCCACGGTTCAGATGGCCTGGGCAACGTCTCGAAGTCCCTTCCTGCAGTAGGACCCTTCAAGCCGGCCAACGCTGTTCAAACCATACTCGAATGCTGCGATCGCTACGGAGCGAAGCTGGCGATCGTTGCCATCGGCCCGCTCACAAACCTCGCGCTTGCCTGGAAATCCGATCCGCGCACGATGCAAAAAGCCGGACACGTTATCACGATGGGGGGTGCATTTCACGTCCCCGGTAACACTGGTCCCGTGGCGGAGTACAACTACTACGTTGACCCGGAAGCGGCTCACATTGTCCTGAACTCAGGTCTCCCCGTTACCGTCATCCCTCTGGATGTCACTCATCAGGTTGTTGTGATGAGAAAAGAAATGGAATACCGGGCAAAGCGTCGTGCAAGCACCGTGGCAATGACTGTGCTCAACATGACGCGGGAATACATGCGATACCACATGGACACCCAGGGATTCAACGGCGGGTATCTCCACGATCCCATGGCTGTGGCCGTCGCCGTCGATCGAACCCTGGTGAAAACACGCAAGCTCCGGGTCGACGTGGAAACGACGGGCACCTATACGCGTGGCATGACCGTATCAGATTTCCATGATCGTCGATCCGGGAAGCATCACGCCGTTCAGGTCGCGTTCACGGTCGACCGGGATCGCTTCCTCAGACTCTTCCACGAGCGCCTATGGATGTGAAGAGCAACCCGGGGCAGGCACCGGGAGAACGACGGCCTCGTTCCCGGTTCGTGGGCAGCTTCATGAAGCTCCTCGCAACGGTTGCCTTGCTCCTGTCGATGACGCTGACGTCACGCTCCCAGGAGGCTCTCCGGCCCTCGATGCTCCGTCTCCAGGATAGTCTCCGCGTATCGTCATTGAGCTTCAACCGCGTGCTGAACACCTACACGTGGAATGGGAGCACCTTCTATGATCGTGAGTTCAACGGTATCGAAGTGATGCTTCGGCAGCTCGTTCGCTCACGCCTGATCCGAACTGACCAACAGTCAAATCAGGATGAGTATGACGACAGCCTCGTGGTGGGGACGGAGATAGCGAATCACTGGAACGCGCGCTTGCAGCAGGTGTCGTCGATCGTGTCGGACAATCGGGCCATCGATCTCACCAAGCTCGGACAACATCAGGTTCTGGTCGGCGTAAGGGTCACTCCCGCTCCGAGAGTCTCCGTTGGAGCGCTGGCCGGATACGAGATCGATGCGCAACAAGATGAATTGGACCAGGGTTTTTCCTACCAGGCAAACGCTGAAGCCGACGGAATTCGTCTGGAGGAGTTCCGCGGGACTCTGAAGGGGCAGTGGTCTCAGTCGTTGTTGACGCGGCGGCGTCCCGAATCGGCCAATCTCGACGTGTCTCTCGTCAGGGAGTTCGGGGCAGAGGGACGAAACACGATTCTCTTCTCGTACGACCATCTCAGGAGGGAATTCTACACCGCCGCAGACCCGGATGTCCGTCGGGTGTATCAGACGTCCAACAATATCTTCAGGAGGGACGCATCCTCTTACGAAGTCTCTGATCAGCTTGAGTATCATCCTTCTGACCGGATGCAGTTCCTTTTCCGCGCTGGCTTTCTGAATCGCATCATTGACCGGGGATTGAACTTCAGGGTCCTGACGGGGAATTCAAATCCGCTTCTCGATACACGAATCCAGGAGATGCAACTGTACGGCGAGGTAGGGACATCCTATCAGCCCGTCTACTGGCTTGGCGTCGATATCAATCTAACGTATCGGGAACGTGAGGAGAGACACCAGGTAACCGGTGGAGACGGAGCCCCGGCATTGCTTTTTGATCGTCAGCAACGGTCAGAGCGGAGGCTGGAAAACATCGCGAAACGTACCAGCATATCCTCCCAGGTTCGATCGCTGTTATCGGAGTCCGATCAGTTGAACTTTGCAGGATCTGCGAGTATCTTGCGGTACGACACGCCGGACAGCACAAACGTCGATGAGCGCGATGAGTTGCTCATCACTGTTGGGATTCAGGAGATCCATCAATTCAACAGTCGTCTCAGTCTCAGCCTCACCGGCGATGTAACCCTCAGTCATCTGGTATACCTGAAAAGCGTTCAGAGTGCCAACAACAACTGGAATCGCGTGATACGGCTCTCCCCGATGGTCATCTACACCCCGGTTGATGGATTCCGCACCGTCAACCAGGCAGAGGTGCTGGGAAACTACACCGTCTATGATTTCGAGGATCAGGGGGCCTTGACGAGGAGTTTCTCCTTCCGCCAGGCCTTATGGCTTGACTCCACGTCGGTCCGGATGACACAACTCTTGAGTGCAACCTTCGTAGGAGAGATACGGGTCTACGAACGGGGCATTCTGATGTGGAGGGATTTTAAGGAGCGTCCCCAGAACTACTTCGTCGAGCGTACGTACTGGCCGAGGCTCCGCTACGTTCCCACACCGGGCCTTTCACTTGATGTGGGGTATCGATACTTCAGCCAGGACCGCTACAAATATCAAAATGCGGCTCGGATCCTCGATCATCAACTCGAATCATCGGGCCCGACGGTCGCTCTGGATTGGGCAGGAACCGGATTTCAGCGGGTTTTGTTGGAAGGATGGAGTGAAACTCAACAACTTGATGGGCAGGTGATCCGAACAGTCCCAAATCTCTCTCTGAAAGTGAACTTCTCACTCTGATGAAGAAGCCTCCGCGTCCAAAACGAGCAACAACCCTGCATCCACATCCGGCGCCTCATTCGCAGACATTCCATTTTGAGTGTACAGGCGATCCTAAGGAGATCGGGAAAGTCGAGCCGTTTCTGAACCAGGTCAATGATGTCGCAAGGCTGGACGATGGATCGTTCTATCGCCTGTTGGTTGCCGGCACGGAAGCGGTCAACAACGGCATTATCCACGGAAGCAAGAGCGATCCCCGGAAAAAGGTGCACGTCGTCTGCATTCTGGAGAAGACTACGCTGGTGTTCCGCGTGAAAGATCAGGGGCGGGGCTTCAAGCCGGAGGAGGTGCCCGATCCGCTGGAGGAAAAGAACCTGTTGAAGACGAGCGGGCGCGGAATTTTCCTGATGCGCTCGTTGATGGACAAAGTTCTCATCAAAGTCACACCGGAAGGGACAGAAGTCGAACTCGTGCTCGACCTGAAGCACCACGGCTAGGAGTTTCCAATTGTCGGTCGGAACGCTGTTCCGACCACATTGAATGCCTCATCTTCGCCTGCCCCGTGTGCCAGAAGAAAGCCCGACGGCTGTTCGCCTCCGGGCCTTTTTTGTGTCGGTCGGAACGCAGTTCCGACCATAGGGGTCCTCCTTCTTTCCTGCGTTTCCTCTCGCCTGCGATTCTCATCACCTGCTTCCTCGAACGTACAAGAAAAAGCCCGAAGGATTTTCGCCTCCAGGCTTTTCTGCTATGTATCCGATTTGGTCCTTTAGGATCTTAGCGAAGATCCGTCGTCCCAAACATCCTTTGGAAATCCTTAAACGCGTCGGCTGGGAGCACCGGCAGCCCATCTTGTGGGGAGATCTTTCCCAGCGGAGGGGGAATACCAGGTATCTGAGAAACATCCACGAGCGGGACTCGCAACCTGGAGGGGCGAAGTACTGATGAAAAAAAATCCCCGTCCAGCACAGGGTGAACGGGGACTAGATTTTGTTGAAGGTGCTTAGAAGTTGAAGCCGAGATTGAAAGCAAACAGATTGGCACTGTTTGAGTATGTGCCAGTCACTGACGTGACCGGATAATATTTAGCTGCAGCAGAGTAAGCAATCTTCCCGTCCCGATCGGCGAAGCTAATCATCTGATATGCCACATCAGCTCGAACGCTTTTGGTGATTTCATAACCCAAGCCTACCGTGAATTCTATGCGATTCGCATCGGGCAGCATGGGCTCCACGACGGCATCGGGTTGAGGTGTCTTGTCGTAGATGAACCCAGCTCGAAGAGCCAGCTTCTCCATTCTGTATTCGCCGCCCAATCTGATCAAATAAGCATTCTCCCAGTTCTTCACACTGGTCGAAGGACCTTGAAGGGGTGTCGTAATGCCAGCGGCCGGATAGGTTGGGCCCGGGGTCATGTCGAGCTTCAGCTGGTCATATGCGCTCCATCCGACAAACTGGATGTCGCCCTCTACAGTGAAATCTCTTGTAATATTGTAGGCGATGCCGAAGAAGATATTACTAGGCATCGGCAGTGCGGTCTTCCCGGTCCCCCCAGGGAAGAAATTGATCGGGGCAGCGAGGCCTCCCATATCGGTGAATTTTGCGTTCCCTTCGAATTCCAACTTTGTCAACGACCGGTACGATGCACCGATTGAAAGATCAGCAGTTGGCTTGTAGAGAAGGCCAAAATTGAAGTTGATGGCGTTTCCCGTCCCATCCAAATCGACCGTTCCATCCTTGTCCCCAGGTGGAGGGACAGGCGAAGGAGGAATGGGGGTTAATTGCTTGAAAGTTGCTACTCGTTGACGCAGAGTCACCTTTCCAGTAACATAGCTAACCCCAACGCCGATCGACAGCTGATCGCTGAATTTGTAGGCAACAGTCGGATTGATGTAGAAGGTCTGCAGATCTGTCTTCACTGACATTTGGCGGCCATCCCAATCGATGGGCCACTCAGTACCCAAACCGTACGGATTGTACACGCCGATACCCACAGTCAAACCGTTGTCGAATGCATATGATGCGTATACATTGATCGGCGTGAAGGTCTGATCCACCATCTTCGTTTCCTTGCTCCCAGCCTTGAATGTGCTCGAGGGCATGATGACGGTTGTCCCCAGGTAAACCTTGAATCCTTTTTGGAACGCGAGGCCCGCTGGGTTGAAAAACATGGCAGATCCATCCGACGCTTGTGCGACAAAGGCACCGCCCATAGCCAATGACCGGGCACCATGCTCATTTATCTGGTAACCTCCTCCGAACGCCGTTGAGCCGCAAACTATCAAGACAACCAGAACCAAGAAAGTCTTGGTAAGCGACATATAACCTCCTCTGTTGAATGTGTGATGAACTGTAGTTGATTAGTAAGTTGAACTCTCGAGTCCGGTAGTTGGAAGGGATTACACGGTGGCAATCTTAACAAAACCAATTCTCGGAATCAAGGATGAATTTTGCCCAAGGGTCGTCGGAGATTGTCAATTTCGCGAAGTGCCTGATTTTGCTGAGAGTTCTCTCGGGCTTACCCCAAAAGAAAATCTCCAAACATCTGATTTCAGCCCAGATTCCAGAAGCCCGGACGAAAACTCACGCATAGCTACGAAGACACCAAATCAGAAAGAAAAATGGAGAAAAATGATGAAGTTCTCGCACCCCTTGGTGCCTTCTGCGCCAGAGGCGCATGAGCCTTTGGCTCAGTGACTTGGTGGCGACGTTCCTTGACTGACTCTCTAGGACGCAGTCAAAAAGAATGCCCCGGCTTGTTCAAGTCGGGGCACGAGAAACGCCTGGTTTTCAACCTGAGAGCCAACAGCCTGATTTCTAGATGTTAAGCTTTGCAATACTCGCCTTCACATCTGCTGCTGATTTATTCAACGCGGCCTGCTCCTCGGCTGTCAACTTGATCTGGATGATATCCTCCATGCCCTTCCTGCCAATCTTGATCGGGACACCGACCACAACATCACTCAGGCCGTACTCACCTTGCAGCCAGACTGCGGATGGGAGAATCCGCTTCTTATCTTTCACGATCGCCTCTACCATCTGCACCGCAGCCGCGGATGGGGCGTAGTAGGCACTTCCCGTCTTCAGGAAGTTGACGATCTCAATGCCTCCATCGCGCGTACGCTTTACAAGACGGTCAATCGTGGCCTGGTCCATCAAGTCCGGCAATGGGATTCCGGCTACAGTCGAGTAGCGCGGCAAAGGAACCATTGAATCACCATGCCCCCCCAGAACGAACGCACTCACATCTTCAACGGATACCTTGAGCTCCATGGAAATGAATGTCCGAAATCGGGCTGAGTCCAAAACGCCCGCCATACCCATGACACGGTGGCGCGGGAATCCGCTGACCTTCCAGGCTACATACGTCATGACATCGAGTGGATTGGAGACGACGACAAGAATAGCATTTGGGGATTTGGCGACGGACTGCTCTGTGACCGACTTGACGATGCCAGCGTTTGTATTCTGGAGGTCGTCACGGCTCATGCCTGGTTTTCTTGCAATTCCCGCCGTGATCACGATGATGTCAGAATCGGCTGTTGCGTCATACGAGTTGGTGCCGATGACAGGTGTGTCAGTCCCTCCAACCGGAGCAGCCTCATACATGTCGAGTCCCTTGCCCTGCGGCATGCCCTCGATAACATCAATAAGCACAACCTCATTCGCAAGCTCTTTGTCAGAAAGGCGCTGCGCGGTCGTGGCGCCAACGTTACCCGCACCAATGACGGTTATCTTCATAGTTCGTCTCCTCGAAAAGGATGGTGAAGATTTCAGTGGTTTGCTCGGATCAGAAAAAATACGGTACGGAGGGAAAACAAAAAGGCCTCCCGCATGGTGGAGGCCTGTGCATTCAAAATTTACGCTGCAGGTGGATAGACGCTTACTCGCTGCTTCGTCTTGCCGAAGCGTTCGAATTTCACAACTCCCGTGATCAATGCGAAGAGAGTGTCGTCGCTCCCGATGCCTACATTGCTGCCGGGGTGCATCTTCGTACCCCGCTGCCGGACCAGGATGCTGCCGGCAGGAACAAGCTGTCCGCCGAAGCGCTTCACTCCCAGCCGCTGGGAATTGCTATCGCGACCGTTGCGCGAACTTCCACCACCTTTTTTATGAGCCATACTCGATCTCCAGCTTAAATCATCTGATTCAGGTGACTACGACACCTTCGTAATTTCAATTTCAGTGTATTGTTGACGATGGCCTTTGAGGACTTTGTAGCCCTTCCGTTTCTTCTTCTTGAAGACGAGGACCTTCTCATCCTTTGCGTGGCTGAGGACTTTTGCCTCAATCGAAGCGCCGGAAAGATAGGGTGTCCCGAGCCTGGTTTGCTTTTCATCGCCAACGAGCAGGACTTTGTCAAACGTCACCTTGGACCCGATTTTGGATTCGAGCAAGGGGACAAAGATCTTGTCAGCTTTGGCGACTTTGTACTGCTGGCCTGCGATTTCGACTACCGCGAACATTGATCTACCTCAGTGCCGTTGCGTTTGGTTTGATTTTAGGACTACTAATCTACTAAAAATGACCTCGAAAGTCAACCAGTTTTTGGCCCTTTTCGCACGGTCAAGTGCCTCATGAGCTTTGGGATTCCAGCTTTGAAAAGCCTTCGCGAAAACTCTCCCGCATCGACCCTCTCCCGGATACAGAAAGCAAGCTGACTTCCACAGCGTCGAGCACAAGTCGCTTGATGAACATCCTGTCCCATCCAAATTGCTTGCTGGCGACAAGATATTCATCTGTAAGCGTGGTATTGAACATTGGCGGGTCGTCGCTATTGAGTGTCACTTTCAGTCCATATTCAAGCAGCTTTGGCAGGCTATGTTGCCCAATAGAAGGGAAGACTCTCAGGCAGACGTTGCTGGTAGGGCAGACCTCCAGCGGCAACTGCGTCTGTTTGAGATAGTCCATCAGCTTGGGATCCTCAACGCACCGAACACCATGCCCGATCCTCCGGGGTCTTGCCACTTCGATTGCGTTCCAGATGCTCGAAGGTCCGTCGGTCTCGCCCGCGTGGACAACACAAGGGACTCCAGCTTCATGAACCAACTCGAATGCCCTTCGGAACTTTGACGGTGGATTCCCGATCTCCGGTCCTCCGAGTCCCTGCGCTATGATCCCGTCTCCGTAACGATCGACGACAAACCGGGCTACCGTGACCGCTGCATCTGCCGAGCGCTCGCGGGGGATGTCCACAATGAGGCCCATCCGGACACCCAGTTCCCTCTCCCCCCACGCGCGGGCCCGGTTGACGGCATCGAGTTGCTCGTGCATACCAAGTCTGCAATTCAGAAGTTGATTGTACGGCGTAAATGTCACCTCGCTATAGAGGATGTTCTGCTCCGCCTGGCCGATGAGAAACTCGCGGGTGATGAGTTCAATGTCCTCAGGTGTCCGGAGGCAGCTCGAAATCGCCATATAGATTTCGATGAAATGACTAAAATCGCGGAATACGTACCATTCACGCAGCCCCTCGAGGGTGTCCGCAGGCAACGCAATGTGGTAGCGCTTCGCCAGCTTCAAGAACGTTGCCGGCCGCACAGAGCCTTCAAGGTGAACGTGGAGCTCAACCTTCGGCATCTTTCGTATGAAGTTGTCAATATCCATCATTGTGGAGAGCGGAATCTTCTCTCAGTTCTTTGGGGGACACTGATGATGCTGATGCATGAATTCTCCATCGAGTTTTCAATCCGTGATCATCTGTGTTTTTCCGTGTCATCCGTGGCTATCTTTTCACCAGCCAGCCTTTGAGAACGACAACGATGATCCTATCGATCGCTTTTCAAGACTCTGAGCGCATTGAGTATGACAACCAACGCCGCCCCGTCGTCTGCGAGAATGGCCAGCCAGAGGCTCGTCCATCCGAAAACACCGAGCACGAGGAACACGGACTTGGTCAGAAGCGCAATCGAGATGTTCTGCCAGATAATCCGGATTGCCTTCTTGCCCAGAGCGATAGCATGTGGGATCTTTTCAATATTGTCGGAAAGCAATACGACGTCTCCCGTCTCGAGAGCAATGTCCGATCCCGCTCCCCCCATCACGATCCCAACGTCAGCTGAAGCGAGGGCGGGAGCATCGTTGATGCCGTCTCCAACCATCCCGACGGGTCCATACCGTTTCCGCAGCGCTTCTATCGCCCGCAACTTCCCATCTGGCAGTAGTTCAGCCTGAACCTCATCAACCCCAAGCTGCTCGGCGACCGCTCTTGCAGTTCCCTGATTATCTCCGGTAAGCAAAGCCACGCGTGCGATTCCTTGCTCACGGAGTTCCCGAATTGTCTCCCGCCCCTCACTCCGGATCTCATCCGAAATCGAGATCAGCCCGAGTACGCTCTTTTCATCTGAAAGTAGTACAACTGTTTTTCCCGACGCTTCGAGTTGTGCAAGTTTCTCCTCAACGAGGGGAGAGCAAACGCCAAGCTCTTCCATGAAAAGATGGTTCCCGATGATGTAGGTCCTGCCGTCAACGCGCGTCCGGATCCCCTTCCCGGTAACGGACGAGAAATCCTCGGTCTGCATGTCGGTGAGCTGTATACCTGACTCCTTTGCCTTCCGGAGGAGAGCCTCCGCGAGATGATGCTCGGAATGAAGTTCCGCAGCGGCAGCAATGCGGAGGATCTCGCGCTCGGAGAGAGAGTTCAGCGAGACGATCTCAGACACCGATGCCCGGCCCTGGGTCAATGTCCCTGTTTTGTCGAATGCGATTGCACGAAGTCCGCCCAGAAGTTCAAGGTGCTTGCCCCCCTTGATCAGGATGCCGTTGCGTGCAGCGTTCGTTATCGCGCTGGCCAACGTCACGGGAGTCGATATCACCAGGGCGCATGGACACGCGATCACCAGCAGCACAAGGGACCTGTAGAACCAGTCGGCGAAGAGTGCGCCAAAAAAGAGCGGGGGAATAAGTGCGACGCAAATGGCGAGTATGAACACTGCCGGCGTATAGTACTGCGCGAACCGTTCGACCGCTGTCTGGCTGGGAGCTTTCTTGTTCTGCGCCTCTTCGACCAGATGCATAATCCTCGCAATGGTCGAATCGCTTGACTGTCTCGTGACGTCGATGAAAAGAACCCCAAGCTGATTGAATGTGCCGGCATAGACGACATCACCGGAGCTCTTGGGCGAGGGAAATGGTTCTCCTGTGATAGCAGCTTCATCAACTGACGATGCCCCTTTGAGAACACGTCCGTCGACGGGAATGCGCTCACCCGGGCGGACGATGACGGTTTCTCCAATCCTGATCTCTTCCAGCGGCACGGTGTGTTCCGTACTGCCGCGCAGAACTGTCCCGCTGGCCGGTGCGAGCTTCATCAATGACCTGATGGCACTCCGTGTTCTCTCTGTGCTTGCTGATTCGAGAAGCAGGGAGACTGAGAACAGGAGGATCACCGCGGCCCCCTCAGCATACTGCCCGATAATGACTGCTCCGAGGGAAGCAACGATCATCAGGCTGTTCATTTCGAGAGCGAAGGAACGCATCGCCTTGAAGGCTTTCAAGGCCATATGCCAGCCCCCTGCAAGCAGGGTGAGGAGGAAGAATGCGTCTGCTGTCACTCCTGGCGATGTAAAGAGCTGCACCGCCATTCCGATGACGAAAAGGATCCCGGAAAGGACTGTCGAGGTGAGGATTCGTCCGAACGTCTTGGTGACCGGGGCCCCGGCCTTCGATTCGATCTGCCCGGGGAGCCCGATGTTCTTGAGTTGATGCGCAATCGTCTCTTCATCGCAGGTGTGCTTCACCCTGAGCGTATGGGAGATCAGATTGAACTCGAGCTGCTGAATACCCGAAAGACGTTGCAGTCGCTTTATTATGAGCTGCTCTTCCGTAGCGCAGCACAAATCGTTGATCAGAAACGTCGTTTGTTTAAGTCCTGATGTATTCTCTTTCATCGTCCATTCCCCATCAAGTCACTGCCCATCGATACACTCCCTGAATTCGCAATCAACAACGGTTCGACACTTCGCTCCGCTCAGTGCAGGCTTCGCTCACCACAAGTCCGCATTTCGCAATGATGCTATCATTCTTCACTGTGCCTTGACGCCACTCTGATAAGGTCTTCGATATGCTCATCGTCGAGGGAGTAGAAGACCATCTTCCCTTCTTTTCGCTGCCTGACAAGCCGCAGCGATTTCAGCAGCCGGAGCTGGTGAGAAACGGCCGACTCCGACATTGCGACTACGGCGGCAATATCAAGGACGCAGAGCTCCTGCTTGCGGAGCGCAAAGACGATTTTCAGTCGTGTCTGATCGCCAAGGACTTTGAATGTCTCAGCCATCCCAGCGATCGTCTCTTCGCTTGCCAGCCCTCTTTTGGCCGAACGGATGGCATCCTTGTGGTTATGACCTGTCATGCTGTTCTCCTGAACGATTGAGCAGATGTTCAATTGTTAAGGTAGTCAGAAATGGAGGAACTTGTCAAGGGAAAAATGTCAAATGGGCTTGTGCGCTAGGTGGGAGAGAGCTTGCGCTCCAGAGGTTCATAGATCCGTTCTGGTGCTTGCTACTGCGGCTCAGCCCGCCGATCGCGGAAAAGTGACCGGCACCCCTATCCGAAACAGTGGATGTGACGGTCACTCTTTTACTTTCTACTCCACTGCTCATCTACTCACATACTTCATTCATCTCCACTACTTTCATTCTCACCATCTTTCTGCCACCTGAATGAACAAGTGAAACGAAACGTCGATCGCTTCCCAGGCGATTTTATGTTTAGACTTACGAAGCGAGAGTGTGATTCTTTGATGTCGCAATTTGCGACATCAAAGATCGGGCGGGGAGGGAGGCGCAACATACCGTATGCCTTTACCGAGCACGGCGCGATCATGGCTGCCAATGTCCTCAATAGCCGACAAGCGATCCTGATGAGCGTTTACGTCGTACGCGCATTCGTCCAATTGAGAAGCAGGCTGTGGGAAAACAGAGAGCTTGCGCGCAGATTGCAGGAACTCGAGCGCACAGTAGACTACCAGGGTGGGGGCCTACACGAATTGTTTGAGGCGATCAGGCGATTGATGGCAGTCCCTGAGAAACCGACGAGGCAGATTGGATTCCAGGTGAGGCGGGGTTAGCGATCGATCTTCTGAGGAGATCTCCACTACGTACCTACTCCACTACTCATCTACTCACATACTTCATTCATCTCCACTACTCACCGCTCAAATACCCCTTCTTCTCTTCTTCACTCAGCACCTCATTCATACTCCCCGTCCGGTATCCCTGAAGGTCCAGTGTGACGTAGGCGTAACCAAGGCTCTTGAAATGGCCGACGATTTTCTCGCGGAGTCCGGAATCGAAGAGCCTGTCAATTTCCTGGGGACCCACTTCGAGCCTCGCCGTTCTGTCGTCGTGGTGCCGGACCCGGAAGAACCGGAATCCCAGATCGCGCATGAATGTTTCTGCTGCGTCGACCTTCATAAGATTTTCCTTTGTGATACCGTGCCCGTACGGGAATCTGGAAGAAAGACACGCAAATGACGGCTTATCCCACGTCGGTATCCCCAGCGACCGTGCGAGTGAACGCACGTCTGACTTGGTGAAGCCTGCCTCGAGGAGCGGCGAACGAACGTCTTGCTCGCTCTTCGCACGCATGCCGGGGCGGAAATCTCCAAGATCGTCCAGAATGGTGCCGTCAGCGATCCAGCGCATTCCTTCCTCTTTGGCGATCACGTTCAGTTTCCCAAAAAGCTCGGTTTTGCAGAAATAGCACCGGTCAGGCGGATTCTCCTTGAACTTGAGATTGTCCGTCTCCTCGGTATTCACAACCCTGTATCTCGACCCGAACGAGGTCGCGAGCTGGATCGCTTCTTCGAACTCCCGGGTGGGGTAGGTCTCCGACTTGCCGATAACGGCGAGTGCGTTTTTCCCGAGCGCGTCAGTGGCCACACGGATCAGGAGGGTGCTGTCGATGCCGCCGGAAAACCCGATGGCGACACTTCCCATCTCGCGCAGGATGTTCTTCAAGTGATCGTGCTTTGTCTGGAGTTGAGGATCGATCATGGTTTACGGTTTCACAGTTGTTTGTCGTGTATGGAGCTGATTGAGGATCACCGGCCTGATTTGTTCCAGCGGCATCTGGCGACCGAGCCAGATCTCGAATGATCGGGCTCCCTGATGGAGGAACATCTCCAGACCGCTAATGGTTCTCGCACCGCACTTTGAGGCCAGGCTCAGGAACCTGGTTTCCAGTGGCGTATAGATCAAGTCCAGAACAACCTGGTTTTGATGAAAGCTTGACTGGTCGCCGATCGGCGAATGATCCACGAGCGGAAACATGCCGACGGGAGTCGCGTTGATGACCAGGCTCGCACTCGGCATCAATCGATCGAGGTCCTCGTCAGAAACTGAGATTGCACGGAGCGTTGTCTTTTTCGCATATGGTTCAATATCGGCGATCAGCTCTTGTGCCCGCCGCGGAGTGCGGTTTGCGATAACGATCTCGGCAGGGGCGAATCTGTCAATCAACGCATAGGTGATGGCGCGAGCCGATCCCCCTGCGCCAATCAAGACGACAATCCGATCTCGGATCTCCTGCCGGTACTGCTCAAGCGAGGCTGCAACGCCATAGACGTCTGTGTTGTCCCCTTGCACGCTGCTGCCGCCAAAAGTCACTGTATTGACTGCGCCCACAGCCCTTGCTTCATCGGTGAGTTCATCGACCAAAGAGAGCATGGACTCTTTGTGCGGTATCGTAACATTGAGACCGGCAAACCCCTGGTCTTTGAACTCGCGGATCGCTGCAGGGAGCGTAGCGGGGTCAACATCGAATGCCTCGTAGCTGCAGTCCAACCCGAGCAGTGAAAACGCGGTGTTGTGCAGCAGGGGAGAGAGCGAGTGCGCAATTGGATGACCTATGACGCCGAAGCGTTTCATTGCTTCTTCCTAAACATACTTCATCATTCTACATTCGTGTTCATTATTCAATATTCGCGGCGCTCTCCACGTTGTTGCCCAAGAATGTCCAATAACGAACACGAATAATGAATGGAGAAGTGGTTTCTCAACGAAGGAAGGCTTACTTCTTCAACAGGGGCGCGAAATCACGATGAGACTTCAAGTCCGGATAGTCTTTCTTGAACTGCTTCATCAGCTGTGATTCCAGCGAGAACGCCAGCGAGAGGGACTCGACTGCAGCTTTGTGCTCGTGTAGAAGGATGTGAATCTTGGCAAGTGTGTAATGTGCCGGAGCGAAGTTGGGGGTCAACTTCACACACGATCTCAGTGCCTCCGTTGATTCCGTTATCTCTCCTGTCTCGAACAGCGTATCACCATAGTCGAACCACGCCTCGGCGTTTGAGGAATCCAGCTTCAGGACCATCCGGTAACTCTCAAGGCACTCCGCGGTCCGGCCAAGGTTGTACTCGGCGTCCGCCTTGGCGTGCCAGAGCTCAGCATACTCGGGGTTCACAGCGATTGCCTTCTTGTAGTCGATCAAAGCCTTCTTGGGCTGGTCCATCGCATCGTAGCAGCTTCCACGCCCGAAATAGGACTCGTAGTGATTCTCGTCGTACTTCAGAGCGTTGGAAAAAGCCCCGATTGCATCCTTGTAGAGGCCAAGCTCTTCATAGGCATTGCCGAGGTTATGCCAGGCGGGAATATCGCCGGGTTCGTGTTTCAACGTCATTTTGAAGCAATCAATTGCCTCGTACAGCCTTCCCAGATTTGCGTATGCGTTCCCTTTGTTGTACCACGCTGAGGGGAAGTCCTCCTTGATCGCCAGTGCCATATCGTAGCTCTCAATCGACTTCGTGAACTGCCCCAGGCGGTTCAACACGATTCCCCTGTTATACCAGGCGTTGTAGTTATACGGATCCCGGTTGAGGTGCTCATCGTAGCACTTGGAAGATTCCTCGAGTTTCTCCAGAAAATCGTAGCAATAGCCGAGTTCATACCACGCATCCGGGTGCTCAGGATTCATGTCGAGCATAAGCCGGAAGATCGCAACCGCCTCCTCGAACTTCTCCTGCTTCTCCAGCGTGACCCCCTTGTGGAAAAGGGCGTCCTCATAGAGGGGCTCGAGCTCAAGCGCGGAGTTGAAGGATTGGAGGGCCTCACTTACCAGGTCGAGGTTGTCAAGGGTGATTCCCCGGTTGACGAATACTTCAGGATCGGTGGGATTCAGTTGAAGTGCCTTGTCGTAGCACGAGAGGGCCTCTTGATAGCGGTAGAGGTTATTCAGGATCATCCCCTTACGCTGCCAGGCGTCGCTGTTGAACGGCTCGAAGGAAAGCAGCCGATCCACGAAATTCAATGCTTCCCCGAACTGCCCATGCTCGAAGTAGAACTGGATGATCTCCTCGAGTGCCTCTGTATTGTTGATGTCCTTTTCGCCGTTTTTCAGTTGTTCCCGAAAACGGCGCAGGTCCTCGTCCGAACGGTCATTGGGCCGCGGAAGGTGCTCATCATCATTGAAATTGTCGAGCCCTGCCATACCTCAGAGCGCCTCTCGCCGATTGCTGCAAGTTGGAAAGCAGATGTTCTCGCCTCAATAAAGCAAAAAATGGAGTGGCAGTCAAGAAGACCTACATAAGAGCGCTTGGCAATTCCATCAAGACAGGCCTGAAGCGCTTTTTCTAATTGATTTTCGTACGTTCTTGGGGTATATTTGATTCCTCAAAAGTGGTAAAATGGTAACGGAGAACGTAGAAATCGTAAGGAAACGCATCCGGGAAGTCTGTTCCCGTTGCGGACGAAAACCCGAAGATGTTCTCCTTCTGTGTGTTTCGAAGACATTTGGGATCGACCGCATTCGCGACGCAGTCGATGCGGGGCTCCTGGACTTCGGCGAAAATTACGCTCAGGAATTTCTGGAAAAACGCTCCCAGATCAATGATGATCGCGTCCGATGGCATTTCATTGGCCATCTCCAGAGTAACAAGGTCAAATACATCGCAGAGCATGTTCACCTGATTCATTCGGTGGACAATGAGCGGCTCGCCGAAGAGATTCAGAAAAGGGCTGAAAAAACTGGTCGTGCGCTCGATGTCCTCGTAGAAGTTCACACAACCGACGAGGCAACCAAGTACGGTGTTTCGCCCGAAAGGACGATGGATCTGGTCAAGCGCATTTCGGGACTCGACCGGGTCCGGGTGCAGGGACTGATGACGATGGGGCCGTTCTCCGAAGACCCGAACGATTCCCGCCCTTCATTCCAACAACTCGTCGGGCTCCGGGACAAGATTTTGGCAGAAGGGATCGAACACGTCTCCATGCGCCACCTCTCGATGGGAATGAGCCATGATTTTGAGGTCGCAATCGAAGAGGGCTCAACGATCGTGCGGATCGGAACAGCGGTATTCGGGGAGCGGGTAAAAGCTGTCTAACGGTAGACGCACCATCTCTCACTCTATGAAAGGTGCAGAGAATGAAGATTACACCCCTTGAAATCAAGAGGCAGCAATTTAAGAAGGTCATGCGGGGATACGACCCCGTCGAGGTCGATACGTTTCTCGACATGATCTCGCACGAACTCGAAGATGTCCTTTCCAGGAACAAGGAGTTGAAGGACAAAATGATCGAGCTCGAGACCCAGCTCAAAGACTACAAGAATATGGAGAAGACCCTGCAGCAGACGCTCCTGCAGGCCCAGGAGACGAGTGGAAAAGAGATTGAAAACTCGCGCAAGGAAGCGTCGCTGATTGTTCAGGAGGCGGAGCTCAAGGCGTCACAGATCGTGGACAAGGCGAGGATGGATTTCGGTCGCATCAAGGAGGAGATCGCCAACATGAAAGCCCGCAAAGAAAGCATCCTCAGCAGGCTGAAAGTACTCCTGACATCGGAAGTCGACCTGATCAAGGCTCTGGAAATCGATGACGACCCGTCGCAGCAGGACTCGTCGAGAGGTACGGGCAAACACCACATCGAGATTGACGAAATTCTGAAGAAGCTCTGACACATGGCAAGCAAACTGCGCACAGAGATTGATGACGCCCTCCGGTTTATCCGGACCAGGACCAGCGCGAGCCCGTCGATAGGGATAATCCTTGGGACAGGCCTTGGAGCGCTCGTCCAGGAGATCGAACGAGAGACTGTCATCGACTATGGCGACATTCCTCATTTTCCTGTTTCGACAGTCGAGTCGCACCACGGCAAGCTGATCTTTGGAACTCTCGCCGGCAAGAATGTGGTCGCCATGCAGGGACGCTTCCACTTCTATGAGGGCTACTCGATGAAGCAGATCACGTTCCCGGTCCGGGTGATGAAGTTCCTCGGAGTGGAGACGCTGCTCATCTCGAACGCCGCAGGTGCCTTGAACCCCGCGTTTGTCCGCGGCGATATCATGCTGATGGCCGACCATATCAACCTGCTCGGTGACAATCCTCTCATCGGCCCGAACGACGATACGCTCGGCCCCCGGTTCCCCGACATGTCGGAACCCTACAGCAATGAACTGCTTGAGAGGGCGCAGGTCGTCGCGCAAGCACTCAATATCAAAGTCCAGAAGGGTGTGTATGTGGCGATGCAGGGTCCCAGTCTCGAGACGAGATCTGAGTACCGTTTTCTCCGGACTATCGGCGCAGATGCCGTCGGTATGTCGACCGTCCCGGAGGACATCGTGGCAGTCCAGATGGGGATGAAGGTCTTCGGCGTTTCGATCATCACAGATGAGTGTTTTCCCGACACGCTGAAGCCGATCACGCTTGAGGAAGTTATTGCCGTCGCGAACAAGGCCGAGCCGAAGATGACGGCGATTATGAAGGAAGTGGTGAGGGGGATGTAATAAGTTCAAAGTTTCAGGTGGAAAGTTCCAAGTTGGTCCAACTTGGAACCTTGAACTTGTAACTTGAAACTCTCTTTGATGGTTGTTGTGGGGTGTGTGCTGATGTTCTTCGACAAGATTCCCCTCCCGGGCAAGTTGCCTGGCGACATCCACATCAAGAAAGACCATACAGAGTACTAATTCCCGATCGTTACGAGTCTGGTCCTGAGTCTGCTGCTGAGCGGCATTCTCTGGATCGTCTCCTATTTTTTTCAGAAGTAGCTTGTCTCTGATCACGTATCCATTGCGGTTAGGCGAATGCCCTTCAAGCAGCTGACAGATAAAATAAACTACCACTCGCTCGAAAGCGAGATCCTGAAATTCTGGGAGGAGCGGCGCATCTTCGATCAAAGCGTCACGTCACGCGAGGGGAGACCTGCGTTCACCTTCTACGAAGGCCCACCCACCGCGAACGGGCGTCCCGGAATCCATCACGTCCTGAGCCGGACGCTGAAAGACCTCGTCTGCCGCTACAAGACGATGCAAGGTTTTCAAGTACACCGCAAGGCAGGGTGGGATACGCACGGGCTTCCTGTCGAAATTGAAGTCGAAAAAGCTCTTGGCTTCAAGCACAAAGATCAGATTGTCGACTTCGGCGTGGGGAAGTTCAACGAAGAATGTAAGAAGTCCGTCTGGAAGTACAAAGTGGATTGGGAAGAGATGACCAGGATGATGGGCTATTGGGTCGATCTCGCTCATCCCTATGTTACCTTCGAGAACAACTATATCGAATCCGTCTGGTGGGCGCTGAAGCAGTACTTCGAGAAGGGAATGATCTACAAGGGCTTCAAGATCCAGCCCTACTGTCCGCGATGCGAGACCCCGCTTTCGTCACACGAGGTGTCGCTCGGCTACAAGGATGTCAAGGATCCATCTGTATATGTGAAGATGAAGTTGAAGGGCGAGGAGAACACATACTTCCTCGTCTGGACGACCACTCCCTGGACCTTGATCTCGAATGTTGCCCTCGCTGTGCATTCGAACATCGACTACGTGAAGGTCGAACACCATGGGGAACGGTTGATTCTGGCTGAAGCCCGGCTCGGAGTCCTGGCGGACGAATACACTGTTCTGGAGAAATTCAAGGGTGCGGCGCTCGCAGGGAAGGAGTACGAGCGGCTCTATTCGTACCATCAAGCCGACGAGCGGGGATGGTACGTCATCGAAGGCGATTTCGTCACGACAGAAGACGGCTCCGGCATCGTCCACATTGCCCCTGCCTACGGTGAAGATGATTACCAGATCGGGCGGAAGTATGGCCTCCCGACGATTCATCCGGTTAACAAGTCGGGTGAGTTCGGTGCGGAAGTAACAGAGTTCGCACACAAGTTCGTGAAGGATGCAGATCCGGAAATCATCGCCGATCTCAAGCATCGCCGCATCCTCTATAAGAAAGAGACTCACCTCCACAGCTATCCGCACTGCTGGAGGTGCTCCTCGCCGCTTCTCTACTATGCGAGAGAGTCGTGGTACATCCGCACAACTGCCTATGCGCAGCGGATGATCGAACTCAACAACACCATCCGCTGGATCCCGTCAGAAGTCGGCTCCGGTCGGTTTGGCAACTGGCTTGAAGAAAACAAGGACTGGGCATTATCGCGTGATCGATTCTGGGGCACGCCGTTGCCGATCTGGCTCTGTGAAGGATGCGGCAAGCAGAAGTGTGTCGGCAGCGTTGAAGAGTTCAAAGAAGGCAAAAACGTCCCCGATCCGCTTGACCTCCACAAGCCGTACGTCGATGATGTGACCTTCGTCTGCAAGGAATGCGGCGGAACGATGAAGCGAACGCCCGAGCTGATCGATGTCTGGTTTGACTCGGGATCGATGCCGTTCGCTCAATGGCACTATCCGTTTGAGAACAAGGACGTCTTTGAAAGGGCGTATCCCTCCGACTTCATCTCGGAAGGCATCGATCAGACTCGTGGATGGTTTTACACGCTCCACTCCATCGGGACCTTCTTGTTCGACAAACCGGCATACAAGAACGTGCTCGTGAATGAGCTCATCTTGGACAAGCAAGGGCAGAAGATGTCAAAGTCCAAGAAGAATTCCGTCGATCCATTCGAGCTCCTGCAAAAGTACGGTGCCGATGCCACGCGATGGTATCTCGTCGCCAACAGTCCTGTCTGGCGCCCGACCTTGTTCGACGAAGAGGGGATCGCAGAAGTCCAGAGGAAATTCTTCAGCACGCTCGTGAACACCTATGCGTTCTTCGCTCTCTATGCAAACGTGGACCAGTTTGAATTCACGGAGCCTCCCATTCCGCCTGCAGAACGGGCTGAAATTGACCGCTGGATCCTCTCCGAGTTGAATTCGCTGATCAAGAACTACACAGAGTGCATGAATAACTTCGACGTCACTCGGGCGGCTCGCGCAGTGAGCGACTTTACGATTGATCAGCTCTCGAACTGGTATGTCAGACGCAACCGGCGCCGTTTTTGGAAGAGCGAAAAGGGGAAGGACAAGACAGCAGCCTATCAGACTCTGTTCGAATGCATGGCGGCGGTCTCCAAACTGATGGCACCATTTGCACCCTTCCTGGCCGAGGAACTGCATCAGAATCTTCATGCGGTTGCGAAGCATGGCGCTCCGGAGTCGGTGCATCTGTGTGATCTCCCAGCTGCCGATGAACGCGTGATCAACCAGGTCCTCGAGCTGCGCATGGAGCGGGCGATCAAAATCGTCAGTCTCGTCAGGGCGATGCGCATGAAATCGAACCTGAAGGTGCGCCAGCCGCTGAAGAAGATCATCCTTCCTGTGTCGAATGAGCAGGACCGCGCCGTGATCAAGCAGATGGAGGATGTGATCCTCGAGGAAATCAACGTGAAACAAATCGAGTTTGTCACGGATGATTCCGGCATCGTCCGCAAGAAAGCGAAGCCCAACTTCCGTTCGCTCGGTCAGAAGTTCGGCAAAACGGTGCAGCCCATCGCAGCGCGTATCCGGGAATTCACGCCGCAAGAGATCAGTCAGCTCGAACGGGAAGGGACGATGACCCTCCCGATCAACGGTGTGGAGTACGCCATCGGCAAGGAAGATGTGGAGATTCTTCATGAGGATATTGAGGGGTGGATGGTGGAATCCGACGGATCGATGACAGTAGCGCTGGACACCGAGCTGGACGAAGGACTGATCGAAGAAGGCCTCGCCCGCGAGTTCGTCAACCGCGTCCAGAACATGCGGAAGGATGCGGGTCTGGAGGTCACCGATCGCATCAGGATCTACTACCGTTCGACAGAGCGTCTCACGAAGGCGCTGGCACGGCTTTCCGGCTATGTGCAGCAGGAGACCCTTGCGACTGAAGTATCGAACACACCCCCGGAAACGCTTGCTCTGGTGGAAGCAGACATTAATGGAGAGGCGGCGTCGATTGGGATCGAGAAGAGTATTGACTCTTAAGTATTAACTATACAAGTTTGCACGTTCGACAGTGGCACCCTGTTGGTATTGTCCGCTATCAGGCAAGAATCCAACAGCACTCATAACGGAGGAGATTGGACATGGCGAAGAAAACTCTATCAAAGAAGGCAGCACCCCTCAAGCCAGCGGCGAAGATCAAGGCAAAGGTCGTCGCAAAGGCGAAGCCGCCAGTGAAGGCGAAAGCAAAACCGGCACCGGCACCACCGCCCGCGCCAGCAAAAGCACCTGTCCTCCGCCGTGGGCTTTCCAAGTCTGACTTGGCTCATTTCAAGGCGCTCATCATAGAGAAGCGGAAGGAGATCCTCGAGGAACTCGAGACGCTCAAGGCGAGTATGATGGATACCCAAACCGGAGAGTACGTGACTGAGAATTCCACCTACTCTCTGCACATGGAACAGGGGACGGATACCATGGAGCGCGAGAAGACGTTCCTATTTGCCTCCCGCGAAGGAAAGTTCCTCAACTACCTCGATGATGCCCTGAAGCGAATTGAGAAAGGCGACTACGGATTCTGTCTGGATTGCAGCAGCCTGATCGACAAAGAGCGGCTCGAAGCCGTTCCTCATGCGCAGCTCTGCATCAAGTGCAAACTGAAACGCGGACGATAGTTGGCGCGATTCTTTCAATACAAGTTCCATAAAGGCTATCGGCCATGCGCGTTCTGTACCTGACGGGAATCGTTGTCCTTCTTGACCAGGTTGCGAAGCTTCTCGTCAAAGGATTCGACATACCATTCCTCAACCTCTATCACGCCGGTATCGCTCTCGGAGCAAGTTATCCGATTTTTGGCGATTTCCTGCGCCTGACATTTATCGAAAATCCCGGCATGGCGTTCGGGATTGACGTCGGTGGCAAGTTGTTCCTCACCATCTTCTCCATCTTTGCGAGCATCGGTATCTTCATCTATCTGTACAAGATCCGCGGCGAAGCGTTTGTCATCAGGCTCGCTCTCGCAATGATCCTCGGAGGCGCAATCGGAAATTTGATTGACCGCGTGTTCTATGGGGTGATCTTCGGCGAAGGTCCTCTTTTCTATGGCAAGGTAGTCGATTTCATCGACGTCGATTTCTTCAATATTGATTTCATGGGATATCACCTCAGTCGATTTCCTGTCTTCAATGTCGCGGACTCTTCAGTTTCGGTGGGCGTGGTGATGTTGCTTGTGTTCCACCGGAGCTTTACAGAATCCGAGCAGGCAGACAGGCCATTGGAACAGTCCGTCCCGGTTCCTGACGGGCTTCCTTCACCGGCATCAACCGGCCCTCAAGAACTGTCCAACAGGATTGAAGGTTCCCAAAACGCTTCTTCCTGATGCCTCTCTGAATACATGAAAAACATAGCCACCAAGGCACAAAGTCACCAAGAGGTCCACAGAATTCAAGAAACTGATCATTCTTCGTGCCTTAGGGACTTTGTGGCAGTTAATTCATCGAACACGCATGAGAAGTCGCACTCGTTTGGCAGTCTTCCCTGATATCGACGCAGAGTCTCTTCCCGACTCGAAAGAGCTCGAGAAAATCCGCCTCGTCGTTCCTCCCAAGCAGTCAAAAGAACGACTCGATGTCTACCTCACCCATCAGATCCAAAACGCTACTCGCAGCAAAGTCAGGACCGGTATTGACGCGGGATTTGTCCTGGTCAACGGGAAAAAGGTCAAGGCAAGTCATCCGGTAGCGCCGGGCGAGGTCATCGATATCACCCTGCCGCGCCCGCCTCGTGTTGACGCAAGAGGTGAGGACATTCCTCTTGACGTCGTGTTCGAAGATGATCAGCTTCTCATCGTGAACAAGCCGGCAGGAATGGTGTCGCATCCTGCATACGGCAACTATACCGGGACGCTGGTGAACGCGTTGCTCCATCACTGCAACTCTCTCTCGACCGTCAATACCGAGACGCGGCCCGGCATTGTGCACCGGCTCGACAAGGATACAACGGGACTCATGGTCGTGGCCAAGAACGACGTCGCTCACCACTTTCTCGCAGAGCAGTTCTCCCGGCGTACAATCGGGCGCGAGTACTGGGCCATCGTCTGGGGAAGGTTCCAGCAGCCGAAAGGTACTATAGAAGCGAATCTCGGGAGGAGCAAGAGGGATCGCAAGAAGGTCGCTGTCACATCAGAGGGAAAGCATGCTGTGACCGACTATCAGGTGCTCAAAGAATATGATTTCCTTACTCTTATCCGTTTGAGGCTGAGGACGGGCCGCACGCACCAGATCCGCGTCCACCTGGCACACATAGGACATCCTGTGTTCGGCGATCCGACCTACGGTGGCCGGAGTCATTCGTGGGGAGGATTGGAAGGGAAGAGAGCTCAGCAGTCGCAAAACCTTTTGAAACTCATGGGCCGGCAGGCATTACATGCAAAGACCATTGGATTCATCCATCCGACAACGAAAGAGTCCGTCAAGTTCGACTCCGATTTGCCTGAGGATATGAAGAGTGTTCTGGATCGCTTGTGAAATCAGCGCGTCAAAACTGCTCTGAAAAGCAAAACGGCGGCCGAAATCTCCGGACGCCGTCGTGCTCGCGGGAATCCCATCGCCTCAGTCTCTCTTCTTCCCACTTTCTCTCCGTCCCTGCTCAGTTCCCCGTGGACTCTCCTGTCTGATGCTCGGTGTCGGCCGTGATTGTTCGACTCTTGTCCGAGGCTGAGCAATCTCTCGTCGCTCCTGCTGTTGTGACCGCTCCGGAGTGACCACTTGCCGCTTCTGCTGCTGTGACCGTTCCGGAGCAACTACTCGCCGCTCCTGCTGTTGTGTCCGCTCCGGAATAACCACACGCCGTTCTGGTTGCTGCTGGGCCTGCTCGCGCCGCTGAAATGGGTACCGGTCTTCTCTCCGACGCTCGATCTCACGTTGCTGAACTGAAGGCGGTTTCGGCGATTCCTTCCGTATCTCAACCCGCGGGCGCTGGATACTCTCTTCGCGAGGTCGTTGTGTCTCAGGTTGCTGGACACTCTGTGGCGGTGGCTGGTTCTCTTCTCTCGTGATTCCTCGAGCACGTTCGCTTCCTCTCGGTTCAGTGGTCCTGCCCGATTCGCGCGGCGCTCGTTCGACCTTCTGCAGGTCGAGCGAAGTTCCGCGATCAGTTCGGCGCGCTTCGATTCGTTCAGGCGTCCGGACGATCGACGACCGGTCAGGACGGTACACTTCTATCCGCTCCTGATTGCGGTCCCGTATGACTCTCTCACCTACGCTGCCCGACTCCCTGACGTCGGTTCTTACGATCCGGGTATTTCCACCTCTTCGCTCCACGATTCCGCGGTCAACTCCCCGGTTGATGATTCGGTCGCCGTCGAAATCGTATCGACCTGCAGATCGTGTCGTGCCCATCAACCTTCGTGCATACTCCCTCGGCAGAACCTGGTGGATGATGGTTGGAGATGTGAAGTGACGATAGCGGACAAAACTCCAGTAATGATATGGAGCGAGCCAACGAGTCGTGAATCGGATGCCCATGTTGATGCTGAAGCTCGCATAGGGGGGCAACGGCGCCCAGCCGAGGTAGTCGTCGTTGTAGCGCCACTCAACCCAGGCAGGACCCCAAGTTCGATCCGGGACCCAAATCCAACCGTAGTAATCATCATCGTACCAGCGTCCATAATGGAAAACCGCCCATCCGAAAGGCTCGCTGGAGACCCAATACCATCCGAAATCAGTCCAGGACCAATGCCCGTTCAGGTAAGGGCGCCATCCGTATTGGACGTGTCTTGGACGCCACGCAAAGAAACCTGGGTCGACTTCCAACCATTCGCCATATGTGGAAAGCGGACCATAGAAGTACCCCGGCTCTCCGAAGGAAGCAGAAACATTGCCGGAGAGGTCCTGGGGATCGGGCGAAGCTGCGATTGCGCTCGCACCGAAAGTTCCAAAAAGTAGGATTGTTATCAGTAGGCGTTTCATGGCTCACCTCACGTTCTTCTAGTCACTTACCGAGATTGATCGTTCAAGCGGCGTGCCAGTGGAGAAATTGCGATAATGGCTTCGAAATGGTCAAATGACCAGCGATCCATGTCCTAAACGCTCGCCAAACCGTTGCCTGGAGAGTACACCTGCAACACGCTAGTCGTTCTTGATTTCAAGGGCAAAAAACGACATCTTCCTCTCACACAATGGAAGATACCGCCGATGAAGACTATTACTACACTCGCGATCAGCGTTCTTATCGTTCTTCTTGGATGCACGAAGGACGAATCGTCTACCACGGGGCCGGATCAAGCCCTGCGTGCCCCCTCAGGACTCAAGACCGTCCGGGCGGGGCGCACTGCGGTGCGACTGAGCTGGACAGACAATACTGAAACAGAAGATGGCTTCGCCATAGAACGCAGATTGGGGCAGGGTTCGTTTGCGCAGGTGCTCTTCGCTACTCCGAACGCCACGACGGCAATTGATTCCTCTGGTTTGCAGCCCGATACCTCTTACTCATATCGCGTGCGTGCCATGCGGTATTCCGAGAGGGGGGACTACTCAGAGGTGGTCACCATTCGGCTCTCACTGCCATACCCTTGATTGGTTTTGTGGGGATGGCCCTTCGCCGCTTTCGAGCTTCCGTTATCGCATCAGCCCTCATCATGCATGCTTGCAGTGGTCACTTCTAGATGCGTGGACGAAAACCCACGCTTCGCCACGAAGACCCCAAGTCACAAAGAAGAGAAAGAACTGGAGTTTTCGCGCACCTTGGTGTCTTGGTGACTTTCCTGCCCGCCCCGAAGAACTGAGATGGCAGGCGGGGTGGCGAGACTTTTCGACCGGCTCTCTACCTGCATCTGGAGGAACTGTCGATATTCTGCCCACGGTTCGCGTCATATAAAAGGAACGATGATGAAATCCCCAGGCCTTCGCACACTTTCCCTGTGGCTCTTGTGTGTTGTGTTCGCCACACCAACAGCGAGAGCGCAGTGGCAATCGATCGGGAATCTTGATTCATACACGACGGAACAAAACGGCGTAACACTCAAGTCAGGAGCGACGCTGGTTCGCGTCCTGATCCTTGCCCCGGATCTTGTACGAATCCGGGTTGCGACGGAGGGCGTGTTCCTGCCTGATCAATCGTGGGCGGTCGTGAAGAATGATTGGGCGAACGTTGCCGTTGAAGTCCGCGATTCGAACGACGAATTGCAGCTTGCTACCGGTGAACTGGTTGTGAGCATCAGGAAAAGACCTCTGAGGTTCTCGTTCCTCGACCGCCATGGAAGGCTGATCAACAAGGACGATGAAGGCCAGGGCATATCATGGAGTGGCAGGTCGGTCCGGGTCTGGAAGTCCATGCCCCAGACAGAACAATACTATGGCCTCGGCGAAAAAGCCGGTGCACTTGGTCGCAAAGACAGGCACCTGACGATGTGGAACTCCGATATCCCCGCATACAAAGCGGACACCGATCCGCTTTACCAGTCGATTCCGTTCTTCTATGGCATCAATCGGGGCAACGCATACGGGATCTTTTTCGATAACTCGTACTGGTCATCGTTCGACATGGGGAAGGAATCCCCCGATCGTTACTCTTTTGGCGCGGTCGACGGAGAAATGAACTACTATTTCTTCGCCGGGCCTTCTCCAAAGAAGGTCCTTGAGCGGTTCACGGAACTTGTCGGACGCATGCCGCTGCCGCCACGATGGGCGCTCGGATATCAGCAGTGCCGGTGGAGCTACTACCCCGAGAGCCGCGTGCGCGCACTGGCCGCTGATTTTCGCGCGAAGAAGATCCCGTGCGATGTGATCTATCTTGACATCGACTATATGGAAGGATACCGTATCTTCACGTGGAGCAAGAAGAATTTTCCCGATCCGAAGAGAATGATATCGGATCTGTCGAAGGACGGATTCAAGATCGCGACGATCGTCGATCCGGGCATCAAAGTGGACTCTTCGTACAGCGCCTTCCTTTCCGGGAGCGCCGGGAACTACTTTCTGAAATACCCCGATGGCCGGCTCTATACGGGCAAAGTCTGGCCCGGGATCTGTGCGTTTCCGGATTTCTCCGACGCGAATGCTCGCGGGTGGTGGGGGAAGAACCTCGACGCTTTGACAAGTGCTGGCGTGCGGGGATTCTGGAACGACATGAATGAGCCTTCAGTGTTCGACGTTCCGACAAAGACCGTCGACCTCGATGTAGTGCACAACGATAACGGATTGCGCACCCCTCATTCCAAGAACCACAACCTGTATGGACTGCAGATGACGCAGGCGACGTATGACGGTGCGAAAGCGCTGAGACCCAACGAGCGACCGTTCGTTCTGACCCGAGCCTCATTTGCGGGAGGTCAGCGGTACTCGGCGGCCTGGACGGGGGACAACATAGCATCGTGGGAGCATCTGCAGATGGCCGTGCCGATGATGCTGGGCCTGAGCATCTCCGGCCAGCCGTTTGTCGGTTCAGATATCGGTGGTTTCGTCGATAGTCCGGAGGGCGAGCTGTACGCCCGCTGGCTGCAGCTGGGGATTTTCTCGCCGCTGATGCGGACGCATACAGCGTGGGATACAAAGGACCAGGAGCCATGGTCGTACGGCAACGACTTTGAGGCCATCAATAAACTTTCAATAGAGCTCCGCTACCGCCTCCTCCCATACATTTACAACACGATGCACCAGGCATCGACAACGGGCATTCCGCCCCTCAGGCCGCTTGCGTTTGATTACCCCGATGATGGCAATTACACTTCTAACTCGACAGAGTTCATCTTTGGTGATGGTCTTCTCATCGCGCCGGTCTTGTGGCCGGGGGTTCGCAGCCGATCGATCACGCTCCCCGCCGGCGAGTGGTACGACTACTGGACGGGCAAGAAGCATCACGGAAGGACACGCGTTGAAGTTGAAGCAGCCATCGAACGCGTCCCGATCTTCGCGAAGGCAGGAGCGGTGATCCCGACACAGCAGGTCCTCCAGTATTCAGATCAAGCCCCGATAGATCCATTGACGGTGACAGTTTTCCTTGCCGACAGTGCCAGCTACGAATACTATGAAGATGATGGGCACAGTTTCGATTACGAAATAGGGGTGTTCGCAAAAAGATCCATCCGGCTCACCAAGAATGAGGGCAAACTACAGTTGACATTCGGTGAGGTGAGGGGAAGTTACCGTTATCCTGACCGCTCACTTGTCATTCAGATTGTGGGGGTTGAGACTCAGCCCAACGCGGTAAGCTTGTCGGGAGAGACGATACCTGCGTCGGCGGGAGCGAATTTCGGAGGGAAGCAAAAGGGGTGGACGTATGATGTTGGATCGAAAAGCGTATGGGTAAAGATACCGGATCTTCGAACGGAGCAAATCATAACCATTCGTTGAAAGGAAACACCTTGCCGGGGGTTTCTCGCTCTATCTTCATATCCCGACGATCACAGATCCTTCTCTCGCGGCGGAAGGCTCGGAAGCATCTTGCGACTTGTCGTCTGATCCTCACCGCGGTTCTTGGAGGATTTACTCGGTGATTGTTAGAACGAAAGCCGTTCCGCCGTAAGACGACCCAGCGTCCACCTGAATATCTGATGTGCCTGGAACTGATCCGGAGCCCAGTGTCCTTGGGGGTGATGACGATACTACGGTCATCGATCCGTCGTTCGCTGCAGGCATTGAAGGAGCGTGCACTGTTAGCTTCATCGGGTAAGTCGAAACCATGTTCTGAAGAGTGCTTGCCTGAAAACCGTCTGGTGAATGAACGGCACTCTGGGCGAGTGACAAATTGTGGAGAACTGACTGGGAAGTGCGGTGGACACCAAAAGTTACAGTTTGGATTGCTGAACTTGTTCGCTGGGCAAATACTGGGCTGCTGATAGCAGCCATCAAAGCCAATACTTTGAAGATCGAAGTGAGATTCTTCACGGGTCCATCCTTAGTTCGTAAGCGTGAGTGTAACAACTCGTGTCTGAGTCGGGATTTCAGATACATCTGAATTGGCTGCGAAGGTGTAGCTGATCGATTGATTCAAGTCGCTTGCTTTGCTGAGGCCTGTGACGACATCCACCGGATTCAAAGCGCCCGACAGATCAACCAATCCCGTGCTTGCGGCCTTGCTGCTCGACAATTTGACCATCAGTGTTGTACCCGCTGGCATCCTGTCATTGATGGATGCAACGATTTTCATGTTATCGAGATTCGTGGTCAGGCTATACTTCGTATTCTCATCGCTGACGGATAAGAGGTCGGATCCGGGAACTGCGTCGTTGATGATAAGAGGACTTGGATTTCC
>Ga0208045_1000075_pt1 | contig 46791 bp, 42 predicted proteins | sample PL_2010_200m_FD_184160 | JGI IMG/M metagenome (GOLD analysis project Ga0208045, IMG submission 184160) | Freshwater microbial communities from Powell Lake, British Columbia, Canada to study Microbial Dark Matter (Phase II) - PL_2010_200m... | ecosystem: Environmental > Aquatic > Freshwater >...
ATCTTATACCCTGGAGTTATAATACTTTTTGTCTTTGGTTTGCCCCTTTTGCAAAGATTAACATTTCATTATTCTATTGAAGACAAATTTTTAATCTTGAAACAGGGTATTTTTTCAAAACAGCAAAGGCATATTCCATACGGTGTAATTCAAAATCTTTTTATTAAACAAGACTTATTTGATAGGATTTTCGGCCTCGCCTCCTTAACAATTGAGAATGCTTCGCAGGGGGCCGGAGCGCTTGCTAATCTCCAGGGACAAAGAACACAAATGGAAATTGCCGGATTTATTGGAAATAAAATTAATATCCCCGGGCTTGCAAAGCAAAATGCGGAAATTTTAAAAGAGATTGTTTTGCAGAAAATGAAAGAAAATCCGATTGAAGACAGTCAATCGGGATTATAAAAACCCGGCTTTCGCCGGGTTTTTATTGTATTCGTATAAATCAGCCAAAATCTGTATAAATCAGCGTCTTACTCAAACTTTATCTTTATCCTCTTCGTTTTTTCTTTATTGGCTTTCGGCAGGGTGATTTTTAAGACTCCGTTTTTGATGCTGGCTTGCGATTTGTCGGGGTCTATTTCTTGCGGAAGAATTATTGTGCGGGAGAATCTGCCCCAATAACATTCCTGATGGATGTAGTTTTCTGTTTTTACTTTGTCTATCCTTTCACGTTTGCCGCGGATTGTTATTGATTCCGGATTGATTGAAACGTCTATGTCTTCGGGTTTGACTCCGGCGATGGCTGATTCAACTACAAGGGAAGCGGGCGTGCTGTAAACGTCAATCGCCAATTCGCCTTCGGCTTCGTCAAAAAGTTCGTCAAGCTCGTCAAGCGAGTTTTCTTCGACGAGCATTCCGGGCTCTTCAACAGTTTCTTCGGTTTTCTTTTTCGAAAACCGGCCGTTCTTTTTCGGAGCCGGCTTTTCAACTTCCATTTCAACCTCTTTTTCTTCGCTTTCTTCAAAATCGGAATTTCCGCCGTTGCCGTTCGCACCCGTTAATTTTTCAAAAAATATTTTTGTTTCGTCGTCCATTTTAATATAATCCCAATCTACGAATGTATCCGAATCTTCGAATGGCTACGAAATTATTAACTATTCGAACGTATTCGTAGATTCGAATGTGTTATTATTTTCGGATTGCTTTTGTAGATTCGGATGAATTCGCAGTTTCGGATTGCTTTAATTTCTCAAAATCCCAAAAAATGAACATCGCCACAATTGTCAGGAATATTACCGGATAAACTATGGCGTCTTCAAATGTCATTATAAGATAATTAAAAAAAGTGTGCAAGATAGTGGCTATAATAATGCCTTTCGCGATTTGTACGCCCAAAGCGGACCCGCGTTTAGCTGATAATAGCCCTTTGGCCCACCAATAGCCGACAATCGCCGAGCTTAAGGCGTGAAGCAATGTGGCGCCGACAAAGCGGATAGTGATTATTCCAAACGCTTCCGAAACTTGGGTAATACTGAGCATTATCGCCAAGTTTTCCAGCATCGCGAAGCCGAGTGCGGCGACAATCATATAAATCATTGCATCCACCGGCTCGTCGAAGAACCTGCTTTTTCTTACTACAAAATAAACCGCCAGAAATTTCAAAACTTCTTCAATTAAGGCGAAAACAAAAAGTGAAAAAGGGTTGCTGTCGGCTACTTTGTAAAAATTGAAAATATCCTGGCAAAGAAATTGAACGGCGATTACTATGAAAGTTACGAAAAATCCCGAAAGAAAAACTTTAAAAATCATTTTCTTCGGCTCGGGGTGAACGTCTTCTTTAAGAAAGAAAACAAGCCATGCGAAAGAGGGAAGAAGGCCTAATGCAAGAAATAAGATATAAGACATAAGGTTTAAGGAATAAAACATAAAAATGAGAAATAAGGCATAAGAAGTAAGACTTATGTCTTATTAATTAATCCATTAATTAGACGACCGATTTCGCGAGAAATATCAAATAAATAATTTTCTTTATCTTTAGGAATGTAGTCTAAATCAGCGGAAAGAATGATATAATATTTCACTTCTTCCAAGGAGGTTTCTGCCATATTAAAAAAGTGACGTCTGTCTTTTACGGTTCTTCGTTTTGTTCCTTCGGCCAAATTTGCGGCTATGGAAATTGTAGCTCGTAAAATTTGCGGAATTAAAATAAATTTTTCTTTTTCAGGGAATGTTTTTACCAGTTTATAAACTTCTATTACTAGTTGATGAGTTTTCTGCCACGCTATTAAATTTCTAAAAATTTCCATTTTCGTTTCTTATGTCTTATGTCTTATGTCTTACTACTACCAACTTTCGATAATTAACGCTTTTTTATTTTCTACGGGCAGATTTTGCCAAATTTCTTCGGTGATAAACGGCATAAAGGGGTGGAGGAGTTTGATTGAAGAAGCGAGAACATAGAGCAGGATTTCTTTTCCGCCGTGCCTACCGGCAGGCAGGCTGTTTTGTTTTTTGTTTTCTTCAATATAGATATCGCAAAAATCCCGCCAAAAGAAATCATAAAGGTCGTGCAACGCTTGGCCGAATTCAAAAGCGTCTGTTTGCTTAGAAACGGATTCTTTTGCGTTTTTTAACTTTTCCAATATTTGTTTATCGGCCTCGGTCAAATTTTGATTTTCAATTTGTGGCTCCGTAATTCGTAATTCGCAATCCGCAATTTGTTTTAATACAAATCTTGTTGCGTTCCAGATTTTATTACAGAACTTTTTCCCAGCCATTACGTGTTCTTCCGCCCAATGGATGTCTTGCCCGCCCATTGCTTGCCAAATCAAGCCGAAGCGGGTGGCATCGGCGCCGTATTTTTCAATTAAGGTCATAGGGTCGATTCCCGTGCCGAGCGACTTAGACATTCTTTTGCCGTCTTTGGTTAAAATTGTGGCATGTATTATTACGTCGCTGAACGGTTTTTTTCCGGTAAATTCAACTCCCGAGAAAATCATTCTTGTAACCCATAAATTGATAATGTCGCGGGCGGTTGATAAAATTTGGGTGGGATAAAATTCTTTGAAATCATTGGAGTCAGGTTTATCCGCCGTAGCTTCAGCGGAGGAGGACCAGCCGAGCGTTGCGAACGGCCAAAGCGCCGAAGAAAACCACGTGTCTAAAACATCTTCTTCGCCTTCAATCGGAACTTTGTGCCCCCACCAAATTTGCCTTGAAACGCACCAATCTTTGACGTTTTCCAGCCAGTTTAAATAAACCCCTTCCCATTTTTGCGGATGAAATTTTATTCTTCCCGATTTAACTTCATCAATTGCCATTTTCGCCAAGTTATCCATTTTAAGAAACCACTGCAGGCTGGGCAAAGGTTCTATAATGGTGTCGCAGCGGTAGCAAACGGCGACATTGTGCTTGTACGGTTCTTCTTTTTCTAAAAGCCCGAGTTCTTTAAGTTTTTCAATAACTTTTTCTCGGCATTTGGAAATTTTCAGCCCTTCGCAAATCGCGCCCGCTTCGGGGACCATTCTTCCATTTTGGCCTATGATTTTATGGATTTCTAATTTATTCCTTTCGCCGATTTCGGCGTCTATAAAGTCGTGCGCCGGAGTAACTTTAACCGCGCCCGTGCCGAAAGTAGCATCTATGGCGAAATCGGCGACAATCGGAATTTCGCGGTTCACTATGGGCAAGATAAGCGTTTTTCCGACAAGCGGTTTGTATTTTTCATCTTTTGGATTTACCGCCACCGCGGAATCTCCAAGCATTGTTTCGGGCCTGGTTGTCGCCACAATAACAAAACCCGAGCCGTCCTTAAGCGGGTATTTTATGTAATAAAGGGAAGATTCAATCTCTTTGTATTCAAGTTCAAGGTCGGAGAGGGAAGTGGCGCATCTGCTGCACCAATTAACTATTCTTTCGGCTTTATACATCCAGCCTTTTTCGTGGTAGTGGAGAAAAACTTTTTTAACGGCTTCTTGATAACCGGAGTCCATGGTGAATCGTGTCCGCGACCAGTCCATTGAAGCGCCGAGTTTTTTAAATTGGTTTAAAATGATATGTCCGTATTTTTCTTTCCACTCCCAGATTTTTTCAAGGAATTTTTCTTTGCCCAAGTCGTGCCGGCTGATACCCTGTTTTTTTAAATCTTTTTCAACCACGTTTTGTGTGGCTATGCCGGCGTGGTCGGTGCCCGGAAGCCAAAGAGTTTTATAGCCCTCCATCCTTTTTTTGCGGATTAAAATGTCTTGGATGGTCGCGTTTAAAGCGTGTCCCAGATGGAGAGAACCGGTAATGTTTGGCGGGGGAACGGTGATGGTAAAAGTTTTATCGTTGTTTGGATTGCCAGCTTGCGGTTGATGCGCCTCTGGCGCAAAATATCCCGATTTTTCCCAAAACTCGTAAATTTTTTCTTCAACGTCTTTAGGGTTATAAGGTTTATCGAATGAATTTGACATAAATTGAAAAATCAAATTTAACTTTGATATTTACATTTTAAACTTTATCTGATGCCTTCAATATAAACTTCGGTTTTGGACGGGTCGGCTTTTGTCAGGTCTATTAATTGTGAAAGGGGAGCCGTCAGCGGTTTTTTAAGGGCATTGATGTAATCTCTGGTTTTTGGATCAAGGACGCCGGACGCTGGGCTGATTTTTGATTTTTTCTGGTATTGGATAAGGGCATTTTTGGTGGCTTGGTCAAAATTGCCGTTGGCTTCGCTTGTTAAAAATCCTTCGCCTCTTAAAATCTCTTGGAGTTTTTTGACGTCGTCTCCGGTTGCACCGAGAGTTAAATCTTGTTGGAAGCTATAATAATTGGTTGCTTTTTCTCCGCCCGCCAAAAAAATGTTTTTCGGGAAATTCAGTTTGAATTGTTTTTCGGTGAAAGCCGGAGTGTTTTCAAGCTCGGTTTTTGAAGCGCTTATTTTAACGCCATTTTTATTTGCGAGAACGGCGGAAATTAAAATTTTTGATAAGGCGAACGCTTCGTTGTTTTGGGCGAAACCGGTTACTATAACTCCGCCGTCTTGCAAAGCCGAAGTCTCAATATCCCTGAGTGAAGTGTCCGGTTTGGAAAATTCATTTTTTATTTTCCAATTGATGTTGGTGGTGTCGACTGATGAAACGCTGGCGATTGAGTCGTAGGGAATATAGGCTAACTTAACGATGTAGTTTATTCCGCCGGCGTAAATCGAAGAGCTGTCGGTGATGTGGAATTCTTTGCCGTTTTTATCAAAAAGGTCAAAGTAATAATAAAAGAAATCCGCGCCGTAATTCAAATTGAGGTTTGGCAATTCAAAATAAAAAACAGTTGTTTTCTTTTCGGGGTCGGCGGAAAAATATTTGATTTGGGCTTGATTAACTTTAAAGTTGACAAGGTCTTTTATGGCGCAAGCGGGGCAGGGGCCTCCGCAATCTATTCCCGTTTCGTTTTGATTTTGAATTCTGTCGGAGCAAGTTGGCGCAGACTTAAACCACGAATTATAGGCCGAAAAGCCGATTAAAAATAAAAAAGCCGCGAAAACAGAACCGTAGACAAGTTGTTTGACTAATCTTCTTCCGCTCATTAAATAAATAATATCATAAAAAAAATAAAAAAAAAGCCGGCAAACCCTACTTTCCCGTCCGCCGAGGCAGAAAGTATCATCGGGACCGCACGCTTTCACCTGCCTGTTCGGAATGGGAAGGGGTGGGACACGCGCGGCTAAATCACCGGCTAAATACGGAGCATTAATGGGCTAGAGACGGTCGACTTATTAGTACTTCTTGGCTAGTCATTAAATCTTAAATTTCAAACTTTCAATCTTCGGCCGAAGCCGTCAATTGTCCATTATCAATCCTTGATTAAATAATGTTCACGCATTGCTGCGTTTATACCTGAAGCCTATCAACGTGGTAATCTTCCACGAGTCTGCGACGCCTAATCTTGGGAGGGGCTTCGTGCTTAGATGCTTTCAGCGCTTATCCCTTCCGAACATAGCTACCCGGCGCTTCACCTGGTGGCAAAGCCGGTAGACCAGAGGTTCGTTCAACCTGATCCTCTCGTACAAGGGTCAACTTCCCTCAAGCGTCATCGCCTGCAACAGATAGAGACCAACCTGTTTCACACATGTTTTCACTTATTACTAAGTGCATTGGACTATATCTTCACCGCGCACATAACGCTTTATGTGCTCGGGGCTAACGTATAGTCTCTACGGATTTCTTCGACTCTTTGTCTCTGTGTCGAAGTTCCCTCGGTATTGTCCCATGGGATTATTATAGGATTCCACCGATATTAGTTAGCGTGGTCCATAAAAATTACTTTCTATGGCCGCTGTGATGATGTCTTATTTTGTCTTCTTTTGCCTCGGGCTCAAACCGTCCAGACCACAAAACTTTCGTTTTATGAGCTCGACGGTCTGAACCCAGCTCGCGTGCCCTTTTAATTGGCGAACAGCCAAACGCTTCCGACCTTCTCCAGCCGGGCGCTAGGGCGAGCCGACATCGAGGTGCCGAGCGTGGTCGTCGATATGGACTCTCGGACCACACCAGCCTGTTATCCCTAGGGTAACTTTTATCCGTTATCTTCGGCCTTTCTATAAAGTGCCGTCGGGTCACTAAGTTCTACTTTCGTACCGGCGCGGCTTGTAAGCCTTGCCGTTAAGCTGGCTTGTGCCTTTACACGACGTGCGCGATTTCCATCCGCGCTTAGCCAACCTTGATAAACCCCTCCGTTACTTTTTAGGAGGGTTCCGCCCCAGAAAAACTGCCCGCCAGACACTGTTCCCGAACGTTTTTGCCGTTCAGGTTAGATTTTAAAATTTTAAAGATGGGTGTTTCATTGTTGCCTCCATGCCGCCCGAAAGCGGCACTTCGAAGGCTACCCACTACGCTACGCATCAAAATCTTAAAATCAATATCAAGCTACAGTAAAGCTCCTAGGGTCTTTTCGTCCCGTTGCAGGTATCCCGCGTCTTCACGGGAATCGCATTTTCACCGAGCTTCTCGTTGAGACAGTCCCCCAGTCGTTACGCCTTTCGTGCGCTTCAGAACTTACCTGAAAAGGAAATGCGCTCAAATATGTTATTCTGCCCAAATTCCATGATTGGACAATTCTTTATGTCGCCATAAAGTTCGGACTATATCTTCTCCGACCGTGGTCGGAGTTCGGCATATAGTCTCTGAGGATTCTAAAAATTTTATTAAAGTTTTTAGTCTTTCCTGCTGATTGTCCGCATCGATTACAAATTGTTACTTAAATTAAGTATTGTAATATGCGCGGGTATTCCAGCATATAGCCGAATTTTACTAAGGCAGGAATTCCACCTTAGAACAGTTATAGTTACTGCTGACATTGACGAGGGCTTCGGGCAGTGAGCAACTCCGCATTGCTGCGGGGACACCCCCACCTTTAACCTTCTCGCATCGGTCAGGCGTCACCCCCTATACATCCTCTTACGAGTTCGCAGGGAGCTGTGTTTTTGTTAAACAGTCGCCAGGGTACTTTTGCTGCGGCCCTGCTTGCGCAGGGCAGATCTTATCGCTAACTTACGATCGCTTTTTTGCCGAGTTCCTTAACGAGAAATCACTCGTTCCCCTCGGGCTACTCGCCCTATCCACCTGTGTCGGTTTACGGTACGAATCCATTATTTTTATCCTTAGAGGCATTTCTTGGAAATTGGCTCAATGGAATTTTCCGCCGAAGCGGAATTTTCTTTTTTTTGGGATTCGCCATTAAAGGCAGTCTGCCGGATTTGCCTAACAGACATCTTCTTTCAAGAACGCCAAACCATTAAGGCGTTTCATCTACTCAATTTCGTTCTCCCATCGGAAAATAATGGAGGGCTGGAATATTAACCAGCTGTCCATCGGCTGCGGCTTTCGCCATTGCCTTAGGATCGCCTAACCCTCCGTTGATTTTCATTGCGGAGGAAACCTAGGATTTTCGGGGTGCCGCTTTCTCAGCGGCATTCGTGGTTACTCATTCCAACATTTTCTCTTCCGGCCGCTCCAGTCGCCCTCGCGGGTCGACCTTCAGTGCTGGCCGAAATGCTCTCCTACCACTATCGTGCCTCGCTGCCGCTCGGCACTGACGCGGATAAATGCTGATTAAAGCGGATTGATGCTGATACTACTAATAATATAGTATCCGCATAAATCAGCCTAAATCCGTATAAATCAGCGTGTGCTGAACGATAGTGAGGCACGATAATCCGTGTCTTCGGTAATTTGCTTAGCCCCGGTAAATTTTCGGCGCAACCCGCCAATCGAATAGTGAGTTGTTACACACTCTTTAAAGGATGGCTACCTCTAAGCCAACCTTCTATCTGTCTCTGGCGGATCACTACCTTTAACACTTAGCAAATATTTAGGGACCTTAGACGTCGGTCAGGGCTTTTTCCCTTTCGAACATGGAGCTTAGCCCCCACGTTCTGACTACTTCTTAATAAACCGGTATTCGGAGTTTGATTGAATGATCGAACTTTCGTCCTTTACCACTCATCCAGTGCTCTACCCCCGATCTATATTACAGAAGCGCTAGTCCTAAAACTATTTCGGAGAGAACCAGCTATTACCAAACTCGATTAGCTTTTCACTCCTTACCTCAGCTCATCCAAAGATTTTGCACAATCAACTGGTTCGGACCTTCATTCCGCTTTCGCGAAACTTCATCCTGGCCAAGGCAAGCTCGTCTGGCTTCGGGTCTATTTTGCGCTGCCTAAAAACGCGCTATTAACACTCGCTTTCGCTACGCCTCCGCTCCGTAGAGCTTAGACAAGCCCAGTTAATTCAAAAAGCACGCGAAGCTAAAAGATTTTCATAAACTAATATTTAGGATAATCGATGAATATTTATCTCGGTTCAGATATTGATTTATTCTCTCGCTTCGTGAAAATAATTGCTTTTTGAATTACTGGGCAAGCAACACAAAATAACTCGTTGGATCATTCTTCAATAGGCACACGGTCGCCCCCAATGCTACGCATTGGAAACTCCAATTATCAATTACCAATTTTCAAATTCCAACGAAAATTAATTCATTGAAAATTTATTGAAAATTGAATTTTGAAAATTGAAAATTCCAGTGCGGAGCACTGTGACGGGCTTCCGTTCCTTGTAAACGTATGGTTTCAGGTTCTATTTCATCGGCCTCGCCGGCCTGCTTTTCACCTTTCCCTCACGGTACTAGTTCACTATCGATCATCAAACGTGTTTAGCCTTGCCAGATAGTGCTGGCGGATTCCTCCGAAGCTTGCTGTCTTCGAAGTACTCAAGAACAAAGAAATTGGTTTTTTCGTTTTCGCCTACGAGGCTATCACTCGCTATGGCCCCGCTTTCCAGCGGATTCGGCTAACAAAAAAATTTGTAACCAATTTTTCGCAAATCGCGTAGCCCTTATTCAGAGCTTCGCGATTGGCAAAAGTATCTAAGTCTTACAACCCCCAATCGCATCGCGCTTCGCACGATGCTCAAAATCAAAAATCAAAATGCAAAAATCAAAATTATTGTATCAATAAAATTTTTGAAAGAAATTTTATGGATTTCCTTAATTTTGAACTTTGATATTTGAATTTTAAATTTAGCATCACACGCAGTGTGATGCGATCAGGTTTGGGCTATATCCCTTTTCACTCGCCGCTACTAAGGGAATAAATGTTTTTTTCTTTTCCTCCGCTTACTGAGATGTTTCACTTCAGCGGGTACGCATCGTACTAATTTATATAGTACGATAATGCGGGTTTACCACATTGGGTTTCCCCATTCGGAAATCTCCGGATCATAGGTTGCTAAGCGCCTCCCCGAAGCTTATCGCAGCCACGCCACGTCCTTCATCGCCATTTGATGTCAAGGCATCCACCATACGCTCTTAATTTTGTCTCTAACCCATTAATGCTCCTTATTTTGTTTTCAATGAATCTGTCAATCGGAATTTCCGAGTTAAACATAACATCCGAAGAACAAAAAATCCGCCTATGGCGGACCTCAAAATCGACAAAACAAATTCGTCGATCTTCAGCCGCCGTTTGTTATGTTGTTTATGAATTTCATCATGTTCAACGTAATTATATATATCCGCATAGGCTTGTCAATGCCCTTTTGGGGATAAAAAGAGGGAGGGGATTATAAGGAATTTAATCAATACAATCTCTCATTAATTCATCAATATCTTCTTTCTTGTACGCTCTATAGCCTTTATCCCAAACGGATTCTCTAAATGATGTTGTGCTGCTTAAAAAGGCGACTTTATCTTTTGGTAATTTAGCTTTGTCTATGAATAAATCCGCAATTCCTCCGAGAGAGTCCGCTATATAAAAATCAAAAGGATTTTTTTCCAAAAAATCGACAATTTTATCTTCAGTGAGGACGAAACAATTTTCAATTTTTGAAGCAATTTCTTCATAAGAAATATCAAGAAGATCCGTCAATTTTCCCTTAGTATAATTTTTATCTTTGGAAAAAAATAAAAAATATATTTCTCTTTCAGGGGAAAATAAGGGTTGGTAATATTTTATATCATTCGAATTATCTTCTATGATAAGAATTTTTTTAAGCATAATAAAAGTTATATTGGGTTAAGGCTGGAAAATTTTTAATCTTTGGGGTGCCGTCGTAGAGGATGTTAGAACTGTATTTGAGGAAACGAACGATACGAGTATTTATATTCCCGTTTTCTACCATCTATAGATATGCACAGCTATATACATAGCGAGCATCCCAAGTGCAAAGCCGATACAAACCAAACCAAACGTCTGGAAACGTATCATGTCGTTTAGAAACCAGAAGACACCTAGGATAACCACCCATACAACGGCAACCGCAATCACATATACATATAAAGGTTTTTTATCTGGCATAGAAAAAGTATACCATGTTAGAACTAAAAAATCATTACTAAATAAAGGCATTATTGAGAAAACTATCGCTGGGTGCCTAGAGGGAATTGAACCCTCGATACCGCTTCCACAGAGCGGAGTTTTACCATTAAACTATAGGCACCATAATTTGAATTTTCAATTCTCAATTTACAATTATCAATCAAGTATTAATATAACAATTTTCAAACATTTGATAATTAAACTATTTGAAAATTTATTGAAAATTGGTCATTGGAAATTGAACATTTTAAATCTGTGCCGCGGGGGTGAATCGAACACCCGACGCCTTCCTCTTCAGGGAAGCGCTCCACCACTGAGCTACCGCGGCATTTGTTTTTAAATTTTACATATAAAACAAAAACATGCAACGTTTTTATTTTGTCTCCCCGGGAGGAATCGAACCTCCATTTAAGGATTAGAAGTCCCTCGTTCTATCCGTTGAACTACAGGGAGATATTTTAAAATAATCAATCAACCCCAATTTCCAACCCACTATTTTCCTAAAAAGTTTTTTATCATTCACGATAATCGCGCAGGTTCCATTATATAGAATATTTCTTCTATATTTTAACGTTGTAGGTTTGATATAAATCTTATGAAATTGGCTTTTGGGGATTTTGGTGACTTCCGACCAATATTTTATTACATTTTTTCTCAAATGTAAATTATGTACGTGTAGCGCTATTCTAAACTTTTTTTCCGGTACTTTACAAACTTCTCGGAACCATCTCATCATTAAAGATATCATATCCGCGTCGGAATTAGTAAATTTAACCCTTTCAAGATTATTTTTATCACCCTCTGCCCAATACAAAGATAAACAACTTAGAAACAGACCCTTTCCTAAGAAAGAAGAGAATTCCTTTTTACCGCTTTCAATAATTATCTTGGTTTGTTCTATTCTTTTATTTTGTTTTGCCCTGGCGGCTGCGTATCGCGATATTTCCCGTCCCTTTAACATTTTTTCTTGCTGTTCTTGAGTTAGTTCAATATCTTTTAACCATCTACTTAGAGTAGATTTTGATACTTCAATGTTCCGTTTAATAAAAGAATAGCTTAATCCTTTTTTGCGAAATTTTATCGCTTTGATTTTTTCGCTTAGTTTCATTATTAAATTATAGTATTATGCTTTATTTGAGTCAATAGTGAGGGTTCTTTTTTAATAGCGATTGATTTATGATTGTTTATTTAATATAATTTAATTATGAAAAAGGCAAAAGACAAGTCCGCTAAGACACGGATACACACGGACTATACACGGACTAAAACGGAAAATAAACAAATAGAACAAAATCCGGTTGAATCGGCGTCCGGTTCAAATAAGTCAGTGTTAGGTCCGCAAAAGTCCGTGTCTATAGAGTGGCAGGCGCCGGAATTTGAATACAGAGAAAAGGACGTTTCATGGTACTGGATGGGCTTGATAATCGCGATTTGTTTATTGGCGTTTTCGGTATGGCAGAAAAATTTTCTATTCGCGGTTTTCACCGTAATCGCTTATCTCGCGGTTGTCTATTCCGCCGGGCAAAAGCCGGCAGTTTGGAAATTTACGCTTAACGAAAAAGGTGTTGAAATAGACCCAATGAAAGGCAAGTCAATCGCTTCAAGACTTTATAAGTACGAAGAAATCGCAGGTTTTGACATCTGGGAAAAAGAATTGGTTTTGAAAACAAAGAAAAAAATCTCGCCGTACTTAAAAATGATTTTCCCGGCGGAGAAAGAAAAAGAGATTAAAGAATTTTTGGTTAAACATATTCCCGAAGAAGAATACGATGCTTCAATTTCCGATTCATTTTCAAAATTGATAGGGTTCTGATGTTAAATTCCAAATAACAAATTACAAATCACAAACAATACTCGAATTCAAATAGTTAAAATCCGAAACGTTTTGAATTTTAGCAATTAGAATTTGTTTGTAATTTGGTGCTTGGGATTTGTAATTTTTAGAGTCTGCCCTCATAGTTCAATGGACAGAACGCTAGCTTGCGGAGCTTGCGATGTAGGTTCGATTCCTACTGAGGGCACGAAGTAGTATTTAGTAGATAGTATTTTGTATTCAGGAAAAATTTATGGCTAACAATAATATTGAAATTGAAATTCAGGTTAATGTTGAAAATCCCAAGCCGTTGATAGAATTTTTAGAGAAGAGCGGCAATTTTCAATCAGAAAAACATCAAGTAGATGAATATTTTTCTCCGGCTCACAGGGATTTTCTCGGAGTTAGACCGGCAAAAGAATGGTTGCGACTTCGGGATGCCGACGGAAAATATTCCATAAACTACAAAAATTGGCATTTTGATGAAAATGGAAAGAGCCATCATTGTGATGAATTTGAAACTAAAATTGAGAGCATAGACCAAGCCAGAAAAATTTTTTCGGCTCTTAATTTTAAATCTTTAGTCGTGGTTGATAAATTGAGAAAAATTTGGGCATATAAAGATTATGAGGTTGCGACAGATTCTGTTAGAAGTTTGGGCGATTTCGTAGAAATTGAATACATTGGTAAAGATGAGAGTATAGACCCCAAAAAAGTAACAGAAGAAATGGTTGAATTCCTTAAAAAAGTTGGCTGCGGAAAAATAACAAGGAACTATGTTGGCTATCCTTTCCTTATGCTTTTCCCGGAAGAAGCTAAGTATGAAATACAATAGTTTCGTAAGTTTTTAAATCACGCTTAAATTTTGTGAATACTAAGAAAATAATATTTTTTGATGGCGATGGTACAACTTGGTACCCAAAGGCCACGAAACGTAAAATCGTCCCTCATTGGATATACTCCGATAAAAAAATTGGAGATAAATACTTTAAACATTTAGTTTTAACGCCATCCGCGTTAGCTACCCTTAAGAAGCTTAAGAAGCTAGGCATAATTTTGGTTTTGCTTTCAACGCATCCGCATCCGCCAAAAGAGGCTGACATATTATTAAAAGAGAAAGTAAAACATCTAAAATTGGAAAAGCTATTTGATGAATTTTATTCCTCCAGAGACTATCCCGGAGGCAAAGGAGAATTGATTGTTAAGATATTGAAGAAAAAGCATATTCCCAAATCTAACGCGTTAATGATAGGCGATAGCTATAGATATGATTATTTATCGGCTAAAAAAGTTGGCGTAGATGTATTTCTTATAGAATCTGAATATCTGGCATTGAAAGGCAGAAGGGTAAAAAAAGTTATTAAAGAATTAAAAGATATAGTTGAAATCTTATCTTAAATCGGCAGAAATGCCGGTTTTTGTTTACTCTTTACTTTTGGACTTGAATATGCCATCCTTAAGCATTATCGAAATCATATATCCGGTAGCCCCCGCCACGAGAGTGTTGTGGCAAACGCACATTAACAGAAAGAAAAGGAGGTAGTTATGACAAAGAGTAGCAGTGGTGACTACGAGAATGTTAAGACCGAGATTGAGGAGGTGGAGATTCGGGTGGTAACAGGCACTTCCCCCGTTGTCCCAGTCGAGGTCGTCGAGGTCTTTCTGGGTTTCGCACGGAAGTTCGTGGGAAACAAGGAAAAAATCGCTTTGATGACCAAGGACAACAAAGAGTTAAAAGATAAGGTCATCCTGTATGTGGAGGCCATGCCTGGGTTTCGGGGGATTCGCTCTGGCCCTGATGACCTCGGACTCCTAGTGGTGCGGAAAGAGGAGGTCTTCTGGGATCAGGAGCTTCTCAAGGCTTCTCTTGGTACAGTATATCCGGCACTCGTGGCGGAAGAAGTGGTGGCTACGGTTATCATCCCGCCAGGAGTGTTCTCGGAAGAGAAACTTCGGGAAGGTCTCGAACAGCTCTTGAAAAAGGGTGGCGTCCCTCCGGACGACATCCCAAAGCTTCTCGAAACCAATACTACACTTCGCATCGATGTCGAGAAGCTCGATGAGCTTATTGAGGCCAAACGCGTGAAGCTTCTGCCAGGCACGAAGGAAGTCGAGATTGGATGGACGATCGACGCCGAAAGACTCAAGACATCCCAGAAGTTGAAAGGTAAAAAGAAGGCTGCGGCTTGAGGTGCTCGTCGTATCAACGGTAAATAACCCGCCTAAGTAGCAATAGCAAATTATGAACGGCGGGTTTTTTCTTTTTCTGAGTTATCAACATTGATTTTCATTTTCATATGTTGTAAAAAGATAGTAGTCGGAAATTTTATAAAAATATGATTTTACTCAATTTGAAATGGAAGAACAAAAAATGAATTTCGGCGTTCACCTCACCATCGACGGCTACGGAGGCGACAAAGAAAAACTTAACAATTTTGAATTGGTTTATAATATTCTGAATAATTTACCGGAAGAAATAATGATACATAAATTAATGCCGCCTTATGTTGTCATCGCGCCGGCAATCACCGAAAAAGACCAAGGGGGAATTTCGGGTTTTGTAATGATAGCCGAAAGCCACATCAGCATCCATACATTTCCGGAAAAAGGATTTGTGAGCGCCGATGTTTATACTTGCCGGAACGACATGAATAAAGAAAAAATCTTGAATTATTTTAAAGAAGCCTTTTCCCTAAAAGAGCTTGAAACAAATTTCATAGAAAAGGGAAAGAATTTTCTAAAACAAACCGCCGCTTAACAAAACACGACGGTTTTTTATTTTCTGTTATGGCAGTATAATCAATAAATGATCCCGGCTAAAATTTTATTAAATGAACCTCTTATTAATGTTCACGGCGTCGGCCCGAAATTCGCCGAACGCCTTGGAAAATTCGGCATTAAAACCGTAAGGGATTTGCTTTGGCATTTTCCTTTCCGCTACGACGACTTTTCAAGTATTTCAAAAATCGCCGATTTGAAAATTGGCCAAATCGCCACAATCTCGGGCGTGATTTCCGAAATAAAACCTCATTACACATGGAAAAAGAAAATGTTTATAATTGAGGCTCTGGTCACAGACGACAGCGGGAGTATTAAGGCGATTTGGTTTAATCAAAGATTTCTGCTTACAATTTTAAAAAAAGGGAAACTGGTTAATTTGGCGGGCAAGATTATTGAAACCGCCAAGGGCGGAATTTGTTTGTCGCATCCCACCTACGAACTCATTACACAGACCGAAGCGGATCAGACACGGAATAAAGCGGACAAGGTAGAAAAATCTTCCAAGCTTTTGCATGAAGATATAACTTATGAAATACGAGGAGCTATATTTGAAGTAAAAAAACAACTGGGATTAGGGCAAAAAGAAGTTATCTATCAAAAAGCGATAGAAGAAGAATTTATAAAAAGAAAATTATCATATGAAAAAGAGAAACAGATAAATATTGAATACAACGATAAGAAAATAGGAACCTATAGGCCAGACTTCGTTGTTGACGGGAAGGTTATATTAGAGATAAAAGCCCTGCCTTATATTGGTAAATTTGAAAAGCAACAAGTGTGGCATTATTTAAAGAGCGCGAATTATGATTTGGCATTATTGGCAAATTTTGGGAAAGAAGGTGTTGATATAGAAAGAATTATTTATGGTCCGCACGAGTCCGTGTCCAGTCCGAATGAGTCCGTGTCTTTGAAACATACGGGTAGGTTAGTGCCGGTTTACCCGGAAACAAAAAGGCTTACTTCAAAAGCGTTCAGATATTTAATGAAACCGCTTCTTGAAAGCGTTGAAAAAATAAATGACCCGATTCCCGAAGAAATTTTGAAAAGTTCGGGCTTTCCCGAAATAAATAAAGCGCTTTCAAAAATTCATTTTCCGGAAACGCTTGAAGAAGCGCAAAAAGCGAAAAGAAGATTCGCTTTTGAAGATTTGTTTTTATTACAATTGGCGAATTTGCGTCAGCGCTTGAAGCTTTCAAAAGAAAAAGCCCAGGCTTTTGAAGTTGACGTTGAAAGAGTTGAAAAAATAATTTTAGAATTGCCATTTTCTTCAACCGAAAGCCAAAAGTCTTCATTGTGGGAAATTCTGGAAGATATAAAAAAACCTCATCCAATGAATCGTTTGCTTCAAGGTGACGTGGGCTCGGGCAAAACAATCGTGGCGGCAATAGTGAGTTTAATTGTGGCGGAAAGCGGCAGCCAAGCGGCTTTTATGGCGCCGACAGAAGTTTTGGCTCGCCAGCATTTTCAGACTTTTAAAAAGTTTTTTAAAGATTTTACCGGCGGCGTCGCGTTAATTGTTTCTTCGGAAGCGCGGATTTTTTACGGCGATGATTTAGAAAGCGAAATCAAAAAACCGGATTTAATAAAAAAAATTTCTTCGGGCAAAATTAAAATAGTCATCGGTACGCACGCGCTTATCCAAAAGAGCGTTAAGTTTAAAGAATTGGCGATGATAGTCGTTGATGAACAGCACAGATTTGGCGTAAGGCAGCGCGGGCAATTGGCAGACCAAAGCCCGGAATGCTTGCCTCACTTTCTTTCAATGTCAGCTACTCCGATACCTAGAACGCTTTCTCTTACGGTTTTCGGCGATTTGGATTTATCTATTATAAATGAGCTTCCGAAGGGTAGAAAAGAAATTATCACAAAAATCGTTTCACCTGCGAATCGCGACAAGGCATACGCTTTCATCCGCGGACAGGTTAAAAAAGGAAGACAGGCATTCGTGATTTGTCCGAGAATTGACATCCCGCAGACCGACACGGACGACACACGGACTAAAACGGAAATTCCGTATGAGTCTGTGTTAAGTCCGCGAAAGTCCGTGTTAATGTGGGAAACAAAGGCGGCGAAGGAAGAATATGAAAAACTTTCAAAAAAAGTTTTCCCCGATTTGCGGGTAGGTCTGCTTCACGGAAAATTAAAAGCGAAAGAAAAATCAGAAATGATGGGGAATTTCAAAAATGGGGAAATAGACGTTTTGGTTTCTACTTCTGTAGTTGAAGTTGGCGTGGATATTCCGAATGCCACGATTATGATGATAGAAGGTTCGGAAAGGTTTGGACTTGCCCAACTTTACCAGTTTCGCGGCCGGGTGGGCAGGGGAGAACACCAGTCTTTTTGTTTTTTATTTTCCGAGTCTTCAGGCCAAGCGACCTTAAATCGCCTTAATTCTTTAATTGAAGCGAAAAGCGGATTTGAGCTTGCAGAAAAAGATTTGGCAATCAGAGGCCCCGGAGAATTTTTAGGCCAGTCGCAAACCGGCTTGCCGGATTTAGCGATGAAATCAATTCAAGATCCGGAACTTGTAAAAACTGCTCGTGAAGCCGCTGAAAAAACTTTGAAAAACGACCCGGAATTATTAAATAACTCCGCATTGCTTTCAAGAGTTGAAGGTTTTGCCAAAGAAATTCATTTAGAGTAAACCCCGTAGAGCAACGGCGATTTCTTCGCCCAATTTTTCTTGTGTTGATATATCCGATTATTGATTTATAATAAATACAATGATTTGCCTTGGGGCAATAGCGAAGTTTAAAATTGCTATCGTCGTTGTCATACGGGGTAGAATATTCATATGGACGACTTTTTTTCTTTTGACCTGAATTTTAAGAGGATTTGTTTTGCGGTTATGGTCGGCTTTTTCATAATCGCGTTTTCGTGCTTTGTACTGTGGTCTATATGCATTTATTTGCCAAGATTGGAAAGAATTAAAGAAGCGAAAGAATCAAATGAATTCGTAAAAGAATTTTACGCAAAAAAAGGATTACCGGTGCCGGGATACATAAACTCCGAAGAATTTTAAAATTGTTTTTTTGTAATTTAAGCCCGTAAAAAAATTCGTAAAAACTCCTAAAAGCTCTTGGGCTCTTAAACCCTTAGCCCCTTGGTCTTGCCGAGGCAAAACCAAAGGTTTTTTATAAAATATAATTTGATATAATTTAAAACAATGGAAAAATTTTCCGAAAAAGTCTTAAAAATAGTTGCTAAAATTCCCAAGGGTAAAGTTTTAACGTATAAAAAAGTGGCGGGAATGGCGGGAAAGCCGAAAGCCTACCGCACGATAGGCAATATCTTAAATAAGAATTATAATTCTAAAATTCCATGCCACAGGGTAATTCGTTCCGACGGTAGTTTAGGCGGATACAATAAAGGTAAAAAATTAAAGAAAATATTATTACAAAAAGAAGTTAAATTTTATAAATCCGTATAAATCAGCGTTATATGAAAATACAAAACATTCTCGAAGCAAAAAATTTAAACGTTTCTTTCGGTAAAGAAAAAATAATTGAGAATTTGAGCTTTGACTTAAAAGTCGGAGAAAACTTGGTTATTTTGGGGCCGAACGGCGCGGGCAAGACCGTGCTTTTAAAAACCCTACTCGGAATATATCCATACAACGGAGAAATAAAATGGAAAGAAAATGTGAAAATCGGCTATGTGCCGCAGAAATTTCTACTGGAAAAAACCGTGCCTTCGACGGTTGAAGAATTTTTTAAATTTAGGCCCCGTCAGTCGGGCGGAAAAATTTCCGGCGAGGAAATAGTTAAAGCGATAAATTCCGTCGGCATAAAAGATAACTCCATTTTAAGAAAGAAAATAGGGGAAATTTCTTCGGGTCAGCTCCAGCGAGTTCTTATTGCTTGGGCTTTGATTGATAACCCAGAAGTTTTAATTTTTGACGAACCGACCGCCGGCATAGACATTGAAGGCGAAGAAACGATTTATAATCTTTTGAGCGAAATAGAGAAAGAAAAGAATTTAACGATTATTATGGTAACTCACGATTTAAGCGTAGTCCATAAAATTGCCGATTCGGTTCTTTGTTTGAACAGAAGATTTTTCTGTTACGGCGTGCCGCAGAAAGTTTTAAATTCTGAAAATTTCCGCAAATTGTACGGCGAAGAAATAAAAATTTATAAACATGAGCATCACTAAACAAATCTTTTCCACGCCAGCGTTCTCCGCTCGGATAAATTGTATTCGCTCAAACGCGAAAAATCGACGGAAAATAGCGAACTCAACCTTCGTCCCGCTAAAGCGGGACTTCGGGATTCGGACAGCGCGATTTTCCCGGTTTTTCGATTTTCGCTCATCAATTTACCCGCTTCGACTCCGCTTTGACGAAGTCGAAGCGAGGCGAGTAACCTCGCTCCAAAATGCTGGCTACAGAAAAGATTTATTTATGCGTATAATTTAAAAAATATATTATTACCTTTGAGCTATTGCGTAGGAGTAATCATAAATAAATGAGTAAGACGAAAATTTTCCGAAACGCAAAAATTAGGTCGGAAAATCCCGAAGGGAGGAACGGGCACCAAATTTTTGCCGGAAAATTAAGCCGAACGAATATTATTTATTTACGCCGGAGCACAGCGAGAAGGGAATAATATATTTTATAATAATGTTATGGAAACAAGTTTATACAGTTTAATAACGGCGATTTTTGTGGGCGGAGCCGCCGGATACGTCGGTTCTTTAATGCTTACCAAAAGAATGGCGCTTGTCGGCGACGCTTTCGGCCACGTGGCTTTGCCCGGAATGGGTTTGGCTTTGCTTTTTGGTTTAAATGTTTCTTTGGGCGCTTTTGTCTTTCTTTTTCTCGGCGTTTTAGCGGTTTGGTTTTTAGAGCCGAAAACGCAACTGCCCGCGGAAACTTTGGTTGGAATAATTTTCGTTTTAAGTTTGGCTGTGGGATTTTTAATAACTCCCCAGCCCGAATTGCTTGAAGCGCTTTTCGGCGACATTTCAAAAGTTTCTTTTTGGGGCACCGTTGTTTCGGCGGTGGCGAGTGTTTTAATCGGTTTAACAATTTGGAGAATTTATCCCAAAATCACGTTGGGTTCAATTTCCGAAGATATCGCGGCGGCGAATAAAATAAACGTTAAAAAATATAATTTTATTTATCTTTTAATGGTGGCGGTTGTGGTGGCTTTGGGAGTGAAAATAGTCGGTTCGCTTTTGGCCGGCGCTTTGGTGATTGTTCCGGCCGCGGCGGCGAGAATGGTTAGCGCTAATCTCCGCCAATACGCCGCGTTTTCGGCCGGTTTTGGAATTTTAAGCTGTATTTTTGGAATTTTATTGGCGCAAGCCGTTAATTTTCCCGCTGGACCGATTATTATTTTGGTATGTTCGTTTTTCTTTTTAATCGCTTTGGTTTTTAAAAATGGTTAGTAAAGAAATTGACAAAAAAATAATCCAAACGCTTGTCAATGGTGGTATCGGCGTTTTGGCGACAGATACTCTTTACGGTTTAGTCGGTTCGGCATTGTCTAAAAAAGCGGTTGAAAAAATTTATAAATTAAGGCACAGGGATTCAAAAAAGCCATTGATTATTTTAATAAGTTCTTTGGACGATTTGAAATTATTTAATATTAAAATTAGCGCTGAAATAAAAAAACAATTATTAAAATTTTGGCCGGGGAAAGTAAGCATTATTTTTTCGTGTCCGGCTAAAAAATTTCAATATCTCCATCGTGGAACAAAAACCCTAGCTTTTCGCTTGCCCGCCGGAGCTTTAGCGAAGGAGGGTTTGCCCAATAAGAAATCTTTAATAAGTTTGCTTAAAAAAACCGGCTTACTGGTCGCGCCGAGCGCCAATTTGAAAGGCGAGCTTCCGGCGAAAACAATAAAAGAGGCCAAGAAATATTTCGGCGATAAAATTGATTTTTACGTTGACAGCGGAAAAGTTAGCGGTAAACCCTCAACTTTAATCAAGATTGAAAACAGTAAAATTATTGTTTTGCGCAAAGGCGCGGTGAAAATATAAAAATTTGGTATAATAAATAGATGGGGAAATCAGTTTTAATAATTGCAGTTTTAATAGTGGCTATTGGGTTAGTTGTTTTTGATTTAAGGCTTTTAAATAGTGATGAAGATACTTGGCTTTGCCAGAACGGTGAATGGATTAAACATGGTAACCCTTCAAGCCCGGCGCCAGCCGAAGGCTGTGGCAGCGCGGTAAGTAATTTTAATGAGTGCGTAGCCGCAGGCTATTCAATTTTGGAAAGTTATCCAAGCCAATGCGTGACGCCAAACGGCGAAAAATTCCTTGAAGATATCGGCAATGAATTGGAAAAAGAGGATTTGATAAAAATAGATAACCCTCGCCCCAATCAAACAATTAAAAGCCCTATTATTATAAAAGGGCAGGCAAAGGGAAATTGGTTTTTTGAGGCGAGCTTTCCGATTAAACTATTCGATACCAATGGCAATCAATTAGGAACGGCAATAGCTCAGGCCAATCCGCCAGCTGGCGGAGATTGGATGACAACCGATTTCGTGCCTTTTAAGGCGACTTTGGAATTCACGAACCCGGCGACGGATACGGGAAATTTGATTTTAGAAAAAGACAATCCTTCGGGTTTGCCGCAAAACGCCGACCAATTGCGAGTTCCAGTAAAATTTGAAGCCTTCGCCAAATCAATTGTCGTGAAAGCATATTTTAATAATTCCAAAATGGATCCCGAGGCTTCTTGTAATACAGTTTTTCCGGTTGATAAAATTATTTTTAAGACTTCGGCTCCCGCCCGCGCCGCGCTGGAAGAATTATTAAAAGGCCCAACCAAACAAGAAAAAGCGGAAGGTTTTTTTACGAGCATTAATCCGGGCGTGAAAATCGAAAAACTTACAATTGAAAATAATACGGCAAGGGTTGAATTTGACGAACAGTTGGAATTTCAGGTAGGCGGCTCTTGTCGGGTTTCCGCCATAAGAGCGCAGATTGTTGAAACTTTAAAACAATTTTCCACGGTTAAAGATGTTGTTATCTCAATTAACGGCAGAACGAAAGATATCCTTCAGCCGTAAACGGGCTTATTAAATCGGGGGATAACTTAGCGCTTGACAGGCGTCAGTTTTTTGCGGTATTGTTGTATTACCTAGGGGGGAGGTATTATGATAAAATAAAATATCAAAAATTAAAAATCAAAAATAATATGGAACAAAATAAAGAAACAAGGGAAATATTAACGGCTTTGAAAAAGGCGCAGAGTCATCTGGGTAATGTGATAAACATGGTTGAAGGCAAAAAATATTGTATTGACATTCTCCAGCAGAATTTAGCGGTTACCGGACTTTTGAAATCCGCTAACGTTAAGTTGTTAAAGCATCATTTAAAAACTTGTTTTACCAAAGCGATGCGTGGTACGAACGAGAAGCAGAAAAATAAAATGATTGAAGAAATATTAAAAATTAAAAACTTTACGTAAATGAAATATGAAAAAATATCAAAACATAATTTTAATTTTGATAGCCGTTTCCGCGGTTTTTGGCTTGATATGGCTTTCCAGACCGTCAAATGATAGCGGGAATAATTCCGAAGCGGTTTCAGCGGGCGGGGGGATTCTTTCCGCTCAAGAACAGTCGTTTGATTTCGGTTCAATCTCAATGGCTAAGGGAAAAGTTTCGCATTCTTTTAAGGTGAAAAATACAGGTACCGGGCCTATGGAAATAAATAAAATTTATACGTCTTGTATGTGTACGGTAGCTTCTTTAATAAAAGACGGCGATGAAATCGGACCGTTTGGAATGCAGGGCATGGGAATTATTCCTAATATAAAAGAAAAATTGGAACAAGGGCAAGAAACGGAAATTTTGGTTGTTTTTGACCCCGCGGCGCATGGCCCGGCGGGAATAGGAAGAATAAGCAGAGCGGTTTCAGTTGAAAATTCGGGTGGAAAATTAGATTTGTACATTGAGGCGAATGTTACTCCGTAATTTTATTAATTTTTTTAAACATGAAAGAAAATTTTAAAAAATTTAACAGTATAATTGTTTCAATTATATTGGTTCTTTTATTAATTGCCACCGTAATTTTTGTTTATAAAATTGGATTTCAGGATTTGCTTGCCAAGCAGAATAAAACTGCTGATTCAGTAGCTAATGTTGATAATGATTCTGGCAGCTCCAATTTGGCGAATTTACAGGAACAAATTATTCCGTCTCAGGGCGTGGAATTGCCGGTTAAATGGGGCGACTTAGGAAAAAGGATGGCGGACGCGGGCGTAATAGATAAAAATAAATTTGAAGAGTTGTATTTACAAAGAGACGGGTTTAGTGAGGCGGATAAGAAAATGATTGAAGCGGAGGGCAATGGTAACATAATAATCAATTCTCAAAATTCCGGATTGATTCTTAATTTATTATGGGCGCTTGGCTTGGGAAATGAAAATAGAGTTTTGGAAACAGGTCCAATGAAAGACCCTAAATATGGAGGCGCTGAAGGGTTCGCTTCAACCGGCGGTTGGACGCTGGCAAAAGGCGACACGATGAATCATTATAGCGGGCATCAATTTGTTGTTTTAACGGACGAACAGCAAAGGCTTGTAGAAGGAGTGGCGAAAAATATTTATAGGCCTTGTTGCGGAAATTCAACTTATTTTCCAGACTGCAACCATGGTATGGCAATGCTCGGATTTTTAGAATTGGCGGCTTCCCAAGGATTTAGCGAGAATGCGCTTTATCAAATGGCACTGGTGTTGAATTCGTATTGGTTTTCCGATAATTATTTGACAATAGCCCAATATTTTGAAAATAAAGGCATTGATTGGGATAAAGTGGGCGCCAAGGAAGTTTTAGGTTTAAATTTTTCAAGCGTTTCGGGATATCAGAAAATTTTAACTCAAATTCAGCCAAAGAGCGGTGGCTCCGGCGGAAGTTGCGGAGTATAATAAGATTTAAATGGATCATAAAGAGCATAAAAGTTGCTGCGAACATCGCATTGAAGAAAATTTGAAAAAAATAACCGCCGGCGAATCCGCCGGGGTTATTTATATTTGTCCGATGCATCCTCAAGTCAGAAAGAGCGAATCGGGACGCTGTCCTGCATGCGGAATGGAGCTTATTCCCGAAAAGAAAAAAGAAGGCGGTGAACATGACATGCAGAAAATTAGCCATGCCGACCATGAAGCCGCCATGACCAATCCGCAAATTGCCAAAGCAATGGAGGCCGATATGCGCCGCCGGTTTTTAATTTCGCTTTTGCTTTCTTTGCCGATATTTTTTTATTCCCCGGTTGGAATAAATTTTTTCAAAATTAATTTACCGGCTCCAATTCCGGTGAATTGGATTTTGTTCATTTTAACGACGCCGATTGTTTTTTGGACCGGCTCAATTTTTATTACCGGCACGTATTATTCTTTAAGGGCGAAAAAATTAAACATGGCGGTTCTTATCGCCACCGGCGTTTTAGCGGCTTATCTTTTCAGTGTTTTTCTCACGCTCACCGTGGGAGGAGAAACATTTTACGAGGCCGCGGCTTTGCTGGTAACTTTTGTTTTATTCGGCCATTGGATGGAGATGCGTTCTCGTAGAGGCACTTCAGACGCGCTTAGGGCGCTTTTCGATTTAGTTCCTCCGCAGGCGAAAATTATTCGCGACGGAAAAGAAATTTCCGTTTTAAGCGCCGAGATAGCGCACGGAGACATTGTTGTTTTGAGGCCCGGCGACAAAGCGCCGGTTGACGGCGAAATTATTGAAGGCGAAAGTTCCGTAGATGAATCTTTGGTAACGGGTGAATCAATGCCGGTTGCCAAGAGCGTCGGCGGAAAAATCGTTGGTGGTTCAGTAAATCAGACAGGCGTTATTAAATTTAAAGCGATGCAAGTTGGTTCGGAAACCGTATTGGCGCAAATTATCAAAATGGTTGAAACCGCGCAGAATTCCAAAGCGCCGGGCCAGCGTATTGCCGATAAGGCGGCCTCGTGGCTGGTGGTTTTAGCAATAGGTTCCGGATTGGCGGCGTTTTTCGGATGGTATTTTGGCGCCGGAGAAACTCTTTTGATTTCGCTTACTTTCGCGGTTTCAGCCGTGGTAATCGCTTGTCCGGACGCCTTAGGGCTTGCCACTCCGACCGCGGTGGCGGTTGGAACGGGCATCGGAGCGAAACACAACATTCTTATTAAAGACGCGATTACTCTTGAAAATGCTTCAAAAATCACTGCGATGGTGCTTGATAAAACAGGCACGCTTACCGAAGGCAAGCCTCGAGTTACCGATATTAGGGCGTTTAATGGGTTTAGTGATTCTGAAATTCTTCGCTATGAAGCGAGCGTTGAATCAGGCTCAAACCATCCTTTGGCAAAAGCGATAATGGAAGAGGCTGCGAAAAGAAACATATTACCTTTTAAATCCATTCAAAAATTTGAGTCGGTCGCGGGCTACGGCATTAGGGCGGTTGTTGAAGGAAAAAAAATTATTGCCGGCAAGGAAAAATTTATTCTTGATGAAGGCGTTGAAATCGGGGAAGCGAAAACTATTTTTGACGATTTGGCGGCTCAAGGGAAAACATTAAGTTTAATTGCCATAGACGGCAAGCTCGCGGGCGTTATAGCGGCCGCAGATGCGATAAAACCAACTGCAAGAAAAACAATTGCCGCTTTAAAACAAATGGGCGTTGAAACGGCCATGATTACCGGCGATAACAATAAAGTCGCCGAAGCGGTCGGTAAAGAAATCGGTATTGATAGAATTTTTGCTGAAGTTTTGCCGCAAGACAAGGCCCAATATGTTAAAAAGCTTCAAGACGAAGGAAAATTCGTGGCTATGGTAGGCGACGGCATTAATGACGCGCCAGCTTTGGCGCAAGCCGATATTGGCATAGCCATCGGTGCTGGTACGGATGTAGCAATTGAAACGGGGAATATCGTGCTTATGAAATCCGACCCTTATGACATTGTCGCGGCTATCCGTTTAAGCAAGGCAACCGTGGTCAAGATGAAGCAGAATTTATTTTGGGCCGCTATATATAACGTATTGGCGGTTCCGGTGGCGGCAGGAGTTTTCTATAGTTCATTCGGTTGGTCTTTGCGTCCGGAAATTGCCGCGCTTTTAATGTCGGCTTCATCAATTATAGTCGCCACAAACGCGGTTTTATTGAAACGCGTGGAGAATAAATTATTAAAATAAATCGTCCGTTTGCTTTTGCCAAAGGGAGTGATATTATTAGAAAACTATGAGTAAAAAAACAATGATTTTGATTTTAGCCGCGGTCGCTTTTATAGGCGGGATTTTTATTTTTAAATCAATGGATTCTTCAGGCGCCCAAATTTTGTGGAGTTTGTCTAATGGCGGAAAATGGCTTTTCCCGCTTGTGACTGCCGGCGCGCTGGTTGATTCCATAAATCCTTGCGCGTTTTCCGTTTTGCTTTTAACTATTGGACTTTTGTTCAGTTTAGGGCAAAATCGTTCATCGGTTTTGAAAATTGGAAGCGCGTATATCTTCGGTTTGGCACTGATATATATTTTAATCGGCTTGGGAATTTTGGGAACTTTACATCTTTTTAACACCCCGCATTTTATGGCAAAAGCGGCGGCGCTTATTTTAATCGCTTTCGGGTTAATAGAATTAATAAATAATTTTTTTCCAGCTTTCCCGATAAAATTAAAAATTCCCGATTTTGCCCATAAAGAAATTGCGCAATTAATGGTTAAAGCGTCGTTGTTGAGCGCGTTTCTCCTTGGTATGTTAGTCGGAGTTTGCGAGTTTCCTTGTACGGGCGGCCCGTACTTGATGGTTTTAGGCCTTTTGCACGATAACGCGACTTATTTGCAAGGATTTATTTATCTGGTTTATTATAATTTGCTTTTCGTTTTGCCGCTGGCTATTATATTATTAGTTGCCAGCAACCAAACTTTGCTTGAAAAAGTTAAGGAGTGGAGAAAAAAAGAAGGCGGAGGGATGAAATTCGTTTCCGGGTTAGTGATGATTTTATTGGGAACAATAATATTTTTAATGTAATGTAACGCGATGCGAAACTACAAATGCATCCGAATCTACGAATAGATAAAAATAATTCGTAGGTAGATTATTGGATTTGTAGATTCGATAAATTCGTAGTTTTGAATCGGTATGGATATCAATAGGGAAAAATTTGATGAGTTGTTGAAAAAAATCGAGGATGCGAAAAAATCCGGGAGTTTGGATTTGTCCACGGAAGAAGATTTAAGCATCGCGATAATGAATCTTATAAGCCTGGAAGAGCACTTTTATTTTACGGGCGAAAAAACCGGCAAGGAAGATTATTTTAATTTATTGAATGAAACGCGCGAAATGCGCAAAAGTTTGCTGGCGAAAATGATAGATAAAAAAGAAGGCGAGCTTTGGTGCGTTTCCAAACATTTACTGGCAGCTTCGATGCGTCTTATAGAAGTTGGCACAAAGAATCAATCTGACGGCAAGAAAGACGAGGCTAAACAGGTTTTTAATTACGCTTATAAACTTTATTCTTTGTTCTGGGCGTTGCGCCTGAAAATTGTCAGCGTGCCCGATGTTAAAAATATGGCGGCTCAAGATAAACCCTGGACGCTTGAAGACGTTGTGAATAAATTGGTTGACTGCTGTGATGAGTAATAAATTTTATATAATTGCTGTATTTGTAATAGTGGCCGGAGTAATCGGTTTTTTAGTTTGGGAGCAATTTGGGGCAAATCTCGTGGCAAATCAGGCGAGCCCGGAATTGGACGCTTTCGCGAAATGTTTGGCGAGCAAAGGCGTCACGATGTATGGAACCGAATCTTGCGCTTGGTGCCAAAAACAAAAAGCTGATTTTAAGAGCGCTTGGCAATACATGAATTACATTGATTGTTTTAAAGACCCGAACAGGTGCGTGGCGGAAAAAATTGAAGGCACTCCGACTTGGATTTTCCCGAACGATAACAATAAAAAAATAGTCGGTTACCGTGAATTGAAGGTTCTTTCCGACGAGAGCGGTTGTCCATTACAATAAAAATGATTAGTTTTAAAGATAAATTCGGACCGGAATATATTGTTAAAGTTTATGACCCTAAAATTGGAATGGAGGGTATTTTAATAGTGGATAATACCGCTTTGGGCTTAGGCAAGGGCGGAATCAGAATGACTCCCGACGTAAGCGAGGGAGAGGTTTTTCGATTGGCAAGAACAATGACTTGGAAAAATGCTTTGGCGGATATTCCGTTTGGCGGAGCCAAAGCGGGAATAAAATTTTCCGGAAACGACAAAGAAAAAAAGAAAGAATTTGTCCAAAGTTTTGCCAGGGCGATAAAGCCGTTGCTTGTTAAAAAATATGTTGCCGGACCGGACGTTAATACTGGCGAAACGGAAATGAAATGGTTTGTGGAAGCAACGGGCAATTCGCGCACCGCCACGGGCAAACCGGCGAATTTATGTTTTAAATCAAGCGGCAAGAAAGGCGGAGAAAAATGTGGTCTTCCGCATGAATATGGCAGCACCGGTTTCGGCGTGGCGAAAGCGACGAAAGCGGTAGTAGATTTTTTGGGTCTTGATATGAAAAATCTTGAAGTGGCGATAGACGGCTACGGAAACGTGGGAAGTTTCGCTTTTAAATTTTTGAAAGAAATGGGCGCGAAAATTGTGGCCGTTTCCGATATGCACGGAACGACTTTTTGCAAGAATGGTTTGGACGCTAATAAATTGGATAGATTAAAATCAAATGGGAAACCGGTAGGTGATTGTGTCGGAGGGAAAAAAATGAAACGTGAAGCTATTTTCGGCTTGCCGGTTGATATTTTGATTCCCGCTTCGGTAACAGACGTTATTAACGAAAAAAACAGGGATTCGATAAAAGCGAAAATCATTGTTGAGGGAGCAAACATCCCGATGTCGGAAGAAACAGAAGAATATTTGGGGGAAAAGGGAATTTTAATTTTACCGGATTTCGTCGCCAACGCGGGCGGAGTTATTTCTTCTTATGCCGAGTACAGGGGATATAATCCGAAAAGAATGTTTGAAATGATTGAAAGGAAGATAGTTAAAACGACAAAACTTGTTTTAAAAGAAAGCGCGAAGCAAAAAATCAGCCCGCGCGAAGCGGCTATGAAAATAGCGATGGCGAAAGTGGAGAAAAAGATGAAAAAATAGTATTATTATAATAATGGATATTTTTTCGCATGGTCTTTGGGCCGCCGCGGCCTACAAGGGAACGAATGACTTTGTTTTAAAGCCGAAATCAAAAAAATCGCTGAAAGTTTGGCTGGCGGCTTTTTGGGGAATATTCCCGGACCTTTTCTCTTTTGCCATTCCTTTTGTTTGGATATTCGGGGGATTGGCTTTGGGCAAATTCAATGTTTCCGATTTGCCGGGTCCCGAAACAATAGAGCCGTTAGTTTCTCCAAAACTCAACGGCGTTCTTGAATTTTCAAAATCGCTTTATAACATAAGCCACAGCTTTATAATTTTCGCCGCGGTTTTTGGCATTCTTTATTTGATTTTCCGCAAGCCGTTTTGGGAAATGCTTGGCTGGCTTATCCATATTTTGATAGATATTCCCACCCATTCTTACCAATTTTTTCCCACGCCGTTTTTATGGCCGGTTTCCGGATTTAAATTTGATGGTTTTGCTTGGGGTAATAAATGGTTTATAATTATTAATTATTCCTTGCTTTTATTGGTTTGGGGACTTTTCCTGTTCAGGAAATTGAAAAATAAGAACAATTAAAATGGAAACAGTGATAGGAGAATAGAACATTTTTTTATTTTTAATAATAAATGTTAAAATAAACCATATATTTAAAGAGCTATCGTTAAAAAAGCCTTTATGGAAAACAAAGTTGAAAAGTTAACACAATTTTTTGAACAAGTAAAAACCTTAACTTTTTGGAAGCGGCTTTTCAAATGGTCGCAATTCCGAATTCTCAGCTACGATGCCTATGAGGAATTCAAATCACTTCTTTCACAACTAAATCTGTTATCTCAAGAAGTTATCAAGGTAAAAAATAACATCACGATTCTTGAAAAGGATAACGAGCATCTTACTACAAGGCAAATAGAACAGATGGCCGAGCTTAGTACTTTAGGTGAAAAATATAATCGAGTTGAACAGGAGAATTCTAGTCTTAAGAAAGAAAACATTATATTTAAACAGACGGAGATTGAGCGTGAAACTAGCTATAAAAAGGATGTTGCAACATTAGACTCAATTAAAAAAAAGATAGAAACTGACCGAGAAGTGGAAGCAAAAGAACGACAAAAAGCAGAGATTGATAGACTTACTAACATGAAGGAAAAATGGGCAAGGCATCAGGAAGGCGTCAAGGAAGCAATTAGGGGTATCTGCAGTAAACATACAATTGAGTACGTTGAAAAAGTACCATTCAGGGGAACTCCAGATAACACAATTAAAATCTGCGATGAATTTGTTATCTTCGATGCAAAAAGTCCCGCATCGGACGATCTTAATAATTTTCCTGGTTATATAAAATTACAGACAGAATCGGTTAATAAATATATTAAAGAGGAAAACGTTAAAAAAGATATTTTTTTGGTAATCCCGTCAAATACTGTCGATGTAATTAATCAATTTTCATTCAATATGGCTGACTACAATGTTTATGTAGTTACGTTGGATGCACTTGAACCTATTATATTGAGTCTTAAGAAGATAGAGGAGTATGAGTTTGTCGAACAGTTTAGCCCTGATGAACGAGATAATATTTATAGAGTTATCGGGAAATTTGCCCATATAACAAAGCGAAGAATTCAAATAGATCAATTTTTCGGACACCAATTTCTTGATATCCTTTCAAAATGTGAAACCGATTTGCCCCGTGATGTGCTAGAAAAAGTCATTGAGTATGAGAGGTCTGAGAAATTAAATCCACCTCAGGAAAAACGGGCTAAATTAATTTCTAATATCGAGCTTGAAGTTGACAGCCGGAAACTTAAAAAGGAAGCTGAGGCCAAAGAGATTGTTTTTCCTACCTCAATACAGCAAGATATTAAAAGCTTACCATTGTATACCGGTGATGAATCAAGTGGTGGGTCTCGAAGGAAGAAAGCAAAGAAAAAAATTAAACGGTGAATGACATCGCAAGTCAAACATATCAGATAAAAAATTCTTTGACAGGTATTACGCTATAGCTGAATAATTGTCAAAAATTTGAGCTTATTGTTTTTTCGCTCTTTTTTTGTTAACATCTAAATAATGCATATTCACAAGAAAATCACTCTTAAAAACAATCTCCGTGTTATTTCCGTTCCGATGGCGGACGCTTTAACAACTACTGTTTTGATTTTGGTTGAAGCCGGCTCGGAATACGAAACCAGAAAAAACAACGGTATTTCACACTTTTTGGAACATATGTGCTTTAAGGGCACTGAAAAACGTCCCAGTAGCCTTGGCATTACTTCTGAATTGGACGCTATCGGCGCGGCTTATAATGCTTTTACTTCAAACCAATATACCGGCTATTACGCCAAAGCCCAGCCAAAACATTTTGATGAGATTTTGGACGTTGTTTCCGATATTTATCTCAATCCGGTTTTTGACCAAAGAGAAATTGAAAAAGAGCGGGGAGTCATAGTTGAAGAAATAAATATGCATGAGGATTTGCCGATGAGACGGGTGCAGGAATTTTTCACGAATTTGCTTTATGGCGACCAGCCGGCCGGATGGGACATCACGGGCAAAAAAGAAATAATCAGGAGAATAAGCAAGAATGACTTTATTGAATATCAGAAAAGCCATTATTTGGGGAAATCAACGATTGTCGTTGTTGCCGGAAATTTCAACGAAAAAGAAGCGGTTAAAAAAATAGAAAGCGCGTTTTCCGGAATAAGAACGGGTAAAAAAATCCAGAAGTTGAAAACGGTTGAAATCCAAAAATCTCCGCGGATTTTTTTGAAAACAAAAGAAACAGACCAGGCACATTTAGTTGTCGGCGTCCGCGCTTTTGACATTTTTGATAAAAGGAAATACGCGATTGATTTGCTCGCCGATATTTTGGGTGGGGGAATGAGTTCCAGATTATTCCAAAAAATACGCGAAGAAATGGGAGCGGCGTATTACTTGAGAGCCGAAGCGGATTTGTTAAGCGACCACGGATTTTTAACCGCTTCCGCCGGAGTGGACAATAACAAGGTTAATGAAGTGACGAAAGCGATTATTGAAGAATTTGAAAGATTGGCAAAGGAGCCGGTAAAAAAAGAAGAGCTTCAAAGAGTTAAAGACCGTTGCGTGGGCGGTTTGATAATGGGGCTTGAAACTTCGGACCAATTGGCGGGTTTTTACGGCGGGCAAGAAGTTATCACCGAAAAAATCGTTTCGCCCGAGGAAACAATAAAAAAAATTCAGGCGGTAAAAGTCGAAGAAATATCGGCCGTCGCGAAAGACATTTTCAAAAGTAATAAGTTAAATCTTGCCTTAATAGGGCCTTTCAAGGAAAAACCGCGATTTGAACAAATTTTGAAATTCCGCTAAAATAATAGTAATGAACAAATTCGAAATTTCATGGGCGAGTTTATGGAGAATATTTTTTATGGCCGCTTTGGTATCGGCTCTGTTTTTGGCGCGCGAAGCGTTAGTGGTGCTTTTTGTGGCGATTATAATTTCTTCGGCGCTTGACGGGATAGTCAGTTGGCTCCAACGTAAAAGAATTCCAAGAATTTTGGGGACTATTTTTATTTTTTTGGCGGCGCTGGTGGTTTTTGCTTTACTTCTGTACGCCATTGTGCCGACGATTATATACGAACTTCAAAATTTTTTGAAAAATGTTTCAAAAATAGAATTACCGGTTTTCGGGCAATTCGACATTTCTAAAATGATAGACGTGAATAAATATATTGACAGTTTGGGCAGTTTGGCAAATGTCGTTTTTAGCGGCGGCAGTTCGTTTGTGGGCTTCGCCGCCGCGGCTTTCGGAAATTTAACGATGGTTGTTATCATTTTCGTGATTTCTTTGTATTTGACCATAAACCAGTACGGCGTGGAAAATTTTTTAAGAGTTATTTTACCTATTACCCATGAAGAGCACATCATTAAAATTTATCTCAGAGTAAGAAAAAAATTAGGGCTTTGGTTTCAAGGCCAAATTGTTTTAATGCTTTTAATTGGAGCGATGACGTTTTTCGGGCTTTGGGCGCTGGGCGTGAAATACGCCTTACTTATTGCCATTTTGAGCGCAATTTTGGAGATATTGCCCCTTGTCGGACCGCTTTTGGCGGGCGCAATCGCTTTTCTGATGATTTTCCCCCAATCGTGGGTTTTGGCTTTTTATTCAATAATAATTTTTCTGGTTGTCCATCAGATTGAAAATCATATTTTAGTTCCTTTGGTTATGAAAAAAGCCGTTGGCGTGAGCCCGGTAGTCGTGATATTTTCTCTTTTGGCCGGTGCGCAAATCGCTGGATTCGTCGGGGCAATTCTTGCGGTGCCGGTGGCGGTTGTTTTCCAAGAAATAATTTTTGATTGGGAAAGAAGAAAGATGCGCGCCGGAAAATTAACGATGGATTAATGAATAAAACTTTCATTTCAACCGCGATAGATTACGTTAACGCTTTTCCCCATATCGGTCACGCTCTTGAAAAAATTTTCGCCGACGTTTTTGCGAGAAGGGAGCGTCTGCTCGGGAAAGAGGTGTTTTTTTTGAGTGGCACAGACGAAAATAGCCTGAAAAATGTCCGCGCCGCAGAAAAAGCGGGTGTTTCGGTGAGTGAATTTGTTAATAAAAACACTGAAAAATTCTTTGAGCTTAAAAAAGCTTTTAATTTGTCTTACGACGATTTCATAAAAACTACTGAAGAGCGCCATGTTTTGGGTGCTCAAAAGTTGTGGCACGCTTGCGAAAAAGATATTTTCAAAAAAATCTATTCCGGTCTTTACTGCGTCGCTTGCGAAACTTTTTATAAAGAAGACGAATTGAAAGATGACTGTTGTCCGATACATTTAACTAAGCCGGAGTTTGTAGAAGAAGAAAATTATTTCTTCCGGCTTTCAAAATATCAGGATTACTTGGAAGATCTAGTTGAAAAAGAAAAAATAAAAATTATTCCCCAAAGCCGCAAAAACGAAATTTTATCTTTCATCAATGGGGGTTTGGAAGATATTTGCGTTTCGCGTTCAAGCGAACGGGCGGGCGAATGGGGGATAGACGTCCCGGGCGACCCGAGCCAAAAAATATGGGTTTGGTTTGACGCGCTGGCGAATTATATTACCGCTTTGGATTTCGGAGAAAATGGTGATAAATTCCAAAATTGGTGGCAAAATAATGATAGGAAAATACACGTTGTCGGGAAAGACATATTGAAATTTCATGCGGTTTATTGGCCGGCAATGCTTTTTTCGGCCGGTTTGAATCCGCCCAACATTATTTTCGCCCACGGGTTTATTACCGTTGGCGGACAAAAAATATCTAAGTCTTTGGGAAACGTTATCGACCCGTTTGAATTGGCGGAAAAATATGGAGCCGACGGCGTACGCTATTTCTTTTTGGCGGAGTTCCCGATGGCCGAAGATGGAGATTTTACTTACGAGAAATTTGAACAGCGTTACAATTCCGATTTGGCAAATGGCGTGGGAAATCTTTTTGAAAGGGTTTTGACGATGGTTTTGAAATACGGGGTTGAAAATATAGAACCCGCCGGCGCCGATCAAGCAATTTTAGATTTATGCAGCCAAACGGAAAAATCTTATTCTGGAAAAATGGCGAATTTCCAATTCTATGACGCGTTGAAAGACGTTTTGTTATTCGTCGGCGCGATGGATAAATATATCAATAATAAAAAGCCCTGGAGTTTGTTGGACGATAAAAGCGACCAAACTAAAGAGATTCTAAGCGATTTAATGTTTAGCTTGGAAAAAATCATTTTTTGGCTTAAGCCGTTTATGCCGTCAAAGATGGGAAAAACGGAAAATTATCTTAAAAATCTCGGCGAGCAAAAAGAAAAGCTTAATTTATTCCCAAGAATACAGTAATGTTTATTGACACTCACGCTCATTTGAATTTGCGGGATTATAAGAATGATGCAGACAAAGTCATTAAAAGAGCTTTAGAAAATAACATTTGGATGATAAATGCCGGCGTTGATTTTGAAACTTCAGAAAAGGCCGTTGAGTTAGCTGAAAAATTTACCGGCGTTTACGCGGCGATCGGTCTTTATCCCGGTAACTTTGAAAATGGGTTTGACTACTTGGCCTATAAAGAATTGACGGTAAATCTGAAAGTCGTGGCAATCGGCGAAACCGGATTGGATTATTTCAGAATCAAGAATAACGATTCGGAAATTAAAAATAATCAAAAAGAAGTTTTTAAAAAGCAGATCGAGCTTGCGCTTGAGTTAAAAAAACCACTGATTATCCATTGCCGCGAAGCGCACGAAGATCTATTAAAAATTCTTAAATCTTACTTCTTAAATCTTAAATCTAAGCCCAACGGCGTTCTTCATAGTTTTTCTGGAGGATTGGGAGAAGCGGAAAAATACCGCGAAATGGGATTTAAAATCGCTTTTAACGGAATAATCACATTCAGCCGCGATTACGACGAGGTTGTTTCAAAAACGCCGCTTGAGGATATTTTAATTGAAACGGATTGCCCATTTTTAACTCCAGTTCCTTATAGGGGAAAAAGAAACGAACCGCTATATGTTGTTGAAGTGGCGAAGAAAATAGCGGAAATAAGAGGATTACCTTTTGAAAAAATAGCGGAGCAAACAACAAAGAATACCAAAGAGCTTTTTGGCATCAACGGTTAATTTGCCAAAATTTTCGGCAATTGTTAAAATAAAATAATGTACGACATTATAACAATCGGCTCGGCGACAAGGGATGTTTTTTTATTAAGCCCGGATTTTAAAATTTTGCGGAGCGACAAGCATCTTGGAAAAAGAGATTTTCCGGAAGGCGAGGCGCAATGTTTGCCGATTGGGGCGAAAGTTGAAATTGAAAAAGCGATTTTTTCAACCGGCGGTGGCTCAACCAACGCGGCGACGACTTTCAGCCGGCAAGGTTTGAAAACCGCGGCGCTGGTCAGGCTGGGAAACGACAAAAATGCCGATTACATTTTAGAAGAAATCAAGAAAGAAAAAATTTCTCCTTTGGTTATAAAAGACAAAAAGAAAGGAAGCGACTATTCAACTATTTTGCTCAATTCTTCGGGCGAGCGGACGGTTTTGGTTTATTACGGCGCTTCAAGCGGGTTAAATGTTTCGGAAGTTCCTTTTGATAAAATAAAAAGTAAATGGGCTTATATAGCTCCGGGAGACATTTCTTTCCAAACGATAGAAAAGATTTTTAGCCATTTTTCTAAAAATAAAACTTTTATCGCTTTTAATCCGTCTAAAAGATTTATCGGTTTCGGATTGAAAAAATTAAAACCTCTTTTGGACCAAACCGAAGTTTTGATTTTGAATTTGGAAGAAGGGGCGGCTTTAACGGGAATAAATTACAAAAAAGAAAAAGAAATTTTTGAAAAGCTTGATAGGGCGGAAAAAGGAATTGCGGTAATGACAAATGGGCCGAAAGGAGTTGTTGTTTCAGGCGGTAAAAATATTTACCGCGCAGGAGTTTTTCCTGGAAAAATCGTTGACAGACTTGGCGCCGGAGACGCTTTTGGAAGCGGATTCGTGACGGGGCTAATTCAATACAAAATACAAAATACAATATACAATATACAAGATACAATTAAGTATGCAATTAGGCTCGGTTCGGCGAACGCCACTTCGGTTGTGGGAAAAATCGGGGCGAAAGAAGGGATTTTAACTAAAAAAGAATTTAATGATAAAAAATGGGACAAGTTAAAAATTTTATGCCATACGAAAAAATAGCTAAAATTCTTCGCGCAGATAAAGACAATATCCGTTTGTTGGAAGAGCGTCTCGGCGCGCTGACGGGGAAAAAATCAGTAATGGAAAAAATTACCGCAGAAAACGAAGAAAGAATTAGGGAACGCCTTGATTATCTTGGTTTGGGCAGAAATTTAAATGCCAAGCAGATTTACGACGCTCTTATAAGCAAAATAGAGGCCGATAACGGCAAGCTTTTTATGGCTTTTAATGAGCCTTCGGCGGTTTCTCCGAACGATTGGCAAAAAGTTTTGGAAAACGCCAAGAAAATTTGCGGCGAGCCGAAAGGATTTTTTTTGAAAAAAGAAAAAGCCGCCGAATTTTTGAAAAATAGTCCGCCGGAAAAAATTCTTAAAGCGTTGAATTACGCATCGGTCGGCGAAATGCTCCAAAAAGAAGACGTTTTTGAAATTTTTCCCGCTTTAAGGTTTGTTGAAGGGAATGAGTGGCTGAATAATAATTTTTTCAATCAATACAAAAATTTATCTCCGGAAGACTTTGAAGAAAGGGAAGTAAAAGTTTTGGCTTTGCCTGAGAGATGGGCGGAAATTGCCAAAAGCTTCGTAAGCCACAAACATCATAACATCAGCCATTTGAAAGAAATAGGGATGATTTACGTTATTCCACTTTCTTTGGAAATATCGGGAGAAACGCTGCGTAATTTCGGATTAATTTTGCATTATTTCAGTGAAGTGAAATTTTATTCCGGCTTGTTCCACAAGGCGGCTGAAAATAAAGACAGTTTCGCTCAAAGTGTAATTTCGCTTTTACGCGGAGACTTGGTTGAAAACCGCCTAAATGCGCCCGATAACGGCAAAACGCGCTGGCTGGTGGTTCAAAGATATCTTGCCAAAGACGACGAAAACGATTGGCGGCTTTTTGAGCCGCATATTAATCCCGAGGCAATGCATTGGGAAAGGGCGGAAAAAATGCTGGTAGAAACGGGAAAATCTTTCGACGGCTTTTCGGCGGATTTGGCTTTTTGGACAAATCTTAATTGGGTGGGGGATTATTTTCCCACAGAAAGCGGCATTGAAGTGTTGGTGAGTTTTAATCTTATCGATACCGCGATGTCTTTAGTGAAAGAGAAAGAATTTATAAAATATCTTTATCACCATCAAGAAGCTTTATGGAATAAAATTTTTATGGAATATTTCGGCGAAGAAAAAACGGAACAAATGATGGAAGAAAATATTCTTAAAGGCTGGTTTGAAGTGTAAAATAAGACATAAGGCTTAAGAATTAAGGTATAAGATAGTTTCATTATAAGCCCGTAGTAAGACACAAGATAAATAATATAAAAAATTTGTTGTTTAAAGTATATGCTATAGCGTAGACTTTAAGCAAGAGTTTTTAAATCTCCACAAAGCGGATTTTGTTTTCTTTGATAAAATAAAGGCGGTTTGAATTTTGGTCATAATATGAGTTGGAAGAATTTCCCGATAATGTATATTTATTTATCGGCTGGCGGTCGTCGATCTCAATAAAATCAACGGCATTTTTTGCGGTTTCAACGAGCAAATAGCGTGAATCTTTGTACCAAAAAACGTTTTTGATCCCCAATTCTTTGTACGCGCTTAAGGTGGTAATATCTCCCGGTTTTTTAATAATTTCCGTTTGGTAATCTTCAATAAAATAGATTTTTAGCCCGTCTTTGCTATCCCAGAATGCAAGCTTTTTATTGTCCGGTGAAACAACAGATTTTTTTACCGAGTCCGCGATTTTCACCCCTGTCGGATTTTGCTGGTTAAAAATGTAAAGCGCACTGTTTTGAAACAGAACAAAAATCGCGTTGCCGTTTGAAGAAATTTCGGATATTTTTTGCCCGGCAAGCTCTTTGGATAATTCGAATTTCAAATCGTCGGTTTTAAGCAATAAATTAAAAGAATGTATTTCGTTTCCGGAAATATACAATATGTTTGGATTTTTCACGGCGAAAGAAATTGCGATTTTTTGCGTTATTGTTTCAATTACCAAACGGTTCAGGTCTAGAATGTAAAGCGCGCCGTTTTTTGCTTTAATTATTAGTTTGTTTGAATCGGCCGGATGGAAAGTTATTTCCGAAATGGAAGTTTTGGTGAGATTATTAAAAGTAGAATTTAAATTGGTGGCTTTTGATATATTATTTGCGTCGTAGAAATAATAAATCAGATTCGCCGCGTCTTTAGTTATAAATTTGCTTCCGTCTTCGCTCCAGACGGCAAAACCATTTCCTTTTAATTTTACCGGTTCGTTTTGGCTGGAATAATAAAGCGCGCCGCCACTAGAAAAAATGAATTTATTCTCTTTTTCCCAAAACGTGCCGGCGTTTTTCGAAATTGAAATCGGTTGCGGTGAAATTTTTTCCGGAATAAGGATTATCTTCCCGGTTTCCGCAACCATGCCCGATTTCACAAAAAGATTTTTTTGCCAGGCGAGGTACCCGTCTTTTTTAATTTCGATTTTATAGTTTTTTGGCAAAAAATTGTCTATAAAAGTGCCGCTTTTCAAAAGCCCGGATTTGTCTTCAAAGATTTTTCCGTTGATTTTTATTTCCGCGTCTTTGGGAAAAATTTCAACAAAAATCGCGCCGGTTTTCTGAAAAGCTATTTTATTTTCTTGCCAGACCGGCCGCCAGCCTTGAGAATAGAAAATAACGCCGGCTCCGACGGCGATAAAGATAAGAATAAAACTGTAAAATACGCAGCGTCTGGTTCTTAGAGTCATATGATTAATTATGATTAATATTGAGCAATATCCTACTATATTATCTTGCCTTTTTCAACAGAAAGGATATGATTTAATCAGTGCCCAGTAACACTACTTTAACGTTTCGTTTTTTTGAAAACGAAAGAAGTGTGAGGTTGTTGGGTCAATAAATTAAATTAAAAAATATTATTTTCGGCTAATCGCGATTTATCGCGATTAAGTTGAAGTAGTGTTACTGGGAATGCCGAAGTTTATCATTAATGGTCGAAGGCCGCTTAAAGGAGAAATAAACGTTTCCGGTTCCAAGAACGCGGCCCTTAAAATTTTTCCGGCCGCGATTTTGACCCGCGAAAAAATAAGAGTTTTAAACACGCCCGAGATAGAAGATATTTCAAGGGCGCAAGAAATGCTTTTGGCTCTGGGTCACGAAGTTAAAAAAATAAAGCCCGGAGTAGTAGACATAAAATTCAACGCTCAAAAATGCGTTGCCTTGCCGGCGGAACTTGTGAATAAATTCCGCGCTTCAATAATGTTCGTCGGCCCCATTCTTGCCACTTGCGGAGAAGTCCGTTTTCCTCACCCTGGTGGATGCGTCATTGGCGCGGGCACAAGGCCCATTGATTTGTTTTTGGATTCTTTCCAAAAAATGGGCGCCAAACTTGAAATAAAAGACGGCCATTATTGTTTGAAGGCGAAAAAACTTAAAGGAGTAGAGATATTTTTTTCAAAAGTGAGCGTTACCGCCACCGAAAGCTTGATAATGACTTCTTGTTTGGCCGAAGGGGAAACCGTTTTGAAAAATTCCGCGATGGAACCGGAAATTTCCGCTTTGGCGGACTTCCTTAATTCCTGTGGGGCGAAAATTGAAGGCGCGGGAACGCCGACAATAAAAATAAAGGGAGTAAAAAAATTGAGCGGCGGAGAATATAAAATTATTCCCGACAGGATTGAAACAGGAACTTTTGCCATGCTCGCGGCCGCTTCAAACAATGGGAACATTTTGATAAAAAATTGCGAGCCGAAACATTTGGAAGCGCTGTGGGTTTTATTTGACAAAATAGGTGTAAATGTTATATTAAGCAAGGACAGTGTTTCGATTAAACCCGCGAAAAAACTTTCAGCTTGCGAGGTCACTACGCATGAATATCCCGGGTTTGCGACGGATTTGCAATCGGCTTACACTGTGTTGATGACTCAAGCCTACGGTTTAAGCTTAATTCATGAAACGATTTACGACCGCAGATTGCTTTTTACCGATATGCTGACACAAATGGGCGCGAATATCATTATGGCCGACCCGCACAGGGCGATTGTAAATGGGCCGTCAAAATTGCACGGAAGAAAATTGGTGAGTCCGGATCTACGCGCCGGAATGGCGTTAATAATCGCGGCTTTGATAGCGCAAGGCAAAACCGAAATAGACAACATATATCAGATTGACAGGGGATATGAAAAGCTGGAAGAAAGGTTGAAAAAATTGGGAGCGGATATTGCGAGACAAAATTAAAAGTTGAAAAATCAAAAATCAAAATTACAAATCAAAATTAAAAAATAAGTAAAACGTTAAAAACTTTAACATTTTACATTGTCATTTTTCATTTTGATATTTACATTTTGAATTAACATTATGTTCACGAGAAAAATAGGAATTGATTTAGGCACAACTGCGACAATTGTTTTCGTGCCCGGGCGCGGGTTTGTTATAAACGAGCCGACAATCGTCGCTTTAAGCTTGCCTGATAATTCGGTTTTGGCCGTCGGCAAAGAAGCTAAAGAAATGGTGGGTAGAACTCCGGCGGACATCGTTCCTTACAGGCCGCTTCGCGAAGGAGTTATCGCCGATTATTACATCACCAAAGCGATGCTTAAATATTTTATTTCTAAAGCCACGGGCTATTTTAATATTTTAAAACCAGATGTGGTAATTTCCGTTCCGGCCGGCATAACTCAAATCGAACGCCGGGCCGTTATTAACGCGGCCAAAGAAGCCGGCGCCAAAGACGCGCATGTCGTCCGTGAGCCGATTTTAGCAGCCCTGGGAGCGGACATTCCGATAAATTCTTCTTCGGGAAATATGATTATAAACATCGGCGGAGGAACATCGGAAGTCGCCGTTGTGGCACTGGGAGGAATAGTTTCTTGGGCCTCTTTGAGAGTCGCCGGAAATAAATTCGACCAGGCGATTATGGATTACGTCAAGAAAAAATATTCAATCGCTATCGGCGAACAGACGGCCGAAACCATAAAAATAGAAATCGGTTCGGCTTTGCCTTCAAGGCAAAAATTGGAATTTTCGGTGCGGGGCAGAGATTTAAATTCGGGCTTGCCGAGAAATTTAATGGTTAATTCAAATGAAATTGCCGAAGCATTGAATCCTTACTTGGTAGATATCGCTGCCGTGATTCAAAACGTTTTCAATGAAACGCCGCCGGAACTCGTAGCGGATGTGATGGAAAAAGGAATGATTCTTTCCGGAGGCGGGGCCCAACTGGCGCACTTGACAGATTTCTTCAAGGGAATTTTGGGCGTTAACGCTTATGTCGCCGAAGAACCGCTTTTTTGCGTCGCCAAAGGCGCGGGGCTGATTCTAACACACTTAGATGTTTACAAGAGAACGTTATTGGATAAAAGGTAAAAATGGAAGAATTGATAAATAATTTCAGAGAACTAATTAAAAATGATAAATTATCCCATTCTTATCTTTTTTTCGGCGCGGGAGAAGAAAAATTTACTTTCAGCCAAGCGTTGGCGAATTTTTTGGAAAAAGGGGAATTTAGCGAGCCGAAAGGAATTTTGACGGAATTTTTAGCCGTTTCGCCGGATGAAAAGGGGACTATCGGAATAGAAGAAATCAGGAATTTAAAATATTTCCTTTGGCAAAAGCCAATAGCGTCTTTAAAAAGGATTGTGATTATTGAAAATGCCCAGGCGCTTACCGCCGAAGCGCAAAATGCCGCGTTAAAAATAGTTGAAGAGCCGCCGGAGCGCGGTTTGATAATTTTTTTGGCGAAGACCGCTGAAGATTTGCTTCCGACTTTAAATTCGCGGCTGCAGAAAATTTATTTCTCTGAAACCTCAAAAAAATCCGGAGCTAGGAAATTAGAAGATGAAACCGACGAATTTTTCAGAAAATCAATAGCGGGTTTGATGAAAGATCCGGTAAAAAATTCCGTTAGGCTAAAAGAAATTTTAAGACGTTTGGTTCTGGTGAAACAATTAAATCTTAACAAAAAATTACAATTAAGAAGTTTAGAATAATAATTTAAACATAAACATGGACAGTAAAGGAGCGGGTTTTATAGCGGTTTTAATAGTTTGGGGCGGGCTTTTCTATTTATTTGCTGCGAATCCAGTTGCGTCAAGCGTTTCCGCGGGGAACGGGAGTTTTTCGGCCGCCGCGTTTTCGGCTTTGGATGGCGCTTTTGGCGGCGGAGGCGGTTTAAGCGAGCCGTTTGGTTTTGTTGACGAAAAAGGAAATTTTCAAAAATCGCAAATACATTTTAATAATCCGGTTAATATTTCGCAAATAGAAATTTCTTCAACGGATTCTCCATTGTTTTTTGCCGCTTCGGGTTCCGGTCTTTTTGCCAGTAAAGACGCCGGTTTGAATTGGTATTCTTTTTCCGACGTTGAGCATAAATTAGATTCAAATATGGCGGTTTATAAAATTTTGTTCAATTCGGAAAACAAAAAAGAATCATTTATTTCCGTTTTTTCAAACGGCAAAGGAATAATTTACAAAAGCGAAAATAATTTTTTCTCTTTGGAAAAATTAATTGAGTTTGATAACGAGGGAGTTTACGACTTCGGCTTGAAAAATAACAGCCTTTATCTTGGGCTTTCAAACGGTAAGCTGATAATTTATTCGCTTGATAAAAACGAAAGCCGAATTTTAACAACTTTTTCTTCGCCGATTACGGGTTTAAAAATTTTGCCGGGCGGAAATCTAATTTATCTGACCTTGAAGTCCGGCGGGCTTTATTTGAGTTATGACGACGGCCAGTCTTTCGCCAGGCTTCAATATTTGGATAATTACAAGGGTGCGGATAAAATCAATGGATTTTTCGTTTCGCCGTATGACACCTTTTCTGTTTACGCGGCCACCGATTACGGCTTGATACGCTCATTTGACGCCGGAACCACTTGGAAAGTTTTCAAATCTTTGCCTTCGGAAACCGCAAGCGTTTCCGCGGTGGCGTTAAATGGCAAAAGCGAAATATTTGCGGCTTCAAACGGGAAAATTTACAAGAGCCGTGATAACGGCCAAAATTGGCAGATAATTGAAACAAATATCGGAGCGCAAATATCGGTTATGGTTTTTAGTGGAGACCGAGTTATAATAGGAATAGCAGAATAGTTGAAAATTGAAAAATCAAAAATCAAAATTACAGATGTAAAATGTTAAAATTGTTTAAATTTAAAATCATTTTATAACTTTACATTGTCATTTTTCATTTTGATATTTACATTTTTAATTGATTATATGAATATAACAAAAGGTTTAGAATTAAAAATAAGCGAAACAATAAACTATTTTAAGAACCAATTATCTTCAATCCGTGGAGGCAGGCCGAACGCCAAATTGGTTGAAGACATTTCAGTTGAATATTTCGGCCAGAGATTGCCTATTAAGCAATTGGGTTCTATTAATATAGTTCCTCCGCGCGAAATTCAAATTTCGGTTTGGGACAAAAATGCCGCTTCGGCCGTTTTAAAAGCGATTGAAGCTTCAAATTTGAATATCGGAGCCAATTTAGACGGTAACGTTATCAGGGTTAATCTGCCACCGCTTTCGGGCGAACGCAGGCAGGAGCTTACAAAACTTGTAAAAAGAGAAGCTGAAGAAGCAAAAATAAGAGTCCGCGGTTTGCGTGATGAAGAGAATAAAGAAATAAATCGGCAGTTTGAAGGCAAAGAAATCGGCGAAGACGAAAAGTTTAAGCTCAAAGAAAAAGTTCAAGAGAGTGTTGATAGGGTGAATGGGGAAGTTGAAAAGATTTTAGAAGGGAAGATAAAAGAAATAGAGGAGTAAAAAAACAAATCTTTTCCCGCCAGCCGGTTTTCAGCTCGGATAAATTGTATTCGCTCAAAGCAAAAAACCGACGGAAAATGTCGAACTCAACCTCCGCTTCGCTTCGGGATTCAGACAAGCACCATTTTCCCGCTTTTTTCCTTTTCGCTCGGTAATTTATAACCTCGCTTCAAAAGGCTGGTCATAAAAAAGATTTATTCTTTAAAGAAATAAAAAAATGTTACTAGGAATAATTTTCGTCATAATTTTTCTTTCGGTTTTAATTTTAGTCCATGAGCTTGGGCATTTTTTAACTGCGAAGAAATTCGGGCTTTTGGTTGAAGAATTCGGTTTTGGTTTGCCTCCTAAAATTTGGGGTAAAAAAATAGGTGAGACTATTTATAGCATAAATGCTTTGCCTTTTGGTGGGTTTGTCAAAATTTACGGCGAAAACAGGGATGAATCCGAAAATGACAATCCGAATCTACAAATAAATCCGAATACGCCAAACGAAATTAAGATAATAGAATCCGAACTATCGTATAAATTAACAGGTTTATTTTTTGAAACACATAAACAAATTGGCAGATTTGCTCGTGAAAAACAACACGGGGATTTTTTGGAAAATCTATTTAAGCAGAATGAAATAAATTATAAACGCGAAGTTCCTATTTCAATAGGCGGCTCTAATTCAAATATAGTGGATTTTATCGTGGAAGATAAAATTATTATTGAATTAAAGAGTAAGCCTTTTATTGGCAAAAGCGATTATTATCAAACCAAGCGATATTTGGACGCGGCTAATTTAGAGCTTGGACTAATAGTCAATTTTAGAGAAACTTATCTTAAACCTAAACGGGTTTTAAATTATAAAGACGGCGTTGTCGGGGAAGATTCAAAGCAATTTGTAGATTTGAATGAAATTCGTAGTTTCGGATTGCTCTCTATTTGGAAACGGGCGGTTATTCTTGTTTCCGGCGTTTTAATGAATTTTTTGTTCGGCTGGTTGGTAATTTCGGTGATACTTTCACTTGGCGTTCCCCAAAGCGTTGTTATTAGCGAAATTTTTAAAGGCACTCCCGCGGAAACTGCCGGATTAAAAGTGGGCGACGCGATATTGGGAATGTCGACAAATGATTTTATTAAATTCACCAATGATAATAAAGGAAAAGAAATAATCGTTAAAGTTGAACGCGACGGCGTTGAAAAAGAAATAAAAGCGACGCCGAGAACAAATCCGCCGGCGGGCGAAGGCGCTTTGGGAATCGGTTTGTTTGAGTCTGGAGCGCCGAGCCAAAATTTTTTCCTCGCTCTTTGGGACGGGATGAAAATGTCGGTTGAAATAGTCAGAATGATTTTTATTGCGTTGTTTAATCTTATTGTCGGAGTTTTTTCGGGAGGTAAAGTTGGTCTTGAACAAGTGAGCGGGCCGGTTGGAATCGTAAAAATAACGGCGCAGGCGAGCGGTCTGGGAATCGTTTATTTGCTTCAGCTTCTGGCTTTGATTTCTTTTAATTTGGCGGTAATAAACATTTTTCCTTTTCCGGCGCTGGACGGAGGCAGATTGTTTTTCTTATTGATTGAAAAAATAAAAGGTTCGCCATTGCCGGCGAAATTTGAAAACTACGCAAACGCCGCCGGAATGGCGTTGTTGCTCATTTTGATGGTTGTGATTACAATTAGGGATATAGTAAGATTTTGAATTTAAAAGTTATCCACATTTTTCTATTTGCGTTAAGCTTGCCTGTTGTTATAATAAATAATATAAACATATGAACAACCTTTCACGAGAGAGAGAGAGAGAGAGAGAGAGAGAGAGAGAGAGAGTAAACGGCGCGCCAAAACGCCAAGCTTATAGTTTCTTCAATAACTCCTTTAACAAGCGCCTCTTTATATCATTAACCGCCATAACAGCGGGGATTCTTATT
>Ga0208045_1000076_pt1 | contig 46527 bp, 48 predicted proteins | sample PL_2010_200m_FD_184160 | JGI IMG/M metagenome (GOLD analysis project Ga0208045, IMG submission 184160) | Freshwater microbial communities from Powell Lake, British Columbia, Canada to study Microbial Dark Matter (Phase II) - PL_2010_200m... | ecosystem: Environmental > Aquatic > Freshwater >...
CCATTGAGGTGCCGGTTATTGAGTGTCGCTTTTTGATTCCTCAGGCGCCTCGATTACCCAGGCGCGCACGCTTTTGACGCGGTTGTCCGCAGCCTGCAGGATCTCGAGTCGGTACTGGTTGATCTGCAGGCATATCCCACTATCCGGAATGTGTTCGAGTGCCTCTGTAATCAATCCGTTGAGCGTCTTGGGGCCGTCGCAGGGTAGCTGCCATCCCAGGGCGCGGTTGACTTCACGCAAGTAGGCGGCGCCGTCGATTACCAGGGTGCCGTCGTCCTGCGGGTGTATGTCCGGGCTGCGCAACGCGTCCTGATTGCTGAATTCGCCGACGATCTCTTCGAGAATGTCTTCCAGGGTCACGATTCCCAGCACATCACCATACTCATCGACGACAATGCCGATCCGGCGTTTTTGCTTCTGGAAGTTGACCAATTGGGTGGAGAGGGGGGTGTTCTCCGGAATGAAGTAAGGGTCGCTACATGCGTCCAGCAGGCTTTCTCGGGTCAACTGATCATGGCTGAGCAGACGCGCGATCTGGCGCATGTGCACGATGCCTTCGATCTGGTTGATGTCCTTGCGAAACACGGGAAGGCGGGTATGAGGTGTCGTGCGCAATTGCGTCACGATGGTTTCAAGGTCATCTTCCAGGTCTATGCCGGCGACCTCATTACGCGGAATCATGATGTCGTCGACGGTTACCCGTTCCAGGTCGAGGATGCCGAGCAGCATGCTTTGCCGTTTCATCGGCATGTCACTTCCCGATTCATGGACCACGCTACGCAGTTCTTCCGTGGACAGGCTGTCGCTACCTTTGTTGGTCAGATCAACACCGAGCAGCCTGAGCAATCCATTGCTGATCCAGTTGAGCAATGCCACCAGCGGATACAGTACTTTTTGCAGCATCAGCAGCGGGAGGCTGACAGGGTAGGCAACTGCTTCAGGTCGCAGGGCTGCAAGGGTTTTTGGTGTTATTTCCCCAAAAATCAGCAGGACTATCGTCAGGCCGACGGTCGCGATCGCAATCCCGGCCTCCCCCCACAGCTTGATGGCTAGGACGGTAGCAATGGCAGAAGCGAGGATGTTGACGAAGTTGTTGCCGACCAGGATGGTCCCGAGCAGCCTGTCTGGCCGCTCAAGCAGGGCGCTAGCGCGTTTTGCTCCGCGGTGTCCTTCCTTGGCCTGGTGGCGCAGGCGATAGCGGTTGAGACTGAGCATTCCGGTTTCGGAGCTGGAAAAGAAAGCCGAGCACAACAGCAGGAAGACCAGCATGCCGAGCAGAAAGCCGGGGTGTAGATTTTCCACGTAGTGGTCCTAGATGTGCAGGATGAATTCGCGGACCAGCTTGCTGCCGAAGTAAGCCAGCATCAGCAAGCAGAAGCCTGCCAGTGTCCAGCGGATGGCCTTGTAGCCGCGCCAGCCTAGCTGATGGCGGCCCCATAGCAGCAGGCCGAAGACCACCCAGGCGACCACCGACAGCAGCGTTTTGTGTACCAGATGCTGGGCAAACAGGTTGTCGAGGAAGATCCAGCCGGAAATGAGCGATGCTGACAACAGTAGCCAGCCGGCTAGCAAGAAGCCGAACAGCAGGCTCTCCATGGTCTGCAGCGGAGGGAAGTTCTTGATCAGGCCGGAAGGGTGCTTGTGCTTGAGATGATGATCCTGCAGCAGCAACAGCAACGATTGAAACACGGCGATCGTGAGCATCCCGTAAGCAAGGATGGAAAACAGGATGTGCGCCAGTATCCCCGGCTGCTCGGCGATGGCGGGTGCCGTGCCGGACGGTGCAAACTGGGCGAACAGCACCGTCAGGCAGCCGAGGGGGAAGAGCAGCAGCAGCAGATTTTCGACAGGCATTCGGTAAAGCGCGAGCAGGATCAGCAGAATTACGGCCGCAGCAATCAGGCTCGAGGCGGTGAAGAAGTCCAGGTGCAGGCCGCTCGGTGACAACAACTGGATGAATAGACTCACCCCGTGTGCAACGAGCGCCAAGGCGCCCAGGATAAGAAGCAGACGCTTGTCCGGCACGGTGCGTTGCGCCAGGCGCAGGCCCTGGTATCCGGTGACGCCGGCGTAGAGGCAGGCGGCAGCTAGGCTCGGGAGCAAAGGGTGCATAGGTCTGTTAGTAGGCTCGAAAGGCGCTGAGTGTGGCATAAACACCGGGTGCGCAAAAGTACACGGTTGGCTGCCGGTACTGCCGTGGTGCGGGTCAATGGGCGGACAACCGACAGGTGGCGGTGCCCCTGGCAGGTATGGATATGTCCTGCTCGATGAAAAGCACGGGCGGCGGGGTACCGGCCTGGGGCATGCAGCTTCTATAATCGGCGCCTTAACCACACCCAGCGTGGAAAACGGCACATGTTTGAAAACCTAACCGACCGCCTCTCGCAGACGCTTCGCCATGTTACCGGCAAGGCCAAACTGACCGAGGACAATATCAAGGACACCTTGCGCGAAGTCCGCATGGCATTGCTAGAAGCCGATGTCGCGCTACCCGTGGTCAAGGAGTTCGTCGCCAGGGTCAAGGACAGGGCAGTCGGCACGGAAGTCTCCAAGAGCCTGACGCCAGGCCAAGCCTTTGTGAAGATCGTTCGCGCCGAGCTGGAAGAGCTGATGGGCGCGGCCAACGAAGACCTCGATCTTAGTGTGGTGCCGCCCGCGGTAGTACTGATGGCAGGCCTCCAGGGTGCGGGTAAGATGACGACGGTCGGCAAGCTGGCAAGGTTCCTCAAAGAGCGCAAGAAGAAGTCGGTGCTGGTGGTTTCAGCCGACGTCTATCGCCCAGCAGCAATCAAACAGCTGGAGATGCTCGCGACGGAAGTAGGGGTGACTTTTTTCCCTTCCGATACCAGCCAGAAGCCCGTGGAAATCGCACTGGCGGCGATTCGTGAGGCCAAGCTCAAATACATCGATGTGGTGCTCGTCGATACGGCCGGCCGGCTGGCCATCGATGCTGAAATGATGGCCGAAATCCAGGCCGTTCATGCGGCGATCAAGCCGGCCGAGACATTGTTCGTGGTTGACGCCATGACGGGTCAGGACGCTGCGAATACTGCTAAGGCGTTCGGTGAGGCGCTCCCTTTGACCGGCGTGGTGCTGACCAAGGTTGACGGTGACGCGCGCGGCGGTGCTGCCCTGTCGGTGCGACATATCACGGGCAAGCCGATCAAGTTTCTCGGCATGGGCGAGAAGAGTGACGCGCTCGAGCCGTTTCATCCGGACCGGATCGCCTCCCGAATCCTGGGCATGGGCGATGTGCTCAGCCTGATCGAGCAGGCTGAGCAAACGCTCGATCGGGAAAAGGCCGAGAAGCTCACCAAGAAGCTGAAGAAGGGCAAAGGTTTTGATCTGGAAGACTTCCGTGATCAGCTTCAGCAAATGAAAAACATGGGTGGCTTAGGCGGCTTGATGGATAAACTGCCATCGATCGGCGGTGTGAATCTGTCGCAAATGGGTAACGCGCAGGGCGCGGCGGAGAAGCAGTTCAAGCAGATGGAGGCCATCATCAACTCGATGACCCCTGTTGAGCGGCGCAACCCGGACATCATCAGCGGTTCGCGCAAGCGGCGCATCGCCATGGGTTCCGGCACGCAAGTGCAAGATATTGGTCGTCTGATCAAGCAGCACAAGCAGATGCAGAAAATGATGAAAAAGGTCAGCGGCAAAGGCGGCATGGCGAAGATGATGCGCGGCATGGGCGGCATGTTTCCAGGCGGCGGCGGAATGCCCAAGTTCTAAAGTTTCGAGCGTTTCAGCGGGTTCTTCGTCGGGGCCTGCTGAGGCTGAGCAGGCCTGCGGTCGAGGCTTGCGATTGTTTTTGAAAAAGCCATTTGCAAAAGTCCGGATATTCCTTAGAATATGCGGCCTTTCGGGCCTTGAGCCCTGCATTCAGATTTGCTGTACCGACTACAGGAACGATGTTCACATGGTAACTATTCGTCTCGCCCGTGGCGGCTCCAAGAAGCGCCCTTTCTACCACCTGACCGTGACCAACAGCCGCAATCCGCGCGATGGTCGCTTCGTTGAGCGTATCGGCTTCTTCAATCCGATCGCCTCGGGTGCGGAAGTGAAGCTCTCTGTAAACCAGGAGCGTGCTGCCTATTGGTTGAGCCAGGGCGCACAGCCGTCTGAGCGTGTTGCTCAGCTGCTGAAGGAAGCTGGCAAGGCTGCTGCCTGAAACACATGAATGTCACGTCAGCCCCGGCCGAAGACCTGATCGTTATCGGCAAAATCGTTTCGGTGCATGGCGTGCGTGGTGACGTAAAGATCTACTCCTTTACCGACCCGATTGACAATTTGCTGGACTATCGTCGCTGGACGCTGAGGCGAGGCGAAGAAGTCAAGCAAGTTGAACTGGTCAAGGGTCGCCTGCAAGGCAAGATCCTGGTGGCGACGCTGAAGGGGCTGGCTGATCGTGAAGAGGCGCGTACCTACGCCGATTTCGAGATCTGCATCCCCCGCAGCGAATTGCCTCCGTTGACCGGTGAGGACTATTACTGGTTCCAGCTTCAGGGCCTGACGGTCATCAACCAGCTCGGGCAAGTGCTCGGTCGGGTTGATCATCTGCTCGAAACTGGCGCTAACGACGTGCTGGTGGTTAAGCCGTTCGACGGCAGTCTGGATGATCGTGAGCGCTTGCTGCCCTATACCGACCCCTGTGTGTTGAAGGTCGATTTGGACGCAGGCGAGATGCGTGTCGAATGGGACGCGGACTTCTGAGCAACATGTCCAGCTTGCGTGTCGATGTGATTACTCTGTTCCCCGATATGTTCGCTGCTATCGGTGAGTACGGTATCACCAGTCGTGCGGCGAAGCAGGGGCTACTGCAGCTGCAATGCTGGAATCCCCGAAGCTACACGGAAGATCGCCATCAGACAGTCGACGATCGCCCTTTTGGGGGTGGCCCCGGCATGGTGATGAAGATCAAGCCCTTGGAGCTCGCACTGGCCGATGCCAGGCAGGCCGCTGGGGAAAAGGCGAAGGTGATATACCTGTCGCCGCAGGGGCGTCAGCTGAAGCAGGCTGATGTTCGTGAACTGGCGAAAGAGAACGGACTCATCCTCATTGCTGGCCGCTACGAAGGCATCGATGAGCGTTTCATCGAAACGCATGTGGATGAAGAATGGTCGATTGGCGATTACGTGCTGTCCGGTGGTGAATTGCCGGCCATGGTGCTGATCGATGCAGTGACCCGTCTGCTCCCTGGGGCATTGGGTCATGCTGATTCGGCCGAGGAGGATTCGTTTACTGACGGCCTGCTCGACTGCCCGCATTACACGCGACCGGAGGTGTATGCGGATAAACGTGTTCCTGAGGTGCTGCTCAGCGGCAACCATGAACACATCCGGCGCTGGCGTTTGCAGCAGTCCCTCGGAAGGACTTGGGAACGCCGCGCTGATCTTCTGGATAGCCGCTCGCTTTCTGGGGAAGAACAAAAGCTGCTGACGGAATACATCCGTCAGCGGGACGATAGTTAAACGTATCGATGGCACGCCATGACGGCCTGTCTTAGGAGCACAGCATGACCAACAAGATTATCCAGGCGCTCGAAGCAGAGCAGATGACCAAAGAGCTGCCGCCGTTCGCCCCTGGTGACACTGTAGTTGTCCAGGTGAAGGTGAAGGAAGGCGAGCGTGAGCGTCTGCAGGCTTTCGAAGGTGTCGTAATTGGCAAGCGTAACCGTGGCCTGAACAGCGCTTTCACCGTTCGCAAGATCTCCAACGGTGTTGGTGTTGAGCGTACGTTCCAGTATTACAGCCCGATGGTCGACAGCCTCAGCGTCAAGCGCCGTGGCGATGTCCGCAAAGCCAAGCTGTACTACCTCCGCGCGTTGTCCGGCAAGGCAGCTCGCATCAAGGAAAAGCTTTCCTGAGGAAAGCTTCCTTAAGAAAAAAGCAGCCTGCGGGCTGCTTTTTTTATGGGGATTATTTGGCTTCTAGATTTTCGGGGGTACGAGCCGTCGTAGTGCAAAAGGTGCACGGCGTCTTGTCTTGCTCGCCGTTGGGGCTGCTCGTATGGTCTGGAAATGTTGCCCTCAAGGTAAGGGAGAATGGCGAGGTTCGGGTTTGCTCACGGTTGCGTGGCTGTCCGCGCCTTCGGTCAAGGCAATCAATGTCCAGCCCGCGTCTGGTTTGATCCGTGCGTCCGGGTGAAACACATGGGTATGCCCGTGGTTGTCTATGGCGAAATACAGGATAGCGCCCGAGCCATGCAGGGCCTGGTATTCCGGCCAGCCAAAGGTTTCGGTCAGTTTGTTGCTTTTGATTGAGCCACCACGAGCCAGGCGTCCGGCCAGTTGCGAGTAGGTCAACGTGGGCGTGCCTAGAGGGCGGCCACGGTGTTCGTCACTGGGCCGATGTTTGTCGCTGCGTCGACTCTCCTGAGTACTGGCCAGATTGAACAGGCGATCGCCGCCGAAGTCATGACGAAAACGCATCGCGGCGAGGGTATTCATTTCGCCAACAGGCGACAGCGCCAGCAAATGGCCAAGACCGACCAGGTCAAGGTGGTTTTCAGCGTGCTGCGAGGCTGGATTTCCGTAATAGGTGGGTAAATTTTCCATTCTCGCCGCGTGAATGTTGTCCCAGCTGGAATCGGTCAGCATCACTCTGATGCCTTGCTCGCTCAGCGCGCGTCCAAGTGCACGAGCGACGGGATTTGCGCCAACAATCAGAAAACCGCTGGGCGGCGGTTCTGCGACGTTTAGCAGCCTCGCTAAAGGGCGTGCGGTTGCGCTTTGCAGCACGACGGTGCCAATGATGACGGCGAACGTCAGTGGCACGAGCAGCAGGGCGTCCTGGTGTCCTGTTTCGTCCAGGCGAACGGCAAAGATTGCCGAGACCGCAGCCGCAACGATTCCGCGGGGTGCAATCCAGGCGAGCAGCAGCCGTTCCCGCCAGTTCAGCTGCGATCCCCAGGTGCACAGGGCGATCGTTAGTGGTCGGGCCACGAATTGCACAATTAGCAAAAGAATCAGCACTGCCGGCCCTAGCTCCAGCAGTGCTGTCAGGTCGAGCATCGCTGCTAGCAGGATAAAGAGTCCCGAGATGAGCAGAATGCTCAGGTTCTCCTTGAAGTGGAGGATGTCCCGGACGTCGACATCCCGCATGTTGGCGAGCCAGATCCCCATCAGCGTGACGGCCAGTAGGCCGGATTCATGGACCAGGGTATTGGCAGTGACGAAAACGCCGAGCACTGAAGCCAGTGTCGCCAGGTTCTGCAAATATTCCGGCAGCCAGTGCCGTTTCACAAGTTGGCCGAGGGTCCATCCTCCTGCTATGCCGAGCACAGTTCCGCATAGAAGAACTCCGCCAAACGTCTGCACGCTCTGAGTCCAGGCGGCCTCGGTGCCTCGCGTAATGATGAAGCTGTAAACCACTACTGCAAGCAAAGCGCCGATTGGGTCGATGATGATGCCTTCCCAACGCAGGATATTGGCAACCGCCGCGTTGGGTCGCACCACACGTAGCATCGGTACGATCACAGTCGGGCCCGTAACAAGCGTCAAGCTCCCTAAGAGCAACGCCAGATCCCAATCGAAGCCAAGCAGCCAATGAGCGGAGAGGGTGATCACGCCCCAAGTCGTCAGCGCGCCGATGCCGATCAGGCGGCGCACCACCGTGCCGATTCCAGGCAGCTCAGAGACGCGCAACGTCAGGCTGCCTTCGAACAGTATCAACGCGACTGCCAATGAAACCAAAGGGAAGAGCAACGGGCCGAACAGCTGAGTCGGATTCAGCCAGCCGAGCACAGGGCCGGCCAGGATTCCACTCAGCAAGAGAAAAAGAATGGCTGGCAGTCGTAACCGCCATGCCAGCCATTGGCTGGCGAGCGAGGCGATGCCGAGCGCAGCGAGGGAGATGAGGATGTCTTGTTCGGTCATGTTTACCAAGCGGTCAGGGTGGCGGCCGGGCTTCCGCTCCGGCGGGCTCGTTGTGGGATCTACTGGCTAGTCTGACATTGCTCAGGCCAATCAGGTCTGTTCGGCGTGACCAAGGCGGCTGGCCGGTATAAGCGGTCTATGGAACACTGGCCGCCTTTCTTTCCAGTGTTCCCCTGCATGTCGGCTCAATACGACCCCATTATCGATCGGTTCCTTGATGCCCTTTGGCTCGAAAAAGGGCTTTCTGACAACACCCGCGACGCTTATCGCAGTGATCTGGCGCTGTTCAACGGCTGGTTGGACGAGCGCGATGTGCGACTGGTCGATGCGGGTCGGGACGCTATCCTCGATCACCTTGGCTGGCGTCTGGCTAATGGCTACAAGGCTCGTTCTACCGCGCGGTTGTTGTCAGGGCTTCGCGGGTTTTATCGCTTCCTGCTGCGCGAAGGCGTGATCTCGGTCGATCCAACGCTGCGAGTCGATCTGCCGCAGTTGGGACGACCACTACCCAAGGCGCTGTCCGAGGCGGATGTGGAGGCGCTGTTGTCTGCGCCGGATGTCGGCGATCCGCTGGGGTTGCGTGACCGGGCGATGCTGGAAGTTCTTTACGCGACTGGCTTGCGCGTCACCGAACTGGTCGGCCTTGGTCTTGAGCAGATCAATCTTCGGCAGGGCGTCTTGCGCACTTTCGGTAAGGGTAACAAGGAGCGTCTGGTGCCGTTGGGCGAGGAATCCCTGTATTGGGTGGTGTGCTATCTTCGCGACGCTCGCGACGCGCTGCTCTCCGGCAAGGCCAGCGATGTGGTCTTTCCGAGTCGGCGTGGCGATCAGATGACAAGGCAGACGTTCTGGCACCGAATCAAGCTGCATGCCCGGCAGGCGGGAATAGCTGTATCGATCTCGCCGCACACGCTGCGTCATGCATTTGCTACGCACTTGCTCAACCATGGGGCGGATCTTCGAACGGTACAAATGCTGCTCGGACACAGTGATCTGTCCACTACGCAGATCTACACGCACATCGCCCGCGCGCGGCTGCAGGAACTCCATGCGCAGCATCATCCGCGTGGTTGAACGGATGGCGTTAGAAGATGCGCTGCAGGCCACAAAGCCGATGAGCGAAGGCCCGCCGTCTGCACTGGATGACAGGGGCTATGGTAATCTGCCGGCCTTCCCTCGATCGAAGTCGCCAGGAGATTTCATGCGCGTGAATCGTATCTTCGCTGCCGTAGCCCTTGGTTTCGCCAGCTCCGTCGTCCTGGCCGCTGACGCTGAGCAGGCGATCCGTGAGTCGCTTAATGCACTCCAGCCCGATATGCCCATCGAGGCAATTGCGGAAAGCCCCATGAACGGTGTTTATCAGGTTCAGCTCAAGGGTGGGCGGCAGCTCTACGCGAGCGCTGACGGTCAGTTCCTGATTCAGGGGTATATGTATCAGTTCAAGGACGGCCAGGCGACAAACCTGACCGAGCAAGCCCAGAGCAGGTCTGTCGCGAAGACAATTGACGCGATTCCCACCAGCAAGATGGTGGTTTTCTCGCCTGAAAAACCGAAGACCCATATCACCGTGTTTACCGACACCGACTGCGGCTACTGCCAGAAGCTGCACAGCGAAGTGCCTGAGCTGAACCGTCTTGGCATCGAGGTTCGTTATATGGCCTTTCCGCGGCAGGGCATGGGCAGCCACGGAGCCAACACGCTGACCAGCGTATGGTGTGCGAAGGATCGGCAGGCGGCGATGAACAAGGCCAAGGCACGTGAAGATGTGCCAGCTGCGAGCTGCGAGAACCCGGTCGCTGAGCAGTACGAGTTAGGCCAGCTGATCGGTGTTCAGGGCACTCCGGCAATCGTTCTTGCGGACGGGCAGATCATCCCCGGTTATCAGCCGGCTCCGCAGCTCGCCGAACTCGCCCTAAAAGCCAAGTAGTCGCTGGGGCAGCGTCTTCGGTCACGAAGAGGCTGCCCGTTCGGGTCGCGGCTGAACTGTTCTGCTCCTCGTGTTCAAAGCCAAAAGGCATATCGAGGAGGCGACAAAATGAAGCTAGAAGGTTCCTGTCATTGCCAGGCCGTTCGTTTTTCTCTGGAATCGGCCGAGCCCTATCCGTTCATGCGCTGTTACTGTTCGATCTGTCGCAAAACGGCCGGGGCGGGTGGTTATGCGATCAACCTGGGCGGAGATCATCGGACGCTGACGGTCGAGGGTCGCGAGAACCTCAGTATCTACCAAGCCAGGATGGTCGATGCTGAAACGGGCGCGGTGCGTATTAGCGATGGCCAGCGTCACTTCTGCAAGCTGTGCGGCAGCGCACTGTGGTTGTGGGACCCGAATTGGCCGGATCTTGTGCACCCGCATGCGTCGGCAATCGATAGCGAGCTGCCAAGCCCGCCAGAGTCGACACATCTCATGCTGGCTTCAAAGGCGTCATGGGTTGAGCCCCAGCTGGGCCCTGGTGATCGCTGCTTCGATGAGTATCCGGATGAATCGCTCGCTCAGTGGCACCAGCGCCTGGGGTTGCAGAGCAAGCCCGGCTAGCAGCGGGCTCCTCCTTGCCGCTGCCGATTTGACTAAAGCTCGTGCGCTTCGTAATGTGCGACTCTTTTGTTCGGCCGCTGTGCAGGGCCGTCCGTTGGCAATGGGGAGTGCAACTTGAAACCGGTGAAAGTTGGCATCTGTGGGCTGGGAACCGTCGGTGGCGGTACCTTCAATGTGCTCGAGCGCAACGCTGCGGAAATCGCGCGCCGTGCAGGGCGCGGAATTGAGGTCGCACAGATTGCGGCTCGTCATGCGAACCCCAAGTGCAACACCGGTGATACCCCGATTACTGACGATATCTTCGATGTCGCCAACAACCCTGCGATCGACATTGTGGTCGAACTGATCGGGGGGTACACCTTAGCCCGCGAGCTGGTGCTCAAAGCCATCGATAACGGCAAGCACGTGGTTACGGCCAACAAGGCGCTGATCGCGGTGCACGGAAATGAAATCTTCGCCAAGGCACGCGAGAAGGGCGTTATCGTCGCCTTCGAAGCCTCTGTTGCCGGCGGTATCCCGATCATCAAGGCCATTCGCGAGGGGCTGGCCGGCAACCAGATCAACTGGCTCGCGGGGATAATCAACGGAACCGGTAACTTCATTCTCACCGAGATGCGGGAGAAGGGACGTACCTTCGAGGATGTGCTGAAGGAGGCTCAGGAGCTTGGCTACGCCGAGACCGATCCGACCTTCGATGTCGAGGGCATAGACGCCGCTCATAAGCTGACCATCCTTGCTTCCATTGCCTTCGGCGTGCCGCTGCAGTTCGACAAGGCCTACACCGAAGGCATCTCCAAGCTGACCACGGCTGACGTTAACTACGCCGAGGCGCTGGGCTACCGCATCAAGCACCTGGGTGTCGCCCGCAGCACCGCTTCGGGTATCGAGCTGCGAGTGCACCCGACACTGATTCCGGCGGACCGCCTGATTGCTAACGTCAATGGCGTGATGAATGCGGTCATGGTCAACGGCGACGCCGTCGGCTCCACTCTTTATTACGGTGCTGGAGCAGGCATGGAGCCAACGGCTTCGGCTGTGGTGGCGGACCTCGTAGATGTGGCCCGTGCGCTGACGACGGATCCGAACAATCGGGTTCCGCACCTGGCTTTCCAGCCCGACTCGCTTTCAGCTCATCCTATTCTGCCGATTGGGGCCTGCGAAAGTGCGTATTACCTGCGCATCCAGGCCAAGGACCGTCCGGGTGTACTGGCTCAGGTCGCCACTATCCTGTCGGAGCGCGGAATCAATATCGAATCGATCATGCAGAAGGAAGCCGAGGAGCAAGACGGATTGGTGCCGGTCATCCTGGTCACGCATCGTGTGGTTGAGCAGAGGATCGACGATGCCATCGCCGCACTCGAAGCGCTTGCTGACGTGGTGGGCAACGTCGTACGGATTCGTGTCGAGCAACTGATCTAATCAGCAACGCCGGGTTGCTCTAGTGGCCCGCAGTCAGCGTCCAACATAGGTTTGAAAAATGCGCTACATCAGTACCCGTGGCCAGGCGCCCGCCCTGAATTTCGAAGACGTGCTGCTTGCCGGATTGGCCAGCGATGGTGGTCTATACGTTCCGGAGAACCTGCCGCGCTTCACCGTTGAAGAAATCGCGTCCTGGTCCGGCCTGCCGTACCACGAGCTGGCATTCAAGGTAATGCGTCCTTTTGTGGCCGGGAGCATCCCAGACGCTGACTTCAAGCAGATTCTGCAGGACACCTACGGCGTGTTTGCTCACAGCGCAGTGGCGCCGCTGCGTCAGCTGGACAGCAACGAGTGGGTGCTCGAGCTCTTCCATGGCCCGACCCTGGCGTTCAAAGACTTCGCTTTGCAGCTGCTGGGTCGGCTTCTTGACTATGTGCTGGCCAAGCGCGGTGAGCGCGTGGTCATCATCGGTGCGACTTCCGGCGATACCGGCTCGGCAGCAATCGAAGGCTGCCGCCGCTGCGATAACGTCGACATCTTTATCCTGCACCCGCACAACCGGGTGTCCGAAGTACAGCGTCGGCAGATGACCACCATCTTCGGCGACAACATTCACAACCTGGCCATTGAAGGCAACTTCGATGATTGTCAGGAGATGGTGAAGGATAGCTTCGCCGACCAGGGTTTCCTTAAAGGCACCCGGCTGGTGGCGGTCAACTCGATCAACTGGGCGCGGATCATGGCCCAGATCGTGTACTACTTCCATGCTGCGCTGCAGCTGGGCGGCCCGGCCCGTTCGGTGGCGTTTTCCGTACCGACGGGCAATTTTGGGGACATTTTCGCGGGTTACTTGGCGCGTAACATGGGCCTGCCAATCAGCCAGCTGGTGGTGGCAACCAACCGAAACGACATTCTGCACCGGTTCATGAGTGGCAACCGTTACGACAAGGACACGTTGCACCCGTCGCTGTCGCCCTCCATGGACATCATGGTGTCGTCCAACTTCGAACGGTTGCTGTTCGATCTGCATGGCCGCAACGGCGCGGCGGTTGCCGAATTGATGAGCGCATTCAAGGCCAGCGGCAAGCTGTCGGTCGAGGAGGAGCGCTGGACCGAGGCACGCAAGCTTTTCGACTCGCTGGCCGTAGACGATGAGCAGACCTGCAAGACGATTGCTGACGTCTTCAGTGCGACCGGTGAGTTGCTCGATCCGCACACGGCGATCGGGGTTTATGCCGCACGCGAGTGCCGCCGCAGTCTGGCTACGCCGATGGTAACGCTGGGTACCGCCCATCCTGTGAAATTCCCCGAGGCTGTAGAAAAGGCCGGGGTTGGCAAGGCGCTGGAATTGCCGGCGCATCTGGCGGACTTGTTCGAACGTCCGGAGCGATGCACTGTTCTGAAGAACGATCTCAAGGCGATGCAGGCGTTTGTCAGCGAGCATGGCAATAAAGGCAAGCCGCTGTAAGCGGCCATCAGTAACGAAAAAGGCCAGTCTCACGACTGGCCTTTTTCGTTTGAGGGACGACCTGAGCTTATTCGTCGAACTCTTCCCAGCCGCCCATTTCTCTCCAGCGATTGACGATGCCGCAGAACAGCTCAGCAGTCTTTTCCGTGTCGTAGCGCGCAGAGTGTGCTTCGCGTCCGTCAAAGTCGATACCGGCTGCCTGGCAGGCTTTTGCGAGGACGGTCTGACCGTAGGCGAGGCCTGCCAGCGTTGCAGTGTCGAAGCTGGAGAAGGGGTGGAATGGGTTGCGCTTGATATCGCAGCGGGCAATTGCTGCGTTCAGGAACCCGAGATCAAAGCTGCTGTTGTGGCCGACGAGAATGGCACGTTTGCAGCCGGCTGATTTCACCGCTTTGCGCACGCCGCGAATGATCTCATTCATCGCCTGTGATTCGGGAACGGCCATGCGCAGCGGGTGGTCGAGCTTGATGCCGGTGAACTCCAGCGCGGCTGCTTCGATATTGGCGCCAGCGAAGGGTTCGACTCGGAAGAAGAGCGTGTCTTGCGGGTAGAGCAAACCCTGCTCGTCCATGCCGATGGTCACGGCAGCAATTTCCAGCAGCGCGTCGGTCGCGCAGTTGAATCCGCCGCACTCGACATCAACAACGACTGGCAGGAAGCCTCGAAAGCGTCTCGCCATCGGCGAGCGCGGCTTGCCTGGCTGGTTGCCTTCCAGCTCGTCGTCAAACTGATCGTCGCTCATGCGTTGGTCTCCAACCGCCATTGCAGGGTTTCGCCTGCACGTAGGGGCACGACGTTGTGCTCCCCGAACGGCAAGTTGGCCGGCACGCTCCAGGATTCACGTACCAGGGTGATCTGCTCGGTGTTGCGCGGCAAACCGTAGAAGTCGGCGCCGAAGTGGCTGGCAAAGGCCTCCAGGCGGTCAAGCGCGCCGCGCTGTTCGAACGCCTCAGCATAGAGCTCGATCGCAGCGAACGCCGTATAACAGCCGGCGCAACCGCAAGCGTTTTCCTTGGCGTGCTGGGCGTGCGGGGCCGAGTCAGTGCCGAGAAAGAACTTCGGATTGCCGCTGGTAGCCGCATCAAGCAGCGCTTCCTGATGGACGTTGCGCTTAAGGATTGGCAGGCAGAAGAAGTGCGGGCGAATTCCGCCCACCAGCATGTGGTTGCGGTTGTAGAGCAAATGGTGGGCGGTGATGGTGGCGCCGACGTTGCTGCTGGCAGCCTCGACGAACTGCACGGCATCCCGGGTGGTGATGTGCTCGAACACCACCTTGAGCGTGGGGAAGCGCTCGGTGACTCGGCTAAGCTGTTCGTCGATGAAGTATTTTTCACGATCGAAGATATCGATTTCTGAACGCGTCACTTCGCCATGCACCAGCAGCGGCAAGCCGACCTCGGCCATCGTCTCGAGCACTGGAAATATGTTGTCGATGCGGGTGACGCCGGATGCCGAGTTGGTCGTGGCACCGGCTGGATACAGCTTGGCGGCAAATACGTAGCCACAGGCCTTGGCGGCGCGCACGTCTTTGGGCTGCGTACCGTCAGTGAGGTAAAGCACCATCAAGGGCTCGAACGGGTTGCCGTCCGGTCGGGCGGCAAGAATGCGCTGGCGGTAGCTGTCCGCCTCTGCTGCATTGCGAACCGGCGGTACAAGGTTCGGCATGATGATCGCTCGTGCGAACTGGCGTGCGGCGTCCGCCACGGTGTGCGGCAGCGCTGCGCCGTCGCGCAGGTGAATGTGCCAATCGTCGGGGCGCAGTAGTGTCAGTCGGTCGGACATGCGGATTTCCAGGCGGTAAAACGTGCGGGAATGCTACCGGAAACGCGTGAAAAAATCGCCGCAGGCGGGTCTTGCGGTCGAAACGAGTAGCGAGGGCTGGCGCCAGCTAGGTATCGCAGCGTTCAAGTTTTCAAGGTGCGCACCGATACCTCAATTGAATGTTGTTTACCCTGGAGCCACACGTGCGCTTGCGCCTCCTTGTTCTTGCCTGCTTGTTGGCTTCCCCAGCCAATGCCCTCACGTTTCAGACTCGTCTGGAGCGAGCGCAGTGGCAGGTGGAAGGCGATCAGTTCGAGTGTCGGTTGATCCAGCCAGTCGCAGGCTTTGGTGCAGGTGAATTCGTACGGCGAGCGGGCGAGCAGCCTACTTTTCGCTTGCAGTCACCTGATCGCTGGCTGGGCAATGGTTCGGCCACGCTGCTTGCGGCAGCTGCGCCCTGGCAGCCTAGTCGCGGTGATATCAATCTGGGTGTAGTTTCCGTAGCCGGCGGCGAGATTCCATTCAACAGTACCTACCTGCAGGCCAATCGCCTGCTCAGTGGCCTGCTCGAAGGTCGCAGCCCGGTGGTGCGCCACCTCACGCGGCTTGGTGGCGAAGCGTTGGAGGTGCGGCTATTGCCTGTACGATTTGGCAAAGCCTATGAAGATTTTCGCAGCTGCACGGCCAAATTGCTGCCGGTCAACTTCGAGCAGATTCGTACGTCGCAGGTTGGGTTTCCCGCCGGTGACGTCGTACTTGATGCGTTGGGCCAGGCCAAGCTCGATATCATCCTGCAATTTCTCCAGGCTGATCCCAGCGTCAACCGCATCCAGCTTGATGGTCACTCCGACAATAGCGGCAATAGACTGACCAATCGTGACCTGTCGCGTCGTCGCGCGCTTGCGGTCGAGGCGTATCTGACTGCCAACGGCGTGCCGAAAGAGCAAATCACGCTGCGCTTTCACGGCGAACGCTATCCCGTCGTGCCCAACAGCAGCGAGGCCAACCGGGCCAAGAATCGGCGGGTAACCCTGCGTTTGGAGCGCGAGCCGGCAACCACCACTGCCGCAGCAGAGGGCGGTACACCGTCGACCTGATGCCGAGGGGTCGCATGCGCCCCTGTAAAACAAACGTCGCGACCAGTAGAATCCCCGCTTTCCTTAAAATCCCGGGAGTGGATGGCAATGGCCGACGTAAAGAAGGTAGTCCTGGCGTATTCCGGTGGCCTGGACACCTCGGTGATCCTCAAGTGGCTGCAAGACACCTATAACTGCGAAGTGGTGACCTTTACCGCCGACCTCGGTCAGGGCGAGGAAGTCGAGCCAGCCCGTGCCAAGGCCAAGGCCATGGGCGTTAAGGAAATCTACATCGACGATTTGCGCGAAGAGTTCGTCCGCGACTTCGTCTTCCCGATGTTTCGCGCCAACACCGTTTACGAAGGCGAGTACCTGTTGGGTACATCCATCGCCCGTCCGCTGATCGCCAAACGCCTGATCGAGATCGCCAACGAGACCGGTGCTGATGCCATCTCTCATGGCGCCACCGGCAAGGGTAATGACCAGGTCCGTTTCGAGCTGGGCGCCTATGCGCTGAAGCCGGGCGTCAAGGTCATCGCCCCCTGGCGTGAATGGGACCTGCTCTCGCGCGAGAAGCTGATGGATTACGCAGCCAAGCACGAGATTCCGATCGAGCGCCATGGCAAAAAGAAATCGCCGTACTCGATGGACGCCAACCTGCTGCACATCTCCTACGAAGGTGGTGTGCTGGAAGACACCTGGACCGAGCACGAAGAGGACATGTGGCGCTGGACGCGTTCGCCTGAGACCGCACCGGATACCCCGACCTACATTGAACTGACCTACCGTAAGGGCGACATCGTTGCCATTGATGGTAAGGACATGACCCCGGCGGAAGTGCTGACCTATCTGAACAAGATCGGCGGCGAGAACGGCATCGGGCGTCTGGACATTGTCGAGAACCGCTATGTCGGTATGAAATCGCGCGGCTGCTACGAGACCCCGGGCGGAACCATCATGCTCAAGGGGCATCGTGCCATTGAGTCGATTACCCTCGACCGTGAAGTAGCCCACCTGAAAGACGAGCTGATGCCCAAGTATGCGAGCCTGATTTACAACGGCTACTGGTGGAGCCCTGAGCGCAGCATGCTGCAGCAGATGATCGACGCGTCGCAGGCCAACGTGAACGGTGTAGTGCGTCTGAAGCTCTATAAGGGCAACGTCATCGTCACCGGCCGCAAGTCGGACGACTCGCTGTTCGACGCCAACATCGCCACCTTTGAAGACGATGCGGGCGCCTACGATCAGGCCGACGCGGGTGGTTTCATCAAGCTCAACGCGCTGCGCATGCGCATCGCCGCGAACAAGGGCCGGACGCAGTTCTAACAGAAACTGCTACACAGCCCGACCATGACCCCGGCCACGAGCCGGGGTTATGCTTTTTGCACCGCTGAACAGGAGAGACATTATGAGACTGCTGCATACCATGCTGCGAGTCGGCGATATGGAGCGATCCATCGCCTTCTACACCGAAGTGCTGGGCATGACCCTGCTGCGACGCAAGGATTATCCGGAAGGCAAGTTCACCCTGGCGTTCGTCGGCTATGGCGACGAAGCGCATAACAGCGTGCTGGAGCTGACCCACAACTGGGACGTTGATAAATATGACCTGGGCGACGGTTACGGCCATATCGCGCTGGAGGTTGAAGACGTGTACAAGGCCTGCGAGGATATTCGCAGCCGAGGCGGCAAGATCACCCGTGAGCCGGGGCCAATGAAGCATGGCACCAGCATTCTTGCGTTTATCGAGGATCCGGACGGCTACAAGGTCGAGCTACTCTCTCCGTCGCGCCGGGACTAGCAGCGACGCCACAAAAAAAGCCCCAACCACGGGGCTTTTTTATTTAAAGATCGAAGTCGAACTCGTTGAGTTGCTTCTGCAGTCGGCGCTCTTCGAGCAGGTTGTCGATGATCCGGCGCTTGGTCAGGTTGGTCTTGGCGACTTCGACTGGCGCCTCTGCACCATCGTCTTCGTCATCCGCGACGAAGTCATCTTCGATCTGGATCTCTTCTTTCTCGGACACTTGTATCACTCCACGGCTTGGGCGCGCTGTTGGCGCACCTTATAGCGACAAAAGAGGAGGCCGTAAAAAAGATTTTTTCAATCGTGCGATAGGTTTTCCCATTGGCCGCTCAATCGTCCGACGTTTTGTGCTTGTACTCGCAGAGGTCCTCGATCCGGCAGCTGCCACATTGTGGCTTGCGCGCCTTGCAGACGTAGCGTCCGTGCAGGATCAGCCAGTGATGGGCGTCGAGCAGATAATCCTTCGGCACGAATTTGACCAGCTTGCGCTCGACCTCCAGCACGTTTTTGCCCGGGGCGATATTTGTGCGGTTGGCGACGCGAAAAATGTGGGTGTCGACCGCCATGGTGAACTGGCGAAACGCAGTATTGAGCACGACATTGGCCGTCTTGCGCCCGACACCCGGTAGCGCCTCGAGGGCCTCGCGATTGTCCGGAACCCGGCTGTCGTGTTGCTCAATGAGGATGCGGCAGGTCTCGAGTACGTTCTTCGCTTTGCTCGGGTATAGACCGATGGTCTTGATATAGCTGCACAGACCTTCATAGCCAAGCCCATAGATAGCTTCGGGGGTGTTGGCGACCGGGTAGAGCTTCGCTGTTGCTTTGTTAACGCCGACATCAGTGGCCTGCGCCGAAAGAATCACAGCTATCAACAGCTCGAACGGCGTGCTGTAGGCGAGCTCGGTCTTTGGCTCCGGATTGTCTTCATGAAACCGGCGAAAGATCTCCAGGCGTTTGGCGGCATTCATTACATCAACCCATCCAGCATCATTCGATCACTCCAGTGACACGAACGCGGCGGCTCTGAACAGGCGCATCTGGCTGCGTCGCCCTTGCGCGCTCGGTGAAATGCTCGTCGATACGATTTTTCAGGGCGATCAGCAGGCCGAGCACGATGAAGGCGCCGGGGGGAAGGATGGCCAATAGGAAGCCCTTGTAGTCACTGATCAGCGTCAATTGCCAGTCAGCTGCAATTGGGCCGAACAATAGCTGCATGTTGGCGAACACCGCGCCGGTGCCCACCAGCTCGCGTAGGCCGCCGAGGGCCACCAGCACCAGCGCAAACCCGAGCCCCATCAGCAACCCGTCAAAGCCTGCAATCAGTGGGTTGTGCTTGGCGGCAAAACCGTCGGCACGGCCGAGAATGACGCAGTTTGTCGTAATCAGCGGGATGAAGATGCCCAGTATCTGATAAAGCTCGTAGGTGTAGGCCTGCATGAGCAGCTCGATACAGGTCGTCAATGCCGCGATGATCATCACGAAGGCGGGCAGCCGCACCGCGGTGTTCACTACGCCACGTACCAGCGATACGCCGACGTTCGAGCAGATCAACACCAGGGCAGTGGCGAGCCCGAGCCCGAGCGCATTGACCGCCGAGTTGCTCACGCCGAGCAGCGGGCACAACCCTAAAAGTTGGACGAGCGCAGGGTTGTTCTTCCACAGGCCATTGATGCTCAGTTCGCGGTAGCTTGGATTGCTCATTGGCCTCGGTCCTGCTCGGTTTGCGGATCGTTGATCCGCAATGTATCGCGGGTCGCGGCGGCGCCGGCCCGTGAATGTGTGGTCACCTCGTCGGGCTCGACCTCGTTTTCAAGCGCTGCCTCGGCTGCTATCGGAGCCGTATCGGTGGCGAGCAGCTCCTGCTTGTGAGCCTCGAAATACTGCAGGGCCCGATGGACCGCGCCGACTACGGCACGCGGGGTGATGGTGGCCCCTGCGAACTGATCGAACTCGCCCCGATCCTTCTTGACGGCCCAGCCGGAGGCCTCCGGATTGTTCAGCGAGCGGTTTTCGAAACTGCGTATCCAGGGACTCTTGGCCAGTTCTATCTTGTCCCCAAGACCCGGTGTTTCACGATGCGCGACCACGCGCACGCCGGCAATCCGCCCGTCAGCCTGCACGCCTATGAGCAGGTGGATCGCACCGCTGTAACCATCCGGTGCAATGGCTTGAAGGATCACCGCGCTTGGCTGGCCGTTCTTCCTTGCGATATAGGCCGGCATGGCTTGCCGCGTGCCAAGCAGCGGATCCTGTACCTCGACGCTGCTATCGAGCAACTGATTGTCGTAGCTGTCTTTCGGAAGAATTTGGTTAAGGGCGCGTAATTGCGCGGCGCGCTCCGAGGCTTGAATGCGTTCTGCAGTGAGCTGCTGCAACAGCGTCACGCCGCCAACCGTGAAAATGGCGAACAGCCCCAGCACCAAGCTGTTCTTAAGCATCGAGCGACTGAGTTCAGGGATGATCATGTCATTCGCCCAGCTTGAAGCCGCGCTCGGCCTTACGGTGGCCATAGGTTCGCGGACGGGTGTAGTAATCGATGGTGGGAGCCGACAGGTTCATCAGCAGCACGGCGAAGGCCACTGCGTCCGGATATCCGCCCCAGGCGCGAATGACATAGACGAGAATGCCGACGCCAGCACCGAAAATCAGCCGTCCCTGGTTGCTGGTGGCGCTGCTCACCGGATCGGTGACGATGAAAAAGGCACCGAGCATGGAGGCGCCGCTGAGCAGGTGGAACAGCGGTGAACCATGGCTATCGGAACCTGACCCGTTCCAGAACAGGAGGCTCATGATTGCCAACGCTGCAAGCATGCCGATAGGCGCATGCCAGGTGAATAAGCGTTTGTGCAAGAGGAACAGGCCGCCGGCAAGAAATGCGAGATTGACTACTTCCGAGCCGATGCCGCCGAAGTGGCCGAACGCGGGGTTGGCCCAGAGCTCATCGACAGTGAGACTCTTGTTTACCTTGAGAACATCGAGCGCGGTGGCTTGTGTCCAGCCGTCCGGCAGCGAGGCGATGCCGAGGATGTGTTGCAGGCCGGCGCTCAGACCGACCGTATGTGGCACAGGCCAAGTCGTCATTTCCACAGGAAAGGAGACCAATACCACCACGTAGCCGATCATCGCCGGGTTGAAGGGGTTCTGGCCAAGGCCGCCGTAGAGCTGCTTGCCGAGTACGATGGCGCTGCCGGTGGCGATTAACGTCAGCCACCAGGGCGAGTAGGGCGGCAATGCCAGTGCTAGCAGGACTGCCGTAACCAATGCGCTGCCGTCGCGCAGGAAGAACTGCACCGGACGTTGCCTCAGCCGAAGTATCAGTGCTTCACTGCCGAGCGCGACAGCGCTGGCCCAGATCAGGTTAATCAGCGTTCCGGCGCCATACAGCCAAGTCAGGGCAATCACGCCGGGCAGGGTTGCCGCTAGGACTAGCAACATGACGCGCTGAGTGCGGTTGCTCCCCTTGGTGTGCGGCGAGGTGATTCGTGGCAGGGCCATTGGCTCTCCAGTTGATGTTCGAAAGGAATCCTGATCAGGAGCTGATCGTTGCGATCCCGAAAACAGCGCCGACGGCGTTGTTCCTTACGATTGGGTGTGTTCCTGTAGTTTTTGCTCGGCTTCGCTTAAACGTGCTCGGGCGCGTTCGACGGCCTCGGCTTCACTGTTCTCGTCGCGCTCAAGCTTGCGCAAATCGGCCCGCGCAAACGCAACTTCTGTCTTGAGTGCGCGAGTCTGATCATCTATGGGTTGCTTGTCTGTGCGTACCAATTCTGGTGCTGGCTTGCCGGACTGCGCTTCCGCCTCATGAAGCGCTTGTTCCGCGCTGGCCAGCCCATCGCGCAGCTTGCTCAGCTGCGCGTCTTCGGCGCCGGCTTGTTCGGCTTTCTTGAGCTCGGCGCGTTTCATTGCCAACTCGATCTTGGCTTTCTTGAGCGCCTCTTCGCCAGGCGTTTTGGTTTTGGCGGCCGGCGTGTTTTGCGTTGCAGTTTCAAGCGCGGCTTCGGCCTCGGCCAGCTCCGACCGCAAGCGGCTCAGCTCTACCTCCTGCTCGGCATCTCTGGTTTCCATCTTCTCCAGCTTTCGAACCTGCGCCCGCAGCATGGCAGCCTCGATCTTGGCCTTCTTTGCGGCGTCGTCGCTGGTGGGCTTGGCTGAAGGCGCAGGCGTGGAATCCTGAACCGCCGCCAAAGCGTTCTCCGCGTCGATAAGTTGATCCCGCAGACGGCTCAGTTCGGCGTCCTGGTCGGTATCGCGCGTTTCGAGCTTTTCCAGCTTGCGGATCTGTGCACGCAACATCGCGGCTTCGATCTTGGCCTTTTTTGCGGTGTCGTCGTTGGCGGGTTTGGCTGGAGTCGCAGGCGTGGCGTCCTGCACCGCAGCTAGTGTTTTCTCCGCTTCGGTCAGCTGGGCCTTTAGGCGGCTTAGCTCGGCGTCCTGCTCGGCCTCACGGGAGTCGAGGTTCTCCAGCTTGCGGACCTGCGCTCGCAGCATCGCGGCTTCGATTTTGGCTTTTTTGGCAGCCTCGTCGTTGACCGGCGATGCTGCGGTGGGACTGTCCGTAGCACTGGCGGCTTCGTTCAGTGCCTTCTGCGCGCTGGCAGCCGCGGTGCGTAACTCAGCAACCTGCGCTTCCAGTTCGGGAGTCGCATGGATGGCGAGCTGCTTTTCAGCTTTTTTCAGCGCGACCTGGGCCATGCTGGCTTCGATCTTAAGCTTCTTCTGCTGTTCAGACAGGCCCGCCTTTTGCGCCTGGACGCGTGCGACGGGGTCATCCTGATTCGGTATGGAGCTGGCCTCGGCCTGTGCCGCCTTGGCCTTTGCGGCGCGTTCGGCGCGGGCCTTACGATCCGCCTCCTTCTGCTCTTCGGCACGGCGCAGACGCTCCTGGCGCAGCTCGAAGCGCTGCTTGGAGTGTTCGGCTTTCTGTTGCTTCTGCTCCAGCTCACGGATTTCGCCCTTGGCGGCGCGGTAGTACTGCACCAGCGGGATACTCGACGGGCAGACGTAGGCACAGGCGCCACACTCGATGCAGTCGAACAGGTTGTAGGCCTTGAGCTGCTCGTGCTCCTGGCCCAGCGCGAAGAAGTGCAGCTGTTGCGGTAACAGACTTGCCGGGCAGACCTCTGCGCATTCACCGCAGCGAATGCAGGGCAGCGCTGGTGGTGGCGGAGGTAGCTCCGCAAGCGTGCTGGCGAGCAAGCAGTTGGTGGTCTTGATCACTGGCACGTCCACCGACGGCAGGGTGAAGCCCATCATCGGTCCGCCCATGATCAGCCGGTTGAGCCGGTTCTGGTCGAGACCGGCAAAGGTGAGAAGGTCTGCCACTGGCGTACCGATCAACGCCTCGACGTTCATGGGGCGTGCCAGCGCTTCACCGGTAAGGGTGGTGACGCGTGAGATGAGCGGCTTGCCTAACAGCACGGCATCATGAATGGCCACGCAGGTGCCAACGTTCTGGCAAAGCATGCCGATGTCGGCCGGCAAGCCGCCGCTGGGCACCTCTTCGCCGGTGAGAATCTGGATAAGCTGCTTTTCGCCCCCCGAGGGGTACTTGGTAGGAAATACCTTGACCAGGAATCCACGGTCGCCCACTGCCGTGCGAACGGCTTCGGTCGCCTCGGGTTTGTTGTCCTCGATGCCGATTAGGACGTGCTCTGGCTGAATCAGATGAACGAGTATCTCAATCCCCGCGACAAGCTCATGGGCTTTCTTCCGCATCAACATGTCGTCGGCAGTGATGTAGGGCTCGCATTCGGTTCCATTGATGATCAGAGCACGAATTTTTCCGGGGGGCGGGCCGTTCAGCTTAACGGCCGTAGGGAAGCCAGCGCCCCCGAGGCCACTGATGCCTGCCTGGCGGATTTGCTCCAGCAGCTGGTCGGGCTGCATTGTCCGGTAGTCCGGTTGCGGCTGCAGTTCGATCCATTCGTCTTGACCATCGCTGTCAATCGCAATGGCAGCGCTGAGCATTCCCGACACGTGAGGGTAGGGCTGGGGACCGATGAAACTCACTGTGCCAGACGTCGGGGCATGTACCGGCACACTGACGAAGCCTGCGGCCTCGGCGATCTTCTGCCCCTTGAGCACACGCTCACCCAGCACAACGCATGGCTCGGCAGGCGCACCGATATGTTGGGCCAGCGGAACAACCAGCCGAGCAGGGAGCGGCGGCAGCTGGATCGGCGTGCGGTTGGATAGATCCTTACACTCCGGCGGGTGTATGCCGCCATGGATATCCCAGACGTTCAGCGAGGTCATGCGGCCTGCTCCCGATCACTGGCGATCAATTGGCCTGGCATCAAGGGTTGGTCCCACTTCCAGCTCTGCAGGTTGCTGCCCAGTTCAATCATGTCTATGCAATCCACCGGGCATGGCTCCACACAGAGGTCGCAGCCGGTGCACTCGGAGACGATGACGGTATGCATCTGCTTGGCGGCCCCGACGATGGCATCCACTGGGCAAGCCTGAATGCACTTGGTGCAGCCGATACACTCGGCTTCGCGAATATAGGCGACACGCGGCGGCACCTCACCCTCGACGGCATCCAGCGGTTCGGGCTCGACATCAAGCAGGTCGGCCAATGCCTGGATGGTCGATTCGCCACCGGGTGGGCACTTGTTGATCTTGTCGCCGCCTGCAATCGCCTCGGCGTAAGGCTTGCAGCCTGGATAGCCGCACTGGCCGCACTGGGTCTGCGGAAGCAGTGCATTGATCTGTTCGGCGATCGGGTCGCCTTCGACGCGAAAACGCACCGCGGCGAAGCCGAGAATGGCTCCGCACACCAGGCACAGCGCGAGGAGCGCAAGCACAGCGATCACGACCAGACTCATAGTTTGATCAACCCACTGAAGCCCATGAACGCCAGCGACATCAACCCGGCCGTGACCATGCCGATGGCTGCGCCCTGGAACGACCGGGGTACATCGGCGATGGCGATGCGCTCACGCATGGCCGCAAACAGCACCAGCACCAGAGAAAAGCCCAGGCCTGCGGCAAATCCGTTCGCCGTAGCGGTTAGAAAGGTGAACTCGGATTTGTTGGCATTCAGCAGCGCGACGCCGAGCACGATGCAGTTGGTAGTGATCAACGGCAGGAAGATGCCCAGCACGCGGTACAGCAGGGGACTGGTCTTGTTCACCACCATCTCGGTGAACTGCACCACCACAGCGATCACGAGGATGAAGCTGATGGTTCGGAGGAACTCGAGATCTAGCGGCTTCAGGACGTACTGCTGAACGATGTAACTGCACATGGCTGCCAACGTCAGCACGAAGGTTGTGGCCAGCGAAAGACCAATGGCCGTTTCGATTTTCTTCGAAACGCCCATGAACGGACACAGACCGAGAAACTGCACCAGTACGAAGTTATTGACCAGAATGGCGCTAACCATGATCAGAGCGAGTTCGGTCATCGCGGATTCCTGTGCGCTCTGCATGAGCCGAGGCTAAAAGGCCGCTATTATCGGGAAGCGGCGGCAGCCATACAAGGCCGCGACGTGATCAGGCTTCGACTCTGCCCTCGGTTCGGTGACACATATGGAAATGCATCAACCGTCCGTTTGGATGCCAGCCTAACATTTGCTGTGGTCTGATTAATTGAGGCCGCAACTCCCAGGCGGGGCGGTCCATGGAGGTGCTCGATGAAGTTGCGAATAGCGGTTTTGCTGCTGGGACTCGGTCTCGGCGCCCAAGCATGTGCTGAGTCTCGGGGCGGCGTGTGGGTCTATCAACCTGATGGCGGCAGTTATCGCGTCGAAAGTCGCGCATACCAGTACGACCCGCGCAGTCCATACCCTCAACACAGGCAATATCCCCAGAACCTGCCGCCTCGCTATCAGGGGCAGCTTCCACCGCAGTACTACGATCGGCACCGCGGGTCGGATCGGCATCACTGGGACCATGGGCGACGGAGCGAGATTCGCCAGCCGCAGCGGTGGAAAGATGAGCGGCGGTCCAGATTCGATAGCCCATCGCGTTGGGAGCGTGATCACCCGAGAAACTTTGGCCGGCCACCGCTAGTCCGCGATGGGCGCGACTACCGGATGCATCAACGGCGCGATTTCGACGGTCGACACTACCGCCGCTAATAAGTACGGCGCCGCTGCACTTGACCGTCACACGCGGCGCTGGTCGATTCTTGTTGGCTAGTCGCCTTCAAGCTGCCTTTGTGTCATAAGGTCGAGGTCAGCGGTTTCTCCAGCGAGGATCACGTTTTTCCAGAAAGGCATTAACCCCTTCGAGCGTGTCGTCGGCATCGAACAAATCGACAAAGGCTTCACGTTCTGCGGCTGCGAAGTGTGCTGGGCCGCGACTGTGCATCGAGTCAATCAGCGGTTTAATGGCGCGAACGGCAACCGGGCTCTGACGCGCCACGCGAGAGGCGAGCAGAAGTGCGTGCCCACGCGCCTCTCCGGATTCCACTACCTGCTCTACCAGGCCGATCCGCTGAGCCGTATCCGCCGTAACGCGTTCGCCGCAGAGAATTATCCGCTTAGCCCAGCCTTCACCCACTAGCCATGCGAGTGCCTGCGTACCACCCGCGCAGGGCAGCAGGCCAACCGATGCTTCCGGTAACCCCAGTTGGGCCTGTTGTTCAACGATGCGGATGTCGCATGCCAATGCACATTCCAGTCCCCCGCCAAGCGCGAAACCGTTGATGGCAGCTATGGATACCCCACGAAAGCTCCGAAGGGCCTCGAAGGCTTCGCCGAAACGCTTCGCCATCTCCCGCGCGCGGGTGCGGTCGCCATCGGCAAAGAGCTTGAGGTCGGCGCCAGCGCTGAAGAATTTTTCGCCCTGGCCGGTGATCACCAGTGCATAGACCTCGTCGTCATGGTTCAGATGCTCGACGACTTGTTTGAGGCCGATCAACGACTCACGGTCCCAGGTATTGGCGGGTGGATGGTTGATAGTGATCAGCGCGGTATGCCCGTGCTTTTCCACGGTTAGCTTGTGGGTCAGGTCAAAAAATCCAGACTTGTAGGGTTCGACTGCATTGCTCATGGTGATGGTTATCCTCGTCGGTATCGAATGCCTGCGACTCGTCTGCATTTAATGCCTGGGCTGGCATGCACTGCAGGCCAAACATCGGCAACAGGGCTCGCCCTTCAGCCAAGTCTAGTTGCAATCGTTTCGATCTGGCGAGGCGTTCGAGCGGCGTGATAGCCACCGGTCTGGAAGGAGGATGTCGCTGATGCGGCGCAAAGCGAGAGAGGTGCGCGTGACGAGGTCTGGAGCGGCCTGGCTTTCCAGAGCCGCTCATTTTTGCCTGGTTACTGGAGGACCAGAGCCTGTCCGCCAGCCCGGCGCTCAGCCTGCCATTCGGCAAGCGACGGGGCAGCCTGCTCCCCGGTGAGGCGGTGGACAATCTCGAAGTAGTCTTGCTTGAAGCGGTCCTTGAGCACCTCTTCGCGAGGCTTGACCTTCACCGCGTATACCGTCTGTACGTTCTGATGATCGAAGGTGCGCCACTCTTGTTCGCCCTTGAGCAAGCTGTAGCGATGACCCTCGAGCGCTGCGATGATCCGCTCGCTGTCGAGGCTGCGGGCACGCGTCGCCGCGTCGGCCCATTGATAGACGATGCTGTAGGCGGAGGCGGCCGAACTCGACGGGTGGGTCTGGTATCGCTCGTCGTAGTTCTGCACAAACTGTTTGCCGGCGACAGAGCCTTCCAGTTCTGGGACGCGCCAAGTCCAGGGTTCGGTACCCAATACGCCACGCATGATGTCAGGACCTGCTGTTTCAACCATGCTTAGCGTCAGGTTGGGGACCGCGACCTGCATTCTCTTGTTCAGGCCGAGCTCGTCGGCGATCCGCATCGCACGGACCAGGTCTTCGCCGAACAGCACCAGCACCAAGACTTCGGCGTCGCTACTGGCGACCTGGGTCAGGGCTTCACGATAGTCGGAGAGGCGGGCGCCGGGAAAAGCCGTTTTGATGCCGGGGTGCGCACTGCTGTTCTGCGTGCCGGTGGCCTGGCGTAGCGAGCTTTCGCTGGTATGGCCCCAGGTGTAGTCAGAGGTGATGTAGAAGTAGCGTTTGTTCGGCAAATGCTTGTTCAGATACTGGCCCAGCACCTGCGCGCTCATCCAGGCGTTGTTGCATTCGCGAAACATATAGCGATGGGCATCTTTGCCCGTGGTGTCATTGGAATAAGTGAGGGTGCCGAAATAGAGCAACCCGCGCTCCTTGGCGCGCTTGCCTGCGGCGATAGCGACCGCGCTAGAGGCGCCACCGAACAGCATGACGGCGCCGTCATCGGCCAGCTTGTCGACGTTGGCGACGGCTTTCTCAGGTCTTGATGCGGAGTTGCGGGTGGCTAGCTGGAGCGGCCTGCCCAGTACGCCGCCTCTGGCGTTGATCTCGTCGACCGCCAGGAGGGCCCCACGCATCTGCGAAAGCCCTTCTTCTTTGTAGCTGCCGGTGCGAGGGTAGTTGAGGCCGAGGGTGATCGGATCGGCAGCTTCAACTGCCAGACAGAACCCCAGCCCTAGAGCAAGGAGCGTAGTCCGTTTCATTGCAGATTCCTTGTTGTATTTTTTATTGGCGAGAGGCTTTTTTACTGCGCGCTGCGGCTATACGTCACGCACTCATTGGTCGTAGCGGGCCAGTCTTTCGCGTAGCTGTGAGGTAGCCGACATTTTCTAAGCCTGATTGGCGGTATTAGGCGGTTCAGGTGGACGCATTGACTCTGCCGGAACCTTTGCTTAGGGTTCGGCGCCTCGGCAGATCAGGGCAACGCCATGAATCCAGGTGATCGCGTCAAACTTGAAAACAGCTGGAAAGCGGTTCTGCAGGACGAGTTCGAGCAACCGTATATGAAGCAGCTGGGAGAGTTTCTGCGTCGTGAGAAGGCGGCTGGAAAGGTGATCTATCCGCCGGGCCCCATGATTTTTCAGGCTTTAAATTCCACTCCGTTGGAGCGTGTTCGCGTTGTGATTCTGGGGCAGGACCCCTATCACGGCGCCAGTCAGGCGCACGGGTTATGTTTTTCAGTGCAGCCAGGCGTCGCGCCGCCGCCGTCATTGCAGAACATCTTCAAGGAACTCAAGCGAGATCTGAACCTGGACATACCCAGCCACGGCTATCTTCAGCATTGGGCGGATCAAGGCGTGCTGATGCTCAACACCTCATTGACCGTGGAACAGGGAGTGGCCGGATCGCACGCGAAGATGGGCTGGCAGCGCCTAACCGATCGGATTATCGAAGTGATAAGCGAAAAGCGGTCGGACGTGGTTTTCTTGCTGTGGGGCGCCCATGCCCAGAGCAAAGCGAAGCTGATTGATCCGACCCGGCATCTGTTGCTGAAGTCAGTCCATCCCTCGCCGCTCTCGGCGCATCGGGGATTCATCGGTAACGGCCATTTCAGCCGGGTCAATCAATTCCTCAAGCAGCGGGGCTTGGAGCCAATTGATTGGAAGTTGCCGGAGTCAGTCTGAGCGGCGCTCAAGGCGCCGCCGACAGGATAGGTTTACTGTTGTTCGCCGTGCTTTGAGGCCAGCTCCTGAGCCTTGTTCAGGTGCTGCTCCAGTGTCTTCAAAGTCGACTCGGCGTACTTCTTGAGCTCGGGGTTCTCACCGTTTTTGGCATATTCACGATAAAGCTCGATGGTTTGCTCATGCGCTACGACCTGATTGTTCGCATAGGCCTCATCGAAATTTTCGCCTTCGCGCAGTTCAAGAATCATGGCCTTTGCCTGATCCATCAATGTGGCATCGTCAGACATTTCCAGGTCTTCGTGCTGGCGGGCTAACTCGGCGAGTTTCTGGTTCGACTTGGTGTGATCATCGATCATTTTCTGGGCGAAGGTCTTGATGTCCTCAGACTTGCTTTCGCTCATGGCCAGCTTAGCGGCTTCGATTTCGGCGATGCCTTTTGCCGATGCTTCGTCTACGAAGTTTTCATCCTCTGCGGCGAGGGCGAAGTTTGCAGCTACGCTGAAAAGCAGCGCCGCGGTACCCGAAAAGAACGTCTTGGTCGAGCGGTTCATCGTTAGTCTCCTTCAAGCTGACAAGCTCGTAGCGTCGAGGCGTAGGCCAAGAGCGCAAGCAAGATGCGGCAAGAGCGCCGTCTATTTAATGACTAGGAGCCGCGGTAGCGGTTCCTTGCGTCAGGCGAGCGGTCGGTCGGTGAGGCTACGCTGGAGCGGAGACCAGGAAGTGCAGGTGCCGGGCGGCACCCGCGCGCTATTTACTGAAGCATGCTCATCGCGGCGTCCATCGCAGCTGAGAGATCTTCGTCCTCTTGCAACAATGTGCTGGGATCAAGACCGAGCTTGGCGAATGCGGGAATCTGGTTCCAGTCGAGCTGCGTAAAGGGGTGCGAGGTGCCGATGTAGCTCTGCAGCGTCGCGACCTGGACTATGTCGACGTAATCTACCTTGGCTGAGGCTCGGGAAAAATCGAGGTACTGCGCGGGGACCTTGGCGATCGGATCGGGGAACTCCCAGGCACGAAGAATCTTTTCACCGATAATTGGATGAATCCGATCGATAACATGGTTGAGGCTGATCGAATCGCTGAGCAGCGCGCTGTGCTCTTCTGCGTAGGTCAGGATCGGCAGGACTCCGATCTGGTGAACCAGGCCAGCCAACGTCGCCTGGTCGGCTGGGAGGCGTGTGAAGTTACGGCAAAGCACATGGCTGATAGCTGCGATCTCTGTGCTCTTGTTCCAGACCTCACGCATCTTGCGATCCACAACGTCCGTAGTCGCTTGGAACATCTGCTCCATCGCCAGGCCGGTCGCCAGGTTCGACGTGTAGTTGATGCCGAGGCGGCTGATCGCCATCTGCAGATCGTTTATTTCCCTGTTGGTACGCAGCAACGGGCTGTTTACCACTTTAATGATGCGTGCAGTGAGGGCAGTGTCATTGCCGATCACCTTGGCCAGCGTGGGAATGCTTACGTCCGGATCCTCTGCAGCTTCTCGCACGCGCAATGCAACTTCCGGAAGCGTCGGCAGGACCAGTTCGTCGTTTTCGATCGCCTGTGTAAGTGCCTGCTGGACCTTGTCGGCAAGAGTGCTCATGTCTTTCCTTACTTATAATTCGGTGTGGAATGTGGCTGGCAATGGTTAACGCTGGATTTCCCGATCCGCGTCAAGCGTATAGGGCAACTGCAGCAGAGTCAGTGGAGGGCCATCCGGGGAGCCGAGAAATAGTCGGCCATCCGCCGCGGCATCTTCCTGCAGCACGGCTAGCAGCTCTAGAGCGCCCTCGGCGCTTGCTGCCATGACGACTTCACCTACGCTTGAACCATGCACCGGGGAGTAGACTTCAAGCCCCGGAGCCGGCACTTCTACGTCGTGATTTTGCGCGGCAAGGCGATGCAGGCGGCGCTTCAGTTTGCCGAGGTATTGCATTCGCGCGACGATTTCCTGTCCGGTATAGCAGCCTTTTTTGAAGCTGACGCCGCCTAATGCCTGAAGGTTGATCATCTGCGGGATGAACAGCTCGCGAGTGGCCGCAACTACCTGACCGATGCCGGCGCGAATCTGAGCGAGCTGCCAGCGATCGAGCGAGGCTTCGGGAAGCTGGGACGCCAGTCGGAGTTGGGTGGTCCCGGCGTCTTTCGAATGGGTCCAGAGTTCGGCGCGGCCATCGTTAAGGCGTACGGCGATCAATCCATGCGCGGCGACCATGACGTCGGCCGTCTGGGGAAGATCTAGGCCGAGGCTGACAAGTGCGCCATCACCTCCGCTGAGCCCGAAGCGAACCCACTCAGCGCTCTCGTCATGCAGTTTGGACTTCGAGAAGGCAGCGAACTTTGCGAGGTCGGCGAGTTGTGGCTGGACCAGCCCGCGATCCATCGCCAGCAGATAGCCGTCGCCCTCCGGCACGATGCGGAAGCTGGACTGCATTCGTCCCTTGGGTGTGCAGCGCGCACCGAGGCTGGAATGCTGGTCATCAAGGTAGTTGAGGTTGCAGGTCAGTTGCCCTTGTAGAAATTTACTGGCATCCGCGCCGCGTACGGCCAGGATGCCTTCATGCGACAGAACGCAGAAAAAAGCAGTGTCAGTCATGACGAGTCGCCGTGGAGAAATCCGGATCGGCATCATAACAGGCCATCGGCGAAATACAGTGTGCACCAGCTGCCACTCCGTAGGCCTACTAATGCTTGTGCCGCCCGTTCACGGCAGTCGCTATAATGCCGAGCTTCAACTCAGGAGCATTTGCATGGTCGAACAATCCGAACTCAATCGTCTGTTCTGGCAGAGCCGCCGCGGCATGCTCGAACTGGATGTACTGCTGGTGCCTTTCGTCAAGGAGGTCTATCCGCAGCTCGATGAAGAAGACCAGCGCCGCTATCGCAAGCTGCTGAGCTGTGAAGATCAGGACATGTTTGGCTGGTTCATGGAGCGCGCCGTGCCCGATGACGAGGATCTACGCTGCATGGTCCGTATGATTCTTGACCGTGTCCAACCAAAGTAGCCAGGCATTCGAATGCCGCTGGCGGGCATCCGGCCCGCTGTTAGCTATGTACCTGGTGATGCTGCTGCTGGCCGTAATCGCGCTATTGATACTGCCTGTACCATTCTGGCTGCGCATGTTCGGGTTGCTGCTTTGCGTGTTGCACGCAGCCTGGGCGATACCGTCTCGCCTCTTGTTTTGTCGTCGTTGTTCCTGGCTTGGTCTGCGCCATGATCAAAACGGGTGGTCGCTCTGGAGTCGGGAGAGGGGTTGGGAGCCCGTGCAGGTGCTACCTGACAGTATCGCGCTGCCGCTGGTCGTAGTGTTGCGATTCAGGCAGCCAGATAACTGGTTCGCCCGAGGGCTCTGCATTCCGCAAGGGGTAATGGCGGCGGAGCAGCACCGGCGTCTGCGGCTCAGGTTGAAGTTCAGTCGTCGTAGGTGGGCGGTACCAGGATAGTGTCCGTCGCTTCCGGCAGCTGGTCAGGGTAGTCCAGCGTGAAATGCAGGCCTCGGCTTTCCTTGCGTTGCATGGCCGAACCGATCATCAGATCTGCAACCGTTGCTAGATTCCGCAGTTCGATGAGGTCCCGGCTGACTTTGTAGTTACTGTAGAACTCATCGATTTCTCCAAGCAGCAAGCGAACCCGGTGTTGCGCGCGCATCAGTCGCTTGGTGGTGCGAACGATGCCTACGTAGTCCCACATGAACCGTCGAAGCTCGTCCCAATTGTGCGCAATGATCACGTCCTCGTCCGAGTCGGTCACTTGAGTTGCGTCCCACGTGGGTAAAGCTATGGAAGCGGTGACGCCGGGTAGCTCGCGAAGCATGTCTTGAGCGGCGGCGCGGGCGTAAACAAAACACTCCAGGAGCGAATTGCTTGCCATACGGTTGGCGCCGTGCAAGCCGGTGAAGCTGGTTTCGCCGATCGCATACAGCCCTGGTATGTCGGTTCTACCAGTCTGGTTGACCAGCACTCCGCCGCAGGTGTAGTGGGCCGCTGGCACCACTGGGATCGGCTCGCACGTAATGTCGATACCGAATTCCAGGCAGCGCTCATAAACGGTCGGGAAATGCGCTTTGATGAATTCTGTAGGTTTATCGCTGATATCCAGATAGACGCAGTCGATGCCGAGGCGCTTCATCTCATGATCGATCGCACGGGCTACGATGTCGCGGGGCGCCAGTTCCGCGCGCGGGTCGAAGCGTGGCATGAAGCGTTCGCCGCTGGGCAGTCTCAGCACGGCGCCCTCGCCGCGCAATGCCTCGGTAATCAGAAAGCTCTTGGCTTTTGGATGGTACAGGCAGGTTGGATGAAATTGGTTGAACTCTAGATTGCCCACCCTGCATCCCGCGCGCCAAGCCATTGCGATGCCGTCGCCGCATGCTCCGTCGGGGTTACTGGTATACAGGTACACCTTTGCGGCGCCACCCGTCGCCAGTACGGTAAATTTTGCCTGGAAGGTGTCCACTTCTCCGTTGGTTCGATCAAGCACATAAGCGCCAAGGCAACGCTTACCGGTCAGGCCCAGCTTGCGTTCGGTGATCAGGTCTACGGCAACGCGCTGGTGCAGTAGATCGATGTTTTCTCGATCGTGAGCACGGGAAAGCAGAGTGTTGAAAATCGCGGCGCCGGTCGCATCGGCAGCATGGATGATGCGTCTGTGGCTATGTCCGCCTTCTCGCGTCAGGTGGTATTCGAAGCCGTCAGCTTCGCGCTCGGCGTCGTCCCGGGTGAAGGGGACACCTTGCTCGATCAGCCACTGGATGGCTTCGCGGCTGTGCTCCACTGTAAAGCGTACCGCTTCTTCCTTGCATAGCCCGCCACCGGCAACGAGGGTGTCGGCGACGTGGGATTCGATTGTGTCGGTAGTGTCCAGCACTGCAGCCACACCGCCTTGAGCCCAATACGTGGAGCCATTGGCCAGGTCGCCCTTGCTCAATACTGCAACCCGGAGCGAGGGCGGCAGGTTGAGCGCTAGGGTCAAGCCGGCTGCGCCGCTGCCTATCACAAGAACGTCGTATTGATAATGTCGGCTCATTTCGAATCTCACGTTGAGGCGAGCCCTAGTATATAGGTGCGTCCCCCTGCAAAATAGCGGGCCTTGTTGGACTTGGCGGGATGCTTTGGAACTTTTCTTGCAGGCTTGTCTCTATAGACAGTTGTGGATGCAGACCGGCTGGCCATCGTTCGGTGGGCGGCGGGGTTTTGCTGTGGATACCAGGGTGGCGCCATCGGAACGGTTCGTTTTGAGGCGTCGCTCGCCAATGCCGTCAGGTGTGTTGCAGGAATGCTTGCTTGGAGGGGGAGAACTTTTGTGTAAAGCCCGGGTCTATTCTGGCAGGTCAGCTCGTAGGCGAGCGCAGCACCCCTTCCGGGTCATGGAGGAGTGTTTATGCTAACCCAGGAGCAGGACCAGCAACTGGTCGAGCGAGTGCAGCGAGGAGATAAACGGGCTTTCGATTTGCTGGTATTGAAATATCAGCACAAAATCTTAGGGTTGATCGTTCGCTTTGTACATGATTCTCACGAAGCTCAGGATGTTGCGCAAGAAGCCTTTATTAAAGCCTATCGTGCGCTTGCGAACTTCCGCGGAGACAGTGCTTTTTATACGTGGCTGTACCGCATTGCCATTAACACGGCAAAGAATCATTTGGTGGCTCGTGGGAGAAGGCCGCCTGACAGCGATGTCAGTTCCGAGGATGCGGAGTTCTATGAGGGAGATCATGCTCTCAAGGACATTGAGTCGCCGGAGCGCGCACTCCTCAGGGATGAAATTGAGGACACAGTTCACAGAACTATCCAACAACTTCCTGAAGATTTACGCACGGCTCTAACACTGCGTGAATTTGATGGTCTTAGTTATGAAGACATTGCAAATGTTATGCAGTGTCCGGTGGGTACGGTCCGCTCACGGATATTCCGGGCGCGGGAAGCCATCGATAAAGCATTGCAACCCCTGTTGCATGAATCCTGAGACAGCGGCGATAGCCAAGAGAGGAACCGCCATGAGTCGTGAAGCCCTGCATGAATCGCTGTCCGCGGTGATGGATAACGAAGCGGACGAGTTGGAATTACGTCGAGTGCTCTCCGCTGAGAGCGACAGTGAAATGCGATCGACCTGGTCGCGTTATCAGATCGCCCGTGCCGCAATGCACAAGGAGCTGATCGAGCCTCGTTTGGATATTGCGTCGGCAGTTTCGGCGGCGTTGGCTGAAGAGCCTGAAATTACTGCGGTTAAGCCACAGCGCTTCGCTTGGCGTAATGTAGGCCGTCTTGCTGTCGCGGCATCGGTTACGGTCGCTGTGTTGGCAGGCGTACGCCTCTACAATCAGAGCGAAGTTGCAGGACCTCAGATTGCTCAGCAGGCTGCGCAGCCTAGTATCGCAGTGCCGCAAGTTAGCCAGGGGCCCGCCGTGCTGGCAGGCTATAGTGAGGGTACGGTTGCTCCCGGTGCCCAAGTGACTGGGGCGGAAGGTTCGCCTGAAAGTTGGCATGAAAAGAGATTGCCGGCTTATGTTCGTCAGCACGCTCAGCAGGCCGCTTTCGGTAGCGGTTCGGAAAGTGCGCTGCCCTACGCTCGCGCAGCCAGCATGGAAGATCGTTAAGGAACAACATGCGTGTGATACCGCTGTTTGTGGTGCTCGGAGGCTGGCTATCGATGCCGGCCTTTGCTGCTGAAGCCGATCTCCTGATGCAGCGACTTGCAGATGCTGAGAAAAAGCAAAGCTATCAAGGCACTTTCGTCTATGAGCGCAACGGAAGCTTTTCCAGTCATGCTGTCTGGCAGTTGGTAGATGGTCAACAGTCGCGTGAGCGACTGTTGCAGCTAGACGGTCCCGCTGCAGAGGTTGTGATCCTTAACGGAAAGATCCAGTGTGCGACCGAAGATATGGCGTCCCAAGTGCGGGAAGCCACGCCTTGGCGCCAGCATCAGCTGGAGCTGGAGGCGCTTTCCAAATGGTACAGCTTTCAGGTGATCGGCGAATCCCGAGTCGCAGGGCGGCCCACGGTTGCGCTAGCCGTGCGTCCTAGGGACCAGCACCGCTATGGCTTCGAGCTGCATCTCGATAGAGAGACATCCCTACCGCTTAAATCACTGTTGCTTGATGAAAGCGGGCAACTGCTTGAGCGCTTTCAGTTCACGCATTTCACGCCAGGTTCAGTGGAGCCAGCAGATGTGGAAGGCGGGGCGGATTGCGAACCGGTCTCGCTCGCTGTCGAGCAAAAAGAACTTACATCAACGAAATGGCGCTCTGATTGGTTGCCAGATGGGTTTCAGCTGATCGACTCTGATGTGCGTCCGAGTCCCGCCTCAAAAGAGCCGGTCACTTGGTTGTCTTATAGTGATGGTATCGCTCGCGTATCGGTATTTATCGAGCCGCTGGACGGTGCTGTAGTTGAAGACGCGCGCAGCCAAATGGGGCCTACGGTGGCTGTTTCGAAGCGTATTTCTACGGCTGGCGGCGATGTCATGGTTACTGTAATTGGGGAAATCCCTCTAGGCACGGCGGAGCGAATTGCATTGTCCATGCGCGCCGGGGCTGATCAGGCGTCGCAATGATCGAGGAAACAGGTCGCGTAGTTGCATTGGCGCCCGGCGCTGTTTGGGTTGAGACGGAGCGCAGTAGTACCTGTTCCGGTTGTTCCGTGAGGAGTGGCTGTGGGCAGGGCCTGGTTGAGAGGCTTGGTGTTCGCGAGCGTCGTGGTTTGATACTGGCGTTATGTGATCTTCGGCTTAGCGTAGGGGATACCGTTGTGGTCGGTATCCGTGAAAGCGTATTGCTACACGGCGCCGTGCTTGTCTACCTTTTTCCGCTGATCATGCTTTTCATCTTTGCGCTCGTCGCTTCCCAGCTTTCGGCTCCCGAGCCTTACGTGATGCTTGCTGGACTAGGCGGCTTTCTGGTCGCCTGGCTCGTGGTACGCAAGCGCAGCCAGCAGACCTCAGCCGATCCGGCGTTGCAGCCGGTCGTGTTGCGTGCGGCTTTGGCAGCTAGGGCTGGGTAGTCGGGCGGTTTATTCCGTCTCGCAAGCGGGCTGTCAGCATAATAGGCTGCACCTCGATTAGATCATCATCCACTTGGCCACCGAGTGATCGGTTCTGCCTCAGCCTCAGGTCGGGCCATCCGCAATTTCAGTAGAACTGTTCAATTTCACCACGCCTATTGCGCGATGAGCGGGCAAGTTCCGCTGTCTTCAAGCTCGCCGAACAGTATTCTCTAACTTCAGAAATAGCGGGCTCTTCGGCCGCTTTTCTGTATCGGCCTATCAGCAGTAGTGTGCACGTTGCCGTGGCGGAAGGCTGATCATGCACGTCCTAGGCTCCGGCGTGGCACTGAATAGACCTATCAGGTACACTTTGCGGCTATTTTCGGCGGGCAATCGGCTCGCGACGTATTAGAGTGTTGAGCTGTGAGCGACCTGAGTCATATCCGCAATTTTTCTATCATCGCGCACATCGATCATGGCAAGTCGACCCTGGCTGACCGTTTCATTCAAATGTGTGGCGGTTTGACCGAGCGTGAAATGAACGCCCAGGTGCTGGATTCGATGGACCTCGAGCGTGAACGAGGCATCACCATCAAGGCGCACAGCGTCACGCTTTACTACAAGGCGAAGGACGGCAAGACCTATCAGCTGAACTTCATCGACACCCCAGGCCACGTAGATTTCACCTACGAGGTCAGTCGCTCGCTCGCCGCTTGCGAAGGTGCGTTGCTGGTGGTCGATGCTGGGCAGGGCGTTGAAGCGCAATCGGTAGCCAACTGCTATACAGCCATCGAGCAGGGCTTGGAAGTGATGCCCGTGCTGAACAAGATGGATTTGCCGCAGGCCGACCCCGATAAGGTCAAGGGCGAAATCGAGCATATTATCGGTATCGATGCGACCGATGCTGTGGCGTGTAGCGCTAAGAGCGGCATGGGTGTAGACGATGTGCTTGAGCGTCTGGTGTCTGTCATCCCCGCTCCGACGGGAGAAATCGATGCGCCCCTGCAGGCGTTGATTATCGACTCCTGGTTCGACAACTACCTCGGTGTCGTCTCGCTGGTGCGAGTTCGCCATGGTCGGATCAAAAAGGGCGACAAGGTCCTGGTCAAGTCCACCGGCAAGGTACATCAGGTCGACAGCGTGGGTGTGTTCAACCCGAAACACACGAGCACGGCCGACCTTAAGGCTGGTGAAGTAGGCTTTATTATTGCCGGCATCAAGGATATTCACGGTGCTCCGGTTGGCGACACCCTGACACTCTCGAATACGCCTGACGTTGAAATGTTGCCCGGTTTCAAACGGGTCAAGCCGCAGGTCTATGCGGGTCTGTTTCCGGTTAGCTCGGACGATTTCGAAGACTTCCGCGAGGCGTTGCAAAAGTTGACGCTCAACGATGCCGCGCTGCAGTACGAGCCGGAAAGCTCGGATGCGCTTGGATTCGGCTTCCGCATCGGCTTCCTCGGCATGCTGCATATGGAGATCATCCAGGAGCGCCTCGAACGCGAGTACGACCTGGATCTGATCACCACGGCGCCGACAGTGGTCTATGAACTATTGTTGAAAAACGGCGAGACTATCTATGTCGATAGCCCGTCCAAGCTACCCGATCTTTCCTCGATCGAGGATATGCGTGAGCCCATTGTGCGGGCCAACATTCTCGTACCCCAGGAGCATTTGGGCAGCGTTATTACGCTTTGCGTGGAAAAGCGTGGCGTTCAGCGTGACCTTCAGTTTCTCGGAACGCAGGTCCAGGTGCGCTATGACCTGCCCATGAGCGAAGTGGTGCTCGACTTCTTCGACCGGCTCAAGTCGGTCAGCCGGGGCTATGCCTCGCTGGATTACAGCTTCGAGTGCTTCCAGTCCGCCAATCTCACCCGCCTGGATATCCTGATCAACGGCGACAAGGTCGACGCGCTAGCGTTGATCGTGCACCGCGACAATGCGCATTACAAAGGGCGGATCCTTGTCGAAAAGATGAAGGAGCTAATCCCCAGGCAGATGTTCGACGTCGCCATCCAGGCTGCGCTGGGCGGTCAGATCGTCGCGCGAAGCACCGTGAAAGCGTTGCGTAAGAACGTTCTGGCGAAGTGCTACGGCGGTGACGTAAGTCGTAAACGCAAACTCCTTGAAAAGCAGAAGGCCGGTAAGAAGCGGATGAAGCAGGTCGGCAACGTTGAGATTCCACAGGAAGCCTTCCTTGCCGTACTCAAGGTAGATAGCTGACATGTCGATCAATTTCCCGCTGTTGCTGGTCATCGCCGTTGCGGTATGTGGATTTTTGGCACTACTCGATCTACTGATCTTCGCGCCACGTCGCCGGGCTGCGATAGCCAACTATGAAGGCCAGGCTGGGGAGCTTGACCAATCGACGTTGGACGCTTTGAACAAAGAGCCGGTTCTTATTGAGTACGGCAAGTCCTTTTTCCCGGTTCTTGCGATCGTTCTGGTGCTGCGCTCGTTTCTTATCGAACCATTCCAGATTCCATCCGGTTCGATGATTCCGACGCTTGAGGTCGGCGACTTCATACTGGTAAACAAATTCGCCTATGGTATTCGGCTACCCGTGGTAGATACCAAGATCATCGATGTCAGTGATCCGAAACGTGGGGATGTGATGGTATTTAGATATCCCAGCGATCCCAACATTAACTACATCAAGCGTGTTATAGGCCTGCCTGGCGATGTAATCCGCTACAGCAGCGACAAACGTCTGAGTATCAATGGAGAGTTGGTTCCCGAAATACTGATTGGCGAGGAACCTGGCAGCTTGGGCAGCGCGAAGCTTTACCAAGAGAAGCTCGGTGAGGTAGAGCACCTCATTCGCAAGGAGATGGCCCGCTATCGAATCGAGCCCAACCGGGAGTGGCGCGTTCCGCAAGGCCATTACTTCATGATGGGCGACAACCGCGATAATTCCAACGACAGCCGCTATTGGCACGATGCGGCGATTCCAGCCGAACTGGCCGGCATGGTTCCAGACCGCAACATCGTCGGCAAAGCCTTCGCCGTATGGATGAGCTGGCCTGATCCGAAGTTCAGCAACCTACCGCATTTTTCGCGGGTAGGATTGATTCACTGAGTCTGTGAATCAGGGCCCGGTTCCGGCGAGCCGGCCCGCTATATTTGAACAGCCCCAATCCGCGGGTAACGTACGACATAGAGGTCGACATGAGTTTCGCTCGTTCGCAAAAAGGCCTGTCCATGCTGAGCTGGATCATGGTGCTGGCGTTGGTGGCGTTTTTTGCCAGCACCGCATTCAAGATGCTGCCGCATTATTTCGACTATATGTCCATGGACAAGATCATCTCTGGGGTTGAAAGTGACAAGGCGGCAGACATCCGCACCGTGGGAGATTTTTTTAGCCATGTGCGCAAGGGCATGGATGTGAATGGTATTCGCGACCTGAACCTCGAAGAGGCGATGAAGGTCGTGATTGAAAATAACGAGTTCAAGGTTCACTTGGACTATGAAAAACGCGAGCCCCTGATCCGCAATCTCGATCTGGTGGCGAACTTCGATAAAGAATATCGCCTAAGGATGCCGTGAGCACTTCGTTAGCCCGTCTCGAGCGTAGGCTCGGATATCAATTCAAAGACCAGGAGCTGATGCTCCTGGCTCTGACACATCGCAGCTATGCCGGACGCAATAACGAGCGTCTGGAGTTTCTTGGCGATGCCATCCTCAACTTTATCGCCGGCGAGGCGTTGTTCAACCACTTTCCGCAAGCCAAGGAAGGGCAGCTCTCTCGGCTGCGCGCGCGACTGGTTAAAGGCGAAACGCTTGCCGTGCTCGCACGCGGTTTCGAGCTCGGAGAATACCTGCGGCTTGGTTCTGGCGAGTTGAAGAGCGGTGGCTTTCGCCGTGAATCGATCCTTGCTGATACGCTCGAAGCTTTGATTGGCGCCATATATCTTGATGCGGGCATGGAGGCGGCGCGTGACCGCGTGCTGGCTTGGCTTGCCAACGAGCTGGAAGGGCTTACGCTCGTTGATACGAACAAAGATCCAAAGACCCGCCTGCAGGAATTTCTGCAATCGCGGGCATGCGAACTACCGAAGTACGAAGTGGTTGCGATTCAGGGCGAACCGCATTGCCGGACGTTCTTCGTCGAGTGCCAGGTATCGTTGCTCAATGAGAAGACTCAGGGGCAGGGTGCTAGCAGGCGTATTGCCGAACAGGTTGCCGCTGCCTCGGCATTGATAGCGCTCGGCGTGGAGAACGGGAATGACTGATGAACGAATTGAAGGCGAAGACGTCAGCCGCTGCGGCTATGTAGCCATAGTTGGAAGGCCCAATGTGGGTAAGTCAACGCTCCTCAATCACGTCTTGGGGCAGAAGCTCGCGATCACGTCGCGCAAGCCGCAGACGACACGACACAATATGCTCGGAATCAAGACCGAGGGAACCGTTCAGGCGGTCTATGTCGACACCCCTGGCCTGCACAAGAATGGTGAGACGGCACTCAACCGTTATATGAACCGCACCGCTTCTTCAGCCTTGAAGGACGTCGACGTTGTCGTCTTCGTTGTTGATCGTACGCGCTGGACCGATGAGGATCAGCTGGTGCTCGAGCGTGTCCAGTATGTTGAAGGGCCGGTCATCGTGGCGGTCAACAAGACTGATCGCGTCGAGGACAAAGGCGAATTGCTGCCACATTTCGAATGGTTGGCTCAGCAGCTTCCTAACGCTGAAATCGTACCGATCTCCGCCCAGCACGGACAAAATCTCGATGTGTTTGAAAAGCTGGTTGCCTCGCATCTTCCAGAGAACGAGCATTTCTTCCCCGAGGATCAGATCACCGATCGCAGCAGCCGTTTTCTGGCAGCTGAACTGGTGCGGGAAAAGATCATGCGTCAGCTGGGTGCCGAGGTGCCCTATCAGATCACCGTCGAAATCGAAGATTTCAAGCAACAAGGGCGCGTGCTGCATATCCATGCATTGATTCTGGTCGAGCGAGACGGGCAGAAGAAGATCATCATTGGCGACAAGGGCGAGCGCATCAAGCGCATCGGCCAGGAAGCGCGCAAGGACATGGAAGTGCTGTTTGACTCCAAGGTCATGCTCAACCTCTGGGTCAAGGTGAAGAGCGGTTGGTCCGACGACGAGCGCGCACTGCACTCGCTCGGCTACAGCTGACGCTAAGGCCGCGACACCGGTCCGACTGCCGCAGCCTTGGCGGTCGGACAAAGGCATTCGCTCCGTTTCTGCCTACGACCTAGATCCCATGACCGCTCAAACCGCCTTTGTGCTGCACAGCCGGCCCTATCGCGAAAGCAGCGCGCTGGTGGATTTCTTTACGCCGCAAGGGCGGCTGCGGGCAGTGTTGCGTGGGGCGCGGGGTAAGGCGGGCAATCTGGCGCGTCCCTTCGTCCCGCTCGAGGTCGAGTTTCGAGGTCGCGGGGAGCTGAAGAGCGTCGGGCGGCTCGAAGGCGCCGGGCTGGCCTACTGGCTTGACGGCAACGCGCTCTTCAGCGGTATGTACCTTAACGAATTGCTGATCCGTCTGCTCCCCGCCGAAGACGCCCATCCCGCCATGTTCGATCACTACGCAGCGACCTTACCGGCGCTTGCCGCCAAACGACCCCTCGAGCCAATCCTGCGCTCCTTCGAATGGCGGCTGCTTACCGAGCTCGGCTATGGGTTTGCCCTGGACCGGGACATTGCCGACCAGCCGATCGCAAGTCAGGGGCTCTATCGGCTGTTGCCCGACACTGGGCTTGAACCGGTAGGGCAGTTTCAGCCGGGCCTCTTCAATGGGGCGGAACTCCTGGCCATGGCTGAGGCCGACTGGAGTGTGCCGGGTGCGCTGGCCGCGGCGAAAAGATTGATGCGGCAGGCTCTGGCACCGCACCTGGGCGGCCGGCCACTGGTCAGCCGTGAACTGTTCATGAATATTAGGGAGGTCCCGCGTGACTGAAGCCAATCGAATCCTGCTCGGCGTTAATGTCGATCATGTCGCCACCCTGCGCCAGGCGCGTGGCACTCGTTACCCGGATCCGGTCAAGGCCGCGTTAGATGCGGAGGAGGCAGGGGCCGATGGCATCACGGTGCACCTGCGCGAAGATCGTCGGCACATTCAGGAGCGTGACGTGCTGATGATGAAAGACGCGCTGCAGACCCGGATGAACTTCGAGATGGGCGTGACTGAGGCCATGCTGGTTTTTGCCGAGCAGTTGCGCCCGGAGCATGTGTGTCTGGTTCCGGAAACGCGCCAGGAATTGACCACTGAAGGCGGCCTCGACGTGGCTGGCCAGGAATCCCGCATCCGCGACGCCGTCATGCGTCTGGCTGCCTGTGGCGCGGAAGTGTCGCTGTTCATTGATGCTGATCCACGGCAGATCGAAGCCGCCGCGCGTATTGGCGCCCCGGCTATCGAACTGCATACCGGGCGCTACGCCGATGCCCACTCCGTGGCCGAGCGGGCCTGCGAGCTGGCGAGAATCCGTGACGGAGTCGAGTCCGGTCTGAGTCATGGGCTGATCGTCAACGCCGGTCATGGCTTGCACTATCACAACGCTGAGGCCATCGCCGCGATCCGCGGGGTCAATGAGCTGAACATCGGACACGCCATCGTTGCTCACGCGCTGTTCGTTGGCTTCAAACAGGCCGTCAAGGAAATGAAGCATCTCATTCTCACCGCAGCGGCGCGCGGCTGATGCGCTGAGCGGTCGCGTTTGCTACAGATTGCTTTCGCTGGTTAGCGTCGGAAGAAGATATTCAGCAGAACCGTCAGTACTACGCTCAGGATGATCATTGAGGTGATGGGTATGAAGGTTCTGCTGCGCTCCGATTCGATACGAATATCGCCGGGCAGTTTGCCGAACCAGCTTAATAATCCCGGTGCGTAATGAAGTAGCACGCCCAGCATAAGCAGGAGCAACCCTGCGACGATCAACCATTTCGCCATATCGCCTCCTGTTCTGGTCAGTGATAAGCGGCAAAAGCTGCCACGACGTGCCGGGCCAGGACTTGTACGGGCTCACTGCAGCCAGGGGCGCACAATAGCTTGATCCGGTACACACCCAACGACGGAAGATTTTCGCCTTCTTCCATGCGTTTGAGCGGTGGCTTGACCAGGCTCAAGGGATAGGGCGCTACCGCTAGATCGGCGATCATCGCGGCTTCCTGACCCGCGCACTGCTCGCTGGAGTAAGCAATTCGATACGACCGTCCCGCTCTGTCGAGCGCATCTAGCGCTTGGCGGCGCCACGCGCATTCTGGAGTAGACAACGCCAAGGGTAACGGATCGCGCTCGACCGCGACGCCCCCGGCGCGTCCGGCCCAGACCAGCTGCTCGCTATGGATGACCTCGCCACGAGAATCATCCTGACCAAGGTTGCCGACGCTGATGAGCGCTACGTCCAGCTCACCGGCGTCAATGCGTTGAATCATGTCGACGCTCCGCCCAACCGATACGTTCACCTCGATGCCCGGATGGGTCCGTGCAAACAGAGACAGCAGGCCCGGCAAGATATGAGTGCCAATATCGGCGGGCGTACCGAAACGTACCTGGCCGTTTAGCTGCGGTGTTACAAACGCGCTCACCGCTTCTTCGTTGAGTTTCAGCAGCCGACGGGCATAGCCCAGCAGCCGCTCACCCTCAGTGGTCAGGGTGATGCGCCGAGCTTCTCTGACAAAGAGAGTACAGCCGAGCATGGTTTCGAGGCGCTTGATCTGCATGCTGACGGCCGACGTGGTCCGGAAGATCTGGCCTGCCGCGCGCGTGAAACTGCCGCTTTCGGCGATCGAGACGAAGGTACGGAGCACATCGATTTCCAATAGCGGCATCGCAGATTGGGGAAGCTGTTCGGGCATTCCGGGCATTGGCTAGCCTTCAATTTTGTTTAACTGGTCGTTCTATTCTAGTCGTTTGTTTGAATCGTAAAGCGCGCTCAGTCTTACTTCACCGGCCATATCGGTCGGCAGGCACTGGGTGCGCCGACGCACCTTGCACTTAGGGGGCGCAATGAAGTGTTCAGACAGACGAGTGACAGATGCACCAAAAGGTCCGCGGCAAGAGCCCGCGAGGCCGGATTTCTATATGCCGGCAATGTGGCCCCTCGGACTGCAAGAGTGGGCGCTCGACTGGTTCGCGGCCTGGCGCAAGCGTCGCCTCTATCGGCGGCTACTCACGCTCAGCGACCGGCAATTGCGGATGCGTGATTTGAGCCGCCCGCGTTTGATGGAGAAAGCACAGGCGTCGCTGCGTCAGCTGGTTGAAGAACAGCGAAGTGCGCGCGTCCAGCGTTAGGGTTTGCGCGCGATCAACACGGCGCGCATTGGCGCCGGCAAGCCTTCGATGGTCTTGCTGTGATCCTGAGGGTCCAGGAAATCAGGCAGTGATTGATAGCGCATCCAGTCGGTGCTGCGCTGCTCCTCAATGCTGGTGATGCTGATGTCGACGCAGCGCACATCGATGAAACCGGCGCGGCGCAGCCAGCATTCCAGTGCGGCCACCGAAGGCAGGAACCAGACATTGCGCATCTGCGCATAGCGATCTTCAGGGACCAGCGCGGTGTGCTCGTTGCCTTCGACCACCAGGGTTTCCAGAACGAGCTCGCCGCCCTTGATCAGACAATCCTTGAGGTCCAGCAGGTGATCGACAGGCGAACGGCGGTGGTAGAGGACGCCCATGGAAAACACCGTGTCGAAGCCTTCGAGTTTGGCGGGTAGCTCTTCCAGCGCCATGGGCAGATGCCAGGCCGGGAGCTCACTGAGGTAGCGCTTCATCGCGTGAAACTGGCAGAAGAACAGCCAGTTCGGGTCGATGCCGACGACCGAGTCGGCACCGGCGCCGAGCATGCGCCACATGTAATAGCCGTTGCCGCATCCGACGTCGAGGATGCGCTTGCCGCTCAACTCCAAATGCGGCGATACCCGGTCCCACTTCCAATCCGAGCGCCATTCGGTGTCGACATGTACGCCGAACACCTCGAAAGGTCCCTTGCGCCAGGGCGACAGGCCGAACAAGGCGTCTTGGGTAGCCGCACGGGTGTCCTCGTCGCACTCCGCTTCCAGGCGGAAAGCCGCTTGCAGTTCGACAGCGGCGGGCTTGATTTCAGGCAGCGCATCGACGGCGCGACGCCAGCGCGGCAAGTCACCGTGGCCGATGGCGAGTTTGGCATCGAGTTGTGCCTGCAAGCCGTTGGCCCAGGCGGCCAGTGGGGTGCCGGCCAGGCGCCAGGCGAGGG
>Ga0208045_1000079_pt1 | contig 46389 bp, 29 predicted proteins | sample PL_2010_200m_FD_184160 | JGI IMG/M metagenome (GOLD analysis project Ga0208045, IMG submission 184160) | Freshwater microbial communities from Powell Lake, British Columbia, Canada to study Microbial Dark Matter (Phase II) - PL_2010_200m... | ecosystem: Environmental > Aquatic > Freshwater >...
GCGCGCAAAACAAGATCTCGAACGTTCAAAGAACAACTATCTCTGCACCTGCGCCGTTGTCTGGGAAGCGAGACGGAATGTCAAGAAACAAAAGCCGCCACCTTTTGTAACGGGTAACTATTTTTCTGTTGACATTCTTTTCCATAGACGCCTTCGGACTTCTGCCTGCGCCACGCTTCGGCGGATAAATCTGCGGGTAAAAAGGTCGGGGCAATTGGAGGTTGTCCTTTAAGCCATATTTGTCATTTCGAAGGATCCGCCGCAGGCGGAGACTGAGAAATCTGAATAGAAAGAAGGATTTCTCCCTACGGTCGAAATGACAAAGACACTTTTTGGACAGCCTCTAGTAAATCTCAACCAATATCTTCAGGGGTTTCAACCCCTTCCGAAAAGCGGTCAGCTGGAAGTCTTTTCTTAACGAACAATCTGTGTTTACCAATCTCATCAGCGTTACCTGTCTTTCATTCCTTGCGAACAACCAACACGCGTATCGGGCTGGAGCGATGCTCATTTCCATATGTACAAACGCCGCCGCGTTGCTGGCAACGGATGGCTGAATACTGAACCCAATCTATCGCGGTGCTTTCAAAGGAGCCACCGCACGCACAATCGGAGACAAGAGACTCTCATTACTCAGTCGATCGATCGCCGCGACAGCATAGTACGCCTCATTCATCTTTTCCCTGAGCGGGACATCATCGATAAACTCCGTTGCGTTCCTCCCCGTCACGGTAACGATGGAGTAGGCATCTTCTCTTGACAGGGCCGGCTTGTCGGACCGGTACACGACGAAGTTCTGCGGTTCGCCTGCGTTTGGCACCTTCCATTGAATGACGACACCTTTGGAGGAATATTCAGCAGACACATTGGTCGGTGCGGCCGGTGCCGTGCTATCTTTCCATGGCGAACGCGGGGCAAGCGACCAGTACGGGAATTCATCTGTGCCGAGCAACTCCCAGGCTTGCTCCAGTCCTGTCGCGGAGAAGAATACGAGTCCGGGCAGACCGCGTTTCCGGACTTCCTTGATCTGCGCCACGATTTCCCCCCAACCGACACTCTGAATCAGACGGGCGCCAAGGCCAGGAAACACATGACGATCATACCCAGCCCGATCCTGCCATTCGGTCATCAGCGGGATGAAGGGATGCGTGGGATGCGTTCGTTCTCTGTAGATCATTGGCATGATGAAGTCGACCTTCCCGAGCTCCATCCATCGGCGCCCGTCCTGGAAGACCGCGTCATACGAGGTCCACCCGCTTCCCCGCATTTTGCCGATAAGTGCCGCGGAGACTTTGACCCACGATTTCTTCGCCGTGATGAGATTGTACGCATCGAACACAAACTGACTGAGCTGATCGCGTTGCCAGTGTTCCCACGAGAGTTTCGCCGGATTCCCTTCAGCGCTGTTGAAGCGTGCCACACTGACCGCGTCGTGGGAATATCCTTTCTTTACCGATCCCTCAGGATAGCGGATGTGGTCGAAATGCATCCCGTCGATGTCGTAGTGTTCGATGATATCCTGCACAACATTCAGGACATGCTGGCGCGCAGCCGGATTCCCCGGGCTGATCCAGACATAGTTGTTGTTGGGAGGATCATACTTCATCGGCGTACCGTCTTCTTCACAGACGAGCCATTCGGGATGGGCGAGCATCGCTGATCGCGGAGTTGTCTCGGGAGGAGGCTCCTTCCCTCTCCAGATGGGAAACACGTTGATCCATACATGGAGCTCGAGGCCGAGCCGGTGCGCCTCATCGACGGCATATTGAAGCGGATCCCAGCCCGGATCTTTTCCGAACGTGCCAGTGAGCGACTCAGCCCAGGGTTCATGAACCGACCGATAGTATGCATCGCCGTTTCCGCGCACCTGGAGGAAGACCATATTGAATTTCGCGTGCCGGGCTTTCTCAAACAGACGTGTGATTTTCCCTTTCGCAGAATCGGGACTTTTACTTGCGTACTCAAACCGCGACATCCACATGCCACGCGCCTCGCGCTTGCCTGTGAACACCTCCCGGCCGCAACCACACACAAGAAGGGATGAAACGATGCAGAGAAACAGCAGGTTTCGATTTTTCATGGATTTGCCTTTGGGAACGGTTTGAGTGGTGCAGGAACCTACGCAACAGGGCGGGGAAAAGCAAGGAGAGAATCACTCAGAACGTGGCGGCGGCCGCGTTCCCTGATTCGAAGACCTCACCTGTTCTTTCTGAGATCGTCAATCACCTGTGTGCTCACCCAATGAATATTCGCCGATCCATTGAAGGGGCTGGCATGGATCTCCAGAATGTCTGACAGGTTCTTCAGATTCTTCAATGCGGTCGAAGCAACCGGTTGGCTCAAGGAGAAGAAGAAGAACTTCCCGTCGGGCGAAATCGAAGGAGAGAGCGCTGTGCTTCCCTGAGGATTGATCATCTCGCCCATGTCAATCAGCTCGCTCCAGATCCCTGTGCTTGTTTGGAATGAGATGTAGTATCGTGCCAGATTCTTCGGCAGCGTGGTATCCTTGCCTGTCACGCAGCCGATGAGATAGCTCTCGTCCGGCGCGATGCAGGCATTGTAAATGCTCCACGGACCGTTGACAGGAGAAGGGAGCTTCTCCGGCTGGGAATACTTGCCATCGACCAGCGGACTCCGAAAGATGGCAGACGTAGCACCGCCTGACGAGCGCGTGAAATAGATCGTCCCTTGGCGAGTGACGGATGGGAAATACTCTTGGTCAGGCGTATTAATTGGGTACCCTGGATCGTACGGCTGACCCCACGAGCCGTCCGCCTGCCGGTCAACGATCCAGATATTCTGATGGCTCCAACCGCGTTTCGGTTTCTCTCCCGCCGGAGGGAGGGTAGAGAGAAAGAACAGTCGATCGCCATTGGAACCAAGGCAAGGCTCTAAGAAGTTGAAATCGGGATCCGAAGCGAATGGCACGACAGTCGGCTCCGTCCATCTTCCGTCAACATTTCGGGTAACCATGATGGTAGCCCAGTTGCCGATGACTACGCCATAGTAGATTTCTTTTCCGTCTGAAGAGACGGCAAGGTCGCGTTCGTAGAGTCCGGTAGAGATGATGTCTGGAGCAAACAGTCCGGCGACGTTTCCTGGAGTCTTCTGACCGAGGTACGGACCTCTGAGCGATGAAAAGCGATCCTCCTTTCTTGTCTGACCAGTTGTGCAACCAGGCAATGATATGAAAGCTACTGCTACAACGATATTCAAAAGTCTTACCATCGTCATATTTCTTAACCCTCTTTCGCAAACGAAAAGTGCATTTGCACGATCACCCACCTGCACTCGCGTTTTTCCAACACACCTGTCCATCGCGTGTTCATCCAGCTCGCAGGTTGCCCTTTCCACTCATTGACATCGTCCAGCACACAGTAGTACCATGCGACATCACCTGTTCTGGAGAGACTGATTTTCAGGTCTCTGATCTCATACCTGACAGCCTTGAAATCGGGGCTCCCCCAGAACTTCTCGGCTTTCCTGAACTGCTCAAAACCTTTCACAACCCTGTTGCCCGGATCAACTTCAACATAATCGGAGTCGTTGGCAATGACGCTGTAAAGAAGTTTGAAATCCTTATTCTTCGCCCAACCGATCGAGGCATGGATCACCTGTTCGATTGTTGCTTTCTCTGTGCTCGCATCTTGCGCTGCGGAAATACCCAGCAAGAGAATAGTCAAGAGGATGGCAGAAAACCTTATTTGGCCCGAAAGGCCTGTTCGTCTTTCCCTCATAGTGACACCTTTCATTTTCGAATTGGCTAGAAGCGAGGAAACGATTCTTTCGGAATTCTGGGAGGCAATAGGGGACGCAGATGCCGGTGTACTCACGGCATCAGGTGAATTGACACAAGCGGAGGTGCTAGCGAGAAGAAGGATACAAAGGAAGAGCCATGCGTTCATACGATGATCTCCGCCCAATCAACTCACAATGACCGCTCTTGTTCGCAACGATCATCAGATTCAGGGCTCAACCATCTGACGCAAAATCTTCAGAAAAGTTCAGGAAATGGTGTCAATATCGGGAATCGCCTGGCAGCACTTCACCGAAAACCAAAACTGGCTTCACTCATCAAACGCTCCCTTGTTGGGCACCTGAGCCTCTCCCTTCTGCAGGTATCGTTCTTTGAACGTTGGCTCCTTACCGGCGAGCGTGAGGAACACGTCGAGCGGGACGACTTCGAACTCCGGACCAAGTCTGTCCAGGATTGCCTTCATACGTTTGACGTTGCTGTACTCCCGGACATGCATCAGCAAGAAGTAGGGGCGCTTGCTGTTGATCCGTCCGAGCTCTTCAAGGTCGGCAGCGGCGTCCGCCTCCGGCCGTTCGGGTGAAAGATAATAGTCGTACGAGATGAAGGGCTTTCCATCGCGTGTGGTGAACGTATATGAAGGAGCGTAGCCGTTCACGAATCCGATCGCGTCCGGCATCGCTTTGTAGTACGCATCGATAATCTCTTTGGGGAGATCGGAGTTTCCCTCGACGGTCGCTCCTTCGGAGTAGTCCATCGTCTCAAACACCCTGAGATCAAGAATGTCCATGTCCTCCCTCGCCTTCGCGAGGAGCCCGGGCAGGAATTTTGGCGGAACAGCTTTGGGATACATATACCCGGGGCCTGAGAGACACCCGATGAAATAGTCATTCGGAGTCGCAACGGTGTAGAAGTACTCCGCCATCGCCGGCGCCATCCAGACGTAGTTCATCAGCACCTCCCACGCAACCGGCATCTCTCCACGCCCCGGCTCCAGCCACGCCCCGAGCCCGATGCCGTCTGTTTGGATGCAGCTGATGTACACTTTTTTCTCCGGCTTGTAGGTTTTTCCCGGCTCTATCCTGTGATTATTGGTGAACTTGAATCCCGGAGAGGGTGGGACCTGACTGCTGAAGCTGATATTCGGAAGCGTATGCAGTCCTTCCACACGAAGTCCGAAGTTTGACGTCAGTGTGACATACTCACGCTCAAGATCTTTCGCATAGGAGTGCCATCCCATCACCATCGACATCGGTTTCATGTCGCTCAGGATTTTCCGGGCGAGCTGGTATTCGACGGTGTCCGTCTTGCGGCACGAGAGATCGTTGAAAAAGGCCTGCTTCGAGATGCCAAAGTCCGCAACGCCGGGCTTCATGATTGTGCCGCGCTCTCCTCCCATCCACACGATGTATTCCTTGCTGCACCGATTCCAGTACTGGTCGTACGCCCACCTGTAGATTTGGGCATCGTTCTGTCCCGAGAACTTTCCGCGGAAGTCCGCAACAGGTTTGAGACCGGCACTCTCCACCATCGGAATCATCTCTTCACTTACGACGACCGCGCGTTCAAGACCTGCGACCGTGAAGGCGACCGTCAGCGACGTTCTGACAGACTTATCCCAGACAACGTACCCTTTGACCGAGTTCTTGAACATTTGCAGGGCTGCCTGAGGAGTCGCAAGCTCTCTGAACGTATAATGGCGCTTCTCCTTCAAGAATTTGAAGACATCTTCCGTGTAGGTGAAATCCCACTTGGGCGGATAGATGAAATAGAGCCGCGGCGTGCCGTCGTTCGCCAGCCCCTGAAGGCTGATGAGAAAAGCCTGAGCAGGGAGCTTTCCCTGAATCTCCCAGTTATCTTCCAGTCGCATGACGTATGCTTCCTTCGTCCCGGCTTTCTTGAGCACGTACTTCACGGGCGGGCCGGATGTGCGGGACGAGCGTGCGACGGTGTAGACCAGGATCTCATTGGCATCCGAAAGCTCATAGGTATGGATTGTGGAGATGGGTGCATTCCCTTGCGAGCCTCGAATCGCATACGTTTCGACCACCTTCAGGATCGAGCCTCCCTTTTCCCACGTCGCCTTGAACTCTCTCTTCCCGCCGATCGGCATGGCAAGCCCCATGAAAACGTTCGCCGGCCAGACGCGGTCACAGATGCTGACGGTGTTCACAGCGCCGCCGAGCTGCAGAGAGAGGGAATCGACATACGAGCGGCTCGTTCCCCATTTGTGAATGAGTACGACGGTTGAAGCCCCCGGTCGGATATCTATCGTCAGGTTCGCGAAGAGCCCTATGTCATGGCTCACCTGCGGAAGAAGCGCCCATTTGCCGCTGAACGCTGGATTCCCCTGACCAAAAGTTACGAAGGGAAGAAGCAAGATTAGTGCGAAAGCGAAGAGGTTCTTTTTCATGATTATGCTCAAGTGTTGGTTCGGTGCGAGGTGAATTGATTCTCACTGAAAGAAGAAAGCCACAAAGGCACGAAGCCACCAAGAGCTCGATAAGTTTCAAAAATTTCATTCTTCCTTCGTGCCTTGGGGTCTTCGAGGCTAGTATTTCATCGAGAACGAACTAAGACAAAACTACCATAGTTGTTGGCGAAAGGCAAGGGCGATCAAGCCGGGGTCAGATCCATCGCTGATGGAGGCTTAAGTAAGAGACTACTCGTGGGTGGTGGGAAACCCGAGTTCGACTCTCCATTATCCTCCTTAAGAGCCGCTCGAGATTGCGAACATCGGATAGCTCACACTCCCAGATGGAGAACACTTTCCAACCCGACTTGGTCAGGGAGCGTACGTGTTGTTGATCGCGATCCTTGTTTCGTTGGATTTTGGGCAGCCAATAATCTCGATTCGACAGCGGTTTGCGTCGACCATCAGCGCACTTCGGGCAGCCGTGCCAAAAGCACCCGTGAACGAATACGCACATTCGCCTTCTGACAAAGACCAGGTCGGGTTTTCCGGGAAGTGATGGAACATGAAGACGGTAGCGGCATCCGGCTGAGTGCAGATATTTCCGAACACACAACTCGGGCTTAGTATTTTTGCCCCGGATTCGCGACATCATCCTGCTTCGAGTACTTGCGGAAACGCGATCCACGATGATTAGATCAGCTTTACAGAAATTGGCGGGGCGATTGCCGCTAGGTCTGAAAGGCCGAGAGGCACGAAGTTTAGCTGCTTGCGGGTAAGAATCTCCGACCGAATATAGTCGTTGAAGAGTACACAGGGGACGTGGACACCGGGTTGGAGGCCACCGTGTTGTGAGAACGATCTGCTAGCGGCGCCGACAGACGTGTCCGCGGCATCCATGTTGAACTCACCGTTCTTGCATTGAACTGAAACAATTGGCCGATGGGGTACGGTGCCTAAAGGAAGTAACCACAAGATATCGAACCCGCCATCTTTTTCCATCCCAAGTAATACTGGCCGACTGAATCCCAAGGTATTCAAGTATTTATTGAACTCCACTTTCTTCTTCTTCCGATCACGGGGATGACCGACACGGTGGATGGATCCTGTCGTGCGTATACCGATCCGATGGGCTACACGGCATTCGAAATCGCGCGATCGCTTGCCGATGGTACGGATCCCCCGCATTTCATTGACAAACGATAAGAACTCAGAATCTACGGCAGTGAACCTGCCCATATCTGGTAAATACTCGAACGGCAGTTTGGCCCCCTTTGCTTTGAAGTGGGACTCTAGTTTCTTGACCGCACCTCGAACCGTATCCTCCATGCTAAGTGTCTTCAGCTCCTTCATCAAAGCTGCCAAGAGTGGCGAGTCCGCCTCGTTCGTTTGGAGATCCCCATGTGTTATCACCTTCAATTGGGCAGCAGACAATTCCTCAGCGACCACCTCGAAAAACTCAAAAAGCGGTGTTGGCATCACTGCACCTTGCCGACGAACTTTTTGACGGCCCCATCGAACTTCTTGAAGAATTCCAATAGGCGCGTACTCTCCTCATCCCTGCTTCCCTTGAAAAGCTTCTTGATTAAGACCCCCATATTCTTTGTCATCTTGAACAAACGGTCTATGCTCTCCTGGCGTGAGTCAACGTAGATTTCTGCTTCTTCCAGTGTCCGACCCGATCGCAATGCGGCTGTAGCTCTCTCTGAGCTAAGCACCTTGCCTAATGTCGAAAGATCTCGCGTATCGTCGACGATCCTCTTGGATGCATCGCGAGCGCCGTCTCTCATCTTCGGCCCGTAAATGTCCGCGAGAAGCAAACTAAGGTTTTTCTTATCGCAGCCTTTTATTTCGAGCGTATTCGAATCGACATCGAGTTGGAGAAACTTCTTGATCCCAGTTCGGCTGAGCGCCTCCGCCAACATCCAAAAATCGGCTCCTGCAGTCATCGGCACATCGGCATCCTTGAGAAGCCTGTATGGGACAAGGAAACGCCGAGCGTCCCCCTTCTTCATTTGGGTTTCCTTGATAACTTTGTCCAAACCGCCGGGTAATCTGCTGGCACGGTCGAGCCACTGCGCTTTACTAATGGGAGGCCAATCCCGAAAACCAAGCATATGACGGACTCCCAGATAGACACGCATCTCGTTTTGCTGTTGTTCGTCTGGCCTCTCAGGGAACACGAGAACCGGTATTTTTTCTAAGTCTGAGACCCGTCCTTTGTACTTATCAGGATTCGCCCGGATTTCTCTTATGGCAGCAAGCCGCCGGTTACCCTCAATGACCATGAGTCGGCCACCATTGCGCTTCACTACGAGTGGTTCGTAGTCAATGAAACCGTTTGCCAGAAAAGAATCCACGAGCTCTGATGCAAAATACGGCTCCCTGAAGAGTTCTTTCTGAATGTTCTCCTGTTTGCTACTTACTAAGAGACCTGCGAATCGGGGGTTAGTCGGATCGAAATCCAACAAATCAGGAGAAACATAATCAAGGGTTGTTTCGTGTTCAAGAATCTTGGGCATAGCTGTTCACCATAAGATGTTCAAGTTCTTCACAACCGCCTCAAACAGCGGCGGGGGTACCGCATTCCCGATCATTTGGAAACGCTCACGAACAGACCCCCGCTTCCATAAAAACTTGCGAGGAAAGCCTTGCAGGGCGGCACACTCACGGTAAGCCAACCTGCGTGCCGGTCCATTCTGAGAGAATACCCATTTGTCTGTGTGAATGCGCCTCAACGGCGGGCTCATTGGATGCAGAGGCACATGCCGCCAATGGCCCACGATGCACGGGCTCGGTTCGTCCCAATCGTGGCGGCGCCTCCGAGAGAGATAGTACCAATGGAACGGTTCGTCATTAAACTCACCCTCAGGCCATTGAGGCAGTCCTTCCAAGACATCGCGCTGTGTGATTAGCTTGCGGTGGGTCCTCTCACCAAATTGCGCGGCGGGAAATCTGTAATCGAAATCCAAATCCGAGCGGATTCCAACGATGAAGACGCGCCTCCTGCTCTGAGCGACGCCATAATCTTGTGCATTCAGGACCTGCCAATTCACCCGGTAACCAGCTAACCGATATCTGCGAAGCTGATTGCTTAGCAGTTTCCTGTTCTCGCCAAAGGCCATTCCAATAACGTTCTCAACCACGAAAGCTCTTGGGGTGAGGACGCGCAAAACGCGGTCAAACTGCTGGTACAGGTAGTTGATCTTGTCCTCAGAGTTTCGCCGCCCGCCTTGTGTGAATCCTTGGCATGGATAACAGCCAACGAGAAACTCGGCATCGGGGAATTCATCGAAATCAGCAATGTCACCACATTCAATGAGAGTACCATTGTTGTCCCCATACGTCTCGCACGCCACTTTCGAAATATCATTCGCCCATACTATGTTATACCCCAACTTTTTCAGAGCGAGGTCGGAACCCCCACACCCGCTGAACAGCGAAATTGTTCGGACTTGTCTCATTGGCAATTCGAATGCGGCATGGCTTCAGGAGGAAGATTGGTCCAGAGTATGGAGTCAAAAGCGACGGGAACGCTCTGGATGGTTCTTAGGACTAACAGCCTTGTTTCGGCGACATTATTCATCAGTTCAATCTAGGACCAGGATGGGCCCGCCCCAATCGCTCGAAAGAAGTTACCAAAACGCATCTACAACCGCAACCGATTCACCTATCGCTCTATGCGCATCACTGGCGGCACTTCAGGAGGGCCGGCAGCCTGAACTTGAGATCAGGCTGTTCCTCCATTTCCGGCATGAGCCCAACAAAATCGCCCCATTGCACTGGCCGCGGCATTTTCTGAATCAGGCTTTTCTGTTCACATCCACAGCTCGTCTGCCGAAGCACGATAAACAAGCGGGACCTTTGCACCGACCGGTCGCAGATAAATTGTTGACTGCCCACGATTGAAATTTCAAGAATAGACTCATTTTCTCTTTACTCCGAAACAGCCAAGCCGGTTGCGAGGTGACACATCAAGAAGTGAATTGTGTGGATTTTTCCACGAATCCGTCCAGATTCACTGCCGCCGCGATCGCTTCGCTCTCCAGCCTGATTGCCTCGCGGAACGTCCTGTCAACAGAGGAAAGTGTGATTGTGGGGCTTTGATGTTGCCGAACTCGCCGTGAAAATCGCCATATCAATGAGCGCGAGGTCGTTCAGTTACAGATCTTGACTTCCCCGCACCTTCCCCCTACATTGATCCGCCACCACTCCTCCATAGTTTTCACTGTAGGATACGTCATGAACCTCCCGCTCTCGCTGCTTCTTACCGCCTTGATATTCGCGAATGTTGATGCCCAGGAAGTGTTTGTATCTCCAAGAGGAGATGATAGCAGCCCGGGCAGCATCGAAAAGCCATTTCAAACCCTCGAGCGCGCACGCGATGCTTCCCGCACGATCCACAAGACAACTCCGGTGAAAGGCCATCAACCCTTCACCGTCTGGCTCCGCGGCGGCACGTACCACCTTGCAAACACGTTTGAACTTACGCAGGACGATGCCGGCTTCCCCGGCGCCTCCGTGACATACGCCGCGTACGGTCACGAATCGGTTCGCCTCTCCGGCGGGATGAGCATCCCCCCTTCATCGTTTCGCCCTGCCTCTGATCCGGGCACACTTCTGCGTCTGCTGCCGGAATCACGGCAGCATGTCCTCCAGGCGGATCTCCGCGCGTTGGGCATACGCGACTTCGGCAAACACCGGCAATTCGGCCACGGGCTACCGGTGGTCCCGGCACCGATGGAACTGTTCTGGAATGATTCCGTGATGCAATTGGCTCGCTACCCCAATGCGGGGGCAATCGATATTGGCCGTATCATCGAACCGGGTTCGGTGCCCCGTAACGGCGACTACACGAACCGCGGCGGACGGTTCCGTTATACAGATTTGCGTCACGCACGCTGGGCAGGCAATGCCGATGTCTGGCTGCAGGGGTACTTCAACCACGGCTTCGCCGATGACAAGATCCGCATCGCCTCGATCGATACTGTCCGGCAAGAAGTGACCCTCAGTTCCCCCCACATGTACAGCCTTGCGAGCGGACAAAACTTCAATCAGTATGTCGCTCTCAATGTGCTGGAGGAATTGGATCAACCGGGTGAATGGTATGTTGATACTGCATCCGGACTGCTGTTCCTCTGGCCCCCGGGCGACATCATGGCTGCCCGTGTGAGCGTCTCCATCCTGGAACAACCGCTGATCGCTCTCGATAATACCTCCTATTGTACTCTGCGAGACCTCATCATCGAAAACGGAAGAGGACTCGGGATTTCCGTTGAAGGAGGAGCGCACAACCGGATCGTAAACTGTGTGGTGCGCAATGTCGGAACTGTCGGCATCATGATGGGTCAGGGTGCACGGCAAACGTTCCCGCACGTCACCGCGGACGATTATGCGGGCGTTCCATCTTCACGGGAGGTCGGAAGTTTCCATTCGCACATGTATCTCAATTCCGTCTGGGATCGAAATGCCGGTGAGCAGCATGTCATCGAAGGATGCGAAGTATACAACACCGGATCGGGAGGGATCATACTGGGGGGCGGAAGCAAGAAGAACCTCGTGCCCGGAAGAAACGCGGTGACGGACTGCCGCATTCATGATTTCAACCGCAGAAACAAGGCGGGTGCGGCCGGCGTGATCGTGGACGGTTGCGGCAATCTGGTGACTCACAACGAGATATACAACGCGGACTTGCAGGCGATCCTGGTCCATGGCAACGACCATCTATTCGAATACAACCACATCCATCACGTCGCACTCAACTCCAATGACGCGTCCGCCTGGTATCTCGGCCGCGATCCGAGCGATCAGGGGAATATTGTGCGATGGAATTTCTTTCATCATGTCGGCCGACCGGACCGCAAGTGGATGATGGGCGTCTACTGCGACGATGCTACCTGTGACGTCCGCATTGAAGGTAACGTGTTCTATCGCGTTGCCTCGTATGGCACAGTCTACAGCAACGGCGGGCATGACATTGTGGTGAAGAACAACATCTTCATTGAAGGATATGGCCCGGCCTATCAACTCAAATCCATGTGGTATGATAACGGCATAAGTTCAATCCCCTACTTCTTCGGAGAGAAAGGAATATACACGCGTCGACTCACCAAAGCCGTGGATATCAAGAAGCCTCCGTACAGCGAGCGTTATCCGCTGTTGAAGGATTGGCTCGACCTCCTCCCCGACGGACGCACATACGTCGGAATGCGACCCCGACGCAATGTGTTCGACAAGAACGTCCTCGTGAAGTATGAGGAGACATTCCGGCTGGTCGGAAAGTACGCACAGACCGAATTTGGAGAGAACTACATCACAGACAAGGATCCGGGGTTTGTCAATGCGGAGCTGCTGGATTTCCAGCTGAAAGATAATTCCGTGGTCTACAAAGAGCTGCCGGGGTTCGAGCGCATTCCGTTTGAGAGAATTGGGCCGCGCAAACCTGAGGATCGAACGCACTGACGCGATTGTCTCAGGTGACCGCGTATTGCGGATGAGTGTTACTCACTCATGTGAAGAGCTGTGATTCTGCCACGAAAGACGGGACATTTCTTGTCTAGGCCTTCTGCATTCCTAAATGGTAGCGTAGATTGTTCTTTCGCACGATGCGTCGAGCAATTGAGAGGAGATGTGTGAAATCGTCTGGCCGATCATATTCGCATTTTGTTCCATGTGTCGATGTCAGAGATCGTGACAATCGACCCCGAAGGGGTCGGATATCGGAGGTCGGGGCACCGCCCCGACCCAAATTGTCAAAGTACTCCCTTTAACCCTGTAAGGGTGAAATACCATCAGTCCCAGATATACCTTTCATCGTAGTTAACCCCATACTCTTTCAGGAATGATCGATACTCATCCTGAAAAGTTTTCTTCCTGTGGTGATCTTCCTGGTCCACAATGTATTGTCTCACACGTTCAACCTCTGACTGTCCGACTGAAAACACACCATACCCGTTTTGCCACGCAAACTTCGTGAGCATTCTTCCTTTTGTCTTTATCCATTTGGAAGATCCCCGTTTGATATCACCGATGACCTTCGCGATTGATAGATTGCGCGAAAGGGCGCAAAGAATGTGCACGTGGTCAGCAACTCCCCCCACGGTCAATACCGGACAGTCCAAATTGTTGCACGTTCCACCGAGATATGCGTGCATCTCCTCTCGAACGTTCTTATCCGAAAGAAACGGCGATCGGTTCTTGGTCGAAAACACAATGTGGACCAACACCTTGGCCAGTGATTGTGGCAAATGCCCCTCAGATATTCAACCCCTTCGGGGTTGTGATAGTACTCGGTAGGTCAAATCCGAGGGCGTTGCCCTCGGTTGGCATATCATTCCCCTTCGGGGAAAGTCAGCGCAACATCGCGATCCAGCGTGGTATCCTCCGCCTTTAGACGACGCCTCCACCTGCAATTTCTTCACGAATCTTGTTGTGACTGTCGGTCTAACCGATCATTTGGTACACGTTTTCGCCCTAGCATACAATTTCGGGCTGGCGTTCGGACGAAAGTGAGCGTCCGGGAAAACCGTCATCCATCATTCGACCTTCTTCGCCTCATGCCTGCCCCACCGGTTCCAGATTGAACCGGTGACAGCTCCTTTAGAGTTCTTTGTGAACTCAATCGTCGCGCCAGACCTCTTCGAGAAGAACCGTGTTGGGCTTTCTGGGAAGATTTCTCCGATGTCGTCCGCGTAGAGGTGCGATCCTTCAACCCGTACTCTTCTGGAAATATCAATGCCAAAAATGTACTTCCCTGCGTAGGACTTGAGGGTTTTCTCATCGAGTGAAATAGGGACCTTTTCTTTTGGCAGAGGAAGATCCGTCCGCTTCTCGGTTCGAATAGGTGACAACATAAATGGTTCGGAGTAGCTCTCGAGCGCGGTGATTCGTCCATTATTGTCGCGTTGGAATCGTATGTAGTTATGCGATCCTTTGGAAACGAAGAGGTCCTTACTCACATTCATCAAAGTTGCTTTCGATCCGGCTCCCCATTGTGAGAACAAGATGGTATCCTGGACCGTGAGATACCGATAGAACTTGTCACCGCCCCAGTTCGACAGTATGAACATATTAGTATGGCGCTTTTCGTATACGCCTGAATACTCATTCAGTTCTTCTTGTGACAGACTGTGGACGGGCGGCGCTGTGACTATCGTTCCTGCAAACTTGAGTGCAGTTTGTTGCGCAATCGATTCTGCCGCGCCATAACGGCTACTGTTGTTGGTCAGAACAACGACAAAGATGTGCTGCGAGGGGATGCGGACCGCGCAACTGCCGAAGCCTGATAACCCTCCAACATGCCCGATCATTTCCAGGTTCTGGTACGTAGATACAAACCATCCGTATCCATAGTTAGTCTTACGACCATCTTTCAAAACGAACGAAGTCCATGCCTTCTCCAGCAAATCACGTCTCACGAGCTTGTCCGTGTAGAGCGCCTCGTCCCACATCAGCATATCATCAACGCTCGTGAGTATGTCACCCATGCCCTGGTCCCACTTCCAACTGAAGTACGCTCCCGGTCGATACGCCGAGTCGCCCACCGATCTGTAGCCCGTGACGAACAGTGGAATCGTCTGCTCTCTCGTCCCGGTGGTTGAACTCTTCATGCCAGATGGTTGAAAGATGTTCTTCTGCAAATATTCGTTGTATCTCATGCCGGACGCTCTTTCAACGATCAATCCTGCCAGGTAATATCCGAAATCGTTGTAACTGCAGTCTGAGCCGGGCTCGAACAGAAGCGGATCATTCATGACGAATGCGAACATCTCCTCTTGCGACTGCTCCAAAACCATTCGTTGATCGTACCCTGGCTTGGCCTCACTATTGGGTATGCCACTCGTATGCGTCAAGAGATGCTCAATGGTAATTAACCGTCGATGGGTGTTGAATTCTGGAAGATACTTCCGGATGTCATCCTGCAGCGACAGCTTGCCTTGCTGCACGAGCTGCAACATGCACACGGCCGTAAATTGCTTCGTCATCGAAGCGATAGCGAAAACGTACTCGGGTTTGTTCGGAACGTTCAGCTCAACGTTGGCGAGTCCGTATGCCTTGCGAAAGAGCGGGACGCCGTCCTTCGCCACGAGAATCACAGCCCCCGGCGCATTCGGTTTGAAAGAAGCATTCATAACACTGTCGATGTAGGACCCGATGGCCTGATCGGGTTTTCGATCAGAGCACGAAGCAAACAAGACGATCAGAGCCGCAAAGACCGCAACAACATTTTTCATGATGGACTCCTCAGTCAATGAATACTGGTTGTCTCACGATCCTCGGAGACCTGTCACCTTCTGGTTCCTCAAGTCGAAGAGGTCATTGGACCGGACCAAAACACTGATCCAGCCAGTCCAGTGCATTCTTGATGAGCTCATGTCTCGGAACCGAGTGACCCGACTCGTACAGAAAGTACTTCTTTTGGTGAAGGGGCGTCCCCAGCAAGTTGAACATCGGCATCATAGCAGTTCCGACCGGGAAGAAGTGGTCGTACTTCCCGTTCAGCATGAGAACCGGTACCTTGACGCGTGAGACGTAGTTGAGTGCATCGACCTCGGGAAGCGACCTCTGAAGGCTGAGACCGGCAACATGCAAAACGACTGCCGCAAACCTTTTCTCGACAGCAGGAACAATGGCGCCCATGGCCCCGCCCAAGCTTACGCCATAGTAAGCGAGCTTCGAGCAGTCGAGATCGCTTCGCGTCTCCAAATAGTCGATCGAGCGCGAAACATCCTTGACCCACATTATGACATGATCTCGATAGGAGTTCGTCATCACCGGAGTATCTGTCTTTAAACCATCCGCGCGCTCAAATGTGGATTTGTAGACAGGAAAGAGCACGGCTCTGCCACTTCGGATGAAGAAATCGAAATCCTTGGGCATAACCGTCGGGTCACTGATTCTTGTGTAAATAGCATCCGACCCCGGAAAGAACAGTACAACATGGAAAGGACCACGTTTCCCGCGAGGCAAAAACAGGTACGCGGCCATCCTCTCGTTCCCATATGCAGCGTTCAAGGTTATCTTTTGGACATACCAGTAGGGGGAAGTGCTATCATTCGATTCAATGACGGCTCGCAACAGGGTCTTGTCGTAATTGAAGAGAGACCGGTAATAACGGAACGCATCATCAGAACAGGGACGTTCTTTACCATAATCACGGACCGGAACATTCAACGGCCGCTCAAGATTCTGTCGGTTTCCGTCAGCTGCGATGTACTTCATGCATCGGACGCCATTCGTGCCAGAGCGGTCGAACGGGTCCTGCGTGTATGCATCGTTGAACATGTATGTCAGGTCGTTCCAGCCGCCGCCAAGGACATATTTCTTTCCACTGGATTCATTCCAGCACCATTCGCGCACGTTCCCAGCCATGTCAAACGCTCCGAAGCAGCTGATGCCCCTGTGCGATCCAACCGCAGCAGTACCCACCCCGCTGAAATTGCTCTTTGGAACAATGACGGAACTGAATTCCGCCCCGGCGACGACATTCCATTGGAAAATAGTTGGCAGATTCTTTCCGGCATATTCCGCATACGCCGCTGCTTCGTACCAACTGACTCCAGCGACGGGATGATCAATCTTGCCTTCGGGGAAAGATCCGAGTTCCCATGTCGCCGGGCCTCTCCTTCCGGTGATGTCCTGGAATTCCGCCATGGCTTGCTCCCACGTCAGCTTCTTGCCTTGTTTCGTGAACGGAAGTTTCCAAAACTGGTGGTTTTGATAACCCCCAGCATCAACGAATTGCTTGAACTGCCTGTTCGTTACTTCGTATCGATCAATGAAAAAGTCCGAGATTGCGACCGAGTCGATCTGTTCAAGGCCGGGAATGCTCAGTCCATATCTGCCCCCGGGCACCCAAATCATCCCCGCTGGAGAACTCCCGACTGGATGAAGCCTGAAAGTTGTTGCGCTGATTTCAAAGGTGGAGACCGGACCCTCGAACGGCTCGAAACCCTCCTTTTCTATTCTAACGATGGAGTTTGTTTTCGGGTAGCGGATGTTGTTAGCTGGAGTCACACCGAGAGCGTACCAGTTGTCGATCGAATCTGAGTACTGTCGCCAGAGTATTCTTGCACCAGGTGGATCAGATGCAAAAGAGACGGTCGTTGAATACCAGTCGAGGGATTTAACGAATGCCGGATCTGTAGGAATGATCTTTTCCACTGTTTTCGCGAGCACAAACGCGGAGTCCCACTTGTCTTCTCCCGTCAGCCTTTCGATCTCCGGAATGACCTTCTCACGTGACCACTTCGCTTTGTTGCTTTTTTCGATCTGCCAATAAATTCCGTAGGCCAGCGCCAGAAGCACCAACGCAAGTGGGAAGAAAACTGCCGGGCGTTTGATGGTCTTCCATAGTAAGCGTGGCTCGAACCAACGAACTGTCGACGGCACCGTTCCTCGCAGGTTTGATAACTCCTCAGAGATCTCGTGAAGCGTTTTTGTCCGTTGAGTGCTATCTTTTTGTAGGCAATGAGTGACAATCTGTTCCAGTGCTTCGGGGGTTTCGGGTCGGAGAGCACGCAGAGGTTTCGCCTGCTCATTCATGATCGAGTACATCATTGCAGGCTCGTGCTCACCGCGGAATGGTAACTTGCCTGTGACAAGTTCGTACAGCAAAACCCCAAATGACCAAATGTCCGTTTGTTCATCGGCTTCTTCGCCTTGAACTTGCTCCGGGGACATGTATGCTACCGTACCAAGCGTTGACCCTGCCTTTGTAAGCTTCGTCTGCCCTGCCAGCTTCGCCAGGCCGAAGTCAACAATCTTCACCTCGCCCTTCGAAGTGATCATCACATTCGCCGGCTTGATGTCACGATGTATGATCCCTGCTTCATGCGCGGCCTCCAATCCTTTCGCAACCTGGATTGCAAGATCGAGCGCTTCATTGATAGTGAGAGATCCGCGTTCTATTTTCTTCTTTAAGGTTTCACCACCATAGAAATCCATGCAGATGAACATGCGACCGTCATCAGTTTCATCTATGTCGTGAATAGTGCAAATATGATCGTGCTGCAGGGCGGATGCGGCTTGCGCTTCATGGATGAAGCGCTGCTTGGCTTCAGGGTCGCGGGTGAGTTCAGGTGGGAGAAATTTGAGAGCAACTGTGCGATTGAGACGGGTGTCTTCGGCCTTGTACACGACACCCATTCCTCCACCGCCAAGCTTCTCGAGGATTCTGTAGTGTGATATCGTCTGACCGATCATAGGAATTGGCACATTTGTTCATTGTTCCATTGATTCGATGATTCAACATCTACCATTGTTTGTCCCATCATTTATCCAACCCAACCCTTTTCAGCATTACGATGAACCGTGGATCAGAACGCAAAACATCAAATGCCCTCCCCAATTTCAGGGAGGTTAAATCATAGTCCCGGTCTTCCAAACATTTTTCAAGTGCACGTAGAGCATTCTCTTTTTCCCCCAAGATGGCAAAGCAAACGGCATAGGCATAATCCGAGGAATACTTGGATTGGTTCTTCGAAGCAGCATCCAACTGAGTCAACTGCAATCGAGCCAACCCCTTCCTCCCGGCTGATTTGTAAGCTCGGTTGTATGCTTCAATGTAGGATTTACTGGCCCCTTGCATTACCTGGATTCTATTCACCTCAGCCAATTCCTGATCGTTCATCCCCCTCCCCGCATACGCGACCACAAAAAGTAGTTGGGCACGGGCGAAAGTTGAATCCATCTCAAATACTTCCCGCAATTGCTCGATTGCCTTATCGTATTGCCTGTCATTGATATACACCCAAGCGACGGCGGAATTGATTATCAGAGAAAGAGGATCGAGTTCCTCTGCTTTGCGAATCTCTGCCAGTGCTTCCTGATGGCGCCCGGTAAACACTAAATGTTCCGCGTACCATTGATGCCCCGTGGGATAATTAGGATTCAATTCAATGGCGCGTTTATGCTCACGCTCTGCTCCTGCCCAATCCCATTCATAATCTCTGAGAATGGCAGCAAGCGATGTATGCGCCTCGGCCAAATCATCGTCGATTTCCAGGGCTTTCAGCGCGGCAACCTTTGCCTTGGGGAAAGTTTCCCTGGGGGAGGCCGCCTTGTACTCTCCAAGCACGACATAGGCATCGGCTAATCCAGCATATGCCAACGCATACGTTGGGTCTTTTCCAATCGCTTGCTCAAAATAGCCTACGCTGGTTTTCATACTCTCAGGTGTTCGTTTGTTCCATTGGAACCGTCCTTTCAGATAGAGTTGGAATGCCTCGGCGCTGGTTGTCCGCCCCCGAGCCATTTTCGTTTTCTCATCACCGCTCAGTCCGGGCTGGAGCTTCAGAGATATTCCCCTCACGATCTCTTCCTGAACTGTCGCGAGGTCGGATAGATTTCTGCTGTACTGCGCACCCCATATCTGCGATTCGGTCGTAATATCGATCAAATCCAGCTGGATATTCAGATCGCCGCCACGCTGAATGACTCTCCCCGTGAGTAGTGAACGGACCTTCAATGCGTTTCCCACCTCACGTGGATCGATGTCTTTCCCTTTGAAGTGGAACGCTGTGCTCCGCGGGATAACCCTGAGATTGGCAAGTTGCGTCAGGCTGTTGATGAGATTCTCGGTGATTCCGTCACTGAGATATTCCATGCTGGAATCCGCGTTGACGTTGATAAACGGCAGAATAGCGATAGAATCGATTGCTTTGGTTTTGGGTATGATTAAATAAATGCCCACACCGATGATTATCACTGCGGCAAGACCGCCCGCGCCCATTTTCCATCGTTTTGATGCTGAACTTGCCGACGATGGAATAGGTGCGCTTACGTACCCTGTCCTGGCGTATTCAAGCTTCTTGCGCTCTGTCCGCAAGTCAGCCAGCAAATCGTCCGCATGCTGATATCGCTCCTCCTTATTTTTGGCAAGCGCTTTGGCAACAATGTGTTCAATCTCGGGTGTCACCTTCTCGTCGAACCGTGCGATTGATGCCGGCTCTTCGTTGAGGATCGAATACATGATGGCTGCCTCGTGATCACCACGAAACGGAGTCTTCCCCGTCAGCATTTCATACAAGACAACGCCGAGGGAGAAAATGTCTGCCTGCGCGTCAACATCACCGCCTTGAAGCTGCTCCGGCGCCATGTACGCTACCGTTCCCAGCGTACTGCCCGTCTTGGTGAGCTTTGTCCGACCGCTCAGTTTCGCCAAGCCAAAGTCCACAATCTTCGCCACGCCGCTCTTGGTGATCAAGATGTTGGCGGGCTTGATATCCCGATGGACGATACCATGGGCATGTGCTTCTGAAAGTCCCCGTGCAATCTGAATGGCAATGTCGGCAGCTTCTTCAATCTTCAGTGGGCCCTTCTCGATCTTTTTCTTGAGTGTCTCTCCTTCGTAGCAGTCCATCACAATGAACATCTGGCCATCGGTTGTTTCATCGATGTCGTGGACGGTGCAAATGTTGTTATGCTGAAGTGCAGAAGCGGCTTTGGCTTCGTGGATGAAGCGCTCCTTCGCTTCGGTGTCTCGGGTAAGATCAGGTGGCAAGAACTTCAGTGCGACGGGGCGATCGAGGCGGATGTCTTGGGCTTTGTAGACTACGCCCATGCCTCCACCGCCGAGTTTTTCGAGAATCTTGTAGTGGGAGACGGTCTCTCCAATCATGTCGAGCCTCCGCCTACGCTTCGCTTCGGCGGATTCTGAAAATCACCACCACTCACACAAAGCGTTCGTGGGTGATTTTCGAACATGCCTCCACCGCCAAGTTTCTCGAGGATTCTGTAGTGAGATATGGTTTGTCCGATCATAGAACGATGAAGTAATTGAATCAGGCTACCGTGGGCAGGCTGCCACGGGGCGTTCAGGAATCTTGCGCCGCATTTTGGCGTCTCGATGCTAATAGTGGGGATAGTGCGAATTTTTCTGCCCAAGCCTCGATCACTACTCCTTCACTTTCATCAGTTCTTTAAAAGGGGCGTACTCGCGCAGTGACTCAAGGTCAGGGTCACGATGCCACGTTATTCCGTAGTCGGCACCTTGCGCAAAGGCCTCGCGCAAGAGCATCACTGCGCGGTCCTGTTCACCCAACAACGCCGCTATCCGTGCCCGCCAAATGAGGTGATCGCCATATAAGTATGGGCGATTCAGATTCTCCAACCAGCTAGAAACCTCAAGCGCTTCAGCCCGATCGTTCCTGCGTGCCGCCAACACTCCAAGGTAGCCGTGGTAATCGATGTTATCCGGTGATTCCTTCAACAGTACTTCAAAAGTCTTCCGTGCTTCCTCTAACTGGCGTGCAAGGTACTGAGTCTGTCCTAAGCCGTAGCGTAGCTTTTTCAATTGAGCTGGCGTACGCGTCCGATACCACGTTAGGGCTTTGTCAAGCGCATCACGGGATGCCTCAGCGAATCCATGCGCCCTGAGTTCCAGAGCTCCATTTCGCATCGTCGACCCCCGATCTGCGTTTGGCTGCGCAGGGATGCTCAGGCATTCGTCCAATCGCTGGGCTAAATCCTGAGTCTTTCCTAATGCAGACAGCGCACTGAGTTCATAACTCAATGTCACAAGATCATTGGGAAATAGCGATCGGGCGCGTTGAGCCACTTTCAGTTCTTCACCGTACTGCCCAAGCGTGTGGTAAGCTGCTGCGAGCACACCCCAGTACGGTTTCCATTCCGTTGGCGTTTCGCTCTGCTGATCGATCTGATTGAGCAAAGTAATGGTTTGCCGGGGGCGATTGAGAAAGGCGGCGTACACACCGCTGAGATACGTCATCGTTGCACTCGGAAGTAGAGTCTGCATATGAATAGCCGCACGATATGCTGCTTCAATATTTCCGCGATTGTATGATTGGATCCAATCAAGCGAGTATCGTTCAAAATCAGTGAAGCGATCACGAAATCTATCTAAGGAAGTGGCGATTGAATCAGATACGGCGTGCTCTCCAAGATTACTGTGGGCAGTCGAGAAATACATCCTTGCGACAAAAAACAACGAATCGATTCTTGCGGCGCGCTGGAAGTACGGGATCGCAGCACGATAATCGCCGCGACGGAAGAAAGCATAACCTTGTGTATACTCTTTGAACGCTCTATATGTCGGGGGATGAATAATCCCTAAAGCCATACTGAAATTGGAAGTGTATTTCAATGCCACAACCCCCAAGACTCTTTCTCTGAGCTCATCTATGAGATCTGTGGTTGCGCTGGAAGGTTTTGTGACCGGGTCAACAGCCGCCAAGAGTTTTCCCGTTTCGGCATCAATGACCTGTGGTTGAATCTGAAGCTCGTCTCCCTGTCGATAGAAAGCGCCGGAGACAACGAGTCTTGCTTTCGTGGCTTTCCCTAAATCCTGAGCGGGTACGATCCTCTGAGCACTGCCGAGTTCACGCCGCAACTTCTGAGTCGCAAGCAGTGCTTCCGAGCTAGGGACCACATCCACAAGCTCAATTTGCGCGAGTCCTTGCGAGAGAGCGTCGGCTATCATCCGACTGAGATGATCGAGCGAGCTGTCCCCCGTTTGGTTCTCGAATTCAGCGACAACGATGCGATTTGGGTTGAGTGATGCCACCTCTTTTGCGTTCGGGTAAAATACGAGCACTCCCACTGCAATAATTCCGACAACAAGCACTATTGCGAAGCCGAGGAACAAAGGTTTTCTCCACAACGGCTTAGCTGGGATTGGCAGTTGTTGTGAAGACGTACCAGGAACACTTGTAAGCAGTGGGTTCACGGACTGAGTGATATTCTGAAGACGGGAAACTCTTGAGGTATCGCGTTTCAGCCGTTTCAGCTCGATGACAACGTCGGTGATTGATTGGTATCGATCCTGAGGATTCTTTTCGAGCAATCGATTCAGAACATGAATGAGGTCTGAGGATGCATCGGGGAGGAAGTTTTGAATCGGCTCCGAATCTTCGTTTACTATCGAATACATCATCGCCGCCTCGTGTTCGCCTCTGAAGGGCAAGTGTCCCGTCAACATCTCATACAGCACCACCCCAAACGAGAAGATGTCGCTCCTCGCATCTACTTCGCCTCCCTGAATCTGCTCCGGAGCCATATACGCCAGCGTCCCTACTGTGCTCGAGGTCTTCGTGAGCTTGAGCGATCCCTTCAGCTTGGCCAATCCGAAGTCCATCACCTTGATCTGGTTCTTCGAGTTGACCATGATGTTGTCGGCCTTCACATCACGGTGCACGATGCCTTTGCTGTGTGCTTCTTGGAGCGCTTCACCAATCTGGATTGCATAGTCGATGGCTATTTGTGTCTTCTGGATCGGTACCATTTGCCGCAGTGTCTTGCCATCCACATACTCCATTTCAATGAACTGCTTATCTCCATCCTCGCCGATCGAATGGATCCCGCAGATATTCGGATGGTTTAGAGCCGAGGCTGCCCGGGCCTCTTGAAGAAATCGAGCTTGTTCTGCCTCGTTAACGGTGATGTGATGGGGGAGGAACTTGAGGGCTACGTCGCGGTCGAGCTTAAGGTCGTGGGCTTTGTAGACCACGCCCATCCCGCCCTCTCCCAACTTCTCAAGGATCCTGTAGTGAGACACTGATTGCCCGATCATGCAACACCTCCGCCTTCGCTCCGCTTCGGCGGATCCTCAAAATCACAATCGCTCGCACGGAACGCTCGCTGGTGATTTTGGGACATGCCTCCCTCGCCTAGCTTCTCGAGGATTCGATAGTGAGATATTGCCTGTCCAATCATTGGCCTTTCCTCCGATTCAGATCCCGACAATCCTTCGGTTCCCCCTCGACTCGCTCCGCTCGCTCGGGGTCGCTCAGGACGTCGGGATTCTCAAAATTCCATCCACTCGCACAGAACGCTCGTGGGGAATTTTGGAACTTGAGTGCAACATCGCGATCCAGCTTTGTGTCGTGGGCCTTGTAAACAACGCCCATTCCTCCACCGCCAAGTTTCTCGAGGATCTTGTAATGGGATACAGTAGTGCCGATCATGTGGATTGGTTTATTGGTGATTTGGTTAACTGGCCAAAGGCTTCATTTCAGGATCCCGCTTTCCCTACGGGAACAATCGCCAGCGGCTGCTCTTCGTCGGACATTCCGACGACCTTCTTCACGTCATCATCTTTGAAGGCACCGACCATTGTCGTGCCGAGATCCAAAGCAACCGCCTGCAGGCAGAAGTTCTCCACCGCGTGGCCGACCTCAATATGGACATACCGAGGAGCCCGCTCGCCGTACTTCACTTCTGTCCGCCTATAAACCGCACCCACGACAAGGACGCAGGGCGCGCTCGCAATCCATCTCTGTCCTAATGCTGCTGTTGCCAATTCACTTCTTTTGTCTGCAGCAAGGACATTGAGCAGTTGATGCGTCTGTGGCTTGTATTTGTACACCCCCGGCTTGACGTCGTCAACGTTTCCTACCACGATATACAGTTCGAGGGGATAGAGGCGCACTCCACAGTTCGCTTTCCTCCCTGCCATGTTCCCCACGACCAGTCGGAGGGGGTCGTGTCTATCTTCAGGGTGATTCCTTGCGCTGCCCAGACGAGTTGTGAGAGCATGGCGATGCTCATCGGCACATCCTTGAATCCCCGCACCGACCGCCGAGTCGCAAGGGCTTTCTCGACGGAACACTGACCATCAGTCCGAGGCGCAGGCAGTTGAATCACCGACGCCGGGGTTTGACCTGCCGACTTGTTGCCATCCTGACAAAGGACAATCGTTGGGCCTGATACAACGATCATCGCCAGAGTGATTAGGGAGAATGAACTCATATGACTCCTCCTGTGCGCAGGTGAAAAACCAAGATTGAGAGCGCCCAGTCTGCCTGCCCTAAAGTATTCGGGCATCTTATGCTGGGATAGGGTCTGGGTATGACGTTGGGCTCTCAACAAATAAAACGACCTCCATAATCGCGTCAGCGACTCCGGAGGCTCATCACAAATCCCCGCTACTTGAAGCCATCCCCGGCTTCGCTGTGGGTCAATGTTACTCCGATTCCCAGCGAGTGTCAAGGAACGGGATTTGTCGTCACAGTACGCCACAGGCTCTAACTTGAATACTTCTCCCTCTTTGCGTGAACAGTTTTTCCATTCTCAATTCTGACAACTCCTCATCCGGAACAAATTATGCTTCTCACATTGATGAGAAGTGATTTCAATATGCCCCCTAGCCAACGATGTCATTCCCGCACGCCTGCGTGCCTGCCTGCGCTGCCCAGCCTTCACATGCGTTACGGCTGGCAGGCGCTTCGGCAGACAGGCCGAAACGCCGCACTCCGGCGTGCAGGCACGTCTTAGGCGGCCAGCCCGCCGGCGGTCTGGCGGGGAATCCAGACGGCGCTGTCTGGACTCCCGATGAATACATTCGGGAGTGACAAGTGTTCTTGAGATGCGTTCGAGTCTCTCATGCGCCCTAGCCCATTTCTCCTTGAATCTGGAATATTTTTTCCATAGTCTGCGACGTGATTACGTTGCTCTCCCAGTGAATGCTTCGGCATTCGCGAGAGGAATGGCAATTCTGGCAAGAGCGTCCGTGGAGAAGGCTCTCCCTCCCGTCGTTGGGACAGGCTTCTGCAGAATTCCTCTCCAGAGCGCGAAATCTCAATCACACCTTACCGTGTTCAGATTCATTCGGCACCAATCAACTTGTAGCAGGATGCAATTGCATTTGAAGATCAACCAGATTTCCTTCGTGTCAGTGGGGGGCGATTGAGGCGGGGAGATCGTTGGAGCACTGGACGTATTGTGTGTACGGTGGTTCGACAGGTTTTCGCGACCCCAAGGGCACATCTCCGGTCTGTAATTCGCGCATGCTCGCGTTCCCTAGAAGCTCGGACGAAAACCCATTATTTGCCACAAAGGCACCAAGCCACGAAGGAAAAGATTTGAATTCTTTCAGTTATTGTGGTGCTTTGCGTCTTCGTGTCTTGGTGGCAAGACTTGTCGGCCGCGTCTCTAGAACTGATCTGAAAGCTGACTCCTCGACCCTTCGAAAATCTCGGGGCAGGCAGCCCCGCCTTCGCTGAAGCTTCGGCGGGCCCCGACCCGGTCGGGGCGAGCAAGTGAAAGCTGATTCATCTTCTCAAAAAAAGGATTTTCTCTATGAAGCGACTCCTTCTCGTTCTCGCACTGGCCTCTTCGCTCGCGATGGCACAGAACTCGGGGAAAATTTCCGGCCGCATTGTCGATTCGAAGAGCAAAGAACCGCTCCCGATGGCAAACATCGTGATTCGCGGCACTGCGTACGGCGCAGCGTCAGATATCGACGGAAATTATTACATCCTCAACATGCCACCGGGGTCATACGACCTCACGGCATCGATCGTGGGATATCGGGCTGTGACAAAGACGAATGTCATTGTCAACACCAACCGCACAACAACAGTCGACTTCTCGTTGGAAGAAACGGTAATCCAGGGTGCGGAGGTGGTCATCATCGCGACACGGCCGGATGTGGAGAGGGAAAAAACTTCGACAAGTGAAATCCGACGTGGCGAGGAAGTGTTGAATGTCCCCGGCATTCAGGACATCGCCGACGTGTTGACGTTGTCATCAGATATCAGCGATGGACATTTCCGCGGCGGCCGCGACAACGAGGAACTGTATAATCTCCACGGCATGGGGATCATGAATCCTCTGAACAGCGGATCTGCATTCAATCCCATCATGAGCGCGGTCGAAGAAGTCGAAATCATTACAAGCGGATTCGGTGCTCAATACGGCAATGCTCAGTCGGGCATCGTGAATATCTCGATGAAAGAAGGCTCCTCGAATAAATGGGTGGCGCGCGCAGAATCTCGCATGCGGGCCCCAGGACGAAAACACTTTGGTCCCAGCGTGTGGGACCCCACGGCGAACCCATATCTGGCGATGCTTGATTCACCTCAGAAATGGCTGGGGGGTGATCCGAACTATCCGAACGGCTATTGGGGCGGAATCGGATCCGGCTATGCGAACCGTTATGGAAAAGACACGACGACGCTTGCGACATTGTTGTACACACTTTGGCGAATGCAGGGACACCGCGATTTTGGCAAGAGCTACGACAATCTCCTGGACTATTCCCTGGATGCCAATGTGGGAGGCCCTCTGGCGAACAATGTACGCCTCTTCCTGGCGTTCCACACGGACAACGTGTGGCCAATCCTGCCGACACCGGAGCCCAACCTCAGCCGGCAATTGATGGGAAACATAGTCTATGACTTCGGACGCGGGATGAATCTCCGATTGAGCGGGGCGTATTCGAGAGCCGACGGCCATGTTCTCAGCGGAAGAACAACAACGGGCTGGTACAATTGGACGTGGGATCGCATCTTTGACGTGAAACGCACAAACGACGAGAACATTCAACTCGGCCTCCGATGGACGCACGCAATCAGTCCAAGCACATTCTACGAGGTAAAGTTGAATTCGCTCCGGACCACCTCCATCGAGGGCTCACCGGTAACCAATCCTGCTGCGCTCGACGGAGTATCTTCCAATCTTGTCTGGGAGAGCTGGACAAATCTTCCAGACGGATTTAACTATGGCGAGACCGACGCGGACTTCAGCACTGAGAAAACGCGGACGATCAGCCTCGATGCATCAATCACAAGTCAGGCGACGTCATCGCATATGCTGCTCGCGGGCCTCCAGGGAAACTGGTACGGCATCGACGTGTATAATTTGAGTTCTGTCACTTCGAGAACCGGAGGAAGCAGAACACAGTATTCGGCAAAGCCGTACGAAGCCGGGATTTACGTTCAAGACAAGATGGAATTCGAGGGGATGATCGCCAATGTTGGACTGCGGTTGGATATGTATAACGCAAATGTGATGTACTACTCGGACACCTTCGCGCCATATCGCTACACCGACAGCCTCGGTCTTCAGAGAGTTGATGAACGATTTGCAAAAAAAGAGAAAACACCGGTTGTCGCCCGGCTGCAGCCACGCGCGGGATTCTCTTTCCCGGTATCAACGGAAACCGTTTTTCATGTGAACTACGGGACGTTCCTGCAGCGGCCTCCGTTCATCCGCATCATCTCTCAGACCGTGAACAGGAAGGAACTCTACAGCTACGGAGGGGCTTTGTCCGTGGTCGGGACGCTCGGGAATCCGAGACTACGGCCGGAAGTGACAAGCAGCTATGACATTGGCGCCACGCAGGCATTGGGTGCAGGGTTCACGCTGGACATCAGTGGATACTATAAAGACGTCAGGGACCTCCTCCAGCAAGCCATCTATAGTTCGAAACAAGGGAACTATGTGACCTACATTAACCGGGACTATGCGGACATTCGCGGGTTTAGGGTGGGATTTGCAAAACGGAGCGGCATGTTGACAGGCACACTGAACTACACCTACGGTGTCTCTACAGGTAAGAACAGCTCATCTGATGGTAATCAAGTTCCCACAATCTATGAAAGTGGTCCATCGAAAGACCCCGTTCCCCAGGATATCCTGCTAGATTTTGACAGAACACATAATCTTGTCGCCAACCTGGGCTTCAGCACACCTCTGGAATGGGGACCGATGTTGTTTGATTCGTATCCGCTCGAGCGAATTACGATTGCTGTCACATCCTTCGCCCGCAGCGGCCGCCCGTACTCTTCCCGCCTCAACCCCGGGATTCTCATGAACAAGCGGGCGCCAAACGAATATAACACCAACCTGAAAATCACGAAGCAGGTGTCCCGCTTCTTCGGTGCCAGCGCGTCGTTCTACCTTGAGGTCTCCAATCTGTTCGATACAAGAATCTATGACTACACAGCAGTCTTCAATCCCGACCTCAACAATACAAGTAATCTTTCGAAATGGACGGTCAAGTACGAGAAAGGCGAAGACATCACATACTATGAAGATGACCTCCGCCCGGGATTTTTGATAAACCAGGAATTCAGGATCTACTCAAATCTACCAAGAGCAGCGCAGTTCGGCTTCATCATCAACTTTTAAGTGCGTGAGGAGCAACACATGGGACCAATCAGGAAGCTTGCCATCCTTCTCTGTCTGCTCGCTAGCATCGGGATTGCACAGATGCAGAAGGACTATCTCATTCACAAACGCGGGATGCTGAGCCAAACCGTTTACAACACCGGTGAGCTTGGCCGGAAGTATGTCACCTCCAATGCCAACACAGAACTTGGCATACCCTCGTTGGAATGGCCCGCAAATTCCGCTACGGTCGTCGATGCGAAACAGTATTCGGGTCAACACAATTCCTATGGCGGAGGCGTTCAGATCGCCGCGGATCGGGTTGACTCAACAGCGCGGCTCTATGCCCTCTGCGGGGGGATGATTGACGCCGTCGCGGAGTATATCAATTCATTTCCGCTGAGCCAGACTCGCATTGAGAACTATCCCGTCCTCGCCGACGGAAGTTTGAATACGGCCTACAATCCAAATGAAGCGGAAGAGATCATCATCTCCAAATGGGCAACCCCCGTCGGCGTGACGATCACGCGCACCAGCCGTGTGTGGAGCTTCCCCGATTACGATGATTTCATTATTTATGAATACGAGTTCGAGAACACAGGCGATCTGGATGGAAATCCGGCAACGCCAGCCAGGCCAGTGAGACTCATTGATTTCATCGCCAACTTTGATCATGGCCTGACGTCGGGCAAATTCGGATATGACAGGACGTCCAACTCCTGGAGCCCAAGTGTTGTTGAGAAGAAGGACTACTTTGCACGGTTTGACCCGAAGCGCTGGCTGCAATATGGACTACACCGCACCGGCAACCCCGAGCCAAAGTACTTTTCCGAATGGGCTTCGACGGGGAAGAACGGCGGCGGGTTGCTCACGCCCCAGGCCGCAGGCTACATGGTACTGTACTATGATACGCTTCATCTTGTGCACAGAAGAGATGGCACCAAAGCAACGGGTATCATCACGGGCGCAGACACAATATCGTGGGATTCCAACGGACACATCAAGCAGCCATACTATCAGAGGATAGAAACTTCGCAAATGACCGCTTTTGGGAAGTTGATTCCTTATGTCCTAGATATGAAGCAAGCTCTCAAGCTCGGTCCCAATACGAATGTCAATATCTTTGGACCGGATTGGGTGGGCCGAGCCTCGTTCAACTGGCGACAGAGTAATTACTTCGCGATAGGGCACAATATTTCCTTCGGGCCCTATAATCTGAACCCCGGCGAGAAAGTTCACATCACGATAGCCGAAGTCTGCGGCTACGGTGCCGCGCGTGCGGAAGAGACGGAGGCGGGCGTGAAAGATATAGGCGGGAGCAACGGACAAACATCTCCCCCGACTGCTGAATCGGGAGATTCACTCTACGCATTCTACACAGTTCCGAACTATTGGGTACCCAAGACACAAAAGGAGCTCAACAAGAACTCTCTGAATACGATCGTCTTCGGCAGCGATTACTTGAGTAAGTACTCGTTGCCCGACTATGTCAATTCGAATGTTGTAACGGTGCGCGAGGTGGCAGACCGGGCAATCCAGGCATACACAAACGAACCGTTGGTCAACCACAACGCAGTGCAATACTGGCCCGAAAAATACACCGAGCATGGTGTGTATTCCATTCCAATTCCCGTTCCGGCTCCGGGGATCACCATGGAGAATACGATCCTTGGAGAAAACAGGATCGTCTGGGGTCCTCAGGTAGAATCGTTCTCGGCTCCGAGGCTCCAGGGAACGTTCGACCATTACGAGGTCTATAAAGCGTCTCATCCATTGGGGCCGTGGACAAAGCTCGTCGCCGTCTCGAAACGTGATGCGCAATATTTTGCCGACGGCAAGTATCAGTTTGTCGACAAGAACTCACGGATCGGCGACTACTTCTACTACTCAGTCGTCTCGGTCGACAACAAGGGCAACAAGAGCGGCCGGACGAACATGACCCTGCATCAATCATCGATTGGCGCTGCGGCGTCGCTCGGCAAGGTCTTTGTCGCTCCCAATCCGTTCCTGGTCAAATCAGGTCAGGGGGGCGAAAGCATCGGCGGTGATATCAATTCCCAACTCCGCTTCTACAACCTCCCGCGGAAGTGCACTATCCGTGTGTATTCGTACAGCGGGCAGCTGGTTCAGACCATCGAACACGACGAGGATAAGATCAATCACCCGTATTTCCAGGTAACTCGGAATAATCAGCTGATCGCTGCAGGAGTCTATTTCTACGTCGTCGATACACCTGACGGCTCCCGTGCCCATGGCAAATTTGTCATCATCAACTGAGCGAGGCAGATGACTATGAAACGCACATTTCAATCTCTGGCAACTGTGCTCTTGCTGGCGGTGTGCATCGGGCACCTGCAAGCACAAAAGGTTGGCACAAGCTCGCTCCAGTTCCTGAAAGTGATGCCGACAGCGCGTGCAACGGCAATGGGCGATGCGTATGTGTCGCTTGCGAGCGGCGCAGATGCAACATTCTGGAATCCTGCAGGATTGACAAACCTGCAGAACCACGAGATGACCTCCACCCTTACCATGTGGCTGTTCGACACGAAGCAAATAGCATTGGCGTATGGACTGCCGATGGGAGATTGGGGGACGCTCGGTTTTCAATTCCAATACGTCGATTTCGGATCGATTGAAGAGACACGGGCGGATGCTGTCGATTTGGTAGTCCCGGCGAATGGTGCGCCCTTCTTCAACGCGGGCCTGACCGGACGATCCTTCACTCCCTATTCGTACCTGGTCGGTCTCTCCTACGCAAAGGCATTTACCGACAAGTTTTCGGCTGCGGTCACGGCGAAGTACGCGATGGAATCTCTCTGGTCGGACCAGGCGATCACCGTGGTCAATAGTGTAACCGGGGAGGTGACATCCTACAAGACGTATGCCGATGTCATTCTCTTCGATTTCGGCATGCTGTACAAGACGGGATTTCGCTCTGTCCAGATTGGTGTGTCGGCGCAGAACTTTGGACCTCAGGTAAAGTTTGCCGATGCGGCGCATCCCGCACCGCTTGCGTTCCGCCTTGGTGTCTCAGCGAACCTCTTCGGCCAGGAGGCATTAATGTTCCAGGACGATATGCATCGTCTTACGGTTGCCTATGATCTGTTCCAACCCAATGACTACAGACAACAGATGCACGTGGGAGCGGAGTACGCGTTTTCAGAATTGCTCACCCTGCGTGCGGGATACAAATATGACTACGACAGCGAGGGGCTGACCTTCGGCGGCGGGCTTCATACCGATCTGGCCGGATGGGCCGTGCGGCTTGATTACAGCTTTGGCAGAATGAATGAGTTCCTGAACAGTGTGCATCGCATTAGCTTAGGAGTGCAATTCCGATGAAATCGAGTCTTGCCAAAAGAATAGACGTCACGATCGTTGCCGCGATTCTGAGCTTTGCATCCGTCTTCGCTCAACCTGCCGCCAGACCACTTGATGTTCAGGGTCTGGATCAGTTCTCTGCCTCAGGTGTTCGTTCGCGTGCGATGGGCGGAACCGGCGTGGCGAGTGCGGTGGACGCTTCTGCTCTCTTTTCCAATCCTGCTGCTCTTGCACAGCTCTCTTCGTTTGAAATTCGTGCCGGCGGTCTCTTTGGCAGCACCATGAGCAAACAGACCCAGGAATGGGTGCCGATGAGACCTCTCCCAGGTCTTAGTGCATTGTTTGAGGGTCTCACTGGTGATGTCAAAACGCCAGATAGTCTTGGAAGATCAGGTCTACCGCTGAGCGCCTGGAACACGTTGCAGAAGCAGTACGATAACCTCACTCCGGGTTGGGACAGAACTTCATCGCGGACACAACCGCTTTCGCTGGCAGCTGCCATGCCGTTGACTGTTGCAGGCATGAACGTGGCAGCGGCTATTGGCTTTTCGCAGGTCATCAACCTTGACCACTATTTTCAGAACAACAATTCCATGTCACCATACCTTGGTCAGGAGCGCCCGGATCCGTTCTTGATCACGAACAGGAACGACACCCTGCACATCAAGTGGTACCAGTATACCCGCCAGAGAGAGGGATCTGTGTACGGGATTACACCCGGTGTATCCGTCACGCTTCTTCCGGGCCTGAGAGTCGGCGGATCAGCTACGGTTCTCACCGGTTCCTCGGATGACAACGAGAAACGGGTGGAGCGGGGCCACATCAATATTGCTATCAGCAATGGTGTGGGCTCGAATTTCATGGTTGACACTGTCTATTATAGACAGTCGAAAGTGGGGACGTCGAAGTACAGCGGCACGATGTTCACTTTCGGACTTCATTTTCAACAGGAGCGGTACAGTCTCGGCGTGACACTCAGGCCGCCGATGAAGATCACGAGAACATGGGATCGGGATGTGGCGAGTATTGACACCACCAAGAAACCAATGCCTGTCAGACTCGACGATCAACCCAGGAGAAGCTTTCATGAGAGCGGCAAGGATTATCTCGACTTTCCTCTCTCCTACTCTCTTGGAATAGTGCTGAAGCCGACAGACAAGTGGATGATTGCTTTTGACTACGAGCTCAAGCACTTGGCAGATGTTGAGCTGACTTCAGCAACCAACAGTACGGTATCGCGCCCATGGGTCAACACCAAAGGAGCCATGCGGATCGGTGCAGAATATCTTGCCAGCAAGCTGATTGCTCTGCGAGGCGGCTACCGTGAAGACGTTCAAGCGTTCTCCCCGGACGGATCGGCGATCATCGACGAGCCGGCCCGCGGCGGAGTCTATTCACTTGGCGCGGGAATCTCCTTGGGGAACATCTTCATTGATATGGCGTACGAGTATTCGGTCTTGAAGTACCAGGACATCTACCAGTCCAATGCGAACTACAACACGCGGCAGCAGCACCAAGTTATGCTGGAATGTGCGTACCGCTTCTAGTGCAGCGCCCGGTCAAATACCATATTTATGGAGTTTATGGTTCTCAACGCAGAGACTGATGACTTTTGCCTCTGCGATTCTCTGCGGACTCCGCGCCTCTGCGATGAAAACCAATACGTGATCTTTCGAGGAGTGATATGAAGAATACAGTACTCTGGAGTTTAATCTTGTTGGCAACCGTTCTCTTCGGCTCCTGTGCTGAGAACCTTGATCCTCTCTCCCCCGGTTCGATGAACGGGGAGTATGCGCTGGGGCTGAAGTCGCTTGTCCCGCTGGCTGTTGGCAACTCGTGGACATACAACGTCACGGTGTATGATACCTCCGGCACGCAGCGAAATCAGTTCGCCTATACGCTCAGCGTGAGAGACACGGTGACAGCCGATACGAGCAAGATCCCATTGTCGAGTGCGGGCAGGAAATCCCTCACGCGAGGAGCGCTGGTGTGGTACCTCCTTCAGGGAGAATCGGGAGCCACCACCTGCTGGCAGGTCGATAGCCTGGAGAACCTGCGCATCCGCAAATCCGACGATACGCGCTTCTTCGAACAATCGGCATTCAATTTCAGGGCTTTAATCGGTGACGTAACTCCGTCGCGGTACATCGGCATAGATTCCGTTCTCGGGAAGGCTGATTCCGTAAGATCCACGCTTGTTTCAAAGGGAGCAGACACACTGAGAACGACGCTCGGTTCGGCTCCCTATTTTCAGTATCGGGAGTCCTACGCACTGCGTGCTGACTACACCAACTACTACTTCAAACCGGGGTTCGGGCTCTTTCTCGTTGAAAAGTATCAACGGACACCAGGCGGGAAGACGGTTCGTCTGCGACGCGATGAGCTGACGTCGTATTACTTCAAATGATGCTCAGTGCATGCAGTCACTGCCAGGAGCGCCCGCCTGACCGACGTAGTCGGGCTGGAAGCGACGAAGTTCCGCTCTTTGAATCCCGTTCGTAGGCGGAATCCGAGAGCAGGACAATCATAACCAAAACCCTGTCATTCCCGAATGTCTCTGTCGGGAATCCAGGACTGAGCTCTGCCTTTGCACGTGGCCGATGCAGTTCACGTTCTGGATCCCCTCCAACAACATGAGGGGATGACAAAAGAAGTCACTTCGCAAAAAACGCTCGTGATGACAATAACTCTTGAGGCGCTCGCAATGACTCTGGAGAATTTTTGACGAGTTTCTATTCGCCATTCATGTTATTCAGGAAAACAATCATGAAACGATCAAGTGTGCTGTTGCTAGTCCTCCTCCTGACCATATCCATGGGCTTCGCCCAGCAGAATGATGGCGTGGAAGTCTCTGTGAGCAGCGGATATGTTCTTCCATCTTCTCCGATGACGTTTGCAAACTATTGGACGATGCAGTATGGAGGCGGACTCTCAGCCGGGATGCCGTTGTCACCATCCATAACACTCATCGGCTCCTTCGAGCATTATCAGTTCAAGCTGAACAAAGACGGGGTCAACAACGGCTTCGACACGAACTACATGCGTGATATCTGGATTTTCAAGAGTGTTTCGTTGAATCCATCTGCCGATCCGAGCACGATGACGACGGTGTCAGCCAATCTGCGATTTGCTCCTTCCGGGATCTCGGGACGGCTCTCTCCGTACTTTATCGGCGGCATTGGCGTGATGCGTTTCTCCCTCAGCGAAATCAGCTTACCGACGACGAGCGTTCTGACGGCCGGCGGTTCAGATATTTCGATGACGGCACAGCAGAGTGTTACCGGCGGGGTTGAGACTTCGGCGTTTTTCCAGTTCGGGATGGGATTTGATGTCCGGTTGACGCAATCCTTCGAACTATTTGTTGAAGCTCGCTATGCGAGCGGGCTTAACAAAGGCCTCCACACAGCCTATGTGCCGATCGCCGGCGGGATAAAGCTGAGCCTGTAATGAATTGCGCACCCCCCCTCCGACAATGCATTCAGGACAGTACTTGTGGCCTGGTCCCTTCGAAGCACTCCAAGAGCAGGTTTGGCAATCTAAGCAACTGAGTTTGGCTGGAATCAGATGTGCGCCGGGCTAAACATCTGCACGTGGGTGGAAATGGAAAATGCCACCGTTCATCGGGATGTTGCAGAGTCCTTCGAGCCTGCTCTGGCGGCTGGCGTCGGAGGGCCAATCCCGGCCAGATATTTGATGTCAGAGTGGAAGAGCGATTGAGTCATGCCTTCCGCCGCAAGAACAGCCGTCATCGAAGCCGGATTGATGTCGGTGTTGGGCGGATACTGTTCGGCAATAGTTGACAAGAGGCGAGGATCGCTTGCTGCTTGTGCTGCCTGGATGACGCCGCTTTCTGAGAAACCGAGCAGCATCAGAATAAAGCTACCGTCAGGTCCTTGGCCTTTTGCAACCACGCCGTAATCTTTTTCCAGATTACCTGCGGAGAGTCTCTCTGGCTTGAAGACGTGCGGTGAATCACCGATTCCGTCCTCTATCCGAAAGCTCGAGGGAGGGGCCGTGGAATAGTCGAGTTTGAAAATATGCAGGAAGTTCCTGAACACGTAGAGTGTTTTGAATGAACCGATGAATACGACATTGTTCGCTTTGAAATCGTCTGAAGTAAACTGAGAAGCCAGCTTTAGGGAAACACTCTTGGTGGAGTTCTGGAGAATCGGGAGAATGTGCATCAGACCCCACGGCGCACTTGGACGCAGGAACGTGAAACTGTTCCTCATGTACCGTTGGCCAATATCTGGGTTCGTTCTGATGTACTCAAGGTACTCGTCAAGGTTGTTGATCCTTCCTCTCCGGTAGTACACCTCCATATCACCCCGATCCCGCATAAAGAAGAAATCTCCCAAGACAACAAGAGTAGGACGACTATTCGGGCGTATGAATTCATTCCAGAGCGGATTTGCTTCAACGCTGAGACGAGACGGGGGGGACGGCCGGAATCGAAATTCACGATATGCCAATATGCTAACGATTAGCACCAACGTGATGATAACTGCAGGATAGTATCGCTCCAGTTGCTCGCCGAGTCCCCTCGGTGTTTTCTGGGTTATTGCAGGCAGGTATTTTACTACGTAGTGTCCCTTGGGAACTTCGAGCTTGAACGTGTAGTAGTCTTCCGTTGTGAGATAATAATGATCGAGCTTTTTCCTGAGATTGCTCACGTAGGATCGGACCAAAGGATCGGTTGAAGGATCGAATCCGGAATCTTTTCCAAATACTTCCTGAGCGATTTCAGTCTCCTTGACCGATGCTTCCGCCGATGATTTCTCTACGAGATATTGCAGGAGCTCCCGATACCGCTTGGAATCCTGAAACCCAGGGCTCTTCACAATCTGTGCAAGGATTGTTGCTTTTTCCTTGTCGTTCGGTTGGTTCATTGATCAAGTCGCCTGGTTGCTGACAATTGATGGCTGCAGGACCGAAGTAGCTGGTTCAAAATCCGCAATCTACTGTTGATTGCGAAAACACTACTGCTATCTGCTTAATACTGAAACCTTGAATAACTATATTGACCTCTGACCGTCCCAAAGCTACTAGGAATAACTGAGAGATGAAAGCCCCCCCAAGAGCCTTCGGCTACGAACGAATTCCGCAGGCGAAGACAGCAGTAGCCAGGGAAACAACCTCCAACCGGGGTTTCTCATCAACCAGGAATTGAGAGTACACTCCAACGCACCGAAGACCGTTCAGAGCGGGGTGAGTATCAACTCCCCACAATCCGTCAACCACTTCAGTTGCTCGCCAAGCAGCATGAAATCATACTTCATCGACTTTTGGGTTCCAATCAGCAATTGTACCGCAGTTGAGGAATTCGCTCTATGAAAAAAGCCATTCTGCTCATGTTCGTCTCTCTGGCCCCACTCCTGGCACAGAACTCGGGAAAGATCTCCGGCCACATCGTCGATTCGAAGAGCAAAGAACCCCTTCCGATGGCGAACATCGTGATTCGGGGGACCACGTACGGCGCGGCGTCGGATATTGACGGCAACTATTACATCCTCAACCTCCCCCCGGGGACATACGACCTCACGGCGTCCATCGTGGGATATCGTTCTGTGACGAAGACGGGCGCCATCGTCAACATCAACCGTACGACGACGGTCGATTTCTCGCTGGATGAGACGGCGCTTCAGGCGGCGGAAGTGGTCATCACAGCGACGCGCCCCGATGTCGAGAGGGAGAAGATTTCAACCAGTGAAATTCGACGCGGTGAAGACGTGTTGAATGTGCCGGGCATCCAGGATATTTCCGACGTCCTTACGTTATCTTCGGATGTCAGTGATGGACATTTCCGGGGTGGGCGCGACAACGAGGAACTGTATAATCTCCACGGCATGGGGATCATGAACCCGCTGACCAGTGCTTCCGCGTTCAATCCGATCATGAGCGCGGTGGAAGAAGTCGAGGTCATCACAAGCGGATTTGGCGCTCAGTATGGAAACGCACAATCAGGCGTTGTCAATATCACAATGAAAGAAGGCAGTTCCGATAAATGGTCGGCACGCGGAGAAGTGCGCACGCGATCACCAGGACGCAAACATTTTGGTCCCAGCCTCTGGGATACCACCGGTAATCCCTATTTGAAACTCCTTGATAGTCCGCAGCATTGGATGGATTCCACCAATACAGCATCCATCGGCGGCATTACAGGTCTCTATGGAAAAGATAGGATCACGCAATCAGAGGTACTGTACACTCTCTATCTCCTGCAGGGACACCGTGATTATCTGCAGGACTATGGCAACCTTCCGGACTATTCGGCTGATGTGAATTTCGGAGGTCCGCTGGCAAGCAACGTGCGCGTGTTTATGGCGCTTCACGTTCAGAGGATATGGCCAATGCTCCCTCCACCTGAACCGAACACCAATCAGCAGTTCATGGGGAATGTTGTCTACGATTTTGGCAGGGGCATGACTCTCCGCGTGAGCGCTGCGTTCGCAAAACAAGAGGGACACTCGTTCAGCGGCTTAAGCTCAAGCGGATGGACAAGCTGGGTGTGGGATCGCGTATTTGGTGTAACACGCACGGAGGACGACAACAGACAGCTCGGATTCCGCTGGGCACACGCGCTCAGTGCAAGTACATTTTACGAGGTCAAGATCAATACTCTCCAGACGAAGTCGCTCGAAGGCTCGCCGGTCACCGATCCCGATTACCTCGCGGTCCAAGGCTTACAGAAGCCTTTTTGGATAAGCACGTGGCAGCCAAATCCTGATGGTTTTTCTTCCTTCGGAAAAGCGGCGGGTACATTTACCAGTGAAAAGACAAGCACTGTCAGCCTTGACGCATCGATCACCAGCCAGGCATCGTCAGCGCACATGCTGATGGCTGGAATCCAGGGTAACTGGTATTCTATCGATGTCAATACCCAGAATGGCGTTGACAACAGCAGTGGTGGGACTTTCAGTGAGTACGTCGCGAAGCCATTCGAAGTTGGGATCTACGTGCAAGACAAGATGGAATTTCAGGGAATGATCGCAAGTGTCGGGCTCCGGCTCGATGTGTACAATCCTCAGGTTTCTTACTATACAAATACGTTCGCACCATTTGACTATGTAGATAGCCTTGGTGCTCATCATTTTGAGCCGCTCGCACCTCGCGAACAGACGTCAACTGTCGCACGCCTGCAGCCGCGCGCAGGCTTCTCTTTCCCCGTATCGGTCAGCACGGTCTTCCACGTCAACTATGGGACGTTTCTCCAACGACCGACGTTCAATCAAATTCTCTCTGAGACCTTCTCACGACTGGATGTCCATAATATCGGAGGAGCATCATCTGTCCCTCAGGGCCAGACGCTGGGAAATCCCAGATTAAAGCCGGAAATCACAAACACCTATGATATCGGCGTCACGCAGGGACTGGGAGAGGGCTTCACTCTGGATGTCAGCGGGTACTATAAAGACGTCAAGGATCTTGTCCAACGAGCTCTTTTCTATCCTACGAGCTCCTCGAACGTACCGTACCTGACATACATGAATCGTGAGTATGCAAGAATACGAGGCTTTCGCGTGGGGCTCGCAAAGCGGAGAGGAATGCTAACTGGCACACTGGGCTACACCTACGGTGTTGCATCAGGGAAACGAAGTTCAGCGAACGCGTACAATTACCCTACCATTTATGAAAGCGGGCCATCCACCGAGCCTCTTCCCCAGGACATCTTGCTGGACTTTGACAGAACACATAACCTGATCGCGAATTTTTCTTTTAATACTCCCGAGAATTGGGGGCCGGCCATTTTCAGCGTTTCTCCGCTGGAGCGGGTTGCGATTGCAGTGACCTCATTTATCCGGAGCGGCAGACCGTACTCTTCCTGGCTCAAACCTGGGATTCCCATGAGCAAGCGTGCACCCAATGAAACCACGACCAATGTGAAAATTACCAAGAATTTCTCGCGGTTCTTTGGCACCACTGCGACGTTTTATGTTGAGATTGCGAACCTGTTCAATGACAGGATCTACAGCTACGATGCGGTTTTCAATCCGAATCCGAACAATACTGCCAATCTCCAGAGATTTACGGTACGGTATGAGAGAGGCGAAGACCTCACGTACTACGACAATGAAAACTATCCGGCGTTCCTGGCCAACCAGGAATTTCGAATCTACTCCAATGCACCAAGGGCATGGACCATTGGAATGGTAGTCAACTTCTAGTGGTTCGACGCTTCGCTCAGTGCGGGCTTCCTGCCCGCCGTGAGGATTCTCTTAACGCGAGCGGGCACTCACCACAAGTTTCGAGGAGCAGAACATGAGTTCCATCAAAAACCTTCTCTACCTTTTCTGCCTGTTCGCAAGTGTTGCGGGGGCGCAAATGCAGAGGAACTATCTCGTTCACAAACGCGGCATGCTCCACCAGGCTGTATACAACACCGGCGAGCTTGGAAAGGCGTACGAGCCATCGAATCCCAGCACAATACCGGGAATTCCGTCATTCGAGTGGCCTGGCAATTTCGCCTCAGGGGCTTCCCAGAACTTTGTTACGATCGTTGATGGACAACAATACTCGGGGCATCATAACTCCTATGGCGGAGGATTGCAGATCGGTACAGACCGGGCGGGTAGCCTGACGCGCCTCTACGCCTACTGCGGTGGACTGAACGATGTTACTGTCGTCGAAGGTCAACAATCGTTTCCACTCAGTCAGGTGCGCATCGAGAATTATCCTGTGCTCGCGGATGGAAGCCTGAATCCGGCGTACAACCCGAATGAGGCAGAAGAAATCATCATTGCTAAATGGGCGACCCCGGTAGGGCTCACCGTCACTCGCACCAGCCGGGCGTGGAGCTTCCCCGATTATGATGATTTCATTATTTATGAATACGAATTTGAAAACACCGGTGATATGAAGCCCCCCGCACCTCCCACTCCGGCGAGACTCACAGACCTGATCATCAATTTCTCTTACGGGATTACCGGAGGGAAATTTGGGTATGAGAGGGTGTCCAACTCCTGGGCCAACACTGTGATCGAACCAAACCTCAATGCACGCTGGGACAGGCAGCGATGGCTTCAGTACGGATTGCACCGTACCGGTAATCCCGAGCCCAAGTATTTCGGAGAATGGGCAACGACCGGCAAGAACGGCGGCGGATTGCTCAGTCCTCAGGCACCAGGCTATATGGCACTCTACTATGATACGCAACATCTGGTTCGTCGAGGGGATGGTACGAGGGTCATAATTTCCGGTGCAGATACGATCTCATGGGATGTCAACGGGCGTATCAAGCAGCCCTACAGCCTGATCATTGAGACTCAGGTGATGACTACGACGAAGATACTCCGTGATATTATCGATATCACGCAGGGTCGAAAATATGGCTGCAATACAGAGCTCAGCACGTTTGGACCGGATTGGATTGGTCGTGCGACGTTCAATTGGAGGCAAAGTGTCCCACAAGCAATTGGAAGAGACTTCGCTTTCGGACCGTACAATCTGGCCCCGGGTGAGAAGATTCACATTACGATGGCAGAAGTGTGCGGCTACGGAGCGGCGCGCCTCGAAGAAACAAACGCAGGCGTGAAGGATATCGGGGGTAGCAACGGAAATTCAACGATTGGAGCCTCGGAATCAGGAGACTCACTCTACGCATTCTACACGGTACCCAACTACTGGGTTCCGAAGAAGCAGAATGAACTCAACCGGAACTCTGTGAACACGGTTCTGTATGGAAGTGACTATTTGAGCAAGTACTCGCTGCCTGATTACGTGAACTCAAACGTTGTAACCGTGCGCGAGGTTGTAGACCGTGCCATCCAGGCATATACCAACGAACCATTGGTGAATCACAACACGGTGCAATTTTGGCCTGAACAATACCGCGAGCACGGTGTGTATACCCTGCCCATCCCTGTTCCCGCGCCAGCTATTGATGTAGAGAACACCGTGCTGGGAGAAAACAGAATCACGTGGGGAGCTCAAGTGGAATCGTTCAGCTCGCCAAGACTTCAGGGGACGCTCGATCACTACGAGTTGGCCAGGGCCACACAATCCATCGGGCCCTGGACGACACTGGCAAGGATACCAAAAAGGGATCCGGCCTACTTCATCGACGGAAAGTACCAGTTTCTCGATAAGAATACGCGGATCGGCGACAACTTCTACTACTCTGTTGTTTCTGTCGACAACAAAGGGAACAAGAGCGGGCGGACAAATGTAATAATGCATCAGGCATCTATCGGAGCAGAGTCGGCGCTGAGGAAAGTCTTCGTCGCCCCGAATCCGTTCATTGTCAAGTCAGGATACGCCGGGATAAGCACCGAGGGCGATATTAATGCGCAGCTTCGTTTCTACAATCTTCCCCGAAAGTGCACGATACGGATCTATTCGCTGGCCGGACAGCTCGTTCAGACCATCGAACATGATGTCGATCAGAACGTCCATGCGTATTTCCAGTTAACGCGCAACAATCAATTGATTGCTTCAGGACTTTATTTCTTCGTCGTCGATTCGCCCGACGGTGCTCGTGCCAATGGCAAATTTGTTATCATCAACTGAGCAAAGTAGATGACTATGAACCACACCTATAGAGTACTCATAACAGCGCTGTTCCTGACGATCTGCATCGGGCGGCTTTCTGCACAACAGGTTGGGACCAGCTCGCTCCAATTCCTGAAAATCATGCCGACAGCCCGTGCCACTGCCATGGGCGACGCATTTGTGTCGCTCGCCAGCGGTGCCGATGCAACGTTTTGGAATCCCGCGGGATTGACAAAATCTGAAAACCAGGATATCACCTCGACTCTTACCATGTGGCTGTTTGACACAAAACAGATTTCGCTGGCATATGGATTGCCACTGGGAGACCTGGGAACGCTTGGCTTTCAATTGCAGTACTTCGACTACGGAACCATGCAAGAGACACGTGTCGATGCCATTGACCTCGTCGTTCCTGCGCATGGCGATCCCTTCTTCAATCCCGGTCTGACCGGCGGGACATTTACACCCTATTCCTATCTGCTCGGCCTCTCTTACGCCAGAGCATTCACCGACAAATTTTCTGCCGGCATCACGGTCAAGTATGCAATGGAATCTCTCTGGGCAGACCAGGCTATTACCCTGGTCAATGCTGAAACAGGAGAGCGGACGTCATACAAGACCTACGCGGATGTGGTTCTTTTTGACTTTGGCATGCTCTACAATACGGGATTTCGTTCGGTGCAGATAGGAGTCTCGGCCCAGAACTTCGGACCGCAGGTAACTTTTGCATCTGTGGCACATCCCGCACCGCTTGCGTTTCGTCTCGGTGTATCAGCCAACCTTTTAGGGCAGGATGCACTTTTGTTCCTGGACGAGACGAATCGTCTCACCATGGCCTACGAACTATTCCAGCCCAACGACTATCAACAACAGATGCACATTGGTGCTGAGTATGCTCTCTCGGATTTTCTCTTTCTGCGCGCGGGATACAAGTATGATTACGACAGCGAAGGATTGACATTCGGCGGTGGAATACAGAGCACGCTTTCCGGCTGGCCTGTGAAAGTCGATTACAGCTATGGGAAGATGAATGAGTTCTTGAACAATGTCCATCGCATAAGCCTGGGAGTGCAATTCCGATGACAACACGTCTTCCAAAGAATATGATTGTCATGGTCAGTGCCGGAGTTCTCGGCATTGCATCCTCGTTGGTTGCACAACCTGCCGCAGGACCGCTTACCATTCAAGGACTTGATCAGTTCACCATCGCAGGAGTGCGCTCTCGTGCGATGGGCGGCACGAACATCGCAGTGTGCAACGATGCGTCCTCGCTTTTCTCGAATCCGGCTGCACTTTCGCTTCTACCCTCGGCTGAGATTCGCGCATCCGGCTTCTTCCAAAGCAGTTCCAGAGAACAGACTCAACAATGGGTTCCCTTGAAGAACCTGCCCGACATCAGTGTGCTTTTCGAGGGTCTCTCGGGCACTATTAAGACACCGGTGGACATCACAGGCACACCGCTCAGCGCCTGGAGCACGTTGCACAAACAGTATGATGCGATTGGACCGAATTGGAATACGAGTTCTTCAGCAACGCAGCCCCTGTCGCTCGTCGGGGCTCTGCCATTGAAACTCGCGGATTTCGATATCGTTGCAGGTGTCGGCATTTCGCAGGTCATAAACCTTGACCACTATTTTAAGAACAACAACGCGATGACACCATACCTTGGCAATGAGCGTCCCTATGGGCAATGGTCGAAGCCGCTCGACACGCTGCATGTCAAGTGGTATCAGTATTTGCGCTCCAGAGATGGTTCCGTCTATGGAGTGACACCGGGAATTTCGGTGAACGTTCTGCCGGGTCTGACGGTTGGCGGATCAGCGACATTGCTTTCCGGTACGTCCGACGACCTGGAACAGCGTGTGGAACGGGGCAACCTGACTTTTGCCATCAACCAGGGTGAAGCAAAAGATTACATGGTGGATACCGTCTATTACTATCAGACGAAGAAGGGGACATCGACTCTTACAGGTACGACGTTCACTATCGGGTTGCTCTTTCAACAACCCCGATACAGCGTCGGCCTGACCGTCAAGCCGCCGATGACGCTTTCGAGGTCGTGGGATCGGGACGTAACGAATATTGACACCACCAGGAAGCCAATACCTGTCAGAATCGACGATCAGCCCAGGAGAAGCTTTCACGAGAGCGGGAAAGACGATCTCAAGTTTCCCTTGGCGTATTCCATCGGAATCATGCTGAAACCAACCGACAAATGGACGGTTGCCTTTGACTATGAGGTCAGGAATCTCGCAGAGGCTGAAGTGACGGCTCAGTCCGTCAGCACTTCAACCCGCCCATGGGTCAACAACAAAGCAGCGATGCGATTCGGGGCTGAATATCGTGTGAGCGATATGCTCGCCTTGCGAAGCGGTTACCGCGAGGATATTCAAGCGTTTTCACCGGACGGTTCGTCGATAGTTGACAATCCGGCCAGTGGTGATATCTATTCCTTCGGAGCTGGGTTTAAGGTCGGATTCATCCTGATCGATTTCGCATACGAATATTCGATTCTGAAGTATCAAGACATCTACCAGTCGAATGCGAATTACAACACGCGACAGCAGCACCAAGTTATGCTGGAATGTGCGTACCGCTTCTAGAACTGATAAAAGAATCTAGCCATGAAGTCACAAAGACACCAAGAGTATTTTGGGGATTAATATATTTTGGTTTTTCTTAGTGCCTTAGTATCTTTGTGGCAAGAAATCTAGACAGTATTATCATAAGCGTGATGTGAGGAGTAATATGAAGAATACAGTACTCTCGAGTTTAATCTTGCTGACAGCCCTTCTTTTCGGTTCCTGTGCTGAGAACCTTGACCCGCTCTCCCCCGGTTCGATGAACGGGGAATATGCATTGGGGCTGAAATCGCTTGTCCCGCTTGCCGTTGGCAATTCGTGGACATACAGCGTCACCGTGTATGATACCACTGGCGCACAGCGAAGTCAGTTCACCTATACGCTCAGCGTGAGAGACACGATCACAGCCGATACGAGCAAGATCCCGTTGTCGAGCGCAGGCAGGAGATCCTTGACGCGGGGAGCGCTCGTGTGGTACTTGCTCCAGGGCGAATCGGGAGCCACCACTTGCTGGCAGGTCGATAGCCTGGAGAACCTGCGCATTCGAAAAGCTGATGACACCCGATTCTTCGAACAATCGGCATTCAATTTCAGGGCTTTGATCGGGGATGTGACTCCGTTACGCTATGTCGGCAAGGACACCGTGGTCTGGGCATCAGGTGATCGCTTCACCTACAATGCTGATTCAGTACGATCCACGCTCGTTTCAAAGGGAGCGGATACGCTCAGAACGACACTTGGTTCGGCGCCCTATTTTCAATACCGGGAGTCCTACGCCGTGCGCTCCGACTATACCAACTACTACTTCAAGCCGGGGTTCGGGCTGTTTCTGATAGAAAAGTACCAACGGACGCCAGGCGGGAAGACGGTTCGTCTGCGACGCGATGAGCTGACGTCGTATTACTTCAAATGATGCTCAGTGCATGCAGTCACTGCCAGGAGCGCCCGCCTGACCGACGTAGTCGGGCTGGAAGCGACGA
>Ga0208045_1000081_pt1 | contig 45770 bp, 52 predicted proteins | sample PL_2010_200m_FD_184160 | JGI IMG/M metagenome (GOLD analysis project Ga0208045, IMG submission 184160) | Freshwater microbial communities from Powell Lake, British Columbia, Canada to study Microbial Dark Matter (Phase II) - PL_2010_200m... | ecosystem: Environmental > Aquatic > Freshwater >...
TCCATTATCAGAAGCGTGGAAAGGCCGTTTGGATATTATAAGTAACAAAATTGAACCAATTTATCATTCAGCGATTGTTGAAAAATTAAAAAAGATAGCAAAATTAAAATAGAAAATTCAAATTATGCTTCAAAACCGCACTCTTTATTTTGGCGATAATTTAAGCATTTTATTTTACAAATAAATTAAAATGACTTCTCACACCTACATCAATTTTGATAAAAAATATAAAAGGGAAGGCGGGAAAGTTTTGAAGTATAAAATTATCGTCGCTGTGGCGGGTTTTTTGATTTTGCTCGGCGGAATTTTTTACGCCGTTATCTATTCGCCCTTATTTCGTATAACACAGATTAATACGGATATGAAAACGGATTTATACGGATTTAACGTTGTTGATAATCTTAAAAGTTTTTTCGTTAATCGTTCAAAGTTAGCCAAGTTTCTCGGCTCGGACAATATTTTAGTTTGGAATGTCGGTAAATTGGGAGAGTTTGAAAAAATCCCGGAAATTGCCGAAATAAGCCTTAAAAAAGACTATATTGAAAGAACGATTGATATTAGCGTGAAATTGAGGGAAAGATTTGGGGTATGGTGCCTCCAGACATGGACAAATACTGACGCTACACAGACTAACACAGACACAAATAGCACAAACGGAGCTGCGAATAGTCCGTTGGGGTCTGTGTCTAGTCCGCAAATGTCCGTGTCTTGTTGGTGGTTTGACAAAAACGGCGTTCTTTTTGCCGTGGCGCCTTCACTTGAAGGAAATGCCATAAATAAAGTTGATGATTTTTCGGGAAGAAGTTTGAATTTGGGCGATTCGGCTCTTGATGAAAATTTTATTCCCAATCTGGTTGGGATTTTTGGAGTTTTAGAAAAATCAGGCCTTGGCATAAGGGCTTTGAAAATAGAAAATCTCGCCCTTCAAGAAATTATTTTTGAGCAATCGCAAACTTCATTGCCGAAAATATATTTCAGCTTAAGGGAAAATCCGGAATTCATTTCGCCGGCGATTAACGATTTGAAAAAAAATGGTCTGGAAAAAATGGAATATATTGATTTCAGAGTGGAGAATAAGGGATATTATAAGTTGAAGTAGAGAAGTAAGAAGTAAGGTATAAGAAATAAGACATAAGAATAAGAATTTAGATAATTTTATTTAAATCTTATACCCTAAACCTTATGTCTTATTTCTTACAATTTGTAAATGAATATCGAAGTTCCCGCTTTGTAATCCGGCTTGTACGGATTTTTTATTTTTTGGAGCCATTGATATTCGTCTTCGGGTTTGCGGGTTTGGCCCGGGGCGAGTTTGCCCATAGCCCCTTGAAGATTATTTATTGAAACCGCGAGCCAATGAATGCCGATATCCGCAGGGTTGCCTTTTGAAGATTGCCAAGATTCGAATTTGTCGCCCAAATAATAAGTTGGGCTTCCTCCGCCGAAATACTCAACCGCGACCTGCCTGCCGGCAGGCAGGTTTTTATCTGCCCAGTCTTTTAGCTTAGTTAAATCTTGCCCCCAATCGTAGTTTGAATCGGTTACGTATTGGTAGCCGTTTTTAGTTCCGCCGGCGAATTCATTGAAATAAGAAATAAAATTCGGCGCGACAAGTAATGTTTCGGCGAGATACCAAACAACGATCGCGCCGACAAAAATCCCCTTAAGCGAAATTTTCAAAAAATCATTTTTGAAATTTTTGATTTTCGCCTCAAAATTTTCCCTTTGGTTTGAACTGCCGTTATTAAACCACCTTTTGATTCCCGACGCGGTTAAAATGTAAATAAATGGTAAGGTGGGAAGAATGTGGCGGACGCCGATATTTAACGGGCTTTTTATGCTGTAAGCCCAGTAAAATGCCACAAAAAACATCATTGAAAATTCGGGGAAATGCGTGGCAAGATAATCACTGAATTTCTTGAAACTTGAAACTTGAAACTTGAAACTTTTAATAATTCTCCAAGGGCTTAGAAATAGCGCCAAAGCGATTAAAATCAACGAGGCGATTTGCTCTTTTAATATGAAAACAGCGGGGAAATAATACCACCAACCCGCGGCTGAAACTTCTCCTAAAAAGTAAGAAGTATTTCCTCCCGAGGAGCGTTGGAAAACCATCAAAACGCCGAGCATATATTCGCCAAGCGGCCGCAAAATTTTATTTTGCGCCATCGCGATATTTATGTCGGCAAGGCACCGCATTCCTTTGCAAGTTTGCAAGCCGCCGTCGTTTCCGCCCGCAAAAGAAGTGAGAATGAATTCGGTGTCGGCTTTTTGCTTTTCAATCGGATAATTTACCGTGAAAAGGAAATAAACTCCATAAACCAAAATATATCCGATTATAAAAACAAGAATCGTAGCAAAAATATATTTCATCAAAGAAATAAGTTTTTTCTCGCGTAAAACAAAAAGCGAAAAAATCACCGCCAAAATTCCAAGGAAGGGGATAAGTAGAACCGCGGAAAATTTCATCAATTGGGCGATACCGAAAGCCAATCCCGCCCAAACAAGATTGCGTTTATTTGAATTGATAAGGAATTTCACGAAATAATAAACGGATATAAATATTCCTAAAGCCGCGCCTAAATCGGTTGTCACGTAATGGCCGTGCGCCAGAACAGTTGGGGACATCGCAAAAAGAAATGTTGGCAAAAGCGCCCACCAGCGGCCGATCAATTCTTTGGACCAAATGTAAATAAACAATATCAAAATAAGCGTTAAGATCATTGGTCCAAAACGCGAAGTTTGGACTATTTGGTCGGCGTTATTGCCCGATTCATAAAGAAATTGCGTTCCAGCCGCCCATTGGCCGTTGACTTCGCTTTGCCATGGAGATTTATCAATTGGGAAATTAAGTTTTTCAAAAAGCAGCGGCAGGGCCGCTATGGCTTTAATTAGTGGAGGATGTTCGGGGTTTAACCGGTAGTCAAGATATTTCACGTAGCCGTATCCGGCGGGAATGTGCGCGAGTTCATCCATTATTGCCGATTCCTGGCTTGAAGAATAAAACATTAAGCCAAAAGAAGATGCTATGAACAAAAAAACAAAAAACCAGGGGAAAATTTTATTGGCGTAATTCATAATTGATATTTCAATTATATCAAATTTACTGTAAAATTAGAACAAGTGGGAGGGTGGTCGGCTCAAATTAAACTATAAAAACTAAAATGGTTAAGAGAAAATTTTCAAAAAAGGTAAAAAGAACAGCAAGAAAACCGTCAAAGAAAAAAGTCAATAAGAAATCCAAAAGGGCGGCCAAGAAAAGAAACCGCACCAGATAATAATATAATTATGTATCTTAATACGCTCTGGACCAAGCATTCGGAAGCGAAAATGAGGTTCCACGGCTTATCCAAACAAAGGGTAAGACGGGTTTTAAACTCGCCGAAAAGAATAGAAACGGGCATAGCGCCAAATACTGTGGCGATGATGCAAACGGCCGGAAGCAAAAAACACCCACATGAAATATGGGTGATGTTAGAGAAAAATAAAAAATCAAAAATTAAAAATCAAAACTACGACACTACTACGAAAATAATTTCCGCCTGGAGATATCCGGGCGTGACAAAGCCCGGAGAACCTCTGCCGGCGGAAATTATTTCGGAAATAGAGGAGTCGTTATCTTAAATCGCGGTAACGGGTGGGATCTTCAAGATTTTTCTTTCTTTCTTCGACGATTTCTTTTCCGGTCATTACGGCTCCGCTTTCATCCGTTAAAGCGAAATTTCGTACTTCTGGTTGTTTTTCGGGTTCTTTTATTTCTTCCGGCTGTTCGCCATGATTAAATATTTTTTCAAACATATTGTTTAAAATTTCAATTTTATTTCCCGACCTTGATTTATAATTTATATAAATATACCATAAAACCATGAAACTTTCAATAGGAATAAGCTGCGGTCTATCAACAAAGTTTGGTATATTTATATTCTGACCTAAAGGCTATCTGATTTTTATTATATAATATCGCCTTCGTCTCCGTCTTTATTAAACTTCAATGGCTGAAAAAATGATTTTCTTGCTCTTCTAATTAAATCAACATCTCCTTTTAAATTCATTGATACGCTGCCTCTGAAAAACAAAAGTTCAACCCCTTTTTTGCATTCTTTAGCTACTTTAACTGCGCTTATATAATCTCCATCGCTTGAAACAATAATTGCAACATCATATTCACCAAATGCAGCCCTTTTTGCTAAATCTACGGACAGTTGTGTATCAAGATTTTTTTCTTCTAGATTGCCCCTAGTTCCCTTAAGATATCCATACTTAACTTCTAAAAGAGGAAGTTTCTCTATGGCGGCATAATACCTATTAGTTATAGCGTATATTTTTTTATGTCGTTCATCCTCTTTTAGAAGATATACTGGTGGGTGAACGCAATAAAAATTAACGCTAACCAATTCTCTATTGCCTGCGAGTTTTTTAGCTAATTCAAGAGGGTCATATAAACAAATCCAGCTTCTATCGCCAGTCCTCTGCTTTACACCTTGAATGTTTTTAAATGTATTGCTATTATCTATAAAAACCGCGACTTTCATAAAAAATAAAACTAAACTATTATCAAAATAATAGCAATTTATAACAAAAAAACAAGGGGGCGAACCCCCTTGTTGCTTATCATTGCCGAAGCAGATGATAAGGACTTCTTAAGTAGAAGTGTATAGGAATACAATACGGCTTGTCAAGAGGAAAATGTGGATAACTTTTGGCTAAATAATTGGATGTTTTCAGTGTATTTTATTTACCCCACCGCGCTACTCACTATTTCTTCAAAACTGCCCAGTGATGGGCTTTTTAGTTTGGTTTCATTTATCCTTATTTCCCTCATCCTTGTCCTTTTTCGGTAATTCTTTTCCAAATTTTTCAAAGGCTCTAAGAACTTCCAGCGGCACTGCAAAAATAATCGTATTTGACTGGTCAGAGCTGACATCATTTATTGATTGAAGAGTTCTTAAATGAAGAGCTCCTTTGGATCCGGATAAAGTTTGGGCGGCCTTGGCCATGTTGCTAGCGGCGATTACTTCCCCTTCGGCCTTAATAATTAAGGCTCTTTTTTCCCTTTCTGCCTCGGCCTGCTTGCCGATGACTCTTTTCATTTCTTCCGGCAAGGTTATATCTTTTAATTCCACATTTACAACCTTAATCCCCCAAGGAACGGCGGCTGTGTCTATAATGTTTCTTATATGTTCAGAGACTTTGTCTCTTTGGGAAAGAAGACCGTCTAAATCCACTTGGCCCACGGCATTCCGCATCGTTGTTTGAGCTAATTGGGAAATGGCATAGTAAAAATCTTCCACTTCCAAAATTACCTTATCGGCCTCTTGAACTTTATAATAAATAACCGCGTTAACACTAACCGAAATATTATCTTTGGTAATGGCTTCCTGATTTGGGACATCCACCGCCTTTACTCTTAAATCTACTTTTCTATAGGACTGAACAATCGGCCAAACCAATCTCCAGCCGGGCTCCATTAAACCCACATACTTACCCAGCTTGAACTTAACTCCTTTCTGATATTGATTAATCTGTTTAACAGAGATTAAAAGAATAAAGACAATTATTCCTGAAATTGTCCAGATTATATTTGGCATATTTTTGATAGTTTTTAATTAATTTTGCCGACCTTTTTTAATTTTTTCTTTCATATTAAAAGGTTATTCGTTCTAATATACAATTCCCATTAAATTTATCACACTTAAAAATCGTGTTTCCATCAAGATGCATAAAATAATATCTGTTATTTAAAAAATAAGTAATGCCAAAAATGACAAAAATAATAAGGATAAATATTTTAAACCAATTTTCTTTGAGCCAATTCATAAGTTGTGGGCTGTTTTTAATTTAAAATGCCAAGAGCCCAAGCGGTAAATAATCGTATAATTGATGTCCCAAAAACAACTAATAAAATAATCCCGATAGAATATAAAAATTTCTTCCACGCAGTATTATTTTTAATATTTATTTCATAAAGCCAGTTTATAGAGGCAAAACAGATGTAAATAGGCGCAATAATAAACCACATTAAAATAAATCCAAAAAACATTATTAAAATTATCGCCCCCCAAGTTACCGGCTTTGTTTGAAAGAAATAAATAATATCTGTTAGTTCTGCCCAAATAAACCAAATACCGTGATATACAAAAAGTAAAAAAATTGGCACATTAATTAAAATTCGGGGGTGCCACCCAAAATACCATTTCCAAAGGGTGGGCGTTTCTTTGATTCGATAAGTTTCGGAAATAGATATCCTTTCTATCGGTTCATTTTCCATAAATTTTGTTTATTTGGTTACTATTTATAGTTTAACATCAGATTTTAAAAAATAAAAGGGCATTGAAAAAGCCTTTTAAATCTGGTAATTTTAAAACATGAAACTTTCAATAGGAATAGTGGGGTTGCCGAATGTCGGTAAATCGCTGCTTTTTAAGACTCTGACAAAGCAAGAAATTAATGTTGCCAATTATCCTTTTGCAACTATAGACCCGAATGTGGGCGTTGTTGCGGTTCCTGATGAACGGCTGGATAAACTTACAAAGCTTAGCAAATCCAAAAAAACAATTCCGGCTGTGGTTGAATTTTACGATATCGCTGGTCTGGTTAGAGGCGCTTACAAGGGCGAAGGGCTTGGCAACCAATTTCTTTCCCATATCCGCGATGTGGCGGCGATTGTTGAAGTTGTGCGTTGCTTTGAGTCTTCGGAGATTATCCACGTTGAAGAAAAAGTTAATCCGATAAGGGATTTGGAAACAGTAAACGCCGAATTGATTTTTAAAGATTTGGACGGCGTTGAAAAGCGTTTGGCAAAGCTTGAAGGTGAAGTAAGAAGCGGAGACAAGCAAAAAGCGAGGGATTTTGAAATTTTGAAAAAAATCCGTGAAGAATTGAATAAAGGAAATTTGCTTTTTAATTTAGATAAAGATTTATTGGACGAGCCGATAGTTAAAGAAATGAATTTATTGGCAGCCAAGCCGCAGATTTATTTGCTGAACGGCGCGCCGGAAGACGCGAGCGAAGAACTTAAAGAGAGAATAAAATCGTTGGGAGCGAATTATTTGATAATAAATTTGGCGGAAGCGGATTCCGAAAGCATAAATAAATTAATCCAAAAAGCGTATGAAATTTTAGACTTGATAAGTTTTTTGACCACGGGCGAAGACGAAACCCGCGCGTGGACCATTAAAAGGGGAGCGAAAGCTCCGGAGGCGGCGGGAGAAATCCACACCGATTTTGAGAAAAAATTCATTCGCGCCGAAACCGTAAATTGGCAAAAGCTTATTGAGGCAGGTTCGTGGACGGCGGCGAAACAAAAAGGCTGGCTGCGGCTTGAAGGCAAAGACTATATTGTTCAAGATGGAGATGTGTTGGAAATAAGGCACGGGTGATTCTTAGAAATCTTTTCCCGCCAGCCGGTTTTCAGCTCGGATAAATTGTATTCGCTCAAAGTAAAAAATCGACGGAAAATCTGCGAACTCAACCCCGACCGCGGTCGGGGGATTCAAACAGCGCGATTTTCCCGCTTTTTTCCTTTTCGCTCGGTAATTTATAACCTCGCTTCAAAAGGCTGGCTATAGAAAAGATTTCTAAAATATTTGATAATAAATTAGATTAGCTGCGGGGTTTCTGAGAAAATGAAACCTTTTATCTTAATTTAAATTAAAATAAATAGAAAAGCCATTTGCGAAATTATACAATCTTCGCAAATGGCTTTTTTTGTTTGGCTATTTGCCAATGTTTTTAAGTTTCTTGAGTTATTGTACAGATGCCATAACCGCTTCCAACAACAGAATCGCCCTTATACCTATAGTCGAAATCTGTTGCCTCAATCCTAAACGGTTTACTTTTCCCAGTTTTCCCATATGAAGGGTAATTGGAGTTTAGGTATTCGTGCAGGCACAAACAGGAACAATGGTCGGGCCGAAAATCTTTAAAGATGGAATCAGCTTGGATGTCTAACGCCAATGGCCTAGGATACAATGAGCTATCGCCACAAACAGAAGTTATCCATCCTGGGTACATAGCGGCAACATAGGGGAGTTCCTGTCCGACGTTTCTGATTTGTTTTTCGTCACACCATTGGAAAAAATCCTTAAAATATCCCCAGCCTTTGTTGGCTGATATTGCCTGGGGAAATCGCATTCCTCTCCCAAGTTGCGCGACGATAAAACGGAAACCCTTTTTTCTTGCGTAAGCTTCGGGCCGAAAACGAATTTTGTCGGGCGGAAGCCGTTCGGGGAAAAACAACTCCAACTTTTCACTGTTGTAGACACCGCCGATAGATTGCTCGAAAGACAAACTCCCGTTAATTTTCCGTAACTCGTGGTCCAAGATTCGCATACCGTTGAGAAGTGTCTCAAGGGGTTCTTCGAATTCATAAACCAAGCATGTGCAGTGAAGGTCATGCATTGAGCATGATGGAGGGTTAGGAAATTCTTTCGGGATATTGGCGAAGTCCGCCTCGGGGATTCCAAGAGATAATTCCGTGTTCCATTTTGTAAACTTTTCGATTTGTTCATCTCTTTCATACCCCATCGCATATCTGGTATTTCTGAAGATTGTATTGTCTCGAATAATCCTGAAAATCTCAAGCGCTAAATCGTGGTCTTTTCGTAAACGCCTGAAGTCTTCGTCCACCGCTCCGAATTCCTGTAAAATTCTCAATGTTTCAACTAACTTGCCTAACTTAATTTCCGACACTAAATTTCCGCTTACTCTTCCCATGGCTTGCCTCCTTTTTTGTTTTGGGCTTGCTTCTCAGCTGACCCGTTTTATGGCATTATTCCCTTATTCTATTGATTTAAAGAGCTTTAATAAAATAGTAAAGAACTATAAATCATTTGTCAATAAAATTCCATAAATTCTATTTTACAATAACCCCGTAAGCATTTTCTGAAATGCGGTTTTTTGGAGTTAGGGAAGAAAATAAAATCTTTTTTATTCAGCTTAAAACTCCGAAATCAACTTATAGCTTTTAGGAAAGAAGTTTTTGGCCATTTCAAAAATGGCGTAAGTGATGAAAAATGCGGCAACGACGTCTATTGAATAGTGGATATGGCTCAAAAGAACGCTGATACCGAAAATAACCGAAACGGCGATAAATATAAATCGCAAGCGGGCAAATTTCCAAAAAATTAAAGCCATTAAAAACGGAACGCCTGTATGTCCCGAGAAAAAAAGGTCTCCGCCGAAAGTTATTTGTCCCATAATTTTGCTTGGCGGAAGCGGCGCGAATTCGTAATAAGGGCCGATATGGGTTAAAACTATGAAAATAGACCTGACAAGAATAAATAAAGCGAGAGTTCTAAGAGTAAAGGGCAGATAGCGCGGCTCAAATAAAACAATTGCCAAGATAAAGAATAAAAGCGCGATGGCACCATAAACAAGCAAAAATCCCATATCTATTATAGGTACATTGTCTAAAAATAAGTCGGTGACTCCAATGCCCGCTTTTTCAGTGGCAAAACTGCCGGCGGAGTAATTTATAAATAAGCTGGCAACTAAAAGCAGAAACCCGAAAATTATGGAACCGACGAATTCTTTCTGCGACCAATACGCTTTATTTTTATCGATAATTTTTCTAAACATTTTAGTTTGTTATATAATATAATTTTTTAGCCGTTAATTCAAGTTTGACAAATAGGGGATTTTATTTTAATATAACGGTAAAAGCAGAACACTAAAAATTTTATATGGAGGTGGTTTATGAAGGGAATCTATTGGTTTCTGTGGCAATGTCCAATGTGGGCGATCGCGTTAACCCTTGTCTTTCTTGTTATTGGCATTCTGTTTATTATCAGGGACTGGCGCGAGGGGTTGCCATATAATGTTTCCGTCGCCAGCCAGCAGGGGGGTCTCGCGCTCATCGGAGTGATCCTCATCGGCGTGGAAATTATCAAGCGGCAGCAATCGTCGCCGCTGTGGATGGGAAGTCTTGATTTTCAATTAATTCTTCTCACCATAAGCGTCATCTTCGGCATCGTCTATCAATGGATAGTCGTTGCCAAAAGTAATGAATGGGGGACAGCGGCAGATGCGTATCACAATTTATTCGTCGCGCCGTTGCTCCTATTCATGCTGGGAGCCACCGTACCAGTCATATTACTTGGCACCAGATTGGAATGGAATTTTTCAATATTTTTCCTGACAATTTGGTTCGCGACTCTGGTATATGATTGGTTTCATGGCCGTCTGCAACAGACAAGGTGGCTCGCCGCGCATGGCATTTACCTTTTTCTTTGTCGCCGCGAGAGGCGTCGCGAGCGGCGTCGACGTCGCCGATCAGTAGGATTTTTTGATGGAGGATTTTTCGATATTCCATATTAAGTGCTTCAAGCGCATAGCCTCCGCCTTTTCTTTTCCGGGAGGGAAAGGCGGATTTATTTTCCCAAAAGTTTTTGATAGGTTTCCAGCAGTTTTTTGCTTTGAGTTTTAATGTCTTCGTTTTCGGCGAGTTTTAGGGCGCCTTTGCTTAATTTTTCCCGTAGTTTTTTGTCTTTAATAATATTTTCAAGGCAAGTTTTAAATTCATTATTATTTTTAGCTTTAAGGCAATTGACGCCATCTTTGAGCCATGGGTTGTATGTCGGAATATCGCGGACGATTATCGGCAGGCCGATAGCCGCGGCTTCCAAAATAACCATGCCTTGATTTTCTTCGTAAGACGGGAAAATAAAGGCGTCTAAGGCGTTAAACGCGGCGTTGCTATCTTCAACGTATCCGGTGAATTTTACGTTCACTGGCAAATTTTTCGGCAAAGATTCCACCATCAGGGCGCTGTAAATTTTGCCAAACCAAACAAATTTATTTTTTGGAAATTTTTCCGCCATCGCCAAAAACGTGTCAATTCCTTTTCGCGGAAGAACAAGTCCGACCGTGCCGATGGTAAATCCTTGGCAATCGTATTTTTGGCGATATTCGGCGCGTTTACGCGCGTCGGGATAAATAAAATCCATATCAACGCCGTTTGATTGAACGATGAGTTTTTCAGCCGGCAGGCCGTAAGCGACAAGCAATGATTTAGTATGTTCGCTCGGGCAAAAAACCAAGTCAGCCAAACCGTAGGCGTAAGCGATATATTTTTTGATTAGCGGGAAAAAATATTTATTGAACCAAAAAACGTCACGGGCGTCTTCGGCGGTCACGTGCGACCAAATTATAACTTTCTTATTCAGCTTGCGGGCTTTTTTAATCAGCCAAAGCGATTTAAGCCACGGCGTGTTGATTTGCAGAATATCGCAAGAATCGTCCCATTTTTCCGTGAATTTTACGCCGAGCGATTTCAGCGTTTTCTTTTGATTCTCATAAGAGGAAAGCAGGCCGGTGCCGATGTTTTTGTAAAAAATTCCGCCTAAGAAATTATAAAATTCCAAATAAAGACAAATTTTCATCGTTTTTTAGTATTGATTATTCTTTTGTATGATTCTATCAGCAATTCAGTTATTTTTCCATTTGAATATTCCATCGCCATTTTTCGCGAGCCGGCGCCGAATTTTTTAAGCAAGTGGGCGTTTGAAAACAATTTTAAGGTTTTTTCCGACATATCTTTTGGATTATCGGTTTTGCAGAAAAATCCGTTAATATTTTCTTCTATCAATTCCGTGAGCCCGTTTTCTTTGACCATCACAAGCGGTAATCCCGCAGCCATCGCTTGGGCGACCGAAAGCGGCATATTTTCATTTTTGCAGGCGCTTAAAAACACGTCATTGGCTTGAAGCGCCTTGATAAGCTCGTTTTTATAAAGAAATCCGGTAAAAATTACTTTGTTTTTTATTTTTAACTCTTTAACAAAATTTTCCAACCTTTGTTTTTCTGGGCCGTCGCCAACAATCATCAATTTCAAACCCGGCATTTTTTCAAGGGTTAAAGCGAAGGCTTTAATAACTTGATCAATGCTTTTTTCGTAGCTTAATCGGCCCATATAAACAGCAGACCTGCCTTCAATGCCAAAACTCTTCTTTATGAGTTTTTTTTCTTTGGCGTTTGGAACAGGCTGAAACAATTCCGTGTCAATGGAATTTCTTATCACTTCCGTTGGAATTTTAAGCCCTTTCTCTTTCAAAGCGTCGGTAAGCGATTGCGAAGGGTTTATAACCAAATCGCAGAAATTATAAAAGCCGACGCAACACTTCCAGGAGAATTTTTTCATCCAATCGTAGTCTAATTTTATGTGTTTAAGATAGTGGTCGTAAAAAGTGTGGTGCGTGCCGACAAGAGGAATCTTGAAAAGTTTCGCCGCTAAAGCGCCTTCAAGGCCGACGGAAAAAGGAGTGTGAACGTGAATTACGTCTGGCTTGAATTTTTTTAAATATGGGAATGATATGCCTAAGGGAATAGTCAGGCGTTCGCCGGGGTAGGCAAGAGCGGGCAAAGACGGTAGTCTGACTATCTTTAGGTTTTCTGAATTTAAATCATTTTTCGTTTTTTTTGCGACGGTAAAAACGATTATTTTATTGCCCAAATCGGATAAATTTTTTGCCGATTGGTAGGCGACGTTTGCCACGCCGTTCGTTTGCGGAGGAAAAGTGTCGCTAAAAATCGCTATTTTCATATTTGTTCATTATTAAGAAAATTGAGAATAATTTCAATTGTTTCACCTTGGGCGTTAGTTCCTACAAAATGGTTCGGATTTCGGGAAAAAATTATTTTTGAATTTGCCACTTTTTCCGCCAGGTCTTTAATTTCGGCGCGGGTGATGAAAAAGTCTTTTTCGCCGCGAACGATAACTGTTGGCGCTTTGATTTTTTTAACTGATTCTTTAAGATTGACTTTAAATACGTTCGCAAGCATCCAAAAATTCACCGATAACGGCATTGTCCGCAATCCGTCCCAAACGGAATTCCAATAGCCTGAAGCTCCGCTGTGCCGGTAATAGTGATACTCTTTCCTTTTTTGCCAAAACAAAAGAAATGCCAATAAATTGAGGGCCCCGGAAAAAACCGGCACCAGAAAATTCAAACCTTTATATTCCAAATAGTTTGTATGATTGGCACCGATTAAAACGAGGCCTCTTATTTGTTCCGGATATTTTGAGGCATAATCAATGGCGATTTGGCCGCCGAAAGAATAACCGACAAGAAAAAATTCTCCGATTTTTTCCGTCTCCGCGACTTTACGTAAATCTTCGGAAAAAACTTCCGATTCGTAATTTCTTTTAATTTTTGACTTGTCTGAAAATCCGTGGCCGCGTAAATCTGGCGCCAAAACATTGTATTTATGATTATGCAAAATTTCCATAGGATAGTTCCATGTGGTATGGTTCGAGGAGAGTCCGTGAAGCAAAATAACGAACGGCCGGCCCGGAAAAGAATTATTGATAAAATAAAAAATATCGCCTGAGGCGGTTGAAATCTTTTTCTTTTCAAGATTGAAATTTTCCATATTTCATTTAAGCCATAGGCTTCATTCTCGAAAACACGCTATCAAATTTCCCACCGAGAAATTTGCGCTCGCTCTCGGTCTCGCTCGTCCCGCTTCGCGGGACACCATGGCCGCTCGACCTGCGAGACGGTTTTCTCAAACAAAGCCGATGGCTTAATTTGGATACTTATATTATACCAAACAAAAGACATAACAGAAAAATCTTTTCGCAGTGAGTATCGCGGAAAGCGTCTTAAATTGAGCGAGCGAGTAGCCGATTTACGGGGCGACCCCGAGCGAAGGCGAACAGGGTCGCAAATCGGCGTATATGAGCGAGCTTTCAATTTGACGCTTGGAGCGCCTACGAACGAGGAAAGATTTTTCTGCAAACCTATTCAATGCTTTTATCTTTTCTGAAGTAAAGACATGCCAAGATGGCGATAATTCCGGCTCCAACAAAAATCGCCGCTATCAGTTCCAGATAAGATTTTATCGTTGATATGGCGTAGCCGAAATAAAAACCGATTAAAATTAAAATGAATGATTTTGGCACCGTGCCCAAAAAATTAAACCAAATGAATTTTAAAATCGGAACTTTGGCGATCCCGGCCGCGATAAGAAACGTCCCGCCTATTCCGTGCAATACCTTACCCAAAAGAAGGGTTTTGCCGGTGTTTCTTTCAAAATGGCCCTCAATTTTTTTAAGTCGTTCGCTGTTAACGCCTAAATAATAGCCCCACTTGATTATTAATTTTTCTCTTCCCCAGCGGCCGATGGCGTAAGCTAAAATGTCTCCAACAAGGTCGCCGGAAACAATAATCGAAAAGGCGATATACGGGTCAAGATAATTCGTTGCCGCCAAAAAACCGGCGATAACGGTTGCTATAGGCCCTTCAATAACAGCTACCGGAAAAAGAATGAAATATTTGTATTGAATCAGAAGTGTCGTTATTTGCGCGAGCGGAAAAAACATATGAGATTATTATAAAACTTTTACGCAAAATATGATAGCGCCGGTTACCGGAGATTAAAATTTAATTAAAAAAACGCTCAGCGTTACAAATTATTGCCAGGCGTTTTTTTATTGGTTGCTATTGGGTTTGTGGAATTGCTTGACTGCTGGTTGAATTATCCCAGCATCCGTTTCTGTATTGTTGTTTGACAAAGTCGCTGTTGAAATTATTTCCTCTCCGGCCCATCATTGAATACCCTCGGCCGTAAAAGCCTCCGTAATTATTTTTGATTTCGCCGATTTTCACGCCTAAGCCGAAAATCAATAATAAAATAATAGCGACAATAATCAACTTGATAACTTTGTAAGCCATGAAATGATTTTTGCCGCAATATTCGCAATTTTTCCAATCACACACCTTCCAAAAAGACCTCCCTGAATTTTCCTTGATTTTTTCAGGCTCTTTTTCTTCCATTTTTTCCATAGTATTTAAGGTTATATATGACGACCTTTAAAAGTACTACAAATTAAACATCTGAAAAATTTCAACGCATTGAATTTTTAAATTTGTTGTGTTATGTTTATTGAAAGCCCACAAGGGCCTTTTTAGTGTATGCCCAGTAACTCAACTCGATAGATTTAATCATGATTTATTAAGTTAGCTTCTGGGTAAATATAGGAATAATATAAATAAATTGAATTTCGCTCGATGGTGGTTGATTAAACTAATAAATCACAATCGAGTTGAGTTAACTGGGTATGAACATAAGAAACATAGCCATTATCGCGCACGTTGACCACGGCAAAACCACTTTGGTGGACGCTCTTTTGAAGCAGTCTGAAAATTTCAAGATGAAAACAGATGCTCCGAAAGACCTTATTATGGATTCAAACGAACTTGAAAGGGAAAGGGGAATTACCATTTTTTCCAAAAACGCCTCAATTAAATACCGCGATATAAAAATAAACATCGTTGACACTCCGGGCCACGCCGATTTCGGAGGAGAAGTTGAACGCATCATGCGCATGGTTGACGGCGTGCTTTTGCTTGTTGACGCCAAAGAAGGCCCGATGCCTCAGACAAAATTCGTTTTAAGAAAGGCCATTCAGGCGGGGCACAAAATAATCGTGGTAATAAATAAAATAGACAAGCCGAACGCCAGGCCGAAATGGGTTCTAAGTGCCACTTATGATTTGTTTTTTGAACTCGGCGCTAGCGAATCGCAAATTGAATTTCCGGTGATTTACGCCTCGGCGATTTCGGGCAAAGCCGGATACGAGCCGAAACTTGAAAAAATGGAAAATGTGGAATCTATTTTTGAGACTATTATAAAATATATTCCCGAACCGGTTATCGATGAATCAAAACCACTGCAAATGCTGACGGTCAATTTAGCGTACGACAATTACAAGGGTAAAATCGCGGTGGGCCGGCTTTATTCGGGAGTTTTAAAAAAAGGAGAGATGGTCGCCCATATCAATCGCAATGGCGGAATAAAGCAGCTTAAATTGAGTTCGGTTATGCTTTTCGACGGTTTAAGCAGAGTTGACGTTGAAGAAGCGAATGCCGGGGACATCGTTGCCGTGGCGGGAATTCCCGACATTTCAATCGGCGAAACAATCGCCGACCCGAAAAATCCGATCGCTTTACCAACAATCCAAATAGACGAACCAACTATCAAAATGACTTTTGGCGTGAATACCTCGCCGTTTAAAGGCAAAGAAGGCGAATACACCACTTCGCGGAATTTAAAAGACCGGCTTGAACGCGAGCTTGAAACAGACGTTGCGCTTGCCGTTGCTCCGGGCGAGACAACGGACCGCTGGATTGTTTCCGGAAGGGGAGAATTACATTTGGCTATTTTGGTTGAAAAGATGCGCAGGGAGGGTTTTGAACTTGAAGTTTCCAAGCCCCAGGTTATTTTCAAAGAAGTTGATGGCCCGCCTTCGCCTGACGGCTCCGGACGGGTAAAAAAGAAAATGGAACCTATGGAACTTGTTTCAATTGAAACGCCCGAAGCTTATTCCGGAACTATAATTGAAATGATGGGCAAGCGTTCTGGCGTGATGAAAGACATGCGAGTGGACCAAGGAATCGTTTACATGGACTTTACTATACCGACACGGGGCTTAATCGGTTCGCGCGGAGAATTTTTAACCAACACCAAAGGCATGGGAATAATGAACAGCATATTTTTAGGCTATGAAGAATATAAAGGTGAAATCTGGCCCGAGACTCGCGGCTCAATAGTTGCCACCGAAACCGGAGTTTCAAACAATTTCGGGCTTGTGGCAGCGCAGGGCAGGGGAAAGCTTTTTATTAGCGCCGGTGTTCCGACTTACGAAGGAATGGTTGTCGGCCAAAACGCAAAGTCCGGTGACGTTCCGGTGAATGTTTGTAAGACAAAAGAGCTTACAAACTTCAGGTCAAAGAACGAAGGGCTTCAAGAACAGCTTGAGGTGCCTATTACTCTTACTCTTGAAGACGCCTTAAGTTATATCGGCGACGATGAAATGGTGGAAATTACTCCCAAGAGCGTCCGCATCCGAAAAATACTTTTAACCGACATTGAAAGAAAAAGAGTTAGGCGCGCGGAAAATAATTGACGGACGAAATATAGTTTACAATTATATCCCCGTTTGTGTAGAATATACTTTATGAATAAAAATTTAACTATTTTATTAATTGCCGCAATAATTATTACCGCTCTGGTTGGCATTCACTTTTCTTCGGGAAATAAAAACCAGAAATTGGAAGCAAATTTAAATAATAATATTAACGGTCAAAATCAAATGGAAAATAAAACTTTGGAAAATGGTTTACAAATAACAGACGAAATTGTCGGAACGGGCGCGGAAGCGACTGCGGGAAGCACCGTTAGCGTTAATTATGTTGGCACGCTGGAGAATGGCAAAAAATTTGACAGTTCCTACGATAGAAATCAGCCGTTCTCTTTTGTTTTGGGAGCGGGGCAAGTGATTAAGGGTTGGGATGAGGGAGTCGCCGGAATGAAAATTGGCGGCAAAAGAAAACTCATTATTCCGCCGGCGCTCGCTTATGGCAATCAAGATATGGGTAATGGCTTAATCCCGGCAAATTCAACTTTAGTTTTTGAAGTTGAACTTTTAGGCGTTCAATCACAATAATAAATTTTATTTCCTATGAATAAATCTTCCGGTTTTTACAATCTTGGCATTGCTCCGAGTATATTGGAAATACTTGATAGGTTTAATTTTAAAGTTCCCACTCCAATTCAAGAAAAATCCATTCCATTGGCAATAGAGGGAAAAGATATGATAGGCGTTGCTCAAACAGGTACGGGCAAAACGCTTGCCTTTGCGATTCCGATGATTCAAGCCGCGCTTCGCGATAAAAAGGGGCTTGTGGTGTTGCCGACAAGAGAACTTGCTTCTCAAGTAGACGAAGTTTTCAATAAAATCGGAGCATCTCTCGGCGTAAGAACAGCCGTTCTTATCGGAGGCGAACCAATTCGCCATCAAATTCAGGCTATTCGCAGAAATCCGCAAATTATAATTGGCACTCCGGGAAGGATTATTGACCATTTGGAACAAAAAACTATTTCGCTTAAATCGGTTGGCGTACTCACGCTTGACGAAGCGGACAGAATGCTTGATATGGGTTTTGCCCCGCAATTAAAATTAATACTTCAAGCGGTGCCTCGTGAAAGGCAAACGCTACTTTTTTCGGCAACTATGCCAAAAGATATTATCGCCATCGCGCAGGCGAATATGAAACTTCCATTACGCGTTGAAATCGCTCCTTCCGGTACCACCGTGGCAAAAGTTACTCAAGAACTTTTTTTTGTGGAGAAAAACGACAAGCCTAGGCTTTTGGAAAAGCTTTTATACGAGTATCGCGGCTCCGCTTTGATATTTATAAAGACAAAATTCGGAGCGCGTAAAATCACGTTAAATATCCGTTCAATGGGGCACACTGTTACCGAGCTTCATTCAAATCGTTCTCTTAAACAGCGTCAAGAAGCGCTTGAAGGATTCAGGAACGGCAAATACCGCGTTCTTGTAGCAACGGATATCGCCGCGCGGGGAATAGATGTGAAAGGAATTGAACTTGTTTTAAATTACGACCTTCCTCAAAGCTCGGAAGATTATGTTCATCGCATTGGCAGAACAGCGCGCATAGGCGCTGCTGGGCACGCGATTTCTTTCGCCACGCCAGACCAACGCGGCAAGGTGAAGGGGATAGAGCGGCTTATCCGGGCGGCATTGCCCCTTTCAAAACTTCCCGAGCTTCCTCCATTCAGAAAAAGCGATTTAATACGCGAAAAAACAGAGCCTCGTTTTGGCAGGAACAATTTTGGCAGGAATAAAAATTTTACCGAACATAAAAAGTTCAGCCATTATAGAGGAAGGAGATAACTATTTTTCCGATTTTATCTTATTTAAAATCTCTTTTACTTTATTAATGCTTTCGTCGTCCAAAATTGAGATGGCTATAGCTTTTGGATTTATTCCTTTTAAAACCGCAAGTTTAGTTTTTAACTCTTTTTGTTCAAGCTGGTCGCTTTTGGTTAAAAATAAATATTCTTGTTTTTTAAGAAGCTCGCTATTATATAAGCCAAGCTCTTTTTTTATGGTTTTGTAATCTTTGCGCGGGTCAAGGGAATCGGCGGAAACAAAATGAAAAATTATCTTCGTCCGTTCAATATGGCGTAGAAATTTTATGCCCAAGCCCTTTCCTTGCGAAGAGCCTTCAATGAGTCCGGGGATATCCGCCAAAACTAATTCATAATAAACGCCGAGGTTTGGTTCAAGAGTAGTAAAGGCGTAATTTGCCACTTTGCTTTTTGCATTTGTGAGTACATTTAATAGGCTGGATTTTCCAACATTTGGAAGTCCGACAAAGCCGATATCGGCGATAAGTTTTAACTCCAGCCTGAAATCAAATTCTTCGCCGGGAAGGCCGGGCTGAAATTGTTTAGGGCTTGTGTTGCGAGAAGAACGGAAATGGAAATTTCCTTTGCCTCCGTTTCCGCCTTTTGCCAAAAGCGTGCGTTCACCGATTTTTATCAATTCAATTTCACTTCCATTGGTTAAATTGTGAATCAGCGTACCGACGGGAACTTTTAAAATTAAATCTTCACCATCTTGTCCGTCTCTGAATTGGCTTCTGCCTTCTTCTCCATTTTCGGCGGAAAGGATTTTTTTAAACCTAAATTGATTAAGGGCGCTTAAGTCGGATATCGCTTCGGCGTACACGCTTCCGCCTTTTCCGCCGGTCGCTCCGGTCGGGCCCAAACTCATTAAATTTTTATTAAAAGCAACGGCGCCTTTTCCGCCATTTCCCGAAAAAACTTTTATTTTTACGTCATCAATAAGCATGGTATTATTTAAGCATATTATAGGCTTTTTGGCTAAGTTATAATTAAGAAAATAAAAGGCCAATTCGCTCTGGGTAGAGAAAATCAGCCTTTTCCGTTCTTGTACGTGCGTAGCGTTACCCGACGGGCTGGTTGGCTGTCGTGTCGGGGCGTCGTGCGATAGTCTTTCTCATCGTGCGTTCTCTCTGAAGGAGCTCGTTGCGTTCCTTTCTGAGCTGTTCCTTTTCGGCCTGCAGCTTTTCGATCGCTTCAGTGAACTCCTCGCAAAGCCGAACGATGAAGCTTTGCAATACATCAAGAAAGCCGGATTGATTAGGAAGTCTGGCCTCCTCAAAGAGATGGCGGAGATCTTTCCGTACTTCTCCGATATTTCCGGCTGCACCGACATCTTGTAGTGTCTTTTTAGCTGCTCTTTGCAGTAGCCCTCGCATCGCTTCCCGCAGCAATTCATTAATCATCACTTTTCTCCTTCCTGTGTTAACTTTCCGGTTTCGTAGTAAAATGTCCTTTTACACGGTTGCGGTCTGGTCGGCAGTCTTGCCGGCGACGTTGAAGTCCTTTTGGGCGTTGACGGGCAGAACTTGAAATTGGTCAATGATTTTTTTAATTTCGCTCACCAACGCCAGGAAGTCGGCCTGTGTCGCGTTCGGAAGCAGATCATCAATCATTGTTTTAATCGCTGTAAGTTTTCCTTCTAGCTCAGCGATTTTAATATTGCAACTTCCTACACGTTGCGCCAAATAATTGATTTTTGCCCCATCGCCCGGCAACAACATCATGTCTCTCATTATCATTCTAGTGCTACCATTTCCACTCATATTATCCTCCTTCGTCTACGTATTAGTGTGATTCAATTAAAATGATATACAAAAAAACGCTATTACGCGTATAAATAAATTAATGTACTACTTCTAACTTCTGTTCATTTAAGCAAATTTATAAGGTTTTGTCAAGAAATATATTTAATTTTCACCAATTATCTTATCAACCGCTTCTGCGATGTTTTGATCCCAATCGTGGCCTGCGCCAATTTCAATCAATCGCCAGCCCTCCCTTTTTATTATTTCCGCGGACTTTTTATCGCAAAAATAGTCATCTTTTACTCCTTTTATTATTGTAATATTTTCTTTTGGCAATTTTTTTATTTCTTCTAACACGTTGATTTTTGACAATTGGCGGCATTTTTTAAAAGAGTAAATCCAATTCGAAAAAGGAACAATTTTTTCTATTTTAATTCCTTCCAGAAATAAAAATTTGATGTCCTTTATGATAAGATTTATAAAACTTACCTTTTCAATTACGGGGTTAATGAATACGAATTTGCAGTTTTTTAAATTTGGGAGAGTAAGAGCAAAATTAACGCCCAAGCTATGGGCGATGACATAGTCCGGGTTTGAAAATTCTTTTTCCGGCTCATTTTTTAGCCAAATATCAACGCCGTTGTAATTGCCGTAGTTTCTAACTGTTTGAAAAGCTCCAGGGATAAGAATTATTTTTCTGGAATTAACCATTTTCAATTTTAAAAAATTAATAAGATTAAAAATACAACTACCGCGATTAAAACGAGAAAACCGAGCGTATAAAACAAAAGCGAAATAGCTTCTCTTTTTAAGCCGTCCAAGTACCAAAAAGCCGGTTTTCCCAAAATCAGCAAACCCATTATTGCCGCCGAAATAACAAAAACGAGCAAAAAGGCCATAGCGCCGAGTATGCTGTTGTTTGCCGGGCCGAAAATTTTGCTGGCGTAAGACAAAAGCGTCGCTATAAGGGCAATATACGCCGCCGCGCCAACGGCATGAATAAAAGCGTATTTTATTATCGTTTTTTTAAGCATATAGGCATTATATCACTTTCCCCGCCGGCGGAAAAGGAGAGTTATATTTTTGTTGACTTTAAAAAATTCCTTTCCGAAGGTTTTTGGATTGTTTTATAAAACAAATAATTATCTGCTCCGTAGTCGCTTTCGGGGATTTTTCCGATAAGTTTGAAGCCTTTGCTTTTATAAAATTTTAAATTCCTTCCATCAGTCCAAAGATGAAATTTGTGAAAGCCTTTTAATTTGGCTTCTTTTTCGCACATTTGAAGAAGCTTGGAAGCAATGCCCTTGCCCTGGAATTTTTTGGCGACCGCCATCCAATTAATAAAGCAAATTCCGCCGCACCACGCGCTTGCCATTAAATAGCCGACGCAATCATTCCCGTTAAAAGCCGCGTAAACAGCTAATTCTTTATTCGCAAGACCTTTTTCCAGTTTTTCAAGCGCATAATCGGTTCGCGTGAATTTTTTTCTTGTTTTAACAGAATATTCCGGAAATTGGCTATGAATGCTGTATTCAAAGAATTTAAAAAAGTTTTTTACTTCTTCGGGCGTGATTTTTTTAAAAACGATTTTATCCATATTTTTATTCTACCCCTTCAATAAATTCAGGGCAAGCAAAAAACCGCCGTTAAAAAAAGTCCTAGAAACCAATTTGAAGGAATTTCGTTATATATTATAATAAACGTAACGGGCGCTGGCTGGCGCCGAATTTTTTGCATAAAAATGAAAATACCCAAAGAATTTAGTTTTGTTTGGTCAAAAATTGAAAATAAGGGAAAGGTCTACCGGGGAGTCGCGATAACCCTTTTCGTCAGCGCCATAGGCGCGACAGTGCCGTATATTTATGGCCGTTTGGTGGATTTTGCCACAAAACCGTATTCCTCCGCGAAGACGCTTATTTTGATAATTTTGCTTTGGCTATTCATTTCTCTTATCCGCGATATGTTTGACAGATTAGGCAGCAAGTTCGCTTATCAAATAGGCATTGATTTATACACAAAATTACACACGGAAATCGCCGCGCATCTCATAACCCTTCCGTTAAAATTCCACAAAGAAAAGAAAATCGGCGAAGTTTCCAACAGAATTAACAGGGGCATAGAAGATTTCTATAGCATCGTGGAAGAAACGATATTTTCTTTTTTCCCGACGATAGTAACATTTTTTGTCGCTCTAGGCATATTGTTTTTCGTGGAATGGCGCTTAACGATGATTTTGGCGGTCGCGAGCGTAGGTTATGTATTTGTCACGCTGGCATATACCAAAGAAATCGTCAAGGGCGGAAAAATATTAAACAAGGCATGGGATAAAGCTTTTGGAGATAGGCACGACGCTTTGTTTAATGTTGAAACCGTGAAAGCGTCCACGAATGAAAAATTTGAAAGCGATAAAAACGAGACGAATTTTAACAAAGCAAACAAGATTTTCAGAATTTACAGGGAGTGGTGGATGAAAATGGATACTTGGCAAAGCATTATCTTCACGTTAAGTTTTATCGCCGTTTTCAGCATAGGCGTGTTTATGTTGAGAGCGGGGAATTTAACTACGGGAAATTTAATAATGTTTGTTGGATACATAAGTTTGCTGACCGCGCCGCTTTCAAAAATCGCAAACCAATATAGGAAAATAAAAAGAGGGGTTTCGTCTTTCAAACGCGCGATTGATTATTTAAAAATCGTTCCGGAAAAAGACTTCGCCGGTTCAAAAGAAATTAAAGAGTTGAAAGGAAATATCGCTTTTGAAAATGTCAGTTTCGAGTATAAAAAAGAGAAGAGCGTTATGAACGGAATATCTTTCAAAGTTGACGCCGGCGAGGCGGTTGCGCTGGTGGGAGAAAGCGGAGTTGGGAAAACAACCTTAATTAACCTGCTTGGCAGATATTATTCGCCTAAAAGCGGTGAAATTTTGATCGACGGAATAAACATAAAAAAGTTTAAGCTTAAATTTTTAAGGGACAATATGGCAATTGTTCCACAAGAAGTTTTGCTGTTTAACGACACGATAAAAAATAACATCAGATACGGCAAAGTTAACGCAACCGATGAAGAAGTAATTAAAGTCGCGAAAGTGGCTAACGCGCACGAATTTATAGAATCCTTCCCTAAAAAATATAACCAATTGGTCGGAGAAAGGGGAATCAAACTTTCAACGGGGCAGAAACAAAGAATCGCCATCGCGCGGGCGATTTTGAGGAACCCGAAAATTTTAATTTTAGACGAAGCGACTTCGGCGCTGGATTCCGTTTCGGAAAAACAAATTCAAGAAGCTTTTGAACGGCTTATAAAAGGAAGAACAACGTTTATCATCGCTCATAGGTTAAGCACCATAATGAAAGCGGACAAAATTATCGTGCTTGAAAAAGGCAGAGTGATTGAAATGGGCACGCATAACGAATTAATCAAAAATGCTGGCAGCGTTTATAAAAACTTCTGGGAACTCCAAGCTGCGATTCAGAGAATAAAGTAAAAAATTATTTATTGCAAAATGGAGATAAAGAAAAAATTGAAGATGATAATTTGTTTTTTCATGGACTAAAATTTCATTTTATTTAAAGCTATCTTCAGCCAGATGGTATATTTGCTTGAATTTTTAATGATATCCCGCTTTAAATTTTTTATAGAAACCCATTTATAGCCCGAAATTTCTTTTTGATTTGGATTTGGTTTTCCGTCAAATTTTCCGGTGAAAACACAATCGTATTCATTTTCAATTAAGCCATTTTGAAAATCTGCATTATAAATAAAACAAAATAACTTTTTCAGTTTGCAATTGAAGCCCATTTCTTCTTTGAGCCTTCTTTCCGCCGCTTGCCGATAAGGCTCGTTTGGTTTTGGATGGCTGCAAACGCTGTTAGACCACAAACTTCCGGAATGATATTTTGTTTTAGCTCTCCGCTGGATAAGCAATTCACCTTTTGAATTGAAAATAAAAACAGAAAAAGCCCTATGGAGTTTGCCTTCTTTATGAGCCTTTATTTTGTCTTCAACTCCGATTTTTTTATTATTTTTATCAACTAAGACAACTTGTTCCGCCATTTTTTAAAATTAATTTAATCAAGCGTGGATAATGATAATTTGTTTTTTCATATCAGTGGCCGTAGAATCCGCGGCCCTTTTTATCCGGAATTGTATAAAGAGTGATGCCATTATTTTGGCAAAAATCAATAATTTCTTGGTCTTTTATTGACCCGCTGGAAGCGTAAATTAATCGAACGCCCATTTCTTTCAGGGCTTTTGGCCCGTCGGTAAAAGGGAAAAAGCTGTCGCTGTACGCAACGGCGTTTTTTGTATCATGGCCCGCTGCCTCAGCTCGCATACGCGCCAATCTGCAAGCGGCAACTCTGGATTGCTGGCCGACCGCGTTCGCGATAAGACGTTGGTCTATTCCAATTGTGATAGTGTTGCTTGTGCTGGTGCATCCAACAGCCCAAGCAAGCAATAATGTTTCTTCTTCAATAACAGAAGCGTTGCCATATTTTTTAAGTTCCGGATCATTTAGGTCAATTACATAGGTATAGTTTGGCTGGCGAAGAAATCCTCCGCGGACTTGCCGAAATCTCAATGTTTTATCCAAACTATGCATTCTAACGTTTCCAAGAGCCGGATTTGTTAGTATTCGGCATTTGTCGTTTTTGCGTTTCAACATTTCAATCGCTTTTTCTGAAACCGCCGGCGCGATAATTCCGTCTAATAGCCGGCGCTGACAGCCTTCCATTTTGTAAGTCATTAAAATTTCAGCTTCTTTTTCTCCGATTGGAAAATTAATCATAACCAAACCGCCGAAAATGGCGTCTAAATCGCCGTCAAGCATATCGCGCAATACTTGTTCGTTTTTTTCAAATCCGAAACTGGCACCGCAGGCATTGCCGTGCTTGGCGCCTATGGCAATCATCGGTTTGGACCCGCGATTAAGTTCAAAAGCGGCGGCCAAATGAATCATTGTTTGCAATAGACGGTCAATATCACAATAGTTGTTATAACTGGGTTCGGTTCCTTCAACAAGTTTAAATTTATCTAAGGATAGCGGATCATCGGAGTCAAAACCATAAAGCGCGGCCGGCGCTTGCCATGCATTCTCGCCATACTTGCAAGAAGCGATTTCGTGGCCGATTATTCCATCAATTTTACCATTGCTCCGGTAACGGGCGGAAATTAAGGCGTATTCCGCGACTGCGCCCTCCGCCTTTGCGGCAAGTTCATCAACAAATTTTTCTTTATCAGGTTCTCCGGCTTTTAACCAGGCAATCGCGCGGCCGCGGTCCATTGGGTCGCATATGACAATTCTGCGGCCTTTCGCGGCGGAACGGAGCATTGTCGGGCCGCCGATATCGGTCATTTCAATAACCGAATTAGCAGTACTGTCCGGTTTTTTAATCTCCGCGGAAAGGGGATACAAATCCACGCACACAAGGTCAATTCTGGGAATGCCGAGCGCTTCAAGTTCTTTATTATCTTCTTCGGTATTCCGCGCCAAGAGAGCGGCGTGAATTTCTCTGGAAAGAGTGACTACTCTGTGTCCGAGAATAGCGCCGCCGCCAGCCAAATCAGCCACATCCCGAACAGGAATATCGGCTTGCGCCAACGCCTTTGCCGTGCCGCCCGACGCGATAATATCCCAGCCGAGCGCGATTAGCTCTTTCGCAAAATCAACAATTCCCGCTTTTTGATAAACCGAAATTAACGCTGTTTTTTTCATATTTTTCTATCCTACCAAAAAACTGCCGTTTTGACTATTCGTCCTATAAAAACCCATTATAATTGGGGAAAATTGTCACATATTGACAAAAGCAAAGAAATCTGTTATAATATAATCGGAAAGAATGAAAAGGAATTCTTTCTTGGAGCGGCCACTGATTTTCAAAGGCCATTTCAAAAGTTCTTTACAATAAGAAACTGGGTAGCGGAGCGTACTAGACTAAATCGAGAATTCAATTCACTTATTTTTTCCTTTATCTTTCTCATAAAGAATTCTCGATTCCTCTCCATATCTTCAGTCCTTGCCGGAACCATACAATTTTACATTTCCGGGAATTGGACCAACTGAAGATGGAGAGGGTCGCTTTACCGCCATCCCATCCCCCTATAAAGGAGACTCTCGTGAGCCTCCTTTCCTTTTTATAAATTTAATGAAATTGACAAAATAGTGGAATATGATATTCTACTTTTAAGGTCTTTGACAAACTGCGCCGAAAAAGGAGGCGGCGCGAAATAAGGCATTCGGAGTTTGTATAAAGTTTAACAACTTAAAAAGTCCCTGGACGGGTAGAATTCGCGCTGCGAATTCGACAAAAATGATGGGAGGACATCATGAGAAAAGAAAATTATAAGTATCTTGGATTCCCGCTTAAAATGGATCTTTTGCTCGGGGGATTCAGCCATGAAATTTTCAACCCAAAAGGAAATACGCAATTCAAATGGACAGAGAATCTTTTAAGCCAGAGCAATGGCCAGATTGCCTGGATTAGGAGGAAAATCTCCAAATGGGTTGAAATGGTTAACGCGGAATCCGGAGTGGCTATCACGAGCCACAAATTGAAAAGTCTCTGGTATCGAAACGGCACGCACAAATCTTGGGAAGTCACGTTTGAATTTGTAATCCCGGGCACTCTCAATGTTTTCGAATTGCACCAATCAATAGAGAGAGACTTCTCCGGATTTTTCAAAAAATTTCTGGCAGAAGAACTTTTTCGCAGGTTTCCACTTCCATTCAACGCAGGCAACCGCGTAGACTGCGAAATCCCGTTTTGCGCGGGGATTACCGACATGTACATTTTAAAGCCGGAACGTGAACATGAACCGGAGCTTGGGAATGCCAACAAGATACTTTTCAGCGACGAGTTCAGGCTATGGCTGGAAAAAATTCTCAAAGAAAAATATTCAGCTAAGTTGTTCGGTATGAAAAATACAGGACCGACTCGCTGGCCCTGTTCCTTTATCTTCCTGAAATGGCAGAATGACACCACTTATGAAGTAAGAAATGCCTTGGGGGGGGAAATCGAAGAAAAGCTCAAAGAGATGGGGGCGACGTATAGAGTTTCCGGGTATGGGCCTGATGGGCGTGACAGTTATGAATACGCTTTTTACAGAGTCCGCTGTAGCTGAAACTGAAATTTACATTTTACCTCCTGAAAAAAGACGAGTGGTATCATCAGCTCGTCTTTTTCATTCGTGAATAACGATAATTTGTTTTTTAATAAATACATTCTACCTCTTCAATAAACCCAGGACAAGTAAAACCACCCCTTTTTAGCGAGAAATAAAAAAAATCCCTTGACGGCTACCCTGGTTATTCGCCAGAGAGGGGATCATACGGGAGAAATTGAGCTTTCTCCAAGCTGTTTGGGGGTTTACTCGTGCTTATTCATTTCCAAAATTCGGGCAAGATTGATTCAGCTGATTTCTCATTAACAATCTGAATTACTATTTCCTCAACCGTCTTTTTAAGCCGCAACGCTTTAGTAGCCACGGCTCTTAAGACGGAAGTCGCCTCGCACTCATACTTAATGGAAGAAATGGTGATTGCATAATCCAATAGACGTTTTCTCTTTTCCAGAGGAATTGCCTCTAAGATTTCATTAAATACAGACATTTCCTCATTTTCTTTTTCGGCAGTCAACTCCTCGATGCACAGAATGCAAGCCGTAGTATCATCGCCCATGAATCCCAAATGTGGTCGGCCGTGCTTTTTGCAATAAGCCGGAGAATTTTCTACGCAGTCTAAACAGGCCATAGTACTGAGAGTGCCATCAGTTTTTTTTATCGGCAAAAGCACGATAGTCTCGCCGATATCCTTACCGCAAAGTTCGCATTTCATAACCTTCACCCTCCTTCATGAAATTTTTTATGTTCAAAAACTCCCCCGACATTAGAAGAACCATTGCTACTATGACATATAAAAATAATTCTGTCAATAATTGAAATTTTTGGGGGACCAACTGACCTATCTCCGCCGTGGATAATGATGGTTTATTTAATCTAAGAAAAAATATGCTAATAAATACAATATAATTATAAAAGCGTTAAACCACACGCAGTCGCTTGAATAAATTTCGTTATTTTCTTTTTTCACGTAAACAACAAAAATAGAAGTAATTAGGGGAGGCAAGTTAGCTACGGCGGGGATTATGAGCAATATTAACCGCTGGCCGGGGAATAAATACCACGATATTGTTATCAACAAAAAACCTACCGAGGACAAAAACCAAATAGCGTGATTGACATTTTTAAATACTTTTTTATTAACTAACCATTCAATCATATGGGTTATTCTAAAACTTTCCGAATCTCTTCAGCGCCCTTAAATATAAACGACTTAATTCCCAAGCCATTGGCAACTTTTATATTTTTTTCGGAGTCGTCAAAATAAGCGCATTCTTCAGGTTTTAAATTGTTTTCCGATAAAATAAGTTTATATGCTTCTGTATTTGGCTTTACGAACCCTGTTTGCCAGGAATAGTAAATTTTATCGGCGATTTGTTTAAGAAAAAAGAATGTCTTATCGTAAAAATCCGCCCTTTCGGAAAAGTTGTTTGAAAGAATAAAAATTTTAATTCCTTTATTTTTTAATTCTTTCGCCAATTCTATCATTTCGGGAACTTCTTTTTCGGCGTTGAACCAAAAATCAAAAAATTCGTTTTCAGACAAACCAACATTCCATTTATCTAAATATGGCTTCCAATAAGAAAAAGAATCGCTGGCGTTCGGCATTCCGGCTTTTGCCATTATTTCTTTTAACACTGGCAGAAATTCTTCCGGAGCAACGCCGAATTGGTCCAAAAATCTATCGCTCAATTTCGGGCTTTGTATAAACACTCCGTTTAAATCAAAAATTATTGCTTTGGGCATATTAATTATATATAAACTTTAAGATTAATCCCCCTATAACAACTACCGCAATGCCGACAATAAAATACCAAAAGAACTTACTCAAAAAACTTTCTTTATTGATAGTAGCCAATTTACCAATAAATTTGTTGTCAGCAGTAATGGTATTTTTGCCTTTATCTTTTATCCCGATATCTAAGCCCTCAAAGATATTATCTATAATTGAAGTGTTTTCGCCTTCGTTCAATATGCCTATTGATTCTTTTTTTTCTTTCTCGGCACTGGCAAATTTGTTCCTATATTCTTCGTAGAGCTTATCGAAGTCTGGTTGAATTAATTCAAGTTTAAAAAGTCTATCCATTTTATTTATACCTCATATTCTCCTATGCCTCCAGGATTCAAAACCTTAAGAGCGCCTAGTTCTTCTAATTTCTCGAGGATTTTTATCTCGTTTCCGGAGGTTGGACCACTACCTCCAATGAAATTAGTATTTACCCAATACTCAATTGGCCTATTAGTCTTTGTGCGTAGAGCTGCCTCTTTAATTTTCCTTAGAACATGCCAATATTCTTTTTCAATTTTTTCTTCTGGTGTCACCATATTGTTAGTGTGATTATTTAGTGAAAAATTTTTTCACCCCAATTTCACCTCCGCCCGGCCGTCAACGTTATTGCTTGCTTTATTGGTTAGTTTTTTCATTTAAAATTGACCCATAACTTTCCAAATATCGAGTATTCTAGCGAGAGCTTCTATCCCGGAAAGATTTGTATATGTTGGAATACCAAAATAACAATTATTTCTAATATCAATGGCTACGCCGCCAGAATTACCCGGATTAACTTTCGCGTCGGTTATAAAATAATTTTTTTCAAAACCCGAAATTATGCCCTTAGTTATGGTTACGTCTGTTTGAGATCCAGCGCCTGGATATCCCAATATTAAAATCTCGTCGCCTAAAATAGGTTTTTTGTTATCAGGGCAAACACCTTTATAAGCGTCACCGGCAATGAGGTTTTTTAAATATTCATTAGAATCTCCGAGCGAAATAGTCGCAAAATCTTCTGATCCGCGATGCACGGTGCTACTTTGAAGAATGTTATCCGTCGGATTTCCCGGAAGCTTTATATTAAATGTTGTTCCTTCTTTGACAACGTGTTTATTTGTCAAAACTTTAAAAGTTTCATCTGAACTTTTTATAATTAAGCCAGATCCCCAACCCGACCCATTTACGTCTTCCACTTTCGCAGTAAAAAACCTCCAATGCCCGACGATTTCAGTTATGCTTGGAGTTTGAACTTGGTTTTGAGTTTTTGTTAAAAATTGCGACGTAATTTCTTCTCGCAGAGCATTTAATTTCTCATTTGACAAGGGAATTTCTTTGGTGATTTCTTGAGTTTTTGTAATTTCTTGCGTTATTATTTGCGGCTTTTGTTTTTTGAGTATTTCCACTTCTTGTTTCAGCGTTTCAACTTCCAAGTCTTTTCTCTGTTGGTCTTCTAAATTTAGTTGTTCTTTTTTAAATAACTCTAATCTATAATTTTGATATTGTTTTACGCCAACATAACTAGCGCCACCGGCGATTGAAACAGCTAGAATAATTGCGATTAAAAGGGGTATTTGAATAAATCCTTTTTGACTTTTCATTTCGCTTTTTGGGTTAATTTATTCATTATTAAATCTTTTCTATTAGCACATTTCTGATTAGGGCATTTTCTGTCCTGTCGTTCCGAAAACCGAACGTTCCATACTCTAAGTTTATAGGGAATGGGACAACCGCCTCTGGTTCGGTTATTTCTTTTCGCTTCCATGTATAAGAAATATTGCCAGAGGGAATCTTCCATACTCGATCAAAAATTTGATTAGTTTCAAGATATGACTTGGATGAATCCTCTGGATCGGGGCGCTCTACCCATTCATGAATTCTAATTCGAATTGAATTTTTATCGCATTGTATCGAGCAAAAATACCAATTATCTAAGTTAAGTTTTTTTTCAAACTCTAATTGAGTCTCTTTTTTATCCCAAGCCTGCCAAAAACCATGAATGCGGATATGAGCTTTTATCCCGGTATCAAAAATTTGCAACATGACGAGGTTAGATAGATTCGTTGCTCTTAGAATAACCCCGAGAGAAGTTTTTAGAATTTTGAAATCAAATTCTAATTTATAATCACTCCAGGTTAAACATTTAGGGAAAATAACGCCGGAATGAGAGTTTGTTATAGCGTAGGCATCGTGGGTCCGTTCGTATTGAAATATACCGTCTCCAATCCAATCATCCTTATCGCTTCTTCGTTTTAATGATATGAAGTAAAAATCTTTCTCTTTTGTCTTTGAAGAAACGAAGATGGCCATTGCCACAAGTGTAATAGAAGCATTCAAAAATAAAGAATAGTCTGGTCGTTTTACAAAATAATAGTTAATAATATAACCAAGAAGAGCAAAAAATGCCGTAAGAATCTCTATTTTATTTCTTCTTAAAAAATATCGGATCGTCTTGGGCTCAGTAAATTTCGTTACTATGGCCAATAATAACAATAGCAGTAAATATGGCCAAGTATTTATTAAGATAGGCCAAATAATATTCCATGTACTTGAAAAAATTATAGATTTAGTCATGTTTTCTTGTTGATTATAATTGGCTGTGTTCTTCGGTTCAATACCGAAGACTCTCAATAAACTTAGTATAAAGATTTTTTACGGGTCGGAAAGGGACTAAATTAACATATTTTCTCACCCCAATTTCACCTCCGTTTAACGTCGTCCTTAATCATTCTAACAATTTCAGGGAATTTGTTCTGGTTAAAATGTCCGCGATTTTTAAATATTTTGATTTGCGCTTCGGGCAGGGCTGCTTGATATTTTTTAAGATGTGAAAAGGGCACAGATGAATCATCTGTGCTGTGGCAAAGGTATATTACGCCGCCTTGTTTTTGAAATCGCGATAAGCTTTTCGGAAGAACAAAGTCACCAAGAGATTGATTTATTTTTCTGCTCTTGTCATTGCCGTATGGCGCCGCTACTAAAATTGTCGCAAGTATCTTTTTTGGAAATTTATTTTCTGAAAGATATTTGGCGAGAAATATGCCTCCTAGTGAATGGCCTATTAAAATAGCTTTTTGCTCAAAATAGGGGATAAACTTTTCGAACCAAATTTTCCATTCAGAGTACTTTGCGTTCATCTTATTTGGCATATCAATTAAAATGACTTCAAAATTCTTGCCGAGTTTTTTGTCTAGCGTTGCTTTCCAGCCTTTTCTGCGAGTCCAATATCTTTCAAAATCAAGTTTTACGTTCTTTAAAAGGGCGATATATTCTTTATACGTTTTAAATGTATTCCCGCCATGGACTAAAAATATTTGGATTTTATTTTTCATTAGCTTTATTTTCCATAAAAAATCTTTACCAACTTCGGTAAATCAGCTTTAGTTTTTTCACCGTTGGCGATACGTTCAAATAACGCTTTTGGAGTTAGCCAGAAATATTCAACAAAGTCATTTTTATTGTAATCCGGTGTCTCATTCATTTTTATTTCGTAAACATTCATATGCGCAGACACGTTATCTTTTTGCGGCGTTAAGTGTCCAAGAAGGCGGTAGGGGACTTTATCGGTATCAATATTTAATTCTTCTTGGGTTTCGCGTTTTAACGTGTTTTCATAAGATTCGCCGCCCTCTACATGGCCACCCATACTCATATCTAAGCATAAGGGGAATATTATCTTATCTGCGGTACGGCGAGGTATCCACATTTTACCCTTTGAATTTACGACAAAAGCGTTCACTACTCGGAAATTGGAAAGATTTTCGGCATAAATTTCCGACCGTTTCTTTTTACCAATAACATTATCGTTTTCATCAACAAGGTCTAAATATTCGTCTTGGTCTATTGTTGGTTTGTCCATTATGGCTATCTGTTTAGGATTATTATATATGAATTGGGGAAAGTTGGAAACTGCGCACTAATTTATTGACGTTGGCTTTATTTTGGCTTAATATTCTATTTAGCAAACAATGTAATAATGCCTTGTTTTAAAAACTCAAGACAAGAAGGGAGGAATGATGTATGTTTAATAGGGAAGCGTGGAAAAAAAGGTTGATCGCTCTGCTTTTAGAGAAGTCTTTTAAATATAGCGACGACCCGCCGTTCACCTTGGTTTCTGGGCGTAAGAGTTGTTACTATTTCAACTGCAAGCCGGCCATGTGCAATCCGGAAGGCAAAGAGTTGGTCGGGGGAATGATTTTTGATCTTATTAAGGATCAGAGGATAGAAGCTGTTGGCGGCCTAGCTTTGGGGTCAGTGCCGATCTCCGGGGCGGTTTCACTTATTTCCCAGCTTAAGGGCGAACCCATGGGCGAATTCATCGTCAGGAAGGAAGTAAAGGATCACGGGGTTCCGGCCAAGCTTGAAGGAGACGTGGAGCCCGGCCAAAAGGTGGTCGTGGTTGATGATGTTATAACAACTGGCGGTTCCACTATCACGGCGATTGAGGCAGCACGGGAATTTGGCCTAGTGGTCGCCAATGTAGTGGTAATTGTAGACCGTCAGGAAGGCGGCAGGGAAAAGATATTGGAACTTTGCCCCGGAATCACCCTTAAAGCGTTAGTGCTAAGAGACGAGGTTATGCGCTTTTATTCCGAAAAGAAGGGCGCCGCAATTCCTTAAAGTACGTTTTTACCGATTTAGCCGTCGCCGGTGTCATTACGGCGACTTTTTTTATTTATTCTTTCCACTACTTCATTGAATATAAAAATAGCCCCTATAAATAAAAGTTATTTTTACTGGCTTGTACCTCGGTCTAATACCAAGGCTTTTCAATCAGTATAAGGTTTTTTTATGGGTCGGAAAGGGGGTTTAGTGTGGAGAAGTTTTATTTTTATGGAAATCAAAAATAAGTAATATGAATATCCATACTGCTACTACCGCGAATTGAATTAATAATTCCGTTGTTCCTCCGGAAGTAACTGCGACAAGAGCTTTTTCTCCCAGAAAATATACTATAAGCCCTACCAGCAAATCCCAAAATATTACAGCTGAAACTGAATATGATATAAATTTTTTAAAAGGCATATGCAAAATCCCTGCTGCAGTATCCGTCAAAGCACTCATGCTGGGAAGCCAATAGCTCGTGAATATTGCCAGCGGGCCGTGTTTTAAAAGTTTGCCCTGAGCTTCTTCAATGGACGACTGAAGGCCGAATTTCATTAGTAATTTGTACCATCCGTATTTACCCAAAATGTAATTTGTGAAATGCGCGAGTATAAGACCAATAGTGCCTATTCCAATTCTCAACATTACCTCAGATAAAGAATGAGCGCTTACAACGCTGGCGAAAATAACAAACACTCCCGGGAAATAACTTCCAAAAAGGAGTATACCTTCAACGAATGCGCCGGCTAAAAGAATAACGAGGCCATAAGCATTAAACCATATATTAATGTACTGTATAAGTACTTCTGCACGAGGCAAGTCAAAAATATTCCAAACAACAAATAAAGAAATAATAGTGGCAAGCCAGCCAAGTGGCAAAGATAAAAGTTTTAGGTAATATTTCATTATAAATCTGTCAGCTACCGGGCTGCGACCCTCACCGGCACTAATTTCTCCTTATAAAATCTCACTTTCTATTTTATCACTTTGGTTCGAATCCCGGAAGGGTAGATTGAAATTGTTTATTTTAACCTAATTTCATTTCTAAATCGGCGCAGTCGCAAAAACTTTCTTTTTAGAAAATTCAATCAATAAAATTTCTATTAAGCTGATAGAAAGAATTATAGCCCACTCCGTTGCACCCAGAGATTGCGTAGTCAAAATTTTCTGCAGAACTGGAAGATATATCGCCCCAACAAGCAAAATAACCGAGATGGTTACCGCTCCAACTAAATAGCGATTGGAAAATATGTCTTTTCGGAATATTGTTCTCTTAAATGAGCGAACACTGAAGGCAAAGACCAAAGAATCAAGGCACATTAAAGCAAATACTATCGTTCTCGTTTTGTGCAAATCCCCGGTCAATTTCCAAAGAAAAAAGAATGACAAAAACGCCGCCAAGCCGGTAATAAAAAAAATGGCGGTCATCCAAAGCTTTAACGGCCTATTTAATATTGGTTCTTTGGGGTTTCTTGGTTTCTCATCCATTACTCCCTTTGTTTCCTGTTCAGTGGTAAGGGCAATATCAGGCAGGCCGTCTTCCACGAGGTTTATCCAAAGAATTTGGGCGGGCAACAAGGGGAGGGGGAATCCCATTGCCATGCTTCCCAAAAATAAAAAGAGCTCGGAAAAATCGTCTGCTACCAAATATACAAATACTTTTCGAACATTGCCAAAAATAACCCTGCCTTGTTCAATCGCTTTTACTACGGTTTTGAAATTGTCGTCCAATAGCACCAAATCAGCCACTTCTTTTGCCACATCCGTGCCTGAACCCACCACAACTCCGATATCGGCGGATTTAAGAGCCGGAGCGTCATTAACCCCATCGCCAATCATTGCCACTATTTCTCCGTTAGCTTGAAGCGCCCCAACAATTCGTAATTTATGGCGTGGAGAAACGCGAGCGTAAATGGTGATGGTTTTTGATTTTTCTTTTAATTCGTCCTCGCTCATTATTTCCAATTCCTTGCCTTCAACTATGTTTTCGTCTTTTATCTCAAGGCCGATTTCTTCAGCAATCGCTTTGGCGGTAAGTTGATGGTCTCCTGTAATAATAATTGTGCGGATGCCGGCTTTCTTGGCAATCAAAATTGAATCTTTGGCATCTTGGCGAAGCGGGTCTTTGAGAGCGATGAAACCGACAAGCGAAAGTTCTTTTACCAATTCGGAAAGATTCTGGTATTTTGTTTCGATGGCATAATTTTTATGAGCGCAGGCAAGAACTCTTAACCCTTTTTGTGTGAGTATTTCCAGTTTAGCTATCAATTTATTCGCTTCGGCGGTGCCCAATTTTTCCATTCTGCCGTCAATATCCAAATTAACGGAACGGGCAATAATTTCTTCCGGCGCTCCGATGACGTAAAGCATATTTTGCTTATCATCTTTGCGATGAAATGTGGCGGCGAATTTGTAATCTGATTCAAAGCTGATTCTATCCAACACGGGATATTGCCGTTCAAGCGCTTGCTTGTTCAAGCCCGACTGCATTCCCGCCAAAAGCAGCGCTTTTTCGGTCGGTTTGCCTCGCACTATCCATTCCTGTAATTCGGCCTCTGGGTTTTCCACGAAAGCATCATTCGTTAAGGTGGCGATTTTCAACGCCGAAATATGCGACTCAACGCCGTTTGCATTTTCATTTTTGGCAAGCCCGCTAATGCTATCGCTCACCAATTCTCTCGCGCCTGTTAAAATCTGGCTTACTTGCATTTTTCCTTCGGTAAGAGTTCCTGTTTTATCGGTGCAAATAACAGTTACGCTCCCCAAAGTTTCCGTGGCGGCAAGTTTTCTTACTAGGCCGTTTTGTTTGAAAATGCGCCGCATTCCCAAAACCAATATGACGGTAATCGCCGGGAGCAATCCTTCGGGAATTGCTGAAACTGCGAGAGCCAAAGCAGCGACAAAGACATCGGTGAAATTCTTTTCGGTAAAATAACCCTCAATTAAAACAACAACGATAATAGAAAGAATAAATGCTCCGGTAATTCTTGAAAGCGAGGCAATTTTTTTCTGGAGCGGGGTCTTATGTTCTTTTGTTTCTTTGAGAAGCGATACGACTTCGCCGATTTGCGTATTAATGCCGGTAGCGACAACAACCATTGTTGCCCGTCCTTCTTCCACGATTGTACCCATAAAAACAGTATTCGTTCTTTCGGGGAGCTGGGCCGACTCGGGAACGACATCATCCGTTTTCTTTTCAACCGCTTGTGATTCGCCGGTAAGACTTGCCTCGTTTATTCTTAACCCTTTTGATTCAATTATGCGTCCGTCTGCCGGTACTTTGTCTCCTGATTTCAAAAGCACCACATCGCCGACTGCCAACTCTTCGCTGTCAATTTCTTTTTCATAACCGTCTCGCCATACTTTTGCCCTAATCTTAACCATTCTCTTTAAAGCGAGGAGCGATTGGTTGGCTTTGTTTTCTTGATAGAACCCAACGGTGGTGTTAATGAATAACACGATAATGATAAAAATTGAATCGGAATAATGTTTTAGCGACAAAGAAATAACAACTGTTGTAAGTAGAATATACATCAACGGACTATTGAACTGGCTTAAAAATAGCCGTATCTTAGAATACGGTTTTTCTTGGGGCAGAACGTTACGCCCGAAATCTTTTAATCTTTGATTGGCTTCCAAATTAGTAAGCCCTTCTTTTCTGCTTTTAGTTTTAGAGAAAACCTCCGCAAGCGAGAATGCGTGCCAATTTTTTTTCATGTATCTATTCTATCAAAAAACCGTCGTTTTGACGACGGTTTTAATGCGCAAATAACGTTTGTTTGGGATTGTTACTCGCTACTGGTTATTTTTCTTAAACATTTTGTATAACGGCTTTATACAGGCTAAAACAAAAATGACCGCATACCAATACCAATCTAAAGCGAGTATCGGCTGCCAAAGCTTAGCTAACATTAAAGCAAAAGCTAAAACGGCAAGCTTTACAAAACCGAAGTCTGTCCAATTTAAGTTTTTTACTTTCGAATCCGTCCAAGTTGTAAAACTCATATTTTAAGTTATTAAATTATTTCCGTTTCGACCTTTATTCTGGTTCGATGTCCCAGATGGGTATGGGTCTAGGGCACAGGAAACCGATTGAAAAAATACTGATAAAATCTACGTATCTCGGTCTCTCGATACTGCGCTGACTAGTGCTGCCGGTCTTCCACTCTAACTAGCACTAATTTCTCCTCATAAAATCTCATTTTTTATTTTATCACTTCGGTTTGAATCCTGGAAGGGGGGGCTAAGTCACTCTTCGACGATTTTTTCTGTTAATTATTTTTTTCTTATTTTAATTGCCTTGCCTTCGATTAAAGCTTCAGCAACTTTTTTCCGAGCTGAAGTTAAAATTCGCTGAAGAGTGCTTTGAGAAACCTTCATCTTTTTTGCCGCTTCTTCTTGCCCAAAATCTTCTAAATCACAGAGCCGTAGAGCTTCAAGTTCATCTACATTCAAATCAACCTCTTCCAATTCAGACAGGGGCACAGCTCGTGGCTTAAAATAGACCACACTAGGATCAAATAATATTCTTCTTGGCTTTAATGGTCTTGTCATATTTTTGTCTTACTTATTATACAATAAAAATCAGAAAAACGCCCTGCTCCTAATTTTTATACCAGAAGCAGGGCTTTCTCTTTTATTATCCCTTGAGCTCATTTATTCTATCTTTAACTGCTTTCAGCTCATCTTCCAAAATCTTAACTTCTTCTGTCAATGCCTGCTTTTCGTCTTTTTGCGACACTTGAGAACCGAATCTCCAGAATCTGCCGAATCCTCGTCCAAAACCTTTTCCCCAGCCCATACCGCCGCCACAAGGACCCATGCTCCAGCCAGTGCCAGGACCAAAACCACAAGGACCAGTTCCATTTCTTCTTGGCATAGTTTTATAGGTTAATATTACTTAATAAATAGTCCGACCTTTATTGTGACTATCTATTATGAATATATACCCATAACTATACTTTGTCAATAACTTTAATACAGCGAGAGTTACCCTCTCATAAAAATAAAAAGTGAAAATGTTTGTTATAATTCGATTTCCAGGAAGGGGACTAGTTCGAGTCTTAGATGGGTGACGTTTCTTGGATTCGAACCTACTCTCAAAAAATCTAGGAAATAACGCTCTTCAGTCTCCCTCGATACTGCGCTGACTGGTGCTGCCGGTCTTCCACTCGAACCGTCTCAGTCTAGAACCGGGAATAATCTGATTTTATCTTACTTTTTTATATTTATCCACAACCGAGTTAGGATTCGAACTGCGATCAAACCGAAATCTTGGTTCGAGTCTTGGATAGGTCATTTAAATCTAGTTTACTGTCTCTATTAATGTCTTTAAGCCACTTCTTATTTTTTCCCTTACTTCTTTATCACTTCCATGCATCGCATAATGAGGAATTTGATATATTTTATTTTTCCCCACTGTTCCCATTTTATTTGTGATATCAAAGCTGAGGTTACCCATGCATATAACGGCGAGCTTGTCTGATTCTAAAACTTTTCCAAGCAAATTCATCTCTTCTTCTAATAGTTTCTTGTTTTTATCAGAAACATCCGGATTATTTTTTAGAAACTTCTTGAGTTTATCACTTGTGGAATGGTATTCGGTTTTAATGATGTCGGTCATATACGCTCCGCAGAACTGGGGAAATTCTTTCTGAATAATTTCTGCCAGTCTACGACAGGAGGATTTCTTCCAACTACGCCCTTTTTTATATTTTAAATCTGAATGGTAATTAGCCCAATCAACTTCCTCTTTTAAGTCACGACTGGCATTTAGTCCCATAAAAATAATAGTTGGTCTTATGAGAGATGTAAAATTTCTCTTTTGTATAAATGGTTCAATTTTTCCGTCTTCATCCCAAAGAGCCCAACTGCCGCATTTACCGAATTTCTTTCCTAGTTGTAATAAACTTTCATCTTTCATTAAGTTTGAATTATTTAAAATGTCTTTTTGGTTCGATTTCCAGAGAGGGTACGGGTCTTGGTCACCCAGGACCCGTTGTCAAAAGGTGGCTTAAAACCTCGCTCTTTGGTCTCCCTCGATACTGCGCTGACTGGTGCTGCCGGTCTTCCACTCTAACTAACATTAATTTCTTCTCATAAAATCTCGCTTTTTATTTTATCACTTTGGTTCGAATCCCAGACGGGTTTACTTCCGGTATCTTTTTTGTGAAAACGAAACCGATAAAAACGAATACGGCCATCGCTACTGCTGCGGCACGGTAATTAAACGCTCCAACTCTTGGTAGATAAGTTACGATAAGTCCCCACGAAATCGGACCAATGAATGTGGCGAGACGCTCCATAAGCGTGTAGTAGGTAAATGACTGATTGACCATTGATGGTGGTGTTAATCGCATCAGATATGCTCGGGTGACAGTCCATATCGAACCGAACCATAATCCCATCGCGACGCAGACGAAAATAAAAAACGTGAAATTCTTAGCAACGGCCATAAGAGGAAATATAATGAGCCAACCGCCCAATATCCAAAGAAGAGTTCTTTTGAGTCCTATTTTGTCGGCAATCCAGCCGCTTATCGGGGCGCCTATAGCAGACGTAACAAGAATACCAAGAAGCAGATATGACTTTATGTCATCGCTCACGCCGAAAAGCTTATCGACGTAGATAGGAAAGTTGTTTGATGCGGTAGTGACGGCATCATTGAAGAAAAAATATGCGAGGAGGAATAAACCAACACCGGGTGACTTGCACAGATTCAAAAACGATCTGAACACATTTTTATATTCCACTTTCACGCTTATTGGTATCACGGTTCGCACGCCGCTCTCTTTGAAGAAGATTAGCATAGGGCTGGCAAACAAGAGAAAGAAGAAAGCGGCGGGGATCAATGTTTGAGCGCGACCCGGCTCACCCAGAAGCGTTATGGTTCCGGCCGCAAACGGTAGGGCCACTAGGAGGCCCACCATCTGCCCGAGCCAATTACCGAATTGACCCCATCCCGAAGCAAGACCGTGTTTCTCCGACGCAGCCACATCGTGAAGTAAGGGATTATAAAAAGTGAAACAGAATAAATAGAAATAGGTGGCAAGAGAAAAAGTAACGATACTTATCACGTAATGTTCGGGGAAAAACGTGGCTATCAATCCAGTTGCAGAAAAGAAAATGACAGATAGAAGTGTAGTTGTTCTTAAACCCGGCATGTTCACCTTAATCTTGTCTGCAATTGACCCGGCGACTGGTACGGTGAGAAGGAACAATAAACTTGAGCCTACGAAGGTCATATTGAACCAAAAGTCAGACACGCCGCGGTCAACCACGAGCCATTGTGAATAGTAAAGAAAGAAGGTAATGAGGACAAACGAATTGGCAAAATCGTATAGAGCCCATAGCGATAACTGTTTTATATTAATTCCGTTTTTCATTTATTTTTTTGCTTTAGTTCGATTTCCAGAGAGGGTACGGGTCTCGGACGTCCATGACCGGTGAGTGGAATTTGGCTTAAAACCTCGCTCTTCAGTCTCCCTCGATACTGCGCTGACTGGTGCTGCGGGGCTAGGAATCGAACCTAGAACTTCAGGTCCAGAGCCTGACGTGTTGCCAGTTGCACCACCCCGCAAAAATCTGTATAAATCCGTTTTCTTATCAGTGTTTATCCGTGTTTTTCAAACTCTCTATTATCGCAATCTCAAACGGCACAATCACAAACGGACTATATCGCATTTCCGTATGCGCTTCAATCAACAACTTCATTAATTTTATTATTTTTTCAGGGTCAATTATTTTGCCGTGTTTTTTGATGGCTTTCAATTCTTGGTCTGTCATTTCGCGGCTAAAAATTTCTTCAAGCTCGGGGCTGAATTTCAAGGCTAAAACTTTCCGCAAATAATGGATTAAATCTTTGTTGAATTGGATTAAGTTGTATCCGCTTTCGTTGATTTCGGAAAGGAATTTCAAGCTTGCTGCCAAATCTCCGTTTATCAAAAATTCCGCTAATTCGGAAATCCTTTTAAAAGCAACTTGCCCGATGATGCTTTCCACATCCTCCGTGTTAATCACGGACGTACGCGGATTGGACACTGACTTACGCGGACTATTTATTTTTGTTTCGGTTTTGTTTATATTATCTTGCGTAAAATTGTCCGTGTTTGTCTGTGTTTTGTCTGTGTTTGTCCGTGCAAGTGAAGAGATTTGGTCTAGCAGCGATTCGGCATCTCTGAAACTTCCTCCGCCGCTCGCGGCAATAAGCTCTATGGCGGAATCCGAAATATTTATTTTTTCCAGCTTGGCTATGCTTTTCAATTTTCCAATAATTGTTTCAAGCGGCAATCTTTTGAAGTGGAATCTTTGGGTTCTGGAAACAATCGTCGCCGGCATCTTTTCAAGTTCGGTTGTTACCAAAATTAACATTGCGTGCGTCGGCGGTTCTTCCAATGTTTTAAGCAGCGCGTTGAAAGCGTCTTTTGTCAGCTGGTGCGCTTCGTCGATAATATAAACTTTACGGCTTAAGGCGGCAGGGGACACGCGAATGCTTTCTTTAAGGTTTCTGATTTCGTCTATGCCGCGGTTTGAAGCGGCGTCTATTTCAATAACATCAAGCGCCCGGCCGTTGTCTATTTCAACGCAAGCCTGGCATTCATTGCAAGGTTCGCCGGTTTTTTTGAAAGCTTCATCTGTTTGCCTTTTTTGGCAATTGGCAAGCTTGGCGAGGATTCTTGCCGTGGTGGTTTTACCGCTGCCCTTAGAACCGTAAAATAAATAAGCGTGCGCTAAGCGGTCCAAGCGTCCGGCGTTTTTAAGAGTTTCCGAAACAACATCCTGTCCAAGGATGTCGGAAAACACTTTTGGACGATATTTTCGGTAAAGTACCAACATAGTGGCCTAATTCTACATCTTTTAGCCCCATCTTGACAAGTCCAGACAGCCTGCTATAATGGCTTTAATACTATATGAGTACAACCGCAGTTTTAGTGCTGCCTTTTTTTATAGCGAGTTTAGTCGTTGCGGGACCGCTGGTAAGCGCGGTTCCCAGCCACGCGGAAGTAGTAGACGCGCTTAAATCAAGCCCGCTGCAAACTCAAAAAACAGAGCTTTTGGCGCAGAGCCATCCGATTTTAAAAGAATCATCAGTTTTACACGATTCGGCAAATAAGTCCCCAAAAGCGGTCAAAATTCTTGCCACGGCTTATTCGAGTTCGCCCGATGAAACGGACGACACTCCCTTTATAACCGCTTCCGGAAGCCGCGTGAGAAACGGGGTTATTGCCGCCAACTTTTTGCCGTTTGGCGCCAAAGTGAGATTGCCGGGAGTTTTCGGCGACAAAGTTTTTACCGTTGAAGACAGATTGAAAGAAAGTTACAATGACAGAGTAGATATTTGGTTTCCAAGTAAGGGAGAAGCTTTAGAATTTGGCGTTCAAGTCACCGAGATGGAAATCCTTTAAACCGATCCCAATCTACGAATTTATCCGAATGCCCCGAATGGCTACGAATATTTTTTGTAGTTATTCGGATTTATTTGTAGATTCGGATGCAATTTGTAGTTTTGGATCGCTCTTCAAAATGACATCGCGATATTTTGAAATCTTTCTATGCTTAGTGGTTATCGCGGTATGTTTTTTGGTCGGGCTTAAAATCGGGCCTTTTTTGTTTCCAAACTACACACAGACTAACACGGAATTAACACAGACTAATGCGGAAAATGAAGCGCAAAGCGTATCCGCGCTAAGTCAAACAGAGTCCATGTTAAGTCCGAACGAGTCCGTGCTTGCGGAAGAAAATTATTGCGTTTCCGATATAAAGTTTTCAGATGAATCGGACAAAAAATTCTGCTCTCAAAAATCAAAAATCGGAGGCACGAAAGGATTAGAAATAAATTTAACCGCGGAAAAAGCTTTGCTTTATGAAAATGGAAAATTAACCAGCATTTTGCCGCTGGCTTACCAATCGCAGGAAGGGAAGTGGTATCAGGCGCCAACGGGCTATTATTTCGCCGGCGTGAAAAAAGAAAAGCATGTGTCTTCTATTTTCCCGGTAACAATGCCTTACGCTTTTCAATATTACGAAGACTTTTTCATCCACGGCATTCCATATTATAAAAATGGCGAGCAAGTGAGTTCAAGTTTCACCGGCGGATGTCTGCGCTTTGCCGACGGCATCGCCGAACAGATTTTCAATTTTATAAATCCGGGAGACCCCGTTTTGGTTTACAAGACTTTTGACGACTTGAGTTTGAAAGAGGGATTTTCAGCCCCTGTTGATTTAAAAGATTTCTGGATTCGCCAAAGATACAACAACCCTTACCGCAATTCTTGGATTTTCAGCGGAACGGAATATTTGAAGTTTGATTATTACCAGCATACCGGGCTTGATTTCGCGCCGAACCCTGCCTCGACTGCTTCGGCAGGCGGGCCCGATTCGCAAAACAAATCGGTTTATTCCATTTACGACGGCGTTATTTCTAAAGTTATAAATTTAGGAGAAGGCGACCATGGCTTTGGCAATACGGCGATTATTGAGCATAATATTTCTTCAACGTCTTCGGTAAAAACTCAAAAAATTTATTCTTTATATGCGCATCTTTCTTTTATTGACACGGGCATTGAAAAAGGAGCTATAATAAAGAAAGGAGAAAAAATCGGCGAAGTCGGTAATAGCGGTTATGGCTGTGAAAATTATTGGAGAATAGGAAAAGACGGCTGCGATGAAACCGGCAAAGCAGACACACACCTTCATTTTGAAATAAAGAAAGCGCCGATTTTGGAAAATCCCGAGGGAGAAGACGCTTGCCAAACTCCCAGTGCCGAATGGCGGTTTTGCTATGGCTACACGCCCGATTATCCGCAAGATTACGGCTACTTTGATCCAATTGAGTTTTTGTTTGACAAGATAATATCTACCAATAACTAATCATTTACTAATATACTAATATAATAGATTAGTATATTAGTATTAAAATTCGTAATTAGTTGATGTATGTATAACTTAACTACGGAAAAATTCTCCGGCCCCATTGAAAAGCTTTTGGAGCTTATTGAAGAAAAGAAGCTTGAAATAACCGAATTAAGCTTGGCGGAAATTACCGCCGATTTTTTGGAATATATCAAAACACTGACTAATACGGACGCTACACAGACCAATGCGGAAAGCGTCGGTGAAAGTCCGTGTTCAGTCGGCGTAAGTCCGCGTATAATAGCCGATTTCGTGAACGTTGCAGCCAGTCTTTTGCTTATAAAATCAAAATCGCTTTTGCCCGACCTTAAACTGACAACGGAAGAAGAGGAAAGCATAAAAGATTTGGAAGGACGTTTGGATTTTTACCGCAATTTCAAGCCGGCAATGAACCACGTCAAAAAATTGGTGGGAGAAAAAAACGTTGAAATTTCGAGGCTGCTGTTTTTTTGCCGGCCGGCGGTTTTTTATCCTTCGCCCGACATTACAATTGAAAATTTGCTGAAATCCGCGGAGAAAGTTCTTGAAGCTTTGCGTGAAATGCCCGAAGAGCAAAAAATCGAACGTTCTCTCATAACGCTTGAAGAAAAAATAGAAGAAATCGTCGGACGGCTAAGGGTGGAAGTGGAGCGTTCCACGAGTTTTGGAAGTTTGCTGAAAGACAAACCGCGCTCGGAAATCGTTGTTCTGTTTTTGGCTTTGCTCCATTTGCTTTCCGGACAAATGATAAACGTGAAGCAAAACAAGGGATTTTCTGATATAATGATAAAAAATAAGAATTAACCTAATTATTCTAATTAACCTAATTGACCTAAAACTTTTTGGTCATTGGGGTTTGGGATTTCATTAGAATAATTAGAAATTAGAGTAATTAGAATAATTTAAAAAATGGAACCAGAATCTAATAT
>Ga0208045_1000085_pt1 | contig 44784 bp, 35 predicted proteins | sample PL_2010_200m_FD_184160 | JGI IMG/M metagenome (GOLD analysis project Ga0208045, IMG submission 184160) | Freshwater microbial communities from Powell Lake, British Columbia, Canada to study Microbial Dark Matter (Phase II) - PL_2010_200m... | ecosystem: Environmental > Aquatic > Freshwater >...
GCGTATAGGCGTAGTTGAAGAGTCAGCGTGTCGAATCAAGCAGGCGGTGATTGATTTCTCCGGGGCACAGAGGTATGAAGTCGAGCACGTTGGACATGTTGTTGGCTCAATGGCTAGTCCTGCCTCTTTCGAACAGACCGCTTGAGTTGTTGGTCCAGTTTCGTCCCGGTTATCTCAGGCTCCTTTCCTCCCGAACAAAGTGATACCAATGGACTGCTTTGACGCCGTCCGGCATCGTTACTGACTCCTTGCGAGAACTAAAAAGATACGATTGTTCTGCTTTGATTAGCTTCTTGAGGCTTCGCAGTCCTGCGATCATGTGGTCGTTGGGGGATCTGCTGAGTTTGATCTCAATAGGAATGTGTTCGCTCCCTCGCAAAAGAATCAAGTCTACTTCCACCTGGTTGTTGTCGCGATAGTAAAAGAACTGCCAGGGTGATCCTTTGCCGTAATTCGCCTTCACGAGATCCATAATAACAGCGTTTTCGAAGATCGCTCCCCCCATAACACCATTGCGCAGTGCGCGCGGATTCGATTCTCGTAATATGTGCGCAACCATTCCTGTGTCAGTGAAATAGAGTTTTGGACTTTTCACCACGCGTTTGCGCAGGTTGCGGGTGTACGGGCGAAGTAAGTAGACGAGTCGTGATGCTTCAAGCACCGAGATCCATTTGCGGACTGTAGTATGTGACACCCCACAGAGTGTTCCGATCTTCGAAAGGTTAAGAACTTGGCCGATATTTGCGGCAAGGATCTCGATAAGTTGTTGAAACGCGCGGAGATCGCCGACAGCGTGCATAGTACGGACGTCGCGTTCCAAATAGGTCTGGATGTATGAACCATGGAACAATACCGGAGGAACACGCTGGGCAACAGGACCGGGAAAAAAGCCTCGAATGATGTCTTCGAAAGCCCGGTCTTCATTCATTTCTTTGATGGCTGGAAGTTCGCTGTAGGAGAATTGCAATAATTCGAAAACTGCCACACGACCTGCAAGGGATTCAGTGACGCCTTCCATCAGTGAGAATGCCTGGGAGCCAGTGAGAACATACGATCCGTGCCGAAGTCTCGATCGATCCACCTCCATTTTGATGTGTGACAAAAGATGAGGAACATATTGAATCTCATCGAATACAACGGGGGCAGGATGGTCTGCAAGAAATAGAGCAGGGTCTCGTTCTGCCTGTGTGCGTATGACTGGATCATCAAAGGTGACATATGCATGAGTTGAAAACAGTCTTTGCAGCGTGGTGGACTTTCCCGACTGGCGGGGTCCTGTAAGAAGGATGACCGGGAAGTGTTTTGCGGCCTCCAGAAGGAGGGATTCTATCGCGCGTCGAATGTACGTCATGATACATGTCCTGATTGTGTATGAAGAATATACATATTGAATCTGATACTTGCAATATGTATAAACTCGCATCCCATCACAGTATAGTTATTCACTATGAATTTCGAAAACATCGTGAATGCAGCATCATCCCGCAACTCGATGAGAGCAACTCATTATTGGAACAGCATGCGGGGCTAGTCATTAAGAAGTGAACCTGCAACCGGGTGGCAGACAGTCCTACTGGCTTCAGGTAAACATTGTAGCAGAACACTCCATCGATCCCACTGCATCTTCACGAACCATGAAACAGCTACATGGGTGCGGCTCTTTCGTTTGACCCTCTGATCGGATTTTCCTTCGCCAGGCACTTCCTTCCCGGACGGCTGTCTCCCGACGTCTTTCGATTGAAGCGGATTTTTTCTATATTTGTCCATGCAGCACTCTGAACTTCTCCTCGTTCTCGATTTTGGTTCGCAGTACACGCAGCTCATCGCTCGACGAGTGCGCGAACTGGGCGTTTACTCCGAAATCCATCCCTTCAATATCTCCATCGATAAAATCCGCAGTCTCCGGCCGGTCGGCATCATCCTGTCGGGGGGACCTTCGAGCGTCTACGAGGCGGAAGCGCCAAAGCCCTCCCCGGATGTTCTGAACCTCGGAATTCCTGTGCTCGGGATCTGCTACGGGCTTCAACTCATCGCGGAGCAATTGGGAGGAAAGGTTGATTCGTTCGCCCGAAGAGAGTTCGGGAAAGCGGTCCTGCATGTCGACAAGGGTGACGACTTGCTGCAAGGCCTTGATGGTTCGACCACCGTCTGGATGAGCCATGGGGACTCTCTCAGCCAGATGCCGGAAGGATTTGAGCCGATTGCTCACTCAGACAATGCCCCCATTTGTGCGATCCGTAATTCCTCCAAGAAGATATTCGGAGTCCAGTTCCATCCTGAGGTTGCACATACTTTGCAAGGGAAAAAAGTCCTGGCGAACTTCCTCTTCAATGTCTGCGGTGCCAGGGGGGATTGGACGCCTGCGCACTTCGTTCAGCAATCGACACAAGAAATACGTGCAAGAATCGGGTCGGCGCGGGTGTTATGTGCTCTCAGCGGTGGGGTGGATTCCTCCGTCCTGGCAGTGCTGCTGCACGAAGCGATCGGTGACCAGCTTCATTGCATCCACATCAACAACGGCTTGATGCGAAACGTGGAGAGTGAAGAGGTCGTCGAGACATTCCGGAAATCATACCATATCCAGCTTACGTATGTTGACGCAACCGGGATCTTCCTGGCGAGACTTGAGGGAGTGACGGATCCCGAAACGAAGCGTAAGATCATCGGGAACACATTCATCGAAGTGTTTGAAACCGAGGCGAAGAAAATTGCGGGGAGCGACGGAGCGTTTGAGTATCTTGCCCAAGGCACTCTGTATCCCGACGTCATCGAATCGACCTCCTTCAAAGGACCCTCTGTCACCATCAAGACGCACCATAACGTCGGTGGTTTGCCGGAGAAAATGAACTTCAAACTCCTCGAGCCCTTTCGAGAGCTTTTCAAAGACGAAGTGCGTGAAGTCGGCACCATGCTCGGCCTGCCCGCGCATTTCATCGAACGCCATCCTTTCCCCGGACCGGGTCTGGCAGTACGCGTACTCGGAGAAATCACAAAAGAGAGGCTGGATCTCCTGCGGAAAGCCGACGAGATCTTCATCGCGGAGATCAGGAACGCCGGACTCTATAATGACATCTGGCAGGCATTCGTGGTGCTTCTGCCGGTCCGCTCTGTCGGAGTCATGGGGGACGGAAGAACCTATGAATACACAGTCGCCCTGCGCGCCGTCACGAGCGTCGATGGGATGACGGCAGATTGGTCCCGCATCCCGTCCGATGTGCTGGCGAAAGTATCGAATCGCATTACCAACGAACTGCGTGGCATCAACCGCGTTGTATACGATATCAGCACAAAACCCCCTGCCACAATCGAATGGGAATGAAGGCGATTCGTCAGTCGATGAGTCCGGAGCTGCAGGAACCATCGTCCAAAACGATCTAGTGCCGTCTCCAATAATTCATATAGAATTTTTCAACGCAGAGGCGCCCCGAAAGAAGAATCGGGGTAAACAGAGGACGCAGAGAATCGCAGAGAATATGGTCAACAACTCTGCGTCCTCTGCGTTGAGAACCAAGAACAAAGAAAAACTCAACCTCAATTTCTAGACTCGGTACTAGTGACCAGATGATAGAACTTCGCAACGTAACGAAGAAATTTGGCAGTTTCACAGCCGTTGACAACATTTCCCTCGTAGTCCCGCCAGGGGAATTCTTCGGATTCCTCGGTCCGAACGGCGCCGGAAAGACAACGACCATCAAGATGATGACGGGACTTTTTTCGCCGACCAGCGGTGAGATTCTCATCAACGGATTCGATGTTGTGAAAGAGCCGATGAAGGCCAAGTCGTACACGTCGTATGTCCCGGACCAGCCATTTCTGTATGACAAGCTGACGGGACGGGAGTTCCTGTATTTCATCGGCGGCCTGTACAAGATGGAGAAGAAAGCCATTGCCAGCAAGATCGAAGAGGTCATCGAGCACTTCGAGATCGGCGACTGGGTCGACAAGCGGACGGAGGACTACTCGCAAGGGATGCGCCAGCGGGTGACGATTGCGGCTGCGCTTGTTCACGAGCCGAAAGTGTTCATCATCGACGAGCCAATGGTCGGATTGGATCCGAAGAGTTCGAAGATCGTTCGGGAAACTCTCCGAATGATGGCGCGCCAGGGCGCCAGCATTTTCATGTCGACGCACAGCCTCCCCATTGCGGAAGAATTGTGCGACCGGATCGGCTTTGTCAAGGATGGCCGGCTCGTCTTCCTCGGAACGCAGGAAAACCTGCAGGCATACAAGCAGAAGTACGATGGGAAGTTCGAATCCGTCTTCCTTGAATTGACGAAATGAGGAGCCCGCTCGCGGGGGTTTGAACGCATGGCGATTTTCTTCCACATCCTGAAGTACAAGTTCCTCAGCTTTATGAAGTCAACCTTCGATCGAAGGATGGTGAGCGCCGTCAGGGGACTCGGATCTCTCGTCGTCTTCGGCGGGTTCGCTGTCGTGGCCTACCTCCTCGCGTTCGGTGTGACGAAGTTTGTGCTGGAGCAGACGCGGATCAGTCTCTTCGTCTACCATCGTTTCATCTCGATGATGCTCTTCGTGTTGTTCGTTTCGGTGAACATGGGGAATATCATCGTGTCCTACGCGACACTCTATAAGTCTTCCGAAGTGGGATACCTCTTCACGAAGCCCGTCTCCTTCATGCAGATCTTTCTTCTCAAGTTCCTCGACAATTTTCTCTATAGTTCCACGACCTTCTTTTTGATGGTCTTCATGGCGCTCCTCGGTTATGGAGCATACTTTGGATACGCCTGGTATACGTTACTTGCGGTCATGCTTTTTGTTCTCCTGCCGTATCTGTTTTTGTCTGCCTGTGTCGCTGTGTTGATTCTGATGTCGCTCATGAAGGCAGCGAGCAAGCTGGGATTCCGAAAGGTGGTGGGAGGCTTGGCGGTTCTCTACATTGCCGTGGTGGTTCTCTTCTTTCAAGTCTCCAACCCGATCACTCTGGTTCAGAAGACTCAAGGAATGGACCTGAATGCAGACGGCTACCTCAAAGTACTGGATTCGGGGCTGCTTTCGAACCTTCCCAACGCCTGGGCGTCTGATGTGCTGTTTTTCATTGCCAGGGGCAACAGCGCCCTTGCTGTCACTCATGCTGTCCAATTGCTTCTCGTGACCATCGCGATGTTCGCTGTTGTTCTCTTCGTTGCACACCGTTTCTATTACAGGAGCTGGCTTGTCACGTTCGAGTTCCAGGCGAGAAGCAACACGGTGCAATCGGGCCGGAGACTGAAGCTGTTCGATTTCCGGAAGAAATCTTTTCTCTCGCCGCAAATGGAGTCGCTGCTGAAGAAAGAGTATTTCCAGTTCTTCCGGGATGCAAGCCAGTGGATCCATCTTGCCGTGATGGCAGTGCTGGTGGCGGCCTTTGCTCTCAGTGTGGGGAACGTCAACCTAAGGCTTCGCGTGACCACAATACAGACGATCGGGTATCTCGTCCTGTATGCGTTCGGGGGCTTCCTGAGTTGTTCCCTCGCGCTCCGGTTTATTTTTCCTGCCATCAGCATTGAAGGGAATTCGTTCTGGAGTCAGCTGAGCGCTCCCTTGAACCGTAAGAAGCCATTCTTTGTAAAATTTGCCATCGGCTTTCTGCTGGTGTTAGTGCCGGCTCTGCTCGTCGCGGTTTTTTCCAATGCGCCATTTGTGCGAACATTCGAACAGCGGCCGCTGTTGATGTACTTTGGCATTTTCAGCGCGTTCTGGGTTTCGCTCACGTTGGTGTCCCTCAATCTCGGACTGGGGGGATATTTCGCAAACTACAAAGAGAAGAACCCCATTCGATTGGCATCGTCCCAGGGGGCAACGTTGACGTTTTTGATGTCCCTCGTCTATCTTATCTCGTTGGTATCGATTGTCATTATTCCAATGACCGAGTACTTCCAATCGTTGTTTCTGTTTTTCCCGTTCGAGATGTCCACCATCGTTGCACCTGCAACGACCATCTACATGCTCTCCGCTTCGCTGAGCGCGTTCGCGCTCGTCGTCGGGCTGCGTTCTCTGCAAAGGGATTTTTGATTGCAATTCAGCCCGTCAATCTCTATCTTCTGCAAGATGCTTGGATGAAAGACCATTTCTTGCCACAAAGACACTAAGGCACAAAGAGAAAGAAGAGAATAAGATGACGGTCCCTCAAACCTTGGTGTCTTCGTGACTTTCCTGCCCGCCCCGAGGAACTAAGTCGGCAGGCGGGGTGGCTACACTTTTCGACCGACTCTCTAGGATGATCGACGAACAGACGTTGTCTCAATGGCTGGATCAAGCGCGATCGCTCGTTGACGAGCGGAAGCTGCTCCACGCTCTCCAACGGTACTACCGGATTACCGCTGCCGCTCCGTTGCTCGACATCGCATGGGTGGAACTCGCGTATGTGCAGTTTGAGCTCAAGCAATACGCCGCAGCTGAGAAGACACTCCTCAAAGCCGTGTCGGCGAGCAACGAGCCACAGGAGATCCTTTTCCTCGTCGGGAATCTCTATCTCAAGCTCAGCGACTATGCGAAGGCGCTGACGTACTACAAGAAGCTCCTGGGACACCCGCAGACCCTGAACAAGGATCTTCGGGCTCATCTGAATTTCAACGCCGCGCTGGCGTACTACTATCGTGACAATATCCGGCTCGCGGAAATCCACTTCCGCGCCGCCCGGCGGATTGACCCCCGGTTTCCGAAGATCAATGAGTCGCTTGGTGAACTCCTTCTGCGCCGGGGAGCATATGCCGAAGCCACTGACTGCCTGAAAGAAGCTATCGCCAACGAGCAATACAGCTGGATTGCTCACTACATGCTTGGCACAGCCTATGCGAAGATGTACGACTGGCGGAAAGCTCATGAGGAATTTGTCATCGCCATCGAAATGGATCCGAACGAACCGCGTGCGTGGCATATGTGCGGTGAAGCTCTTCTGTCGCTACACCGGCTCGATGAAGCTGAGCGCTATCTGCGCAAGGCGCTCGAGCTGAACCCTCAACTGACGGATGCCGTCGTCGATTTTGGCTTCCTCTTCCTCCGTCGGGGGGACTACCAGCGGGCACGCGAACTCTTCGAGCAGGCTCTCCAGCTCGAACCTCATCACTCCCGTGCTTTGCAGGGGACCCGTGAACTCAAGCAATCCCAACATTCGCAAACATAATCTGGCCACGATGGTGTGCCGTCGCCTTGCGTTGTTCCTGTTTTTTCTTGCTCCGGCTGCTGCGTCCTCTGCACCGGCGTTCTGCCTGGCGTCCGGACAAGACACCGTACTCTACCAGCCCGCCGTCGAACGGAATTTCCAGGACGCCGTGCGGCTCTTTCAGGGACATAGCTATCAGGCGGCATTCGCGATATTCGAGCGCATCGTCGATCAACGGGAGAACACCCACCGCACCACTGCATCGTACGTGATGGCAGCGAAGTCTCTGTACTACCTGGGGGAATATCGATCGTCCGTCACGCTTCTCCGCAAGTTCCTCGATCGTTTCGAAAAATCGGAATATGTTGATGATGCGGTGTATACTCTTGGTCTCGATTTCTACCAGCTTGAGGAGTACAAGGAATCGGCCGGATCGTTCTTGAAGGTGCGTCAGATCTCGGGTGACACGGTGCTGGCCGCCCGGGCCGAAAAGATGCTCGGAGTGGCAGCGTCAACAAATCTTGGAATCCCTGAATTGCGCGAGTTACTCCGGGACGCAAATCAGCCAGCCACAAAGGCCCTTGTTACGTTGCTGCTTGCAGAGAAGGTGCTCCGCACCGGTGATGCAAGGGGAGCCAGAGAACTACTCGGAACAGTCCTGGCGTTGCCCGGGACGCACTCTCTTGCCGAAGAAGCGCAAGCGATGCTCGAGAGAATCGACCGAAGCGGAGTTGTCAGGATCGGTGTTGTACTTCCCCTGACGTTCAAATCGGATCAGTCAAGTACACAGGGCCTTGGTCAGGAATTGCTCGATGGTATTCGATTGGCTGCAGATGAGTACAACGCGGAGTTCATGCCGAAAGTGAATCTCGAAGTCAGGGATTCCGAACGGGATGCCGGTGTGGCCGCGCGCCAGGTATCGGAGCTCAGCGCAGATGATCAGATTTTGGCGATTGTTGGACCGGTGTTCAGCCATGAAGTATTCTCGAGTGCCGGGCTTGCGAACAAGAGAGGTGTCCCGATCATTACTCCGACGGCGACATCTGTCGGCATCGCTGCGATCGGGGAGTCGGTGTTCCAGGCCAATCCGGATTTTCTCATGCGCGGGCGCGCGATGGCGCAGTACGCGATCCTGTCTCTCGGAGCTCGGCGCCTTGCCGTCCTCGCGTCTTCCGACACCATCAACAAACTCATCGTGGAAGCGTTCGTGCGTGAAGTGAAAGATCTTGGCGGTCAGTTTGTTGATGTGCAATGGTACAATCCCGGTCAGACCGATCTTCGGGACGAGCTCATGACGATGCGCAAGCGCGGTATGGAATTGAGCGAGCCGACTGTTGTTAACTTTGGCGCAAAGCTCCGTCCGGCTGACTTGAAGCGCATGGTGAACTGGGGTGTGCCCCGGCAAGCTCTCGATTCGCTGAGTACCTCCGGCGCCGTCGCAAACGTCGAATCTCTCTTTGGGATAAACGGCGTCCGGATCGCTGACTCTTTGAAGATTCCGACGCAACGGGTCAGGGCAAAGTATGACAGCCTTGGTTATCCTGTCACAGGCATCGATGCCCTGTTTGCCTCGATAGCCGGCTCAGAAGAGATCGGCATCGTGACTTCACAGATCCGGTATTTCAACTTCCAGACGCAACTGCTGGGGACCGGAAACTGGAATGACATTTCCGAGTTGGATCAGAACCGACAGTATGCTAACGGTGTGATCTTTGCTGCAGACTCATACTGGGAGGAAATCGATCAGCAGTACCAGCAATTTGCCCGACAGTTCCGGTCAAAGCACTCGAACGATCCGTCGCTGAATGCCATGATCGGGTACGATGCGATGAAACTGCTTCTGCGGACAATCCGTCAGGGAGCGGTACGCCGCGAAGATGTCGTGTCGGCGTTGAGCACGGCCCGGTTGTTTCAGGGCGTGCATTCGAAGATCAGTTTCAACCGGGGCCGTGTCAATTCCTGCCTCACGCTCCTCCAATTCAAGGGGCGGGTCATAAAGAGGATTGGTGAAATCGATGTAAGCCGGAAGGCGATCATTGGCAACGAGTGAGAGACTTGCAATCCCAGGACCGAGACGAACGAAGAGTTTTCGAAGCTTCATACTATCACACCACGATCAAACAGTGGCCGGCGGGGGAGCGTCCGAGGGAAAAACTGGCGAAGCAAGGTCCAGCCTCGCTGAGCGAAGCTGAACTGTTAGCCATCCTCATACGCTCCGGATCGAGGGGCGCCACCGCCGTTGACCTCGCAAAGAAACTCCTCTCCGATCATCGCTCCTTACGGGATCTTGCACAGATGTCGGTCGCCGATCTCGTCCATCTGGGAATTGGTCGTGTCCGCGCTGCAAGCATTGTAGCGGCTTTCGAACTGCTCCGTCGTTTGCCGGCCAGCGATGGCGTTGACCGTCCGATCATGCAGGCCCCCGAGGATGTAGCCCGGATTTTCTCGCCGAGGCTCAGGGACCTTCGCCACGAAGAATTCTGGGCGTTGCTCCTGACAACCTCGAACCACCTGATGCGGGACATCCGGATCACCAGTGGAACACTCAATTCGTCATTGGTCCACCCGCGCGAGTGCTTCGCGGAAGCACTCAAGGAAAAGGCCGCGAGCATCATTTTTGTTCACAATCACCCCAGCGGCAATCCCGAGCCGAGCCACGAGGATCTTGCGATCACGAAGCAACTGAAGGAGGCGGGCATCATCCTTGGAATACCTGTCTATGATCATATCATAATCGGTGGTGCGCAATTCTCAAGTTTTGCCCAACGCGGCCTGCTGTAGACGATTCACCGAAAAACACATACCGGTGTAGTTTTTCTTGACTTTTATGGCTCTAATATGTATAATTGTTCGGAATGGGTTTTTTGATTACGGGCTATCGCAATCGAACACATAGGAGAAGTTCTCATGAAGAAATCATTTGCTGGTCTATTTGTTGCAGGCGCGTTGCTGGCGACGTTGGCGACCGGCTGCACGAGTAAACCAAATGCAGCAGAGCTCAAGCAGTTGGAAGACTTGAAGGCCGAAGTATCGTCCCTGCAGCGGGAAATTTCGGCGAAGGAATCGGAGAAGGCCGCGTTGTTGAGGGCAATCGCCGACAAAGATGCTCAGCTGGCACAGTGCGAAAAAGACAAAGCGCTTGTTCAAGAGCGATTAAAGGGAATGTAATCTAAGGCTACCTACCAAGGAGAATGACAATGAAAGTTATGAATCGTGTAATCCTCGTGGCGGCCTTAATGCTCTATGTGTGCTCCTACGCCGTTGCACAGGAAATGACGAAAGAAGAGTGGCAGAAACAAATCACCGAATTTACAGCACAGCGGAACGAGCTGAAGAACAAATTGACGGGGCTGCAGACGGAAGTGGACAAGCTGAAGAAATCCGATGCCGACAAAGCCGCTGCGTTGAAGAAATGCACTGAGGACCTGATGGCTCTCGTGGGTGCCGATGCCGCCTCCGAACGCGCCTTCGCTGCGAAGCTCGATGAGATCGATGGAAAGATCAATGAACTGTCTCGCTTGTCCAACCAGGACCTCTGGGCACGCAAGGGAGAAATCGATGATGTCCAGAAGATGTTCGATGAAGCAAAGAAGAGCAAGTTGAGCACAATGCCGAAGTACTTTGATCGGGTCAAGGAACAGCAGAACAGAATCGACGCGCTCCGCAAGACACTGGAGTCCGCTCAGTTGATGATGACCTATACGGTCGGCACGTGGGCGAAGGACCGTGATTGCCTCTGGAACATCGCCAAGAAGCCGAAGATCTATGACAACGCGTTTATGTGGCCGAAGATCTGGCAGGGAAACAAGGACAAGATAAAGAACCCGGACGTGATCAAGAAGGGGCAGGTCCTGAGCATCCCGCCAAAGGCAGACCTGACAAAAGAAGAGAAATCTGCGGTCCGTTCATACTGGAGCAAGAAGAGAGCTGCGGAGGCACCTGCAACACCACCGGCAGCGCCTGTAAAGAAGTAAAGGAGTACTACGTCCGTAGAATTTTTGATTACACAAGCCTCTACGATTCTGAAACGCCCTCGTTGCGCCGCTCTGCGGTCGTGAGGGCGTTTCGCTTTTTTACGAAGGAGCAACACAAGGAGGTTCATCAATTTGGCTGAACGGAAAGTTCAACTGGCGGGCGTCGATACGATGCAACTGTTGGGATTCAACGATGCCAACCTTCAGCTCATTGAGGATCGCTTTGCTGCAACGATCACCGTTCGGGGCGATCAGGTAACAGTCCGGGGTTCAGAAGGAGACACGGCTAAAGTCGAGAAGATCTTCAAAGAGCTGATCTATATCCTGAACAAAAACGGCAACCTCGCTCCCAACGATGTGGATACGGTCATCGACCTCGTGACTGTCAACGGGTCGTCACCGGAGACACCACGGGAGATTGCCGCGGACGACTCCGACTACGCAATCCTCTATACCAAGGTCGGTATTATCAAGCCCCGTACGCCTGGACAGAAAGCGTACGTTCAGCAGGTTCGCAAGAACGACATCGTTTTCGCAATAGGGCCGGCAGGAACCGGGAAGACCTATCTCGCAGTTGCCATGGCGATCGCCGCTCTCAAGAACCGCGACGTCACAAAGGTCGTGCTGGCGCGTCCGGCTGTCGAGGCGGGTGAAAACCTGGGGTTCCTCCCGGGAGATCTTCAGGACAAAGTCGATCCATACCTTCGGCCACTCTACGATGCGCTCGACGATATGCTGTCAGGTGAGAAGTTCCGAAGCTATATGGAGAAGCGCATTATCGAAATTGTCCCCCTCGCCTATATGCGGGGACGCACATTGCACAATGCGTTCGTCATACTCGACGAGGCTCAGAATGCCACTGCAATGCAGATGAAGATGTTCCTCACTCGCCTCGGAGCTCACTCGCGGGCAGTCATAACGGGGGACATTACGCAGATTGACCTGCCCCAGTCAACCGTTTCGGGACTGGTGCAAATTCAGGAAATCCTCAGGTCTGTTCAGGGTGTGGGATTTACCTATTTTGATCGGAATGACGTGGTGCGGCACAGGTTGGTGAAGGACATCATCGATGCATATGACCGGTTCAATTCGGCCAACGGCGGCGCCCGGAAGAATGCTGAACCGAAGCCGCCCAAACACGGCGAGCAGCCCCCAGCCTAGTACCGGGTCTAAAAAATAAGGTTGTGTTTTCGTTTTTCTTGGTTCTCAACGCGGAGACGCAGAGTTCGCGCCAGCCCGCCATGCGTTCTGGCGGGGAGGTACGCAGAGGTAGTGACAATATTCTCTGCGATTCTCTGCGTCCTCGGCGCCTCTGCGTTGAAGAATACGATATGAATTCTTGGAAATGGCACTCCCTAGGACTTTTTCTCGAGCTTCTTCCCCTCATTCCAGATCGCATCCATCTCTTCCAGCGTCGAGTGTTCTAACTTCTTCCCTCGCTTGCGGATTTCTCCTTCAATGCGCTGAAAGCGCCTGGCGAACTTCTTCGTAGATCTGCCGAGTGCACTTTCGGGGTTGATCTTGAGGAACCGTGCGTAGTTGACCAGGGCGAACAGGAGATCGCCATATTCTTCCTCCAGATGGTCGTGGGAACGCTTCCGTTCTGCCGTGTGCAGCTCGTCGATTTCTTCCACCACCTTTTGCCAGACATCTTCCTTCCGTTTCCAATCGAATCCGACCTTCGAAGCTTTCTCCTGCAACCGGTGCGCCCGGAGCAGGGAGGGCATTTTCTTGGGCACACCATCCATCAGCGATTTCCGCCCTTCTGAGAGCTTGATCTTTTCCCAGTTGTTCAACACATCCTTTGAATCACGCACCTTCGTATTACCGAACACGTGCGGATGGCGCCGGATAAGCTTGGCGCTGGATTCAGAGACAACGTTTTCGATTGTGAACGCAGATTCTTCCTCTGCCATGATAGAATGAAGAACCACGTGCAGGAGGAGGTCGCCGAGCTCGAGTTTCAGCTCTCCCAGGTTCCCGTGATCGATCGACTCAACGACTTCGTAGGCTTCTTCGATGAGGCTGTGGCGGATGGATTGGTGGGTCTGCTCACGGTCCCACGGGCATTCTTTCCGGAGCTTGCGAACAACCTCAATATAGTCGGCGAACAGTGATTCGATATTTGGCCGTTTCTTCAATCGTTCCTCCATCAAGGGCGAGTGATCATGGCAAAGTACTGCTGTGGGATATCCATTTTGAGCTTCTTGATGCAGTTAATGAGTTGAGCGAGAGCCAACGGGCTGAGGTCTCCCTTGTACTCGAGAATCTTATCTCTAAGGCTCGCATCAAGAAGTTCCGCCTCGGAGAACTCATAGAATTCGAACAGCTGAATCAAGGTTCTTAGCGGTAACGATGGTTCAGTGTTTTGCGGTACATGGAAGACTTTTTGGATAGGATTACAACCTATCGCGTACGAGCGATTCCGCAGGTTTGTCGTTGTTTTGGCGACAAGAAAGGGCTCCCCCTTCCGAGGTTCATTGAGGACAACGAATCTCTTCTCCCCCGTCTCATTGTCGTGAAACTTGAATTGAGGATGGAAGTAAACGGCTCCCCGTGACATCGAGATCAGATGTTGGGCTTGAGAGGAAAATTCTTGAGCATTTCTTGGCGCTCACTTGTGGCCTCAAGAGCCTCATCCAATGAGACCTTTGCATCACTATCAAGGGCAAGGGCATAATCGATCTTGGCGAGTTTGCCTTTTTGCTTGATGGTTCTGTCCCATGGATGATTCTTGAAATGTGATATGTCCGATATCTCCTTGGCATCCAGATCTTTGAACATGAACGAGAGTTTTTCGAGGATTTCTTGCTCTCGAGGAGAGAAAACAGCGAGATCGGGCTTGGCTTTCGCTTTGAAAATGCCCCCCTTCTTGCCGCTTTCATCGGAGGCGAACGGAAGAATCGTGACGAATTGTGCAAAGTCCTCCGGGACTATATTGTCTCCGACCTCTTGGTAGAAGTCCTTTGGCACAGGGCCGAAATCGTATGCAAAGTAGTCCAGATTTGTCACGCTTTGACCGGTTTGTCGATAGTGTTCAAAGTCAAGGAAGTACAATAGTTTAAAGATCTTCACCTTGGACGGGTTCTTGACTTTGGTGGCGAAATAGAGTACGGCGTGAAGAAGTTTCTTGCGATATGTGTTGTTGAGCATCATTGGATAGGGTCTCGCCGCGCACAAGAACCAGAAGCCGTCCGGGCCGCAACCCAAAAAGGGCCACAGTGCATCGAAGTGCAGACGTGCGACTGAATAAGCACAAAGATAATATATGCACAGAAGGACCTTATTGTCAAGCCTGATGGATTGGCAGTTGAATTCACCCGGTAAATCGTGTAGATTGACACCAGCCCATCGAGCAACACTGCCAGTCCTGCATTCACCGTGAATGAACATGAGCAACCAACGATCGACTTCAAAATCCTCGATTGAGAAACTGGTTCGGTTTTTTGAGAAGAACATCTACCAGCTTAAGTCCCCCAGTTTCAACGAGACGCAAGCACGCCAGCAACTCATCGATCCTTTCTTTGAGGCGCTTGGGTGGGACGTCCACAATCGAAAGATGAATCCCCTTTATCTGCAGGAAGTGATTCCTGAGGGACGTGTCAAAACAAACGTAGGTAAAGAGGTGAAAGAGCAGGAGGTGTTATTTGAAAAGAAAGGCACTCTCGGCAAGGCGCACAAGGAATACGCTTCAATTCTTGATTACATAGCGGAAGACAATTACAAGGCAAGTTGGAAAGAGGCGATCAAGAAGCCGGACTACCGTTTCCGTATCAAAGGTCAAACGAAGTTCTTCGTTGAGGCAAAAAAGCCATTTGTTGATCTCTCGAAGAGCAATGAGGCGATTTTCCAGGTCAAACGATACGGGTTCTCCGGCAGGGTTCCGGTCTCCATTCTGACGGACTTCGAGCAATTCCGGACATTCGATTGTACGCACAGACCGGAATTTGATAAACCGAAGCTCGGTGCCATAAAAGAGCTCGATCTTACTTACGTCCAGTATCTCGATCAGTTTGACCATATATACGACACTTTCTCCCATGAAGCAGTCGAGGCCGGCTCGCTTGACAAACTGACGCGGAAGCTCCTTCAGAAAAAAACCGGTGACTTCGCCCTCGACAAACACTTCCTCGAAGATCTCTCCAAATGGCGCGAGGAACTGGCGCGTGACATCGCAAAGCACCCGAAAAACCGGCGACGTCTGACCGACTACACGCTCAACGAGTCCGTCCAACGCATACTCGACCGCATTGTGTTCTTCCGAGTCTGCGAGGACCGTGAAATCGAAGTTGAAAACACACTCCTCGCCATCCTTCGTCTGTGGCAGGGAAGACCCGGTGTCTCGCTCTATTCACTTCTCAATGATCTCTTCAAGCAACGGCGGGCACTTTATAATGGCTTACTGTTCGCTCCGCACGAGTGTGAGGAACTTGAGATCGGGGACGACGTGCTCCTCAAGATCCTTCAGGGCCTCAACTATCCGTTCTCTCCTTACTACTTCAATGAAATCGGCGTTGAAATTCTCGGGAGCATCTATGAGAAGTTCCTCGGCAAGACGATTCATCTTACACCGAAGACAGTCCGTATCGAGGAAAAACCGGAAGTGCGAAAAGCCGGCGGCGTCTACTACACGCCGCAGTATATCGTGAATTACATTGTCGACAACACGGTGGGCAAGTTGCTCTATGAAGATGTGGACGGAAACGGAGGGAAACGAAAGCTGAAGCTCTCTCCCAAGCAGGTTTCGAAACTCAAGATTATTGACATCGCATGTGGGAGCGGTTCCTTCCTTCTTGGTGCATTCCAGAAGCTGACCGATTATCATTTGGAATGGTATCGTGAACACCCAAAGGAAGTTGAGACACTCCATAATGTGCCCGATGCGTACGGAGATGCCAACGGCAATTTGCGCCTCTCCTCGCGGAAGAAGCGGGACATACTGCTCAACAATATCTACGGCGTAGATATTGACCGGCAAGCAGTCGAGGTGACACAGATGTCGCTGTATCTCAAGGTGCTCGAAGGAGAAAATGCGGAGACGCTTAACCCGCAGATGATGCTCGCGCTCAAGGAGGCGTACCTTCCTTCGCTCGGAAGTAACATCAAGTGTGGTAACTCACTCATTGGGACTGACATTTCGGCTCAAGCGGATCTTTTTGATTCTGAATCCATTCAGAAAATTAACCCCTTCGATTGGGAAACGGAGTTCCCAGAAATCACGAATCGCGGAGGTTTTGACGCGGTGATTGGTAATCCACCGTATGGGGCTGATATGTCGCCCTTGGAACAAACCTATCTACGAGGCCGATACAGCTTCGCGACCTACCAAATAGATACTTACGCGGTCTTCGTGCAAAAGGCGGACGAAGTAGCGAATGCAAATGGAGCCATAGGGCTAATCGTACCATCAGCTTGGGTCGCTTCGCAGTACAACGAGCCGATGAGAAAGTTTCTGGCGTGTCAGTGTACGATCGAAAACATCATCGTCACTCCTCGGAGGACTTTCGAGGACGCGACCGTTGAAACACTTGTTCTTATCTTCCGCAAGCAATATATCAAAAGGAACGATTTCATTGTGGAACGATGGGATAGAGAAACCCGTCTCACCCACCGGTATTCTCAAGAGGATATTCAGAAGACTCCTGGTTTTATTTTTCAGGTCTACGCTGATCCGACTATAGCAAGGTTGCTTCGGAAAATTAGGGATAGTAAGCCTGCAGTGTCTTCGGTGGCTGAGGCGGTGTGGGGTGTAAAGATCTACCAGAGGGGCAAGGGCGACCCAAAACAGACTGGCAAGGAAGCGAACGACAAGAAATTCCACAGCAGGACGAAAAGGACCAAAACTCACAAGCCCTTGTTGGGTGGAAGTGAAATCGAGAGATATTCATTGAAATGGGATGGGACTTATGTCGACTATGGGCCATGGCTCGCTGAACCGCGGAACCCTAGTTGGTTCATTGGGCCGCGGATCTTGATAAGAGAGGTAACATCGAAAGGAGTAATCCAAGCGATTTCTGTCGATGGCGAGTTCATCTTCTCGAATTCTGTCGATGGCATGAGATTGAAGAGCTGTGAATACTCGTTGAGTTTCTTGCTTGGCATCATCAATTCAAGACTGATTTCTTTCTGCAATCTTCATAGCTCTGCGAACGCTTTCAAGGAGTCCTTTCCAAAGGTCCTGATCAAGGACCTCCTCTCTTTTCCGCTGCCAAACGCAAACCCTTCAGATCCAGGAGACAGAAAAGCGTACGCTGAGGTCGTCACGCTGGTAGAAAAAATGCTCAAGCTCCACAAGGACCTGCAAAAAGCGAACTTCGATAGCGAGAAAGAGCCCATACAGCGCCAGATCGCGGCGACGGACAAGAAAATTGACAAGTTGGTCTATGAGCTCTATGGATTGACAGAGGAGGAGATCAAGATTGTGGAGGGGGCTAAGTAGATTCGTCTTCACGAGGTTTTCGTGATCTCTAACGCCGAGACGCAGAGCCCGCAGAGAACCGCAGAGTCAATTGGTTACACTACTCCGCGATCCTCCCCGCCAGACCCGCCCGACCAAGTCGTTCGGGCGGGCCGCATGGCGGGCTGGCGCGAACTCCGCGGCTCTGCGTTGAAAACCTTAATTCAAAAGCACTGTGAGTTGTGTTCGCCTGAAACGTTTCCTGCAAAGCGTTTGTTGTGATTAGCACGACGGCGCGAATTTAGGCCATTTTGAGAACTATTTCTTCTTTAATAGATTTACTGGCCAAGCAATATGGGGTGATGTGGGGCAGACGGGACTTGACAACTACGATAAGATTGCCAATCTTTGAACCGCCACCCTTGGCTCGAAACGTTTCAATCCTGTTTTTCATCAGAACAATTCGGACTGACGCAATAATGTATGGGGAACATGATGGCAAAGAAGGAGCGTGAATTTACTCTCGACTATTGGGAAGACGGAGCGTGGGTCGTGGGGCGGCTTCGTGAGCATCCCGGAGTAATCAGCCAGGGCAAGAATCTCGATGAGCTGTTAGAGAATATCATCGATGCATTCCATGAGCTGAACGCGAGCCGACAAAGTCGGAAAGCCCAAGTTCCTGTCAGAAAGTTTAAGACAACCCAGGTGGAGATCGCGATCTGAAAAGAGGTGACTTTATCCGAGAGCTAGAGAAGGGGGGCTGTAGGCTGGAGAGGCATGGGAGCAAACACGACGTCTATCAGAATCCAAAGACGGGCAAACGCAGCACAGTGCCTCGCCATACCGAACTCGCTAACACGCTGTGTCAAACCATTAGAAAGCAATTGGGAGTTGAAGTAGATTAGCAGAGCAATTCAAGTAATTTTCATCGCCCCCCAATGACGGTTATCTGTCGTTGGGGTTTTTTGTTGATTGGCACTCTTTTCCCGTAAGCGGTTTTTCAAAGGGATAATCTCCGAAACTTCTCGTTGTTTTTTTGCCTGTTTCTCCTTACATTTTCATTGTCCATTGACCATTGACCGTTGGCAATCGGCCATTATCTCGGGGCTGTAGCTCAGCTTGGGAGAGCGCTTCGTTCGCAACGAAGAGGTCGGGAGTTCGAGCCTCCTCAGCTCCACGAGTGCCGGAACGGTTCTCAGCCGGAGGCTGATCCGCCTTTGGCGGAGAGCCCGATCAGCTCCACGACAAAGAATGTAGGTCAGTTGACCGGGAGAGCGTCCCGTCACGTTGTTCGTTACGGGAAGGTCGTCGGTTCCCAGCCCGCCTCGAAGTTCTAAGTAGGCTGGCGGGGAGCCCGATCAGCTCCACGACTAAGAATGTAGGTCAGTTGACCGGGAGAGCGTCCCGTCACGTTGTTCGTTACGGGAAGGTCGTCGGTTCCCAGCCCGCCTCGAAGTTCTAAGTAGGCTGGCGGGGAGCCCGATCAGCTCCACGAAGCATTTAATTGGTGAATAGTTAATTTGTTAATTGGAAGATGTTAAAGAAGTTCCACCAAACGGCAGCTAACCAATTTCCGCCAAAGGCGGATGGGCTTCCAGCCCAAACCAACTACTAATTACCCAGTTTTCAGTCATCTCGGAGCGTCTCATTGGTTTTATCTTCATGCCTTGAGGTCAAGTCCTGTGCAACAAGACGTTGCTTAACCCCGCCAGGTCCGGAAGGAAGCAACGGTCGGCAAAGAGTCTTGTGTGACACAGGGGCGCTTGACCTCTTTTTATTTGTTGCAGTCAGGAGATCTTGATTGCATCAGACCGTAAAGCCCGCTTGGTTGGCTTTTCACTGCTGTCCGTGGGTGAATAAAAACCAGGCCAAATAAACCATGGTAATTCTTACCTTTTTACTCCTTGCTTCATTTTTCGCCACCAGTCTTTCGCTTGTGTGGATTGCGCCCTGTTATGCCCCTCAGGGGGACAGGGATTCCTTCCTGATCGGACTCCGAAGAATTCGGGGCTTGTCGATCTGGCGGGCGCAACGCGATGGTCGATCTGGACGGTTGTATACACGAGTCTCTCCCTGCGGCCCTTCGCCGCGCCAAATGGGACTTCGTCCATCTTCGTCCGCTGCAGTGCGTCTCATTCCCATCGAGTGGAGTCTGAGGTGGACTGGATTCCCACATGAAAAAAGAAATTGTTATCAATTCCACGGCGAACGAACATCGTATCGCCATTCTTGAAGACGGCAAACTTGCCGAGCTTTTCGTTGAGACCCCCGGTAAGGAACGCATGGTGGGGGACATCTATCTTGGCAAAATCGCCAAGGTGATGCCCGGTATCCGCGCTGCGTTCATTGATATCGGCCTTCCGCAAGACGCATTCCTTCATTTTTCCGACGTTGGGTCCTCTCTCTCCGAATACAACGCCCTCTTTGAGGACGACGACGATGATGAGACAGAGCCAGGCACTGATTCCCACCACGCCTCTTCAGCACGCGGCGGAACCCCGGCAATTGATGCACCGCCCACAGCACCTCACGCTGAACCGAGAAGAGGTGGTCCGGCAAATGGTGAGGGATCCAGATTTGCCCGGTCTGACAGGGATTTGAACCTTCAAAAAGGGCAGGATATTCTTGTTCAGATCACGAAGGAACCCGTCGGCAAGAAGGGCGTTCGCGTGACTTCCGAAATCTCTCTCCCGGGCCGCTTCCTGGTTCTACTTCCGTTTGACGGGAAAATCGGCGTCTCGAAAAAGCTCGCCGACTTTAAAGAGAAGAGGCGTCTGCGAAGAGTCGTGCGCCCGATTCTCCCTGAAGGGTTCGGTGCGATCATCCGGACTGTTGCTGATGGGAAGGAAGACAGCCTCATCAAGCAGGATCTCGAGGAACTGCTCAGGGTCTGGTCGAATATCCAAAAAACGGTGAAGACGGAGAACCCGCCGGCGCTTGTCTACAAGGATATGAGCACCACGTCGAGCGTCATCCGCGATCTCTTCGGAGATCGGGTTGAACGCGTCGGTGTTGATGACAAAAAGCTCTTCAAAGAGATCAAAGCATACGTGCAGTGGATGTCTCCCGACATGCTCGATCGCCTGGAGCACTACAAGGGGAAGGAGCCGATCTTCGACAAGTACGGCGTGGAGAAAGATATCCAGACGCTCATGAGTAAGAAAGTGTGGTTGAAGAGCGGTGGCTATATCTTCATCGAAAAGACCGAGGCGATGACTGTCATCGATGTCAACAGCGGCCGGTATGCGGCAAAGAGAGAACAGGAACTGAATTCACTCCGGACTGATCTCGAAGCGGCACGCGAAATCTGCCGACAGCTTCGACTCAGGGACATCGGAGGTATCATCGTTATCGATTTCATTGACCTGGATGACGAGAAGAACAAGAAGAAAGTATTTGACGAAGTGAAGAAAGAGCTCAAGCGTGATCGCGCCAAGACCACGGGGCTTCCGCTGACGGAGTTCGGCATCATGCAGATCACCAGACAGCGCATTCGTCAGAACGTGCAGATGAGCCTCAGTGACGCTTGTCCTACGTGCAGCGGTACGGGGCTTGTGCAGTCAAAGACATCGACTCTGAACCAGATCGAGCGCTGGATCCGTCGTTTCAAATCCGAGTCCCGCGAGTTCCGCCTGCAGCTTCGGGTGAACCCCAATACTGCCATGTATCTCACGCAGGGGACCATCAGCCGGTTGACGAAGATCATGTTCAAGTTCTTCGTCAAGGTGAAAGTTGTGCAGGACCAAACTCTTGCAATGGACGATTTCCGGTTCATTTCGGTGAAACAAGACAAGGACATCACTGAGCAATACAAGACCTAGAAGGCTCACAACCAAGCACAAAATTCAAAGCTCGAAATGGTTGAGTATGTGTTTCAGCCCTTGTTTCGATCTTTCGTGCTTCGGGATTCTTTAGGATTTCGATATTCGGATTTCGGGTTTAACAGAGACGTTTTTTGAGATTACGCAAAGGAAGCTGCGCATGAAGTTCTTCATTGACACCGCGAATATTGCCGAGATCAGGGAAGCGGCAAGTATGGGCGTGCTGGATGGTGTCACGACCAACCCCAGTCTCGTGGCGAAAGAGGGGAAGGAATTCCATAAGCTGCTGGAGGAAATCTGCGCCATCGTTGACGGACCGATCAGCGCGGAGGTGATCTCCGTAGATTTTGATGGTATCATGAAAGAAGGCCGGGAACTCTCCAAGATTCACAGGAACATCGTCGTGAAAGTCCCGTTGATCAAAGAGGGGCTGAAGGCCGTGAAGGCTCTCAAGGCGGAGGGGATAAGGACGAACGTGACTCTCTGTTTCTCGCCAGCACAGGCGCTGGTTGCGGCCAAGGCGGGAGCGTATTTCATCAGTCCGTTTATCGGACGCCTGGACGACATCAGCCATTCAGGCATGGACCTGATTCGCCAGATCGTCACCATCTACCGCAACTATCAGTATGAGACGCAGGTTTTGGTTGCCAGCGTGCGCCACCCGCGTCACGTCGTGGAAGCGGCGATGATCGGGGCGGATATTTGTACCATCCCATTCAAAGTCATCGAACAACTCATCAAACACCCTCTCACGGATATCGGCCTCCAGAAATTCCTGGAGGATTGGAACAAAAGCCAGAAAAAATGACCATGAAGAAGACTGCATTCACTGAAATCCACCGGTCGCTCGGCGCGAAGTTGGTCGACTTTGCCGGATTCGAAATGCCCGTTCAGTACAGCGGCATCATCGATGAACATCTCACAGTGCGGAACAGTGTCGGTGTTTTTGACGTCACACATATGGGCGAATTTATCGTCCGGGGCAAGGATGCCAGTGCGTTCCTGCAACGGATGACAATCAATGACGTTTCCAAGCTCTTCGAGGGGCGTGTGCAGTATTCGGCGCTCTGCTACGACAATGGCGGAATCGTAGACGACTTGCTCGTCTATCACTGCGGTGATCACTACATGCTCGTGGTCAACGCGTCCAATACGCCGAAGGACTTCGAATGGTTGAAATCGCATCTCAGCGGCGACGTCGATCTGCAGGACCGCAGCGATGCCTATTCCTTGCTCGCAGTCCAGGGACCCCGTTCGCTCGCAACCTTGCAGAAGCTTACGAAGGTGAATCTTTCTTCAATCGAATACTACCATTTCGTGCGCGGCATGCTTGCCGGTGTCGACACGATCATTTCCCGCACGGGCTATACGGGCGAGCTCGGCTTCGAGCTCTATTTTGCCGCAGACGCGGCCCCGGGCAAGAAAGTCTGGGATGCGGTGTTTGAAGCCGGAAAGGAATTCGGCATTAAGCCGATCGGACTTGGGGCGCGTGACACCCTGCGGCTGGAAATGGGGTACTGCCTGTACGGTAGCGATATTGACCAGACGACGAATCCTCTTGAGGCCGGTCTCGGTTGGATCACGAAGCTCAGCAAGGGTGATTTTGTCGGAAAGAACGTGATCGCTAAAGTGAAAAAGGAAGGGCTGAAGCGCAAGCTTGTCGGGTTCGATCTCTCCGAGAAAGCTGTTGCCCGACACGGATATCCACTTGCGGTGAATGGTTCCGAAGTCGGTCACGTGACGAGCGGTACGTTTTCTCCCACGCTCGAGCGAGCCATCGGCCTTGGGTACGTCGCGACAGGATTTGACGAAGTGGGCAAATCCATACAGGTGGTCATACGTGGCAGGCAGGTTGCTGCATCCATTGTGAACCCACCGTTTGTTCAGAAATCGTAGTTTCAATCAGGCTGTTATCGCATGAAAATTGACGTCCGATTTGATCCGTTTGAGCTCGATGAGCTTGAGTTGCGCGGGAAGAATATTGTTGTTGTCGATGTGCTTCGTGCAAGTACAACGATTGCGGTCGCGTTGAACAACGGTGCCCGGGAGATCATCCCTGTGGAGAGCATCGAGAACGCGGTCAAGATCTCCGGGAGCCTTTTTGGTGATGTCACCCTGCGGGGCGGCGAGCGCAATGGGAAGACTATTCAGGGTTTCAACCTCGGAAACTCCCCGTTGGAATACACCGAAGCCACCGTCAAGGGGAAATCAATCATCTTCTGTACGACGAACGGATCGGTGGCGATGTACAAGAGCAGATTCGCACAGAATCTGGCCATCGGGGCCTTCGTCAATATCTCCAAGGTCATTGATTTCATCAAAGAGATCCGGCAGGATTTCCATCTAATCTGTGCGGGGCGTGCAAATGCGTTCAGCAACTTCAGCCTGGAAGATTCGGTGTGTGCCGGGATGATCGTCCACAAACTCTCCGCCGATAAAGCGGTCGCGCTGGAATTGACAGATTCTTCCCTGGCTTCCCAATCGCTGTACAAGACGTATGGCCGGTCCCTGCTCAAAATGATGAAGAACACAGAGCACGGTCGATACCTGACCGAGATTGGTTTTCTGGAGGATATCAAGATTGCGGCGGCGGAAGATTCATACCCCATTCTTCCCATTCTCAGCGGAAATGTGATCAAACTCCGGCGCGATGATGCGCGCCATGCCGACGGAGAGACGCCGTCAACCTCCAAAGTGAGCGCTTAACCCGCAGCACGAACGTATGGCCGAACCACAAAACCAGCTAAAAGAGACGCAGAAGAAAAAGAACCCCGATCGCCGCCGGCAAATCTGGTCGTTCCTTGGGATTCTCTTTTCCTTCATGCTGCTCCTGAGCCTCGTGTCCTACACGTCTGCCGATCAGGCAAACGGGCAGGTACGGATCGTGGACCTCTGGAAGGTCATCACGCCGGACGAAGCGCTCCAGGCGCAAGCGGATAGGACGCAGAATCTCCTGGGCCTTCTGGGGGCGGTGCTCTCGAATTGGTTCATCAATTCGACGGTCGGCTATGCCATCATCATGCTTCCGTTCTTTGGTTTGGCCTGGTCTTGGTACCTCCTCCGAAAGAAGGACCTGCATAAGCTTATCCTGGCGACGAACTATGTCGTTGCTGTCGCTCTTCTGTTTTCTGCCCTCATGGGATCTGTGCGCCTGATCGGAGAAGTCCCCATCCTCTCGCCGGAGTGGAGCGGAACGGTCGGCGATTTCGCGGCAAACACTCTCTACAAGTTGATCGGTCTGGTGGGAAGCTTCATCCTTCTCCTCGGCCTCCTGACCGTTGTGCTGACGCTGCTGATCGACCTCGACATCCAGCAGACCTATGAGCGTCTTCAGGAGTGGCTCGGTCGTCTCCTGGCGTGGATCCGGAAAAAACGGGCTGAATCAAAGGTCGAAGTGAAAAAAGAGGAAGAGGTGCCTGTACCTCGTCGGTCGGTCGAGATCAAACGGGAAAGTCCAGAACACATCCCGCCCCCGCCGATTGCCAGGAAACGTCAGATCAGGGAGGAACAGCCCGAAGTTGAACCGCCCACTCTCCACGAAGAGGATGAGGGTGGACGCAAGGAGCCGGAAGGCGATCTGTCGCTTGACATCAACGAACCGGTGCAGGAAGAGGAAGTAAACTTCGATGAGCGCCGGGCCGTGACAGAGGTGGAAGAAGAAGAGATCGACTACGTGTTCCCCTCCGTTGAACTCCTCGACGTCGCACGCGCTTCCGAAGAAGTCGACGAAGAGGAGCTGAAATCCAATGCGGAGCTCCTGCGGACGAAGCTGGCAGATTTTGGTGTCGAGATCGAAAGCGTTTCGGTGACACCGGGCCCGGTCGTCACGCTCTATGAGATCGTGCCGGCGACCGGGGTCAAGATAAGCAGGATCGAAAGTCTTCAGGATGACATTGCGCTTGCTCTCAAGGCGAGAGGTATCCGCATCATCGCCCCGATTCCCGGAAAAGGGACCGTCGGTGTCGAGATTCCGAATCACAATCCCGCTCTCGTGACGCTGCGAGGCATCATCAACTCATCGAGATTCCGCGATTTCAAGGGCGCGCTGCCTCTGGCTATCGGGAAGACCATCACGGGAGAAGTCTGTGTCGATGATCTGGCCAAGATGCCGCACCTTCTTATCGCAGGTGCGACCGGCTCAGGCAAGAGTGTCGGTATCAACACGATCCTAACGAGCCTGATCTACAGGCTGCACCCCAGCGACGTCAAATTCATTATCATTGACCCCAAAAAGATCGAGCTTTCACAGTATGGAAAGCTGAGTAAGCACTTTCTCGCAGTGTCACCGGACATTGATGAAGAGATCATCACGACGCCCAACAACGCCGTGCTGGCATTGAAGAGCGTTGAGATCGAGATGGAGAAGCGGTATGACCGCCTTGCCGCTGCGGGAGTCCGCAACATCGCAGACTACAATGAGCGGGTCAAGACTGGCCGATTGCATGACACAGAGACCGTGAAGCATCGAAAGCTGCCGTATCTCATCGTTGTAATCGATGAGCTGGCAGATCTCATGATCACGGCAGCGCGTGATGTGGAGGAGCCGATCGCCCGCCTTGCGCAGCTGGCCCGTGCTGTCGGAATTCACCTCGTTCTTGCCACACAGAGGCCGTCCGTCGATGTGATCACCGGCGTCATCAAGGCGAACTTTTCGGCGCGCATTGCCTACCAGGTTGCTTCAAAAACGGATTCCCGAACGATCCTTGACATGAACGGTGCAGATCAGCTGCTGGGAAACGGCGACATGCTCTATCTCGCTGCGGGCAGTCCGAAGCCGATTCGGATTCAAAACGCATTTATCTCCGCTGATGAAGTGGAGCGGGTCGTCAGTCACATCGCGAAGCAAAAGGGATACAGCCAACCGACCATGCTCCCCTCGGTATTCGAAAAGAAGAAAGGGGGCGGCGCCGCGGCCGGCGGGTCGACTGACGAACTCTTCGAAGAGGCTGCGAAGATCATTGTCCGCCACCAACAGGGATCGGTCTCTCTGCTGCAGCGAAGACTGAAGGTCGGATACTCGAGGGCTGCCCGTCTGATTGATGAATTGGAGGCGGCTGGCATCGTGGGCCCGTTCGACGGAAGCAAGGCGCGGGAGGTTCTTGTGGAAACTGATGCCGAACTTGATATTATTCTGAGGAGTTTGTGATGCGACGATATTGGCTCGGCCTGTTGTTCTTCAGCGGCGTTGTCGTTGGGCAACCGAAGGAGTACTCCGTCAAGGAGATTACAGACAGGATGCAGAAGAAGTACGAGTCGATCCAGGATGCGTCAGCCCGCTTCACTCAGCACGTCAGGTTTGGCTTCTCGAAGATGGAGCAGAGTTTTGCCGGAACGCTCAAGATGAAAAAGCCAAACAGGTACAGGGTTGAAACGGAGTATCAAACCCTTGTCACGGACGGAACCACCGTGTGGTCGTTCTCTCCGGTGAACAAACAGGTGTTGATCGATCGGTACAAGGAGACGCCGGATTCATTCACGCCGGAACAATTTCTCCTGAATCTGCCTTCGAACTACTATGCGACGCTTCTTCAGCCTGAAACGGGAACCGCGAGGACGGTGATAACCCTGAAGCTCGTGCCAAAGGATGACCAATCCTTCATCAAATCGATGAAAGTCTGGGTGGACGAAGGATCGTGGGTTGTCAAAAAGGTCGAGATGCTTGATGTGAACGATACGGAGAAGACCTACACCGTTCAGGAAATCAAGATCAACACAAACCTCAGGGATACAACGTTCGTGTTCGCGCCGCCCCTGGGCACAGAAGTCGTCGACCTGCGCTAATCATCGATCACCTCTCATGCCATCACGACTCAAGAAGTTCCTTCAGACTGCCTTCGGATTTCTCCTCGCGGGGTTTTTTCTCTACTGGGCTTTTTCCGAGGTGCGCTTTGGAGATCTTTGGGCATCGTTGCAGGATGTCGATTACCTTTATGTCGCGCTTCTTGTTCCCATCGTCGTCATCAGCCACTGGCTGCGGGCGGTGCGCTGGTCCTATCTGCTTTTACCTGTAAAAGAGAATATTCCCACCCGCAATTTGTTCTCCGCCGTGATGATCGGATTCATGGTGAACAACGTACTTCCGCGTGTGGGCGAGGTGACTCGGGCATTTGCTATCGGGAGGTCCGAGAACATCTCGAAAAGTTCGGCCTTCGGAACGGTCGTTGTCGAACGCATCATTGACATGGTCACCTTCTTGTTCATCCTCTGCATTGTCCTCTTTCTGTACCCCAATTTCCTGGGTCCGTTTTTCAGCAATGTCGATGCCGTCAGGCCAATCTTTCTTGTCGGTTCGATCGGGTTCCTGGCGATCTTCATTCTGCTCTTCTTTAAGGGCGAATCATTATTCAGCCTTCTCACGTACTTGAAGCGCTTCATTCCAAAAAGATTTGAGATTCAGTACCAGCAATTACTGGATTCCTTCCTCTCTGGTTTTGGCGTCGCAAAAATGCGCAACAAGTACGCGATGATCATCATCCTCAGTTTGTTGATCTTTTTCTTCTACGCGCTGAGCCTGTATGTGCCCTTCTACGCTTTTCAGACTCTCGCGGGCCACAATCTGGATTTCGGTGCGTCGGTTATTCTTCTAACGATATCAACGATTGCGTTTGCTCTCCCGGCTCCCGGTGCTTTGGGCACGTATCATAAGTTCTTGTCTCTTGCATTGACACGCCTCTACGGCGTGGATCCTATCACGGCTTTGAGTTATGTCATTATCACGCACGAAGTGGGATATATCATCACGACGGTTGTGGGATTATACTACTTCTTCAAAGATCATCTGCATGTTTCCGAGGTGGTCAACGGAACCGCCGATAACGGGATGGTTTGAACTATGAAACAGGTGACGCAACATAACAAGACGGGCGAGCTGCGGGTGGAGCAGGTGCCGATTCCTGCGCTGAAACCGGGCTACGTTCTCGTGAAGACGCGATTCTCGCTCATCAGTGCCGGCACAGAGCGGGCTTCCATCAACCAGCGGAAGGCGTCGCTTCTGCAAAGAGCGAAATCGCAGCCCGAACTCGTTCGGATGGTTCTCGATCAGGTCAAACAGTATGGGCTCATCAACACGTACCGACGGGTGCAGACCAAGCTGGAAGCGACGGCCCCGATAGGATACAGTGTGGCTGGGACGGTGATCGCCACGGGGGGGAAGGATTCTCCGATCAAACCCGGCGACCGGGTGGCATGCGCTGGCGCGGGCTATGCCAACCATGCAGAGTATGTCGTCGTGCCGACACATCTTTGTGCGAAGATCCCCAAAGGAGTTGGCCTGGACGATGCGGCGTACACAACCCTGGGTTCGATCGCACTGCAGGGCATCCGCCAGGTTGATCCGACACTCGGCGAAGTTATTGTGGTGATCGGTCTCGGGCTCCTCGGTCAGCTTACCATCCAGATGCTCAAGGCGAACGGATGTTTTGTCATCGGGATCGATGTTGACGATGCAACGGTGAAGCTTGCCCGACAGTGTGGCGCCGACGTTGCGGTGCGGCGTGACACGGGCGACGCGAAGAATGTCGTCAGGGCGGCTACGAAAGGATCAGGCGCTGACGCAGTTATTATCACCGCTGCGACTCCAAGCAACGACCCCGTTGCTTTCGCCGGAGAATTGTGTCGCGAGAAAGGACGAGTAGTGCTTGTCGGTGATGTGGGTTTGGAGCTTCCGCGGCCACCGTATTACCTGAAAGAGCTTGATTTCAGACTGTCGCGGTCTCTCGGCCCGGGCCGGTACGACCCTGAGTACGAGGAACGAGGAAAAGATTATCCCGTTGCGTATGTTCGCTGGAGCGAGAACCGCAACATGCAGGAGTTTCTCCGTCTCCTGGCAACCCGGCAAGTCAATCCGCAGAGCCTGACGACGCACCGGTTCGCGCTCGATGATGCCAAGGCGGCGTATGCGTTGATTACAGGTGCAAAGTCAAAGAAGCGTGAACACTTCATCGGCGTCCTGCTTGACTACGGAGAGGGGGAGTCTGAATCGCTCGAAGAACTGCCGCGCTCGGTGAGTGTCACTGCAAAACAGGGCGACCAGGGTTCTATCGTCTCCCGTGTTGGGTTCATCGGCGCAGGGAACTTTGCGCAGGGATTTCTCATCCCGCATATCGAACGCTCCCGCTCGACGCTGCTGGTGAGTGTGTGCAACGGCAACGGCCTCAACGCCACCAACGCGGCGCGGACATTTGGTTTTGGGAATGCGACAAGCGATCCCTCAGAGATCTTCGGCAACGAATCGATCAACACGGTGTTTATTGCCACGCGCCACAATCTGCATGCTTCTTTGACGATTGATGCATTGCGGGCGGGCAAGAAGGTGTTTGTTGAAAAGCCCCTTGCACTGACAGCCGGTGAACTCAAGGAAATCCAGAAAGCGTACGAGTTCGCGTCGGCAAACGGAAAAGATCCTCTGCTGATGGTCGGATTTAACCGGAGGTTTGCCCCGCAGGTTCAGCATGCCAAACGGTTCTTCGAGAACGCCGTGGGCCCGTACGTGATGCAGTATCGCGTGAGCGCGGGATTCGTCCCCCGGACGCATTGGACACGGGACCCTGTCGAGGGTGGGGGGAGAGTGCTTGGCGAAGTCTGCCATTTCATCGATCTTATGCAGTACATCACCTCATCGCAGCCCGCGAAGGTTTTCGCCGAGGCGCTCTCCGCCGCTTCAGGGGGTACCGCGGATGATGATTCGGTTGTCATCACGGTGAAGTTCGTTGATGGATCGGTCGGGACCATTACCTATCTGGCGAACGGCGACGGGTCCCTTCCGAAAGAGAGATTGGAGATTTCATCGACCGGCCGAACAGCCGTGATCGATAATTTCCAGCGGTTGTCTCTTCACCAAAACGGCAAGAAGCGTGAATTCAAGCTTTCGAGCGTCGACAAGGGACATCGCGAAGAGGTGCGTGCATTTCTTGCTGCTGTAGGGGAAGGGAAGGCCTCGCCTATTCCATTTGAGAGTCTCGTGGCAACGACGCGCGCCACGTTCAAGATCATTGAATCATTGCAAGTCGGTGTGCCCGTATCGCTGTGAGACGAGTGACTCCTGCGGCCCGATACGCGACGTTGATCATACTTTGCTGTCTCGTACGGCCGCTGCGTGCGCAATCCACGGCGGGCGAGAATGGGGAGCGGTTTTTCGATTTCACCGTTGGCATGGGAGTCGCTGCACATTCCGCCCCGTCGATTGTCAACTACATCAACGCCGTTGCGCAGCCGTTTCCCAACCAGAAAGTGGAACAATTCAATTCGGCCGCGGAATTCTATATCGTGCCGGAGCTCCAGGTCTCAAAGGAATGGAGCACAGGGATAGAATACAGCCTGCTCATCAAGTCGTATTCGCTTGATGATCGTTCGGGGTTTTCGCGGTCCGAGATGTCATATGAAGTTCACATGCCAACGGTTCTCGTCCACTACCTCCTTTTCGGCGAAGGATACAGAGTGAAACTGGGAGGCGGGATCGGATACCATTTCGTGCGCTTCGATCAGAGGTTCCCGACGATCGGCAGCGAGGAGACACTGCGAAGCAAGGGGCTCGGTTTCAAGCTTGATGCAATCGGCAACACACAGTTTGATGAAACGTTCTACGGAAGCATAGGAATCGATCTGCGTTGGGATTTTCTCGGCACATTGTCGCGTAGCGGGGAGTCAGCTCAGGTCGCTCGAAGCGGCGGGGCACTTCCCGGGATGAGTTTCTTCAATGCGGGAGTGAAGTTCGGTATTACATTCCAACTGTTCTAACAACTGACCTGACTCAAGTTGGCCGATGCAGAAGGGCTAAAGCCCGATGTTTTTTGTTTTCAACAGCCTCACCCACAAGCCTATTAACTAAGGGGGTTTCAACCCCAATCCAAAAACGGTCAACTTGAGTGATCTGATTCTATGTCGATCTTTCAGGCTTTCATCCTTGGTTTGCTTCAAGGGCTTACAGAGTTCCTTCCTGTCAGCAGCTCCGGCCATCTCGTCCTCGGTCAGTACCTCCTCGAGGTCAAGAATCCGGAGATGCTCTCGTTTGACGTCTTCGTACATTTCGGGACGCTCATCTCGGTTTGCATCATATTTCGAAATGACATTGGACAGATCATCCTGTCGCTCTGGAACGCGGTCCGTACGAACTCGATGAGGACCGCCTATGAGACAAACGAGTACGTCCGTCTTGGTTTGGCGATTGTCGTCGCGTCAATTCCAGCGGCATTCATCGGCTTGATGTACCGCGATCAGATTGCGGAGGCGTTTCGTGATCCGAAGCTCGTGTCGGTCAATCTCGTCGTCACAGGTCTCCTGTTGTTTCTCACCCGCTTCCCGAAAGCAGTTGAAGGAAAGCGCATAGGGCTTGTAACAGGGTTTATCATTGGGATTGCTCAATCTGTTGCGATCTTGCCCGGGATTTCGCGCTCAGGCTCAACCATCAGCACCGCTCTCTATCTGCGGATCTCCCCGCGGCTTGCGGCGCGGTTTTCATTTCTTCTCTCGATCCCGGTCATTGCCGGCGCTGCGTTGCTGGAATCGAAAACTGTGATCCGCCAGGGAATGGAGATGGGGTTCGGACCTTTCATCGTCGGAATGCTCGCTGCAGCGTTGATGGGATATGTCGCAATCAAAATCCTACTCCGAATTATCGAGAGCGGCCGGTTCAGTTGGTTCGCTTTCTATTGCTTCGCGATCGGTATCGCCGGGTTACTTATAGTCTCATAGAAGGCCGGTCGAAAACATCGACTTTGCCACGAAGGAACAGATTTGAATTCTTTCAGTTTTTGCGGTGCTTTGTGTCTTCGTGTCTTGGTGGCAGGACTTGTCGGCCGCGTGTCTAGAGGGACTCGATGAAAAGATCAATCATAGCGTCGCTCGCCTTTATTCTCCTCATCACAACAGAAGGGTGCCAGAAGAAAACCGTGAATGCCACACTTGAAACCTCAAAGGGAACGATTGAGCTCGAACTGTATCAATCCGACGCCCCAAAGACCGTCGCCAATTTCACAGGCCTTGCCGAGCAAGGGTACTTCAACGGAATCATTTTTCATCGGATTGCCAAGGGATTCGTGATCCAGGGAGGCGATCCGACCGGGACAGGAACCGGCGGGAAGAGTATATACGGGAAGGATTTCGAAGATGAGCTGAATCCTTCGACCCCGTCCTACCAGGCCGGCTATGTCCGCGGCACCCTCGCTATGGCCAACCGCGGTCGGAACACGAACACGAGCCAGTTTTTTATCATGCTCAGGGATGTCCCGGGTATGCCGAAGAACTACACGATTTTTGGAAAGGTTGTGAAAGGACTCGATGTCGCGGATTCGATCGCAGCCGTGGATATCACTCCGCCGAATGACGGAAAGCCCAAGGTGGATGTGGTGATTAAGAAGGTAACGGTTGTCAAGTAGTTAGTAAGTTGGTTAATTGGTTAAATGGTTCAATGGTTGATTGGTTCGTTGGTCACACTATCATTTAACCACTCACCAATTAACCGTCAGGTTTCTCGAAGATCTGCCATGACCTACGCTGAATTCCAACAATCCATCAAGTCGAACCGCTTCGCCCCGATCTACCTCTTTCATGGAGAGGAGGACTTCCTTATCGATGAAGGAGTCCAACTGATTATCTCAAAGAGTCTCGACGAGGGGACGAAAGGATTCAACCTCGACGTTGTGTACGGCAGCAAGGTGGACGCAAAGGATGTTGTGGGACACGCGTCGTCGTTCCCGATGATGAGTCCGAGGCGGGTGGTGGTCGTAAGAGAATTTGAGAAGCTCGCGACCACAGAATCGGCGAAGGAGATCGTATCCGCATACATCAACAAGCCGCTGGAATCGACCGTTCTCGTGCTGGTGTCTCTGGATCCCGATTTTCGGCGCAAGCCGTTCACTGATCTGAAAAAACGCGCTGAGCTGGTTGAGTGCAAGCCGCTGTACGACAATCTGGTCCCCGGCTGGATTGCTGACCGCATCCGACAGCAGGGGAGGGAGGCAAACGCAGAGGCGTGCCAGCTCATCCACTCGTTTGTGGGCAATTCCCTGAGGTCACTCCAGAACGAAATCGACAAGGTCTTTGTCTTCATAGGGGACCGGAAGACGGTGACCGTGGAGGACATCACGGCAGTCGTCGGTGCCACAAAAGGCTATACGATCTTTGAGCTCCAGAACGCGATCGGCCGCAAGGATCCCAAGGAAGCCATCAAGATTCTCGAACGCATGCTTGAAGCGGGTCAGTCCCCCCAGTTGATTATCGTTATGCTCACGAGGTTTTTCACTCAACTCTGGAAGCTCTCTGATGCGAGAGCCCGCAAAATGTCCGAGCAGGAGATCTCTCGTGAAATCGGCGTGCCATTCTATTTCGTGAAACAATATGTCGAGTTTCGCTCCAACTTCGGCACTGATCAGATCGAGCAGAACTTCAAGTCCCTTCTCGATGCCGACACGGTTCTGAAATCGACTTCCCGCAATCCTCATCTTGTTCTCGATCTGCTCATCCTGTCGCTCATGCATCATTCCCCTGAATCCGTCGGCGCGTCCGTGTAGAACCCTGGACGAAAACCCATTACTAACCACAAAGGCACAAAGAGAAACAAGAGAAGAAGTGAAGATCTCTCGCACTTCAGTGTCTTCGTGACTTTGTGGTGACACTTTTCCACTAGAGCTCTAGTCAATGGTCACCCAGTTTCTCACTGCTGCGCTCCTGGGTCTCATCATCGCGGTGGCATCCTACGCCGCTCGCTTCCTGACGCTCAGCGGGTCACTCGCGACGTTTTTTCTCGCTGTGATCATTTTTGGCATCGGGGGCTGGCAGTGGACGGTGCCGATCGTCATCTTTTTCGCTCTGTCAAGCGTCCTTTCGAAGTACGGCCGGTCACGGAAAGTGCTGTTTGAACAGGTGTTCGAAAAATCGAGCATACGTGATTGGGGCCAGGTCCTCGCCAACGGAGGCGTGGCGGCGGCCGTTACGATTGTCTCTGCGCTCTTTCCCCTCTTTGATTTCTATCCTCTTTATCTTGGCGCTCTGGCCGCTGTCACTGCTGACACCTGGGGAACGGAGATCGGTGTGCTAACGAAAGGAAAGACCATCTCAGTCCTCACACTGAAATCAGTGGAGCCAGGAACGAGCGGAGGAATTTCAGAGTACGGAACGGTCGGAGGAGCCATCGGCGCGGCGGTCGTTGCACTCTCTGGGTATCCCTGGTATGCAGAACTGCGGACGACGCTTGTCGTTATCGTCGGCGGAGTCGCCGGCAGCCTCATCGACAGTCTGTTGGGGGCGACGCTGCAGGCTCAATACACGTGTGAAGTCTGCGGCAAGATCATTGAGCGGAAGACGCACTGCGAGCATGCAACAGCGTTGCATCGCGGGGTGGGATGGATTGGCAACGACGTCGTGAATGGAATCTGTGCTCTGGTGGGAGCGTTGGTCGCTTGGGGATTGATGCTAATCTAGAAGCGCGGACGAAAACCCATCATTTACCACAAAGGCACCAAGAAAAAGAAGAGAAAAAGTGATGTTCTCACACACCTTGGTGTCTTCGCGACTTTGTGGCGACACTTTTCGACCGGCTCTCTAGGGGGCGGAGGGGCGTGCGGAGTCTTCATCGCCCACGACAAATCTGCAACGGTTTCCCAGTTCCGTTCGACCGCTCAGCCCTTCTGGAAGATGAAAATGTACTCGTGCTTGAACAGATAGAAACCGCCTGCAAGCGCCCGGAATCGCCATAACTCCTTCTGACTCCTCTTGCCTGTTGTGTCCTCGAAGTTCTTGATGACAATGCTCTTGAGTTTGTACCCCCTCTTCAAGACTTCATTCATCAACATGAAGCCGAGCGGCTTCCATTCACCTTTTTCATATTTATCGCCGATGATGACGGCAAGAACCCGGCCCAGATCGAGTACCGGTGTCACGTTGTCGACGACCTTCCCAAATTGCGCTGCGAACTCTTCCGCCGTTCGGAAATTGGAAAGGTCGCGGCGATTCTTGCTGAACTGAATGATGTCATGGTATGGAGGATGCAGGATGACCAGCTGTACGGATTTCGCTCCGTACGAGTGCAGGATCTGCCGGACGTTCAGCGTTCTGCTATCGCCGACTTCCAGGCCGAGAGTTGTTGTACCGCCTTCTGATTGCTTTTGCTTCAGCACGCGGCGCACTCTTCTCGCTATCGACGCCTGCAGCTCGAAACCGATGCAGTTCCTTCCGAGCCGCCGGCATTCCAGCAGCGTCGTTCCACTGCCGGCGAACGGATCGAGAACCCACTCTCCCGATTTCGTGTACCGAAGCATCAGCTGCTGCGGGATCTGCGGAACAAAATTTCCCCAATACCAGGCCGAGTGTCCGCCGCTGCCATCCCGCTTGTCCAGCAGCCAGAGGCTGTCGGTCAGAATGTTCTTGTACTCTTTCCAGCGATTCAGGTTGATATCGTTGATTCTTCGTGTGTTCACCTCGACGAGCGACCGTTTCAATCTATCCAGGTAGTATCGTGCCCGGGGCAGAGTCTTCGCACGTTCGATCTGATCGAGCTCGGTGAGGAAATGGTCCAGTGGGATGCTCGGGGGCGGACCTGCTCCGCTGTCGGTTGGATCGAGAATAAGAATCGGATCAGGGTTGGACGAAACGCTTTCCTTGAGCGACCTCACCCCTGCGCGCAGGGGGCGAACCCCTCGTGCCTTGAGGAGTTGCTCAAGCGTCTGAAGAATGTCCGCATTGTTATGTGAAGGGGTCGAGGTCATGGGACCGCCGTAGGAGAATTCTCATCGTGTGTGAGCAAGATACAGATTTCTCCCGCTCATTGCAAAGAGGTGAATGTGCGAGCAGTGTCCTTCTTTAATAGAAATCTTTCATCGCAGAGACGTCCCGCCAAAGGCGGGCGGGATAAACTCCGCACGCAGAGGATCGCAGGGGGTCCACATCTTAAGAATTTCTCCGCGTTTCTCCGCGAACTCTGCGTCTCCGCGTTGAAAACCACAATCAAATTAGGAGACTACCAATGTGCAGTCTCATCGCGGACTTTCTCTTTGATTTTGGGACGAAAAGAATTAGCTTTACTCGTACTCAACCAAACCGAATCCTATTCCAATCATACGAGTTGCCATGCTCAATTACATATGGATCTCGCTCATAGCCATCGGTATCCTCGTCGCTGTCGGGAACGATGTCCGGGACGAAGCGCAGAACACATACCGAAACGGAGTTCCCTTCGAGGCGTCGATCGTGATCCAGAAATCGCCCACCCCTCTCAGGCAGACATGGGAGGGGGACCTGGTGCTGACCGCCGACGCTTATAATTCATACTACGGAATCACAGCAGCCACATCTGAAATCCGCCAACCGGTCGTCATCAGCGCGGCCCCTTCCGGCGAGTCGACGATTGCCGTGCCAATTGGTCCGGCCACCCCGGATCGCTGGAAAGACATGGCGAAGGCTGCCGCGAACAGAGAAAAGCTGACAGGTGTGGTGCAATCGATAGCGTTTGCGGGCGACCAGCAAACTGCACAGGTGCACATTGTTCTTGAGCCGATCCATTTCGTAAAGATGAAGGCGGTGACGCAAGCTGCTCTTGATTATGCTTCAACGGCCGTCACAATCGCATTGGGGCTGATCGGCATCATGGCACTTTGGCTTGGTGTGATGAAAGTCGCCGAGGAGGCTGGTCTTCTGCGGATCGTCACCCGCATGCTTACACCGGTAACGAAGCGATTGTTCCCCGATATCCCAAGTGACCATCCCGCGATCGGGGCGATGATCATGAATATTGCCGCGAACATGCTCGGGCTCAGTAACGCGGCGACACCGATGGGACTGAAGGCGATGGAAGAATTGAACAAGCTCAATCCTAAAGTCGGGACTGCCACGAATTCCATGGTTACGTTCCTGGTCATAAACACGGGCGGACTTATTCTGATACCAGCGACCGCAATCGCAGTCCGGGCATCAGCCGGTTCGGCAAATCCCGGCCTTATTATCGGGACGTCGATCTTCGGCGCGGCGTGTGCTACTGTCGCTGGTGTTATTGCAGCAAAACTCCTCCAGAGGCTGCCCCGGTATAGAAGAGATTTCGAGCCAGAGTCCGGAAAGGAGGCGTCCAATGGGTGACCTCTTCCGCACGATCATCAATGCGATCTCCATCATGGCTATCCCTCTCCTTCTCTTTGTTTTTTTGGGGTGGGGGATCATCAAGAAAGTCCGCGTCTATGAAGTGTTCGTCGAAGGAGCGAAGGATGGCTTTTCGACGGCAGTCCGTATTATCCCATATCTCGTTGCAATGCTCTGCGCTATCGGCATCTTCCGTGCAAGCGGCGCTTTGGAATTGCTCACCAGCGTTCTGGCGCCAGTGACAAATCTCATCGGCATGCCGCCTGAAACGCTTCCGATGGCTTTCATGCGTCCGCTCTCTGGAAGCGGGTCGCTCGGGATCATGACAGAGCTCATGAAAGTCCACGGGCCGGATTCCTTCATCGGTGTTTTGGCGTCGACGATGTACGGCAGCTCGGAGACGACGTTCTACGTCCTCGCAGTCTACTTCGGATCTGTCCAGGTGAAAAACACTCGTCATGCGGTGCCTGCCGGGCTCATTGCCGATGTGTTCGGTATGCTCGGGGCAGTCCTGATCTGTCGGGTACTTTTTGGAGTCTAGATGAAAACTCAGCCGGATCATTCGCGCACGCTCAGCGTCAGCCTTCTCCTGCTACTCCTGGCGCAACTGTTGGATGCTCAGCCTTTGCCGCAGCAACCGTCGAGGCTTTCGCCCTTGAGGGATCAGCAGACAGTCACCGGCGGCATCGGAATGACAATCATCGATGGTAAGCCGTATTACCTCTTTCATCTGACGCCGGAACTCGCTTTTGGAAAGATCGGGATCGGCCTCGATGTCAACATCCGGATCGGTGAGGATGGAAAGGTGCGTCATGAAGATTTCAAGGACGCCTACAGTTACCTTCGGCTTGTTCGGTACGTTCGTTATGGCGCAAAACACGAGCCGTGGTATGCTCGGGTCGGAGCGTTGGACTACACGCATCTCGGACATGGATACGTCATGTATATGTACCGCAACACCGCGAGCTATGACCTGAGAAAGATCGGAGTCGAATTCGATGCCGACTTTCAGAAAATCGGTATCGAGACGATGTACAGCGACGTCGCAGGCAAAGGAGTCCTCGGTATCCGCGGGTACACACGGCCGCTTCAATTTACGAGTGCCGCCCCGATTCCGATACTCGGAGGACTTGAAACGGGCGTGACGTTCGCGTCGGATTTCAACGCGAACGCCAACCAGACGTGGGGAGATGCCGCAGGGACAGTGCGGCTTGCCCAACGCGGAGGGGCGCTCTCGATCGTCGGGGTCGATGTTGGACTTCCGCTCCTGTCGCACGAGATCGTCCGCTCAACGCTGTACGCTGACTATGCGAAGATTCTCGCATACGGAAGCGGTGCAGCTGTCGGAATCAATCTTGAGCTGAGGGGGCTCGGCCTCCTGACGCTGGATGCGAAATATGAGCGGCGATATGTGGGGAATCAGTTCCTGCCATCATACTTCGACGCGTTCTATGAGCGAGACCGGTACCAGGTTCTCGACACCAGCCGGTTTTTCAGCAAAGCGCAGCTGTTGAAGAACGTGCAGTCGTTCGAAGGCTATTTTGGAGAGCTGATGATCAGCATCCTCAACACATTCAATATCATTGGAGGATACAATTCGCCGGTTGGTCAACCGAACGCCGGAACGCTGCATCTTGAACTCGAGACCTCGAACGCCCTGCCCGGAATCCTTATCAGCGGCGGCTATGACAAGAAAAACGTTGGGTCCATTTTCAAACTTGATAACAACTCCCTCTTGTACGCGCAAGTCGGCTACAAAGCTGCTCCCTATCTTGTTGTTTCGATCCTCTACGAATGGACATTTACCGAAGTGCGGGACGATGTGACGGGAAACGTGGTTGGCTATCAGCCGCAGAAGCGGATCGAGCCAAGATTGGGATTCGTCGTCAACTTCTAACAGTTTGTTGAAAACCGGAACTCAAGGCAAGAAAATGAACCGCCAAGGACGCCAAGAAAAAACTAGATCTAAGATTTCATAGAGAAAAACACCTAATACTTTCTTGGCGTTCTCTGCGGTCTTGGCGGTTTGCTTTTTCGACGCCCTGCAGGGTAGCAGAACACTGAAATGATGGGCTTTGTTGTTGCTTTTGTAGGGTTGTGTGGCTATCTTTTTTCCGCTCTCGTGGGGCTGCAGCTCTGAGAAACACACTCGACACGTCTTTCGCTGCATTCCTTCCGCGTTGGTCACTCATTTGAAAATCTTGCTATGTCCGTTCTGAACAAGCTGGTCGTCACTGCGATGCCGCTGATCCCGAAGGCCATCGTGGGTCGTGTGGCGCGGCGTTACATCGCTGGCCCTACGCTTGCAGATGGCGTCCGAACCGTTAAGCGGCTGAATGAGGCAGGCATGATGACGACGATGGACCTTCTGGGCGAAGACGTGAAAGACGCCCGCGAGGCGCAGGCGGTTCGTGACAACATCCTCCCGATTCTCCAGGCCGTCCACCAGAACTCACTCAATTCCAATATCTCGATCAAGCCAACGCAACTGGGGTTGAGCATCGACAAAGAACTGGGGCGCCAGAATATCCGGGCGATTCTTGAGGAAGCCCGGAAGCTGGGAAATTTCGTGCGGATTGACATGGAGGACGCCCAGACGACCGACAACACACTTGAGATATACCGGAAACTCAAAGGGGAAGGGTTTTCGAATACCGGCGTCGTTATACAGTCCTATCTTCATCGGAGCGAGACCGATGTGCGCTCGCTGGTCAAGGAGGGAGCCAACATACGGTTGTGCAAGGGCATCTACAATGAATCTCCCGCGATCGCCTTCAAAGGCCGCCAGGAAATCCGCGACAACTTCATGAACCTGCTGCAGATCATTCTCGAGGGGGGATCGTACGTCGGGATTGCGACGCACGATGATTTCCTCATCGACGGCGCAATGAATCTCATCCAGAAACTTGGTCTGAAACCGGCGCAATATGAATTCCAGATGCTCCTCGGCGTCCGTGAATCCAGACGCGATGATATCGTCCGAGCCGGACACCGGCTGCGGGTGTATGTGCCGTACGGAGAGCAATGGTATGCGTATTCGACACGTCGCCTGAAGGAAAACCCGGCGATGGCGTGGTATATTACAAAGGCAATTTTCATACGTTGATCCAGTTCTCTCGTAACTGCTCACTTAGTTTTGAGAGTACAAATAGCCACCAAGGCGCAAAGGCACAAAGTGTGAAAGAACGATTTAGTCCGTTGTCTGAAAAGGAGGAAGCTCTTGCAAGCAAGATCGTTGATGCTGCATACACAGTGCATACCAAGTTAGGTCCTGGTTTGCTTGGGAAAGTGTATGAGGTTTGCTTTTGTCATGAGCTTACGAAACGGAGTGTGCACTATCGAAGGCAAGTGGAATTGCCAATCATTTATGACGGCTTGACCTTTGATGAGGGATTGCGATTGGACGTTTTGGTCGAGGAGTTAATCATTTGTGAACTCAAAGCTGTCGATGAAATGAACCCTTTGTGGGAAGCACAAATATTGAGCCATTTGAAATTGACCCAAAAACGTCTTGGTTTCCTTATCAATTTCAATGTCCCTCTCATCAGAAGAGGTATCAAGAGGATTATTCTCTGAATCTTTCGTGCCTTTGTGACTTTGTGGCTGAGTAGTCAAGTTTTATCAAACTAATAACGAAGGAGACTGATATGGCAGATACAAAGAGCGGTGGCGGTGGCGGATCGGCGTTCAGGCCGTTCGTTCCCGTCGAGACCGACATGAAGGAATTTACCGTCCGTGCGCTCATCATCGGCCTGGTGATGTGCGTGATTCTCGGTGCGGCGAATGCCTACCTCGGTCTGAAAGCAGGTATGACGATTGCGGCGACGTACCCCGCGGCCGTCATCGGCATGGCGGTTTTGCGTCTGTACAAAGGCTCGATTCTCGAAGAGAACTTCGCCCGTACTGTCGGGTCGATTGGCGAATCGGTCGCAGCAGGTGCTGTCTTCACAATTCCTGCATTTGTCGTACTGCAATTGTGGAAGTTCGATACTTCAAATATGCTGACCGAGTACTTGACTGCAAGTGCTTTGATGATCCTGGGCGGGCTCCTCGGCATCATGTTTGTCACGATCCTTCGCCGGGTCATGGTCGAAGACCACACGCTGCCGTTTCCTGAATCGGTTGCGGCGAGCGAAATCCACAAGGCAGGCCAACGGGGTGCGGACGCTGCGATGCAGCTCTTCAAAGCAATGGGCGTCGGCGCATTGGTCAAGTTGCTTTCGCGGGCAGATCTTGCAACAAAAGATGGGCTGGGCGCCTTCTTCTACAGGAACAATTTTCAGGTTCACGTGGGAACAATCAAGGAGAGTCTTGTGCGGCTCGGTCTGACGAAGGAATCCAACGTGGTCCCAGCCGGTGGTATTACGACATTTTCTGCACCGGACATTACCCCGGCCTATATCGGAGTCGGCTACATCATCGGCCCGGAATTGGGAGCCCTGAATTTCGCAGGTGGTCTTCTCGCATGGGGTCTCCTCGTACCGCTTCTGGTGTTCTTCCTTGGTCCGACGATGATCGACAAATACACCGCCGCAAACGGAACACAGGATTGGGCGGCGCTCACCGGCCATCTCTACAGGTTCATCGTTCGACCGATCGCTGTCGGTGGTATGCTCGTGGGTGCTTGCTTTACGCTCTGGCGCATGCGGAAGAACCTCATCCTCGGAATCAAGCGAGGTGTTGCTGATGTGCGCAAAGCAGCCAGCGCAGAAGCCACCACTCTTCGCACCGAGCGTGACCTGTCGTTCCGGGTTGTGCTCCTGGGCATTGTCGTCATCTTCATTCTTATGATCGCGCTCTATTTCTACTTCACTCAGGTTATCGGCGGCGCAATTCTGGCTGCGTTGGTCATGCTCGTTACCGGGTTCTTCTTTGCAGCTGTCTCTGGCAACCTGGTTGGATTGATTGGTTCCTCGAACAACCCGATTTCGGGATTGACGCTCGCGACTACCGTCGTTGCAGCACTGACGATGGTCATCGTCGGAGTCTCGGGTTCTCAGGGGGTCGCAGCCGTGCTCGGGGTCGCGGCCGTTGTTTGCGTTTCGTCTGCAGTCGCAGGCGAGATGCTTCAGGACTTGAAGGTCGGTCACATCCTTGGTGGTACGCCATGGAAAATGCAGGTGGGAGACGTCCTGGGTGTGATCCTGGCTGGCTTGGTAATGTTCTTCCCGCTCTATGTTTTGCATAATTCTGACCTTGCCCAGAACCCGCTCACCGGCGGATTTGGAAGTGCGAGCCTCCCGGCGCCACAGGCAGGTCTGATGGCAGCTCTTTCCCAGGGAATTGTCGGCGGCGAGATGGCATGGCCGCTCGTGATCGTTGGCATCGCGATGGGGATCTCGATGATCCTCATCAAAGTGAGAAGTCCGATGCTTTTCTCTGTTGGTATGTATTTGCCGTTAGGCACGACCTTTGCGATTTTCGTCGGCGGCTTGATCCGTGGCATCGTGGACAGACTGTCTAAGAAGCGAGGCCACAACGATGCTCAAAAGGCTCGTGTTGATAATGCCGGTATTCTCGCTGCTTCCGGATTGATTGCAGGGGAAGCGCTCATGGGCTTGTTTATTGCCGCGGCTGTCTTCATTAGCGACCGTATGGGCAATCCGCCCGAGTTCTGGGCTTTGGAGGTCTTCAATGACGTTGCTCCCTGGCTTGCCATTGCGTTCTTTGCGGTCCTGGCAACGTATCTGGTCCTTGTACCGTTGAAGAAGGCCGGGTCACCAGATGAACCGGCGCCACCGAGCGCGATGATGTAAGCAGGTGATTTGATGTGAAGTTGAGCGGAGTAATGCTTCCAGGCTTGCTCCGCTCATTTTGTCCATAGGTGTGCAGTTGTTATCTGTCTATGAAGCGAAGCGATAAGAGGCTGATCAACCTGCTCGAGCTGACCCCCGCGCAACGCGTTCCGTGGGAGACCGCGGAGAATGGAGGCGTCGTGGTGCTGGTGCCGAAATTCCGAAATGTGTTGGTGGTGAAATGGCTGGTGCCGCACCTGAAGTATCCGAACGTACGAGTGAAACTGGATACGATGGGAAGCTTTGTCTGGAAACAATGCGACGGGAGAACAACGGTCGCTGAAATCGCCGACCGGATGAACGCCGAGTTCGGTGACTCTGCCACAGCTGCTCACGACCGAATCCGCACGTTCCTGTTAACGCTGGAAAAATCCGATCTTGTGAATTTGTACGATAACGCAACAAGTGTTCAGCAACGATGAATTCTTAAGGAGATCAACCAATGTCAAACCCAATTGAAGGATTGAAGCCCGAAGGGGTGTGGAAATACTTCGCAGAGATCAGTAAGATCCCGCGCGGGTCAAAGAATGAGAAGCAGATTGCTGCCTATGTGATGCAGAAAGCCAAAGAGTTTGGGCTTGAGGCAAAACAGGACAAGTTCATGACCGTCGTCGTGCGGAAGCCCGCATCGCCCGGTTACGAAAACCGGCCGATGATCTGCCTCCAGGGCCATCTCGATATGGTGTGTGAGAAGAACAAGGATACAGTGCACGATTTCGAAAAGGATCCAATCGAGCTCGTTCGAAACGGAAATATCATGATGGCAAACGGCACGACGCTCGGGGCAGACAACGGAATAGCCGTCGCCACGAACCTGGCGATCATGGAAGACAAATCCCTCGTCCACGGGCCATTGGAGTTTCTATTCACAATAGATGAAGAGACCGGCCTTACCGGTGCGACAAATCTCAAGCCGGGTTTTGTGCAGAGTAAGACGTTGATGAATCTGGATTCTGAAGAGGAGGGAGAATTGTATGTCGGCTGTTCCGGCGGAAGGAACACCACCGGTATCTGGAAAGTCGATTTCGAAAACGCGCCCGGAAAGACAGTCTGCACAGTGGTTCGTGTGAAGGGGTTGAAGGGGGGACATTCAGGGCTGGAAATCGACAAGGGTCGAGGCAACTCCATCAAGATCCTGAATCGCGTGCTGCTGGCGTTGAGCGATCTCGGCGGGCGGCTTGCGAATATTGAAGGGGGCAACAAGAGCAACGCGATTCCACGCGAAGCCGAAGCGTTAGTGTATGTCCCCTCAGCAAAATTGAGCCAGGCGAAGAAAGTTGTGGCGGCATATCAGCATACCGCCAAGGCAGAGCTGGCAAGTGTGGATCCGGATCTTGCAATCGAATTCGAGGTGCGGAAAGACGTGAAAAAGGGGAAGGTGATCAACAAGCAGCAGCAGGCGTTGGTGCTGAAGACGATCTCGGGGTTGCCGCACGGCGTCACCAAGATGAGCGCGGACATCCCGGGCTTGGTTGAGACATCAACAAATGTCGCGGTCATTCGCACCGAAAAGGGAAAGATATCTCTCATTACAAGTCAGCGCAGTTCCGTCGCGTCGGAGATTCTTGAAGTCTGCCAGATGGTCGGATACGTATTCGAGCTCGGCGGCGCCAAAGTCGAACGCAATGAAGGG